>Ga0116142_10000078_pt1 | contig 117912 bp, 120 predicted proteins | sample AD_UKC033_MetaG_FD_89785 | JGI IMG/M metagenome (GOLD analysis project Ga0116142, IMG submission 89785) | Active sludge microbial communities of municipal wastewater-treating anaerobic digesters from USA - AD_UKC033_MetaG | ecosystem: Engineered > Bioreactor > Anaerobic > Digestate | place... | reverse complement strand
TACTTGCTCAAAGAACAGCAGAAAGAGCCGCCAGAGGTGTCGAAAATCCACTTGAAGTCACCCAAGAAACTGCAGAAAAGGCACTCCAGGAACTGAAAACAAAAGTGGGTGACAAAACATTTAAAACATTCGAGCAAGTTGGCAACGGAATGCAGAATTGGGCAGTTAAAGCAATTCTCGAACCAATGAGAGATTCCGGCATTTTAAGCAATAAGGCTTTCAACGCTGTTGTAGAGAAAAACAAAAATTGGCTACCTTTCCATGTTTTGGAGTACATACCTACGCTGGAAGAAGCTGACAAGATGGCAGTCGGCTCCGAAACATTTTCAGTGAGTAAACAAGGTGTTGTAAGCGCTCTTGAAGGAACAGACAAGGTCATTCGGGATCCATTTATCTCCGTAATGGACAATCTCACAAAGGCGGTTAGCCTTGTTGAACGAAATAAAGTAGCCCTGAAACTGGTAGAGCTTCGCAAAACTCACCCTGATGCAACCAAAGGGTTGATTAGATTCTTACCCACCAAAGAAAATGCTCCGCAAGATTGGGAATCAATTAGCGTATTTATCGGAGGTAAGGTAACACGCTGGGCAGTACCCAAAGAATTATCTGAAGCCATGCACGCCATGAGTCCAGCAGAGTCAGGTTTGATGGGTAAGTTAGTGATGATGTCTTCAAAAGCATTCAAAGCAGGTACGACTACTCTCTATTTCCCGTTTACGCTCTCGAATGCAGTTCGTGACTATCAAACCGCCACGATGGTATCCAAATATGGCTTTAACCCCGCTGTCTGGCTATCAGGATTTAAAGACGGCTTCCGCTCGGCATTTAAATGGGAGTCTAAAGCCTATGACGAATTTATGAGAAATCAAGGTGGCTATGGGAGCTACATTGAATCAACCAAAGGTTTGTCAGTTGCCTCTGAGCAATTATTCCGACCTCGATGGATGGAAAGAACGAAAGCTGTTCTTAACCCCTTTGAGTTAATAGGAAATTTCTCTGAAGCAATAGAGCTTGCTCCACGACTTGGAATTTACAAGAAAGCTCTCAGTAAAGGAGCCAGTCCTTTGGAAGCAGCATTTGAAGCACGAAACGTGACAGTCGACTTTGCCAAAGCAGGAGTTGAAGCCCGACTGATTAATATGTGGGTTCCGTTTGTTAACGCACGCTGGCAAGGTTTGCTAAATGTCACCCGTGTCATGAAGGACAATCCTGTCCGGACCGCTGCGAGAGCTCTTGCCATGACTGTTCTTCCTGGAATTGCTACTTACTTTTACAACGTCATGAACCATGAAGATCTTTGGGATGATATTCCTCAGTGGGCAAAGGACACCTACTTCATCATTATTGTCGGAGAAGAAAAAGATGAAGATGGTAATAAAGTTCCAAAAGTAATCCAGATTCCCAAAGGTGATGTCGGAACGATTTTCTTCAACCCTCTGATGTACTCGCTTGAGTATGTTCGTAAACAAGAACCTCAAAACCTCTTCAAGCTCGGACTGGAATGGATGAGCCAATTAGCTCCCGTTCCGTTTACAAGAGATGGTGAGTTATCCGCTCAAGCCTTCTTCTCCGGAGCCCTGCCACCTATTATTCGAACACCTCTTGAGATAGCAACAAACACAAACTTCTTTACAGGATTTCCGGTGGTCCCAAGAAAGCTGGAGAAAGTAGCTCCATCTGAGCAATACGACAGCAGAACGCCTGATTTGGCAATCACAATCGGTCGCGCACTCGGTGTAAGCCCAATGAAGCTCACACACGCCGTTTACGGGCTGACAGGGAGCCTGGCACGCGAACTATTGAGCCCTGCAGATGTCCTTGGACTGACAATGGATCGTTTTTACCGAACTCAGGGCGGTGAGAAGCAACGTAGAGCCTGGGACATCAAGTATGAAGCAGAAGTAGGCTACAACACCACCCGACTGCAAATGAAGAAGCTTGTCGAAGCAGGTGACCTTCAGGGAGCACAACAAATGGCACTGAGGTGGAATGAGGAAGCAGAAAAACTCATTCCACAGGTTGTTCCGCTTTTGATGAAAGATGATCCCAAAGAAGCATCGCTGTTCCAAAGCAGCATCACTTTTAACGCCAGCGACTTACAACGCTTATTAAAGACAACTCTTCCCGGTGGTATTCCTCAGGAGACGGACAGTGATAAACAGAAATCAACACTAACTCCATTGAAGAATGGGTCCAATTCCACAGACAATCAGAGTATTAAGAGTTTGATTTATAGATAAACAGCTATGGCAGATATAACAAGATCAATCGAACCATTTGAACTCAACCAAGGCTTTGGAGAAAATCCGGCAAACTATGCCCGATTTGGACTCAAGGGACATAATGGTTGGGATTTAAAAACAAAATTCCCCGATACGCCACAAGGCTTCCGAAACATCCTCTCTTCCTGGGCTTCTAAATTTTATGCACAAGGCAACGAGGGCAATGATGGCTTTGGCTTGTATTTTGAAGTTATCGTACAGCTCTATAACACTTACAAGTTGACCTATGCCCACTGCAAATCCATTGAAAGCTTTGAGAACAAGAATGAAGGTGACACGATGGCTATCAGCGATAACACTGGTAACAGCACTGGCAGTCACCTCCACCTAACGATAAAACGTGGTCAGCTCCAAAATGGAAAGTTTGTAAGTGACAATTACAACAATGGCTACTTTGGAGCAATTAATCCTCAGGAGTTCTTTGATGAACTCAGAAAGTATAAGAAGGAAAAAGGTACAACCTCCGCCCCTGAAGGCTGCCTGGTGCCAAACACACCTGAATGGCGAACCAAATACGAGCAGGTTGTCTCTTCCGCAACTAAATGGGCAGATACACTTAAGATTTTAGAGATCGCAGACGACACTAACACTACCCCCAGCGACAGAATTAAGAGTGTAGTCGGAGGGTATAAAAGCAGAGAAACTGACCTATCTAACAAGCTAAATGAGAAATCCATTGAAGTCAGTAAAGCCACGCAGGAGATAACCAACAGAGTCGAACAAGTTGGCAGACTTGAGAAGGATGTGCTAGAGAAGGATAAATACTATAAAGCCCTAATTGATGCACTGAATAAACAGCTAAAAAATGGCTCAGATGCTCTCCCCTTAGCGCAGACTCGCATAGGGGTACTGGAAGGCCAGCTGGATGAAGCCAATAAAGCCAAAGGCAGAGCTCTCAATGATGCTCAGGAAGCCAGGAGTCAGCTTGATGCTTGCCAGAAAGGTACGCTTGTTCCGACTCCTCAACTCATTTTTTCTCTCGTTATTCAGTATTTCGGCAACAAATTACATAAAGGAGGTGACAAAGTATGAACGACTTTTACCCTGAATGGAAAAAAGTAATCTGGCGTTTTGTTAGGATCTTCATTTCCTCATTTCTATTTACCGGCTCACTCGTATTGGTAAACGCCCAACCGGAATCCCTATCCAGTTGGAATAGTTTCCTAAACACTCTGGTAGTGCCATTTGCAGTCTCCGGTGGAATTGCAGGACTCAACGCCGTAGGAAAGCTCCTGCGCGATGTGTTTGGATCAGAAGACAAAGACAGCATTATTGATAAATTGATCTTCTAAATCTATGACGGAAAACGAACCAGTAGATACAGTTAAAATGCTTGAGCGTGTTGCTAAACTCGAAGAACGGGTTGATGGCGGTTTTGGTTATGTAAACAAAGAACTGAAAGAAATAAAAGAAAATCATCTCCACCAACTTCAGACCGATGTAAATGACTTAAAAGTAAAAGTGAGCACTCTGGCGGTGAAGATTAGTATTGCGGCGGCTGTGGCTACAATAGCCGGAGATTTTGTTTTCCGCTTACTATTTAAGTAGGATTACTTCTTACCCTTTTTGTCAGAATCTTCTTCAGAGTTGTTATTGAACACCAAATTATTTAAATCATCGGTGAAGCCTTTAAAAGAGTTGGCATTCAATACATGGAAATATCCAGATTCAGGATTACCTGTAAAAATAAGCGTATCACCAGGTTGTATGTTCTGAGCTTTACGGAGTTTTGCAGGTATAACAATTTGACCGCGCGAACTTACCGGAGCGGTCCCGAACACTGTCATTTTTGATTGTGGCTTCTTTTTTGAGCCTTTGTCTTTCATAGTCATTTAAAAACGGCAACTACCTACCGAGAAATTTATTCCTACAATAAAGAAAAATCTTTAATGTAGGTTACGGGTATTATACAATACATCTATCTCGAGGAGTTAGCAACACCAGAAAATGACAGAAACAACCTTGTATCTACTGGGGTAAAAGAAGTAAAATAAGGACGTTATTGGTAAGCGGAAGCGAAAGATTCGATGCCAATATGTTCTTTAAGAAAATTAAGCTGGAGTTCCAAACTAGGCTCGATAAGAGGTCTTAGGTTCGAGCAAAGTACGGTGACCAGCTCAAGTAGACATCGTTCCCATGTGAATGGGGCATGTTGGTTGTTCTATCTTCAATTTTCAATAGAATCGATAAGCATGATAGAATGATAGTTATGTTAGACGTGGAAGGAGCGACTTCAGATCACCATAGTCATCAAGGAGCAGACGCCACAAAAAACGAGAAGCCTGGCGTCGAGGCAGGAATGCCTGAGATTATCGACAGCATATCCCTTCCGCCAGGCATCACACTGCGTGATTTGAGGAGATTTGCGCCTATTACAATTCCTCTTATTGTTCATTTCTCATTTCGGGGTCAGGATACCGTGACTTTTCAAATAGGGACGGAATTCTACACACTGCGTTGTGGTGTCTCCTACGTTCTTGGGAGTGGGGGTGAGGAAAACAAAATGACATATCTTAATCCATTGCATCATGGATCTGCAGCGGATGAATCAAACATTCCATTTGCCCTCGACGATTATTTAGCAACGCCCGCATCAAGAAGTGCGGGAATAGACGTGCATGTTTCCGCATCGGGACAGGTAATAGATGAATTGATTCAAGAATACCAAGAAACACAAGTTCGTCGGTCCCAGGCAAATGAGGTGCTAAGGGCTTTCGAACCTTACCTATACGAGAATGGCCATCGTTTGACAGAGAGGCGCGACACCATCATTAATGATGTCTTAGTATGTGAATTCCCTGAACTTGCATCTTTGGAGAAAGGGCGTGGATATGTAAATTCTGTGCTCTTCTCTATCACTTGGACTGCGCAGGCACTATATCTTGATTCAATAGATATAGGAGAACACGATGTTACTATAGAATCATGTATAACGGAGTCGGCACGAAGATTCTTTACGTTCCTTAATAATGTAGTTTTGCCACAGCTAAAATTACTGCGTGAAGCTCAGAGCCAGGGAGACACCTTTTCTCTTGTGTTAAATAAGTATAATTACGAATATCCCTCACTTTCGGCACAAGAAGGAACAGCTGTAATGGCAGCATTGCTATCAGACGCAGGCACATCTATTTGTATACCAAGTGGGAATTGTCCTGTTCAAGCAATAGCTGCGCTTGATGGTTTAATGCAGGGCCATGCAGATAATTTTCCCCTGCTATCAGCGTCCGCGAAAGCAAGAAGCGATGCTGGTCAATTACGTATTGACCCTGAGACCGGGTTCCTTACCACCACTTACGAAGGTCTCAATCTCTGGGAAGCTGTATATCACGGTGATGGTCCTATCGAACATTGTATACAAACCCTACGTGCCTCAGCACATCCCGGCGAATTGATTAGTGGATTTCCCCACGTCGTGTTTAAAGATGTTCTTAAAAAAGAGCCTGACGAATCAAAACCGAGAGAAATCAAGATAACATGGGATGACCTACGATAGCCAGTGTATCAATGTATCATATCATTATGAAACTCTACCGCTTCAGCCCAATAGACACTCAGGAAGAGTTGCTGAAAGCCATTCGCCACATTCACAAAGAAAGCTCTCGGCTGTGTATGCGGTCTTTTGGCCGATATCTTCCCAACGCGGGGAATATGGGGGTGTTTTGTCATTATGACGATGAATATGCGCACCTTACCAGCATACGCGAGTCACTCACTGAAGCATCAGACAATATAAATCAAAAGTATTTTCGTCTGTACCAGCCCATCATTATTCCCGCCGACAAAGAAGTACCCGAAACAATCTATTCATATTTGTATATCAGAAAGCCCGACCCCTATCGTCATCATGTTGGGGATGTTGATTATTATCTTGACCCTGCAGAATATCAGAAAGTTAAAACCAGGGTGATACAAGGAAGTGGCCCACCCGGCACCCGCGTTTTTGAACGCACCGATTTGGATATGATTGAGCTGTATGATCCCGATGTTGACGTGTTGGCGTATGTGAGCACCACCAAGATGGTCGAACATGTGCGCGTGAAACAATAACAGAGATTTATGCACAAAAAATTCATAGACAAACTTGCATTTATTGACATAAAAGATCGTAAGATGCTGGTCACTCTCAGCAGAGGGAAAGATGTTTGGTATATCCCGGGTGGAAAACGTGAGGAAAAAGAGACTGACATTCAAGCGCTTAGCCGTGAAATTTATGAGGAGCTTTCCGTCAGCATTCTCCCCCACTCAGCCAAACTTTACGGCATATTTGATGCGCCCGCCCACGGAAAGCCGGAAGGAGTGCTTGTCCGCATGACGTGTTACACCGCTTCCTACACAGGAAGTCTTAAGCCCAGTGCCGAGATACAAGCGCTTGATTATTTCTCATATCGTCAAAAGCATTTATGTTCTGACGTAGACAACTTGATATTTGACCATGTGAAACAGAATGGATTAATTGACTAACACCTCTATGTATCAGCACGCCCCACCAAACTATATCTGTCCGATTTGTTGTGCCGTGCGTGGTGAGTGGTCAGATAAAACAATGATACGGAGCGAAGATATTGTGTATCGAGATGAAAACGCAATGGCGCTTATTAATTCTAAATTTATTCTTAATAATCCCGGTCATGTGATAATTGTGCCAACGGCGCATTATGAAAATATTTACGAACTACCCGATGAGGTGAGTGCGCACATTGCGCATATTGTCCGCCGCATAAGCCTGGCGCTCAAAGCGGTGCGAAACTGTGAGGGTGTCACTGTGTTGCAAAATAATGAACCGGCAAGCGAGCAGCACGCATTCCATTATCACATGCACGTTATTCCCCGCTTTCCCGCCGACAATTTATATCAGCACATATTCAACACCCGCGTTTCTGAGCCGAGTGAACGGGTTAATTTTGCGCGTGAGTTACGCCACTACTTGCAAATGCATACAAACTGACAAGATTATGCTATCGCTGATGCCTGACTTCCACGAGGCATATTTCGGTAGTACAGCCAAAACACATATCCCTGACCTATGGTGACACCTAAAAGGCCAATGCCTAAGACGAGTGGCCCTGCAAATGCCTGCAATTGTGGAACGAGTATAAAACACGCAGTGGTGACAAATATAAAATATAAGATGTTTGACACCAGAAGCACCTGTGGTCGTTTGAAAGTATATAGATGAAAAAGCGCAAATACTTGTCCCACGCTAAAGAGCATATATGCAAGCCCTGAAAGCCGCGTGAGCATCGGTGTCTCGACGAACTTTGCAGTAAATACCAGATGAAAGAACCAATCGGGAACAAGAAGCAGCGCTCCGAAACAAATGGTTGGTATCATAAGATACAAAGCGCTTTGCTTAATAATACGTGCGGCTTGTTCTTGCGTCTTAACGAGTGCATACTTGGGCGATAGAACTTGAGTGATGCTTACTACCGTTGAAATGATGGTCAGCATTACTTTTTGCGCAAGGCCATAATCAGCCACCTGGGTGCGCAGGCCAAAATATGACATGATGAAAAGATCCATACGCATACCCAGATTGAAAAATTGTGAGGCGATAAAATTGGTAAGCGTATACTCGATGCGCAGTTGCTTGCGTGATACCTTTGCATTAGAAATGATTTGCCCCACATCAGTGCGATAAAACCAAGCTGCCATGCCGATAAAAATTGCGGGGCCCAAGATGCCAAACACAAATATGATAGAGGTGAGATTCGCCATGTTGAGCGGATACAGCAGAATTACCACGATTGTTTTTATTACATTCGAGGCATTGAGCCAAATATTTGCAGTCAGAAATTTTTTCATCGCAAAAAACATATTAAGCAAGGTGTTTTGCCAAATAAAAAATAGAACAGATACAGCGGTTATGGCCAATACATGAAAGTCTGATCCGGTTTTAAAAAAGACGCGATCAAGCGTTGGAAATGCGACAATAAGAAGCACAATAACCATCGATGCAAGACCGCTTTGATATGAGATGGTAGTTTTAATAAAGCTCAGAAGCTCTTCTCGCCGACCATTTTTGGCGTGCATTCCGGGGATGTTGGAATAAATAGTAGCAGTCACTCCAAACTCCATGATATTTGCAAGAAGATAGCTGATGTTTAAAAGCACTGTCATTACTCCATATTCAACACGCTCCATAGTGCGTGTCAGAAGAAGCACGAAAAAGAGCGCAAAGGCGATATTAAGATACGTGCCGATGGTATTTACGATGATTGACCGTCCGGTTTTTGATCCGAAATGGCGGATGACTTGTTGAACTCTGTTATTAAGCACATTCATAGGAGTCTTAAGTTAAGCGACTTGTTGCGCAACCGCGTTGTGAAATACTTCCTGTACATCATCATGGTCCTCAAGTGCGGCTATTAGTGTATCAAGTTGTGTGGCAATTGTGTCGGAAATGGGAATAGTGAGCGTGGGTACGTAGACAGGTTGGGGTTGATCGAGTATGGTGCACTGATTGTTTTTTGCAATATCTCCGGCGTGACCCATTTGCTCAAATGGAAAGAAAAATCGGGCTACCCCCTTTTCATTATCCATATCATGAGCCTGCAAGGCCTCGGCAATTTTAAGCACACTCTCTTCTTGTGTGTGATTTTCAGCCTCAGGCAAGTGTACTTCCATAGTTGCACAGTGGGTGAAAAGATGGCGGACAGACCCCACCCCTCCAAGTTTAGCCCCATATTTGTGCACCAAGCTTTGAATTTCACCATTTGTTCGATTTGGATTATCTGATGTTGCAGTCACTAAAAGTTGTATTCCCCCGGGCCCGAACAGTTCGTATAAGAGGCTTTTGAGGCTGTCTTTTCCGGCCCCTGCTCCTTTTGCAATGGCCCGCTCAATATTATCTTTAGGCATGCTCGCCTCTCGCGCTTTTTCAATAGCCACTCTCAATCGGGCGTTAAAGGCAGGATCAGGAGAACCCCCTTCGATAATTACCACACTAATTGCCTTTGAGAGTTTGCCAAAATTTGACGATTTTTTGGCATCTTGCGCTGTTTTTCTTCCGAGATTATTTTTCCATTTGGAATGACCGGCCATACGGAACGTATTACTAGTAATAAAACACTTTGGCATTCTCTATCCAATTAGATTGTATCAGAAGCTTGTGAGAATAGGCTTCTCTTTTAGCCCTTCATGTAGTACTATATGGATACATTTATGTCACGTTTACCCACTCAAAAACTAACCAAGATTGTGGCCACATTAGGCCCTGCATCAGATACTCCAGAGCTTATAGAACGACTCATGCTTGCCGGAGTCAACATTTTCCGTTTTAACTTTAAGCATGGTGAGATTCAGTGGCATAAAGAACGAGTGAAGCGTGTGCGTGAAGTTGCAAAAAAGCTTGGTATGCCCGTCGGGCTTATGATGGATTTGCAAGGCCCATCTTTTCGCATCATCTTGGATGAGCCCCAAAAACAGATAAAGTTTGGTGATGTGTTCGTGTTTGGCTCACCTTCATTCACACTCACCCATCCCCACATCATTCACTCCCTTGTCAAAGGCCAGAAGCTTCTCATGGATGATGGCACGATTACGTTTGAAGTGGTCGATACCCCCGCCCCTGGTGTCGACACCGTGCACATTCGCTCATTATCAGATGCAACGCTTAAAACGCGCAAATCGCTTAATATTCCAGGTGCTGACTTTCCTATTGATATTTTGACAGAGCGAGATTATGTGGGGATTGACATCGCGGTTGAAGAACACATGGAAATTGTGGCGTTTTCATTCTCACGTACTGCACAAGATATTATCGATGTTCGACAAGAGCTTAGATCCAAAGGGTGTGTAGCCCCAATATGCGCCAAACTTGAAACGGTGCAATCCATGGAGAATTTAGAAGGCATTGTAAAAGAAACCGATATTGTTATGGTCGCACGGGGTGATCTTGGTGTTGAGGCGCCCATTGAGCACCTACCCATCTATCAGAAACGCATGATTCAGATGTGTTTGAAATACGGCAAATCAGTCATCACCGCGACTCAAATGATGGCGAGTATGGAGTTTAACCCATTCCCCACCCGAGCAGAGGTGCTTGATGTGGCCAATGCAGTGCTTGACAATACAGACGCCATTATGCTCTCGGGTGAGTCGGCAAGTGGAAAATATCCAGTTGAGACGGTAGCGCTTATGGCGAAAATTGCTCAAAACACAGAGATACATGGAAAGACATTTAGGCATCCAGTGACAAAGCTACATTTGGAGACCAGCTCATCTCGAGTGGCACATGTGGCATACAAATTATATGAAGATTGTCTGTGTTCGGGTAAGCCGGTGAGTGCATTTTTAACATTTACCCACTCAGGACGAACTGCGCAACTTATGTCGCATTTCAGACAAGATATTCCCATTTATGCTTTCACCACTGACCCCCTTGTATATGGGTCTTTGTGTCTTAGCTACGGAGTGGTGCCGCTTTTCCCGAACAATCCTCTTTCAGGGCCAGTGGGCAGGACCCACATAAAAGACGGCGTATCGCGTCTGAAAGAGTTGGGCTATGTACAAGATGGCGATTATGTCATTGTGGTGCATGGGGATGTGTGGGGTGCCGCAGGAGGGACTTCAACGGTGCGCATCGTACAGGTGGGAGAGGATAATTCGCCCCTATGAGACGTATCCGCAATTTTGCTGTCATCGCCCATGTAGATCATGGCAAATCCACCCTTGCCGATCGGCTTCTTGAGCTCACTCGCACCATTGATCCGGCTGCGCACAATCACCAGGTACTTGATAGAAATCCCATTTCACGCGAACGAGGTATCACCATCAAACTTGCACCAGTACGCATGCACTACGAGCACGGCGGTGTTGAGTATATTTTGAATCTCATTGATACACCGGGACACGTTGATTTCTCATATGAAGTGGATAGGACGCTTGCATGTGTTGAGGGTGTGTTGCTTTTGGTTGACGCGACTCAAGGCATTCAAGCCCAAACCATCGCCAACGCATACAAAGCCTTGGAAAAAAATCTCACTATCATACCGGTGGTAAATAAGATCGACTTGCCGAATGCTCAAGAAACACAAACACGCGTGGCACTGCAAGACTTTCTCGGATGTTCGCCTGATGATATATTTAGCGTGTCAGCAAAAACGGGGCAAGGAGTTACCGAGCTTCTTCATGCGCTGATATCCAAAATACCTGCCCCTGAGGTTTCTGAAAGTCAGCAAGCACAAAGCTTAATATTTGATTCGTATTATGACACTCATTTAGGTGTTGTCGCATTCGTGCGCGTCATACAAGCTGAAGTGAAAGCACGCATACCCCTCACTCTTTGTGCAACGAGCGCTCAATTTGAGCCGACTGAGGTAGGTTTTTTTCTTCCTGATTTGACAAAGCAAGAAAAGCTTCAGTCGGGTGATATTGGATATATCGCAACAAACCTCAAAGATATCCATCAAGTCACCGTCGGAGACACTATTGTGGATGCAAAACAATCTGCACACTCACTTCCCGGTTATCGGCGTGTGAAGCCCATGGTGTTTGCAAGCCTTTTCCCTACTGATCCGGCTGATTATACGAATTTTAAGAAAGCGTTAGAAAAACTCACGCTCAATGATGCGGCACTTGACTATCAATCCATATATAGCCAAGCATTGGGTGCAGGGTTTCGGGTTGGATTTTTAGGGTTGCTTCATGCAGATGTGGTGCGTGAGCGGTTAGAGCGTGAATTTAATCTGTCTATCATCCTCACCCCTCCGCAAGTCGATTTTAAACGCATCTCAGATGGTTGGTATGAAGAGCCCATTGTCAAACTACTTATCATTACGCCTTCCGCCTATGTGGGTGCTGTCATGAAATTGTGCGAAGCTCATCGTGCTACGTTTGTAACTATGGACAATAAGCATCAAGTTTCCTTAAGCTACACCATGCCACTTGCCGAGATGATATCTGATTTTTTCGATGCACTAAAGTCAGCAACGTCAGGTTATGCATCGCTTGATTGGGAGCTTGTTGACTATGCGCCGGTGAAAGCCGATAAGCTCTCGCTTCTTTTAAATAGCCAGCCTGTTGAGGAGTTTTCGGAAATAGTTGTGGCTGATAGATCATATGAAAAGGCCCAAAATATTTGTAAGCGAATGCGTGCGCTCATTCCTCGTCAACAATATGAGGTTAAGATTCAAGCGCATTACAAAGGCAAGATTATCGCTTCAGAGCGCATTGCTCCATTTCGAAAAGATGTGCTTGTGAAAAGTGGTAAAAATCTAGGCTCTGGTGATGTTGGAAGGCGCAAAATGCTTTTGGAGCGGCAAAAAGAGGGAAAAAAACGGATGAAAATGGTGGGGAAGGTTGAGATACCCAAAGATGCATTTCAGAAAATGTTTATGGGGAGAGAGGGTAAATAGAAACGTTGCGTGCAAGTCACAGTGGTATAAGGTAAAAGAACAAAGATAAGAGAGTTCTCGGCGGAGTTTATCCCCCCTTTGCGGGGCTCGAACAGTATCAAGTTACAAGATGAAAGTTAAAAGTATAAAGTATAAAGTATAAAGATGAGTCGTTCTCGATTTCACTCGAACTGTATCAAAACAAAGTGCTAATTAGTAAATACTAAATAATGAAAGCTAAACGCTAAAAGCTATATGCTATATGCTGAGCAATATAACCTTCGAGCAATGCGCATATCGTGCTCCAAGCCGCCCTCATGTCATCCTGAGCTTGACGAAGGGTGACGATAAAGTCGAACACTAGCAGAAAGTTCTCGGCGGAGTTTATCCCCCCTTCGCGGGGCTCGAACGATATTTTTAGAAGATGTGTGCTTAAGTTTTTACATTCTGCCCACCCACAAGTTCATTGTGAGAAGTTATGACGAATGTGGTAAGTTTGCGCACATATGTGTCAAGCGTGTTTGAAGTGATTGATTGCAAACTAATTGATGAGGCAGTTTGTATCTGCTTTTCCATTTCTTGAACAAGTTGCCTTCTTTGTGCTAAGTATTTTGCATCAGCGAGCGGATGATCTCTTCCCTTATATCGCTTAGCGATATCGTCATAGCGTTCATCTACTGTGACAACACCTTTTGGGCTGATGCGCTCATCTGCATATCGAAAAATCTTAATCGTCATATCACTGCTTTCATGTGCATGCATGATCTTTGAAAGGCTCGACATTCCCAGAAGCCTCAAGAGCTCTTCGTTTTGAGTTATTTCACGTGCCATTACAACGGTAGCGACACCTTCATCATCTCCATAGAGTGCTTTTACTTCTTGTTGTACTTTACGCCAGTACTCTTTGTGCTCTTGAATATGTGAGTCTGGTGTTTTGTCTAGATCAAACTTCACGATATTTCCCATATCATGAAGCAAACATGCGGCAATGAGAAAGTCTCTTCTGACTTGTGTCGGATCCAACAGATGGTCAGACACATATACTGCCATCGCAGTAACCCAATACATATGTGTCTGGAGGTTCGGTGGAACGCGATAACGCTCATAGGCCTCTTGTATGGTGTGCACCTGAGCCATAGGATTAGAGTGCGAGGCCGATGATAATGATGAGAGCCGGTATGGCAAGCAATACCCATGGAATGCTTATGCCAGAGACAGGAGGCGTGGGTACAGGTGAACCCTCATAGCTTAGAGGTGGTGCTTCGAAAAGACATTGATCATCTGAAACACACACATCACCAGACACACCAAACATTCTTACACAACTTTGTGCCGCACAAGCATTGTGACAACAAACGGTGCCATCGGGCAATGCCTGCATGTCTTGGCATACACCACCCGCATCTGCAATGCCACAAATGCCACAACGCTGATCGCATCTGAACCCTCCTACAAGCGGATACGGAGTAGGTGTTGCAGTGGGGCCAGTTGGTGTTGGTGTATTGGTCACTTCCCATGGTGCAGGAGTGTATGTCGGCACTCCCGGAGGCAAAGTTGCAGTTGGGGTATATGTAGGCTCGCCAGGGCGAAGAGTCGGAGTATGCGGTGGTTGGCCCGGCATAAGGGTGGCGGTGAGTGTCGGTGTGCCGAACTGTGGCGTGTTTGTTGCGACTGGTGTATTTGATATACAACAAATGAGGCCTGAAGGGGGCAAATTAGGTGGATATCCATCTCGACATATGCCGTCTGACCCTCTCCAGCCGCATGGGCCGCAGGTGCTGTCACAGCGAGGTGCAGGAGTCACTGTTGAACCTGGTGGCGGAGTGTTAGTCGCAGTTGAGCCGGGTGGCACTGTTGCAGTCGATCCCGGTGGTGCGGTGGCAGTTGCGCGTGGAGTATTAGTGGGTGTTCGTGTTGGCGTGTGAGTGGGAGTATTGGTGGGTGTCCGGGTCGGTGTTCGTGTGGGGGTGTTGGTTGGAGTGTTTGTTGGTGTGCGGGTTGGCGTGTTTGTTGGTGTATTGGTGGGAGTATTGGTGGGTGTATATGTTGCGGTTGGTGCACTGGTGGCGGTTGGTATGGGAGTATGAGTTGAAGTTGGCGTATTGGTTGGCGGAACGGGAGTGTGAGTTGCGGTCGCATTTGGTGGCGGAGTGTTGGTCGCGGTTGAACCAGGAGGTGGCGTGTTAGTAGGCTGATTTGGTGGTTGGGTGTTAGTTGGTTGCCCAGGTGGTGGTGTTTCTCCGGGTGCGGTGGTGGCGGTTGGTTCACCACCACAGTTTGAATTTGTTGTGTACACAAGTCCTGCGACATTCACAATATTGTTTTGTCCAGATTGATCTCTAATCTGCACATCTACCTGTACGCGTCCGCACTGTATGGCAGGGAACGTACCCACACCTTGAATGATTGTTTGCCCATTAATTGTCCATGGTCCATCACCACCCAAATCGCCTGATGCTATATAATCGGGTCTGCTTTCATTACATGGATCATTACCTTGATTACCACACGTCTCCCATCTGCGGGCTATGGGGTACGTGCCCGCAACACCGCCTGGACACATAGTAGCGCTACCCCCACAATTTAACTCACAGCCAAAAGTCATTGTGCCGTTTGTCACGCCAGTGATGGTGCAACTACCACAGGGTGGATCATCTTCTCCGCATTGGCCCCATTCTCCTTCAGCTTGTGGCGTCAAATCACTCACTCTCCCCGTCTGCAGTGCGCTCATAATGAGCATAATCGAAAGGAAGAGAAAAACGACAGAAATGGCAATGCGGGTATATTTCATGGATTAACGAATAAGTGAATTCTGAGTGAATGAGTCGATAAGTGCTGATATGGGCCGCAATTCACGCTGTTTTGATTTGTCATACTCACTCGCAAGCACTCCCAAATCGCGCAGTACTGCCCCAAATGTCGCGACCGGATCTGTAAGATCAATAGACAGCTTGCCCACAACATCCTCATCTGATTCGTAAAATTGTCGAAGTGCAGCCCATTCGACCAGTGATTTGTTGACAATGTCAATAAGCTGAGAACGCGACAAACTGGGATACTGCGCCTCAGCAGTTGCCAGCATCTTTTCCGTATCAATGCGGATACCATTGATATCTTCATATACAAATGAAGGGATGGTTGGAGTTGGGGTGATGCGTGCAAATTCCTGCGCAGTTTGAATAGGGGCTTTGGTTGGCTCCGCCGCTTGATTGAGCACCGGGCCGGTAATGTCAATAACGAGTCGAATCGCGTAAAATGAAAGCGACATGATAAGCACCAGTATTGAAAACGGAAAGAAAAATCTATCAAAACCGTCCCGTTCACCACGGGGGAATTGCACCTTTGACTCTCCCTTAAGGATAAATAGACTGAGGTCTAACGGCGTGTAGTTTGACATAATACAGACCCGTTCATGATACCATATCAACAGTCTATCAACATCCGGAATATGAGCTCAAACGAAGAGAATGTGTGCCTGGGGAAAGTACTTGAGAAGGTAAGTTTTTTGTCGTTTGGCATACTGACGCTCTTTAGCACTCCATTCACACATAAGCTCGTCATGAGTGATTGTCCCCTCAAGAAACCGAAATACCGATTGATAGCCGATAGTCATCAGGCCTGGATGGGTGGGTATGTAATGTTGAGCAAGAAGCGCCTCACACTCTGCAATTGCACCATCTTCAATTCTTTGTCGCACGCGCCGCTCTATACGCTGGGCCATTGTCGCCGTGTCTTTATGTAAGAGGATGGTAATGCTTGGTTTATAGCGTGTCGCAATAGTGTTTGTGGAGTAAGGGCGAATGAGTGTGTGCTGATTACTGTTTTCATTGACTTTTTCTAAAGCACGTGCGAGCCGACGCGGGTTGTGCCTATCGCTTTCACTCATATTTTCCCACACATGTGGGGCTTGATTTTGCACTATCTTCTGCATGTCGGATACAGATGTGGATGAAGAAGCGGCTAATGAGGTGGTTTCTTTGGTCGTTTGCAGTGCAGCTCTGTCCGCATACAGAAGCATGCGTGCATAGGGGCCGCTTCCCCCTACCACAATGGCACTAACACCCTGCTCTATTATATTCGCAATAATGTTGTTCGCTTGTGTCGCATAGGCATAAGCAGAGTAAGGTTCTTTCGGGTCTATCACATTAACCATATGCATAGGTATGTCGTTTGGATTGTCTGTTTTACCGGTGATGATATCGAGTTTACGATACACTTGTCTGCTGTCGCAATTCACCAGCGCTCCTCCACACTCTCGTGCAAGCGCTGTTGCTCTTGCGGTTTTACCAGTTCCTGTTTGACCAAGAATGAAGTGAAGTTTCGGGCTCATAATCAAAAAATGTTGGTCAACGAGCTTGACGTGCGGCATGGATTAAGTTGCCATACAAACAGGCAATATCAAGCGGCCCAAGCCCTCCGGGTGTTTGGGTGTAGAGTGCGGCAACATCGTGAACATCATCTTCATCGTAATCACCCGTGAGTTTTTTGGATTTGACGTCTTGATGCAGTCCGAAGTTAAGGAGTATTACTCCGGGCTTTATATTTCCTCGATGCAAGATTCGCTTGCCTACTCCGCTTATAATGATATCTGCTTGCTTATACATACCATCGGCGTCTGCCATTTTCGAATGCGTTTGCACATAGGGGAGTTGGTGAGTTTCAAAATATCGCGCGATAGGTGCCCCCGTGGTCATTCCTCTTCCGGCAATCACGATGTTTTTGCTATGAAGCCATTGCCAATCAGATGTAGACGGCGTAATGGGAAATGAAGACTGATTAAAAGCTTTGATATTATCCCCACCTTGTGTAAGATGAGTTCGTGCCCACATAAGCCCAACCATGCATGCTTGAACGAGTGGAAATACATACTGATTTTTGGGGTGATGTCCTTCTATATCTCTTTCAACACCAATCACTTCATAGAGTTTTTCTCGATTATAGTGTGGAGGTAGTGGGAGTTGGACAATAATTCCCACGGGTGATACGGTGTGGATTTTTTGTTGTAACAATTCTAAAAATGTATCAAATGCCGGTGGATCGGGCACATGCCAAAATTCAAAATTAACCCCTATTCGTTCAGCAATCTTCCGCTTCATGCGCACATAGGAATGTTGCGCAACATCATCGCCGACAAGCACCGCAAGCAGAGTTGGTACACGATTTGAGTTTTTAAGCTCTAATACTGACTGCGCAAGGGTGTTTTCAATTGATTTTTGTATGGCACGACAAGGGATAATCATAAAACCATTATACCCTGTGCACTGCCTCGAAGGCCTCTGTAATGCGAACACATGGAGAGCTATATCAAGGTTGCACCAACGACCGCCTCTTCTTTATTTTTGAAGCGCATGAGAATAACCCCTTTTCCGGTGCGGGAGCGTGCGGGTATTTCAGATATTCCTATCCGAACGACCTGACCTCCTGATGAGCTAATGACAACACCCTGATCTTCAGGTTGAATGAGTGCAACAAACGCAAGATTGCCAAATTTATCATCGACCGATGCAATCTTTACTCCCTTGCCTCCCCGATGCTGGCCTTTAAACTCGGTTATTGCGGTCCGTTTGCCGATGCCCCGCTCACCAATAACAAGCAGTGATTTTTTCATATCTGTGGGCTTGATGACTTCAGCTGAAGCTATCTCGTCAGTGTCTTCAATTTCCATGCCCTTCACCCCCATACCTGCGCGGCCTATGGACCTAACTTCTTTCTCGGGGAACATGATCGCCTTACCTCGTGAGGAGGTAAGCATGATATTGGCACTTCCATTAGTGAGCTTGACCCATCGCAGCTCATCGCCTCCATCAAGGCGAATGGCGATGAGTCCATTAGTGCGGATATTCTTGTATTCTGCAAACTCAGACTTTTTGACGGTGCCATTTTTGGTTATCATGACAATATATTTGTCACCTTCATGTGTTGAAGCCTCTTGATGTCGCCCTTTGGCAGTTTCGGGAGCAAAGGTAAGAATGGATGTGACTTTTTCATCGGGGCGCAAGGTGATGACATTCACAATAGCTTTACCTTTACTGGTACGGGTTCCCGCGGGGATATCCCAAACCCGTGTTTGAAATGTTCGTCCGGTATTAGTGAAGTACATCACATAATCATGGGTCTGAGCTCCACAAATTTGGAGAATGTCGTCGGACTCCTTTGTTTCCATACCATGCACGCCCTGTCCACCCCGATGTTGTGCCTTGAATGTTTCGCCCGCAATTTGCTTTATGTAGCCATCTTTGGTCATGACAACAAGCACATCTTTGTTTTCAATAAGCATCTCATCTGAAAGTTCGCCCGGGCGCGATTTGATGACCCGTGTTTTTCGATCGTCTCCAAATACCTTAACCAGCTCAACCAATTCTTTTTTCACAACTGCAAGCACTTTAAATACATCTTGAATAAGCGCCTCCAATCTCTTGATGATTTCTTGAAGGCTTTTAAGCTCATCCTCGATTTTACTTCGTTCAAGTCCGGTGAGCCGACGCAGCTGCATATCAAGGATTGCCTTTGCTTGAATCTCTGAAAGTCCAAACTTTTTCATTAATTTTGCTTTCGCATCAGCTTCATCTTTTGATTTTTTAATCGTCTCAACAACTTCGTCTATGTTGTCGAGTGCAATAATATACCCTTCTAAAATATGTGCACGTGCTTTTGCTTCCTTGAGCTCATATTCACTGCGTCGAGTGACAACACGCACCCGATGTTTGATGTAATACTCAAGGATTGGTTGAAGCCCCAGTGTCTGAGGCACATCATCGACAAGCGCAACAATATTTGCGGGAAAAGACGTTTGAAGCTCCGTGTATTTGAAGATGTTGTTCAACACTTGTTTGGGTGTCGCATCACGTTTGAGCTCAACAACAACACGAATGCCGTCACGATCCGACTCATCGCGCAAATCGGATATGCCGGCGATTTTTTTATCCACCACAAGCTGAGCAATGCGTTCAACGAGTGTCGCTTTATTCACCTGATAAGGCAGTTGTGTAATGATTATTGCCGATTTTCCGCCCTTAAGTTCTTCAATGTCAGCCACTCCTCGAACAATAACAGATCCTCTCCCCGTGGTATATATGTCACGTATATCGTTTGCTCCGTATATGATTCCCGCAGTTGGGAAGTCGGGCCCTTTCACATACTCCAAAAGCTCATCAAGGGTGACGGCAAAGCGTAGAAAGGGCGCCTGCTCTCGTGCAAGGGGCATCGTTAGAGCAGTCGCATCTTTTGATGCGCTTAGCGCACTTTTCTCTGCTTTCTGCCATGTTTTATATGATTCTTTATCCAGTGATGCTTTATCTATCATGTGTACGATAGCATCTGATATTTCTCGTAAATTATGGGGGGGAATTTTCGTTGCCATACCAACGGCGATACCTTCTGAGCCCATGAGAAGAAGGTTGGGTAGACGAGCTGGCAAGTACTCCGGTTCTTGTACGGTTGAATCAAAATTGTCTCGAAAACTTACCGTTTCTTTTTCAATATCGGCGAGCATCTCTTCTGAGATTTTGTGAAGCTTGACTTCGGTGTAACGCATGGATGCCGGCGGGTCGCCATCGATAGATCCAAAGTTTCCTTGTCCTTTTACCAGAGGGTAGCGCATCGAAAATTCTTGTGCCAATCGAACAAGTGCTTCATACACGGAAGCATCGCCATGAGGATGAAGTTTTCCCAAAACATCTCCAACGACTCGTGCGGATTTGACATACCGACCGCCCGGTGCCACTCCCATTTTGTGCATCATATACAAAATGCGACGATGCACGGGCTTGAGTCCATCACGAATGTCGGGAAGCGCGCGACTGACAATGACACTCATTGCGTAGTCTAAATACGCGGTTTTCATCTCTGTCACAATCCCTGTCGCACTTACTCCTTGAGGAAGTGCTGGGGGGTTTTGAATTTCGGTATCTGGTTGATTCATAAATAGTGAGTGTCAAATGCACAATGGTATTGCTTCATTTTCCGTTTTGCACGCCCTTTTTTATTTCGGCGAGCGCTTTTGCTTTCGGTAAGTATTTTCCTGTTTTGACCCATTTTCCTTTTTCAAGCATTTTATATGTGTCAAAAAAGTGTTTGATTTTGAGGCGAGTTGGCTCGTCTATGTCTGACACTTCTTTCACATGTGCGTAAAATGGATCAACTTTTTCAATGGGTACGGCGATAATTTTCGCGTCGGGGCCGGCTTCATCTTCCATCTCTAAAAGTCCGACAGGGCGGGCCATGATGCCCGTGCCTGCTGCCATGGTGCTTGATGAAACGATGATTACATCGAGTGGATCTCCATCCTCCCCCAGTGTGCCTGCAATAAATCCGTAATTAAATGGGAAAACGTTTGCTCCATGTAAGAATCTGTCTGCCATCATAATGCCCGTGTCTTTATCAAGTTCGTACTTGACCCCGCTGTTTTCGGGGATTTCGATGATTGCAAGAATGACGTCAGGTGATTTGCTTGACGGTTTGAGTTGGGTAAGATCCATAAGATAAAATAGCTATCGAACTGGTAATTAATGATGAAATATACTTTTTGCTCATTTTCTATTGATGGTTATATATCCAAGTTGGCTAATTTTGCGTGTGTAATAATAAACTTTTTGCGTGGAGGCACTTCATCGCCCATAAGCATTGCAAAAACCTGATCAGCCTCTTGAGCATCCTCAATCCCTACCCGCTTCATACTCCGATTTACTGGGTTCATGGTCGTTTCCCAGAGCTGGTCGGGGTTCATCTCTCCCAAACCTTTGTATCGTTGCACAACTATGGCTTCCTTTTCTAGTTTCTTTCCTTCTTTGTGTGCTTGTTTGACCCATGTTTCAATAGCTTCATCTCGCTCTGTATCAGAATATGCATATGCCATCTTTTTCCCGTGGGTGAGTTTGTAGAGTGGCGGTTGAGCAATGTATACATGACCCTTGGAAAGTATGTCGGAGATATGGCGGAAGAAAAAGGTAAGAATAAGTGTGCGGATATGTGCGCCGTCAACATCGGCATCAGTCATGATGACAATTTTATGGTAACGCAGTTTGTTGTAGTCCAATTGCTCTCCAATCCCCATTCCCAAGGCGATCACCAAATCTTTCAGTTCTCGAAAACCCAATACCTTATCAAGATATGCACGCTCGGTGTTGAGGATTTTCCCGCGAAGTGGCAATATCGCCTGAAATTTTCTATCTCTTCCCTGTTTTGCGCTTCCCCCTGCTGAGTCTCCCTCAACTATAAACAGTTCGGATTTTACCGGGTCTTTTTCTTGGCAGTCTGCGAGCTTGCCGGGGAGGCCCAGCCCTTCAAATGCCCCCTTGCGAAGCACTGCGTCTTTGGCCGCTTTTGCCGCCAGGCGCGCTCGCTGAGCAAGCATAATTTTGCCGAGTATCTCTTTGGCTTCACGGGGATGCTCCTCAAAATACACATCTAAATATTCACCGACTGCTTGCTGGACGAATGTTTGCACTTCACTATTTCCTAACTTGGTCTTTGTTTGTCCTTCAAACTGGAGATTGGTAGACGACATTTTAACGTACACAACCGCCGTAAGCCCCTCTTTAATGTCGTCAGCGGTAAAGCTTTCTTTAAAGTCTTTTTCCGAAACGTTCTTTTTTGCGTAGTTATTGATGACACGGGTGAGCGCGGTCTTAAAACCGGTTAAATGTGTGCCCCCCTCAACAGTGTTGATGACGTTTACATATGACTGCACCGTTTCGCTGATACTGTCATTAAATTGAATGGCCACCTCAAGCTCTTTGTCATCCAGTTGCTTTTTAAAGTAAATCGGATCATGAAGAACTTTCTTTTCACGATTTAAATCGTGCACCAGTGACACAATACCTCCATCAAAGTAATAGGAAACACGGTCTTCAATCTTGTGGTTTTCGATAAAGAAGCGAATGCCACTAATAAGAAATGCCCGTTCTTTGACGAGTTTTTTAAACGCCGGATAGTTTATTTCTATGGTTTCTTTAAAGATTTGCGCGTCGGGTTTAAAGCTATAGGCAGTACCATTTTCAGCCTCAAAGCCTAAAAGCGATTGCTTGTATATTTTAAGTGGCCCCAGGGGCTTGCCACGCTCGTATTCTTGCCGGTGAAGTACTCTATTTTTTCGAATTTCTACAATAACATGTTCAGAAAGCGCATTCACAACAGATGCGCCCACACCGTGCAGTCCTCCCGATACTTTGTATGCCCCACCGTCAAACTTGCCTCCTGCGTGCAGTTTGGTCATGGCAAGCTCGAGCGCAGATACTTTGTATTGCGGGTGAATGTCAACCGGTATGCCTCGCCCATCATCAAACACCGTCATGTAGCCGTCTTTATGGATGATGATGCGAATGGTTCGGCAAAATCCGGCCAGCGCCTCGTCGATGGAGTTGTCGACTATCTCTTGCAGACAATGATTTACTCCATTTTGAGAGGTGGTACCAATGTACATGCCGGGGCGTTTGCGTACGGGTTCAAGGCCCTCCAGGACCACAATAGAAGACGCTCCGTATCCTTGTTTTTTATCAGACATAGGGGCTAATAGTACCACAAAATGAGGGCGATGAAAAGGAGGAAATGGAGGTTATGAAGCCTATAGTACTTGCAATCTCTCTCTCTCTGTTTTATAATCATTTCACTATTGCAATTTATTGTTGTGTTCTTATGCAAGGTTCAAACGAGGCGAAAATTATAATACCGAAACCATCTGCTTTTCAATATCAACTTGTTGTCAACCATGCCCAACCGCTCCTAGGTACGGACGGCCGAGGCGCGGCAGTAGATCTCAAATCACCACGCTCAGGTTCATATGCTGTCGAAGAATGTGATGTCATTTTTCGTGTAGGTTGTACGCCGGAACTATGCGGGGCTGAGATCATACGACCCATTATTGGGAGAGTGTTTGGTTCTGCAACTGCACAGAATATAGAACGATGTGCCAATTGTCCTAAGGAATTCTAATCCATACTATCTCATCTGCATGTGCAATCATTGCTCATCTCGCCTCATAATCCTTAACGTGAATCAATGGTTGGGTAGGCGCAAAATAAGTTGGGATACAAAATCCCCGCCCATAGTATCTCCTGAGCGGGGTTGAAAATTTTCTTCTTACTTAAGTTCCACTTTTGCACCGGCGGCCTCAAGCTTTTTCTTTGCTTCTTCAGCTGCTTCTTTTTTGGCATCAACCAATAGATCTTGCGGAGCAGACTCCACGAGTTTCTTGGCATCCATGAGGCCAAGTTCGGGCTTGATTTCACGAACTGCCTTAATTACATTGAGCTTGTTAGCTCCGCCATCAGCGAGCACGACCGTGAAAGAGGTCTTCTCTTCTGCGGGTGCACCTGCTGCTGCGGCACCTGCTGCGGGTGCGGCGACTGCTGCCATTGCGGTCACGCCAAACTTATCTTCAAGGTATGCCGCAAGATCTGCGACCTCAACCACGGTCAACCCCTCAATCTCTTGTGCGATTTTTTGGAGCTTTTCATTGAGCTGTACGTCTGCCATATGATTAAAATAATGAATAAATAATATAACGGATTACCCTTTTGTGCTTCGTGCTTTTAATACATTTACAAAGTAAGTCATGGGAAATTTGATAGCGTGATCCACGCGATATACGGGGCTTTTAAGTGAGCCAACCACCTTACCCAAAAGCTCGACTTTGCTCGGGAGTTGCGCCAGTCTTTCCAGGCCCAGTTTGTCGTATACGGTTTTTTCAAGCATGCCAAATCGAAATGCGAGAGTGCCATCTTTTTTAGCAAAATCAAACACAGCCTTAAGTCCCGCAGACCAATCGGGGCCCATGTGCACAATTGCAGCGGATCCTTTCACGGGGAATGCTTTTTCTTTAAGTTCAGTGAGTTCATTGGTGCCCTCAACCGCCTTCTGAAGAAGGGATGTCTTAACAACGCGAAGACTTGCACCAACTCCCCTTAAGGATTTTCTCAATGACTCGAGTGCAATATGGGTGGTTTTCTCAAATGAAACCAAAGCAACGTTAGGATTGTCGCGCAAGGTGGATTTGAGTTGGTCGACTAATGCGACCTTTTTTATGTTTGGCATAGTGTTTTACTCGTTCAGGAAACTGATAATAATGATACTCAGTTTTACGATCCGCCCGTGGGCGGAAACCCGAAGTCTTGGTAAAATTGACTCAAACATATGGGCGGTGCCCATGTGTTTCAATCAACTTTATATATCCGCCAAGAGCTCTCGCAACGATTTAGTTTCCTTCATACCACCTTTCCCTGCTTTTTTTGCTTTCTTTTCATCTAATTTCACTTTGTGCACTTTCGCTTGCTCCATTTTCTTTTGGAACTTCTCTACTTTGCCCTTGGTATCAATAAATTTTTGCTCACCCGTATAAAAGGGGTGACATTTTGAGCACACATGTACAGAGATGCTTTTTTTGGTTGACTGCGTCACAAAAGACATCCCACACCCCGTGCATTGCACAGGCACATCAGTGAAATAATTGGGATGAATACTACTTTTCATGACCAGGTAATTATACTCTCAGATTGATATTATGCAAGATACACTTATTCTCCCAACACTCTCGCGACAATCAATGCGTGCATACACTGAACTCAATTCTTCTACATACTCCGCTCACCACACCCAACACCCTTTATCTTAGAGGGCGAGTGCTCCGATAATTAGTGTAACAGGAACCAGCAGAAGCAGAAGCCACTTGGTGTCGCCGGAAATCGGTGGTGTTGGCGTGGGGGCCGTGGTTGATGCGACAGATGATGATGTATTAGCACAGAAACTGTCGAAGGTGCATGAGTTTGCCCCAAAACCGGCAATTACGGTGCATGCCCCACTCACACATGCCTGATAACAACACGCTTGAGTTCCCCCGGTAGGCACACCACTCGTATAACAGGTGCCTTGTGCATCTTTCCACCCACAGATGCCACAGCTTTGATCACATCGTGCTCCAGAAACCGCTGAGGGTTGACTTGGTGCGGGGGGATACGTGGGTTGCCCGGGCGCAAGCGTGTTGGTGGGTTCCCCGGGAACTAGTGTGCTGCCAGCCATGATTGTCGCAATGGGTGTTGGCGTGCGGGTGAGTGTGGGAGTTGCGGTAGGAGTAGGTGTTGCCGTGCGAGTAGGGGTTGGGGTGCGTGTTTGTGTTGGCGTAGCGGTTGGTGTCCGCGTAGGTGTAGGACTTGCCGTTGGTGTCACAGTTGGTGAAGATGTGGGGCTTGCGGTCGGCACGGTAGTATTGGTGGGGTTTGGCGTTGCGGTTGATGTTGGTGGCACACCCGTTGCGGTTGCCTGGGGGGTTGGGGTACTTGTGGGAGCAGCCCCTCCCCCAGAGTCAATTCTGGCAAAAAATACTCGCGTATCACCAGTAACGTATACATAGTCACCGATTACACCCCAGCTTGATCCTTCAAGATGACCACACCCCCATGAACACACCGACATTTGAGCCTCGGGCAAATCGGGCGGATCATCATTCCAACCTACGGGCGTACCATCCGTGACATCGAGATCTGTTCCCAGCACTTTGGATCCTCTGATGATGAATAATGTATTTCCAATGACAAAGAAGTCTCCTCTTTGATTTCCATCCCCAGCAGGGATTGTTCCTGAGTTGATCCATGAATCGAGTGATCCATCGTTGTTTACTCGAATTCTCCATAGTGTGTCACCCCCTGTTCTCTTTGTGTATATGTATCCATACGTTGAAGTAGGGGATGGGAGAAAGAATGCCGATTTACCCGGACCATTGTTTCCATCTACCCCAGGTGACCACTCAGGATGAGTTTTTCCAGTGTTGGTAAATCTTGTATTTGAGGGTATGGGTAAACTGTGTCTGAATATTGTTCCGTCATATGTATAGCTGACAGGACATCCTCCTCCGGGACAGCTAAATCCTCCCAAATGAAATACAAACTTAGATGTTTCGAAAGGTGCGTATATCGCAGAGTCCCATACCCAAAATCTACCATCGAATGCTTCAAGCATACTCGATTCCATAAGTTGCACACCGCCCGCAATCGTTCCATCGGGATTGAGTGGATATTTTGCAATGTGTCCATTTCTGAAATGAAAAGGAGTTCCATCTAGATTAAGCGCCGTAAATCCATGAATGCCTCCATGATCGTCCCATGCCAATGTCCATGATGTGATATTGCCGTCAGCGTTTGGAGTTCCCACATAAACATTGCGGTCATTATGATCTGTATGAACGTAAAATTTCCCGTTTACCGCAAAAGCTGGATAGGGATGACTTACTCCACCAAACGGTGAGGTCTGTGACCATGGACCTAATGTGGCGCTTTCTCCTGCGCTTATTTTTTGGAGTGATGTTTCGACTCTGGTTGGTGTCTGACTGCGTTGGCGTTGTGTTTGATGTATTGACTGTGATGCAATGTATCCAATTGCAAACACAACCCCTAATATTCCGACACCCACCAGCCCACTGATAGCAACTATTTTCAGAAGAGGTATTACATCATTAATCTTTTGACTATATGCCCCACTTTTTATTTTGTGGTGAGGTGTTTGAGTGACGTTCATAAAAATGAAGTACACCATTATGCCATAGAGAAGATGTTGTATTCAAGAGAGCGTGACTACGTGAAACCACTTACATACCCAAAAAGATCTCCTCCCATTTTCCCTCTTCTACTATCGCTTCAAGATTGTGCCAGCTTTTCCCAATCCGATGGTCGGTGAGGCGATTTTGAGGGAAGTTGTATGTGCGAATTTTGTCAGATCGCTCACCCGAGAGAGTATTTGAGGCAATAAGTGAGCTGGTCACTCCTCGTTTTTTCTCTTCTTCCAAAGCGTACAGCTTGCTAATTAAAAGGTCCATGGCGAGCTTGCGATTTGCTTGTTGTTCTCTCTCACGCGAGCTGGTTGTCACCAGGCCCGTTGGTTTATGGGTGAGTCGCACTGCCGATGCAACTTTATTAACATTTTGTCCGCCGTGTCCTCCCGCACGATAAAATTGCCATTCCACATCCGCAGGGCTCACCTGAATAGTGCTTTGAATTATCTGGGGAAGCACAACAATGACGCACGTTGAGGTGTGGACTCTCCCCTTTCGCTCTGTTTTTGGGATACGTTGCACTCTATGTACTCCTGTTTCATTTTTGAAAAGCTCATAGGCATTTGCCCCCTTAACTTTTATGACCGTATCATCGACTTGAGATACCTTGAAGTTTTGCTTGTTGGCAAATCGGATATATGATTCAAGCAGTTCACTCATCCAAATTTTTGACTCATCCCCTCCAACCCCGGGGTACGATTCGATGATGGCGATATCAGGATTTGTATGCATAGGATTAATGGTTTGAAGGAGTTTGTTTGACGTCGGTGCGCTTTTTGCTATCTGTTGCTGAAAAGCCCTGGGGATACCGCTTGGCAAGTTTGTCGATATTCTCTTGCATAATCTCATCAAGCGACAACCCAAGTGTCGTGCACAATGCTGCACAATACCACAAGACATCTCCAATTTCCTTGCGCAAGAGTGCGCTATCAATACCATGTTGATGGAATATGCCTTTTTTCACCAGTTCACTCACTTCACCGGCTTCACCCGCAAGGCCCATCGCATTCCACACCGTCATGGCATCTTTTCCACGAAGTGGAAATCCCGGATCAGCAACGAGTGTTCGCGCCGCTTTTTTTTGATAGTCATGCGCTTGCATACATTAAGGGTTTTTAAGCAATTGAATGAGGGTGGGAAGATCAACTGTCTTTTGTTCGCGCGTTGCAAGATCTTTTATGGTTACCATTTTGCTTTGTTGTTCTTGTTCACCAGCAATTACCACAAAGGGGATTTTATTAGTTGATGCGTATTTGATTTGCGCCTCGATCTTTTTCTTGGTATGTGGATACAACTCAACGGCAATGTTATTTTTTTGCAACAATCGATAGATCGACAGATTGTAGAGTGCGCTATCTTCTGAGAAAATGGTTATCAGTGCGCGTGCAGGTTGGGCAAGGTCGGCGGGAAACTTACCGAGTGCATCAAGCACTTCAAGAATTCTATCAAACCCAAACGCCATGCCGGTCGCTGGGAGTGACACCCCCACTAACTCCTCGATGAGCCTATCATATCTCCCTCCCCCACCGAGTGATCCACTTTTGTAGTCAGCGACAATGGGCTCAAATATCATTCCGGTGTAATAGTCCAACCCGCGTGCAAGTGCCGGGGTAAACGCAAGTGCCGACTCTGGCACGCCCATACTGTGTGCATAACGAATAATCTGGGCGAGCTTGTCTGTTGGTTTAGCATCTTGCAGTAGTTTGAAAAGCACATCAGATGTTTCTTGTGAAATACCTTTTTCTCTGAGCTCCTCAACGACTTCACTGCTTGATTTTTTGTCGAGCTTATCAATGGTTTGTATGACAGAAAAAGTTTTTTCTGGGGGTATCCCTGCGTGATTAATAAGACGAATTAATTGTTCCCTATCGTTGATTTTCATAACAACCGGCAGATCAAGTGTGCGCATGACCTCTGAGGTGACTGCCAAAATTTGCGCATCAGCAATCGGTGAATCTGAGCCGATAATGTCGATGTCGCATTGGGTGAATTCACGATAGCGCCCCTTTTGTGGTTTCTCCGATCGCCATACCGGCTGAATTTGATAGCGCTTATACGGAAACAACAATTCGTTTTGATACTGCGCAACGACACGTGCAGTGGGAACCGTTTGATCATAGCGCATTGCGACGCGTCTGCCTCCGCGGTCTTCAAATGAATATATGAGTTTGTTTGCTTCATCACCGTATTTTCCAAGCAACAATGATTCGTATTCAAGTGCCGGGGTTTCAAGTGGTCCAAATCCATACGATTCAAATACCTGCCGAAATATCCCGACAAGCCACATGCGCTTGTGGGCCTGAACGCCATAAAAATCACGAAAACCTTTGAGAGTTTGCAATGTGTGTGACATAAAGAAGTCGCTTGAATATGATTATAGCAGGCGCATACACCTATATCCTTTGCAAAGGAAGTGTTCTGACAGATGTTTGATGCGGCACTATTTCCACCTTATCTTCTTTTGGTGAGCTTGGTGTCCGAATGATCAAAAGCTCGGTGCCCGGTTTTGCAGAAATCCCCTCTTCAGTCACTCCCGGCAAAAAAATGGCGAACTGTCCTGCACTAACGGTAACCTGTTGGCCGTCAAATTTCATAACAATCTCTCCTTTTACCACCAGTAAATATGAAGTGCGTTGCGTATGATAGTGAGGGCTGAAGATAAATTCTCTTCCCTCTATGATGCCGTGGCGAATTTCCAGATCGCCGCTGTATTGAATAGATCCCGGTTCATAAAACGCACCAACAATCCATCCATTGTGAGATGTGTGAAATTGGGCAAAGTTAGCGATTTTACAGCGCTGAAGCTGCATGGATATATTATTGATTGGTAAACGTGCCAAGCACTATTGATATATTTTTCTCTTCCCCTTCCCGCCATATGGTGACCTGAATCCGTTGTCCGACTTGTTTCTCAAGCAGAATGCGCGTGATGCTTTGATCATCTGAACTAACTACTCGGGCCCCATCGATACGCATAATAACATCCTCCTCTTGTATGCCTGCCGTATCAGCCGGAGAATCTGGCACTACACTAATCACGTAAGCGCCTTCTGCAAGGCCATTGGCGATTGCGGCTCTGCGGTCAATCATCTGATATCGCACTCCCAGATATGGCCGTTCAAAACTTCCTCCTCTTCTTTCAAAATCACTCATTAATGTTTTTACAATTTCAACCGGTATCGCAAAGCCAATATTTTCTCCCTGACTTGAAACTGCGGTGTTGACTCCAATAACCTGGCCGGTCAAATTAAGAAGCGGCCCCCCAGAATTTCCGGCAGATATGGCGGCGTCGGTTTGAATTACATTGTCAAGTCGCTCTACATACCCTTCAAACGGAGATCCGGCGGTAATCCCTCGCCCCAAACCTGATATGATCCCTTTGGTCACTGAATTGGTGAATTCACCAAGTGGCGTACCAATAGCAATGACCGTTTGGCCCAAGCGCAAATTGTCCGAGTCTCCCAGGGTCAGAGGAGTTAGTTTCGAATTTGTTTGCACTTTGAGTATGGCAAGATCGTTGAGCGGGTCTCGATATATGTTTTCAACGGTAAGCGTATCTCCACTATTGAGCAGTACTCGATAGTTCGCATCCTCTTGTGAAACCACGTGTTTATTGGTGATGATCAGCCCATCCTCCGAGACTACAAATCCCGATCCAATATTTTGCTCGACTTCTCGCTCTCTGCCGGGCACTTGCCTAAATCCGAAAGGATTGGTGGGGTCAAACTCAATAAACCCGCGCTCTCGTGTCGTAAAATTAATGCCGATGGTAACGACGGAAGGAAGTGATTTCTCGACCACGGTAACGAGCATCTCTTCTTCAGATCCTTTGACAATGACGGGATCTTTATTCTCCTGCTTGGATGCTTTGGGAGCAGGGGTAATTTTTTGTTGAAATAGCGCTTTGAAATCGGGGAGTTGTATCTGGTTAGATTGATGTGACTGTATTTGATTAATGATTGCGACGCCGATTATCAATATCGCACCAATGGTAAGAACTTTTTTCATACGTGAAAATTATATACCCCTAAAAAATATTTTGGGTATTATTTTGTGAGAAGTTCGATCGCCTTTTGCAGTTGCAAATCTGTTTCATCTGCCAGAACAGTATTTTCGGAGTCAATCTCTGGATTTTCAACGGTGATGTCTGGTTCTATGCCTGTGCCATTAATCCATTCGCCGTTGGGCAAAAGCCACTTTGCCACCGTGACATGCATGCCCGAGCCATCGCTCAGGTCAAATGTTCCTTGCACCGAACCTTTGCCAAACGATTTCTCGCCAACAAGCTGTGCACGCTTATGATCGCGAAGTGCCCCAGCCATAATCTCAGATGCCGAAGCAGACCCTTTGTCTATAAGCATGACGACGGGGATTTTTTCAAGTCGCGGACTACGAGTCACAGTGTATTCAATAGTATCTTCAATGCCCACTTGTTTCACGATGAGCTTGCCGCGTGCGAGGAAATCACCCGTCATGTATACGCATGCATCAAGAAGCCCCCCGGGGTTGTTTCTCACATCGATGACCAGTCCCTGTATTTCTCCTCGTTCATATTTGCGCTGCCACTCAGGCACCAACGCATCCCATTCTTCTTTGACGCGTGTGCCAAACTGTCCCAGTTTGACATGTGCGATCCCTTTTGTATATTCGTTTTCAATTGACTCGACAGTGATTTCTGCCCGCTTAATCGTGATATCAAGCTCCTTGGTATTGCGTTCGATGGTGAGAGTGACATTGGTGCCTGAAGTGCCTCTAATTTTACTTACCACCTCAACCAGCGATTTCCCCTCTGTTTCCACACCATCTACTGCAGTGATAATGTCTCCTGCGCGTATTCCTGCGCGAATGGCGGGTGAGTTTTTAATGGGTGCAATCACAACGATACGACCATCTTTGGTGCCAAGTTGCGCTCCTATTCCTTCAAATTTTCCACCGAGTGAGTCTTTCGACTGTCTGTTTTCAGTAGGAGTGAGGAAAAATGTGTAGGGGTCTTCAGCCGATTCAATAAGCCCCTTTACTGCACTATAAAACATTTTATTTGTGTCGAGTCGGGCTCTGTCCACAAACCGTTTTTCAAATATTTCCCATGCCTCCCAGAAAATTTTAAAATCAACATCACGATTATTTCCGTTGAGAGTCTCTATCTGAGCCGTTGAGGGCTTTGTTCCTTTAAATACATTCTCAATGTTGTTTTGAATGATTGTGCCTATGTTTTGGTCTTGAAGTCCGCGCAATGCCTGATATTCGCCTAGTCGATAGCCGGCGATTAAAAGAAATGCGCATAAAGCACCATATACAACATACGACAAAAAAGCCTGGCGCTTAGGCAGGTTTGTGGGAGGCTTTGAATCTTCAGCGGTAGAATATGATGGTGTTTCCAGTGGCATTAGCGTACACAGCCTTTGGGCTAAAGTCAATAATTGTCTGCATGTCATTTACATTTTTTAGGCTAAGCTGTTCTTCCGATGATGTCTCGGGGGTGTCATCGATGACTACAAAATATGCGGCGCCCAGTGTTTGTAGTTTGGACATGGTGTAATCGGAAAGTTCTGTTGCTATTACCACCTTGCCCTGTACATCAGAAAGTGAAAGTTGCATTGCTCCTTTTGCATCGGTAAGCACTACTTCTCCTCCAAAGGATTTGTGTGGCGCATTCTGTGTTTCGATCTCCAGCGTTTTTTGTACTTTGATGATCAGGTGAGTTGGCTCAATTGCTTCAACTGTTCCTGCGATAAGGCTGTGCAATGCAAGATCTTTCGCCTCATTTTGTGTTTGTTCTATTACGATTTCACCGCTATGGTGATTAACACCCGTAAGCACCCCATCTGCCTCAGCGATATATTTTTTTGCAGTGAGCACCCCATCTTTGATTGCCAATACGTCTCCTTTGTACACCGTGTCACCAATAGTTTTTTTAAGATGTTTGAAGATTTTTGCAGGATTGAATTTGAGTATTTGAGCCACCGGTATGGTTTGAGATGTGACTGGCTTTTTTGAAATATGCCCAATAACATCTCCCACGTGCACCATCGCACCTACTTGGATGGTAGGATGTGCTCCTTCTGGAAGAGGAAAAGTGAGGTGGGCCATAGCAATCATTCAATGTATATCACATTCATTATACACAACAATGCGTTTGGATGTTCTGTCCAAAAACCAATGAGCAGGCAGGTGTTTCGACTATGGATAGTCTTGACCTTATTCTGATTTTTGATATGAGGTGAAGGGTATGAGCGCGAGGTATCGAGCGTATTTCACTGCCTTCGAGAGCTTGCGTTGATTTTTTGCGGTGAGGCCCGAGCGCTCTCTCGATTGAATGCGCATACGCGAGCTAATAAATCGCAAAAGCGTTTCGGGATCTTTATAGTCGGGGATATTTCCGGCTGTATCAAAATAGTCTTTCATCATATATCAAAATAATTATATAAATACTATTATTCAACCTCATCCAATTGCTTAAAAAGGTATATCATCAGGATTGACTGTTTCATTTGCCGAACCCTGTTGTGGCTCGGGTTGTGGTGCTCCTGCATCTTGATTGGATTCATCAGAAGCGGGGGCACCCTCAACGCGCTTCCCATCATTAAAGAGAATGAAATCATCCATGACAATTTCAGTAATGCTGCGCTCCACACCATCTTTTCCGGTGAAGCGACGAGTGGTGAGCCTTCCTTCCAAATACACCTTCCTGCCCTTTACCAAAAGCTTGCCAACCAGCTCAGCGAGCTTGGACCAGGCAACAATATTGTGATATTGTACATCTTCTTTGGTGTGGCCATCTGCGGTAGTCCATGCACGATTAGTGGCGATGGCAAAGGTGGCAACGGCGGTGCCTCCGGTTGTGTATTTAATGACGGGATCACGGGTTAGATTGCCCAAAAGCATGACTTTATTGATTGATCTGCTAGACATACGTTGAAGTGAATATTAGATAACAATTCGCATTGTATCATTCCTCTTGCTTAATAAGCAAAAAACGAATGAGCAACTCGCTGAAATTGAGCTTCTTTTTTATCTCGGCGATATTGGTGGGGATGGTTTCGATAGTGCCGGTGTAATAAAACGCTTTGGAGTGTTTGTTGATTGGATAGGCCAGCTCTCGCTCTCCCCATTCTTTTGTTTGTTTGTAGGTTGCGCCTGTCGAGCCAATGAGCGTCACTACTTCTTTTGCATGTTTTTCTGCTTCAACCAAAAAGGTGATTTCGTATGTGTGCATAGATATTTGCAATTCAAAATTGTGTCTGCATATAATACCCTTCAGATGGCGCTTTTTCAATAGGCATTGCGCCCTTTGGTTTGTATGTCTCAAAAACTTCTATCAATCATCATTGTCGTGCTGGTCGGGCTTCTTCTGTATACACGATTTGTAAACCTAGACTGGGGGTTGCCCTACCCTATGCATCCCGATGAGCGCAACATGGCTGATGCGCTCATGCGCCTTGATTGTAAAGACCCGGAAGCCTTTTTTGTCGGATATTTTACTGACGGCCCCTCAAATGCTCTTAGGTTGCTTCTTGAGGGCAGACACAGCGTTTCCCCATCAAAAGTAAGTTGTTTAAATCCCGAGTTTTTTGCATATGGACAGTTGAGCCTCTACCTCGGGTTTGGGTTGGCGCATGGGTTTCATGGTTTGCGTGTGCTTTTAGGTGAGGCGCTTGCGGGGAGCTCGCTGACCTTTTGGGATGCAGTGATGGGCCTTCGCATCATATCGGCAGTGGCATCTTGTTTCACTCTGGTTGTTGTGATGCGCATTCTATCTGTATTACATCCCTCATTTAAACGTTTTGAATTTCGCATTGTGGCGTTTCTAAGCTTGGTTTTTTCCCCGGTGCTTATTCAGTCGGCGCATTTTGGTACGACTGAATCACTGCTTATGTTGTGGTATGCACTGCTTGTCCATCGGGCGCTTATCGCTCTTGCGCGTCCGCACATCCTTCGATCTGATGTTCTTATCATGGGATCTATCGTGGGGTTGGCAGTTGCGACCAAAACCTCATCTCTACTCTTTTTACTGATACCGGGAGTCGTGATCTTTGTGAAAGTGTTGGCAGGAGCATGGGCTGAAATACAAAGTATGTGTTCAGTCTCAAAAAACACTCAATCAGACGCTCTGCTTGCTTCAACCACACCATCTTCTTCATTAGGCACGGGGCACACAGAGGGAGAAGTCAAAAAGCAGTCCACACACACAATACTAGCCTATGGTTGGGTTTTTGCCGTGGCACGCACATGGCTTCAAATGGTGGTAGTACTTGTTGCATATGCAGTGTATTTGGTGCTTGTTTCAGGGGTTATTGCGTATGTGTATTCTCCGCATAATCTCATTTCTTTGCAAGAGCTTCTCAGCAGTATGCAATATGAAGGCGATGTAGCGTTGGGCCGATATGTCGCATTTTATACCCGTCAATTTTTATATGAGCTTCCTTTGCTGTTTCATGGAGAACACGTGTTTGCGTATGCCTTAGGCCCGGTTGTATCTCTTTTGGCACTTTCGGGGTTTATCATGCTTCCTTATCGTCAGGGGTCTAATGTAATACGACTTTCAATACTGTTGCTTTTTGCTTTTACCATGGGGTGGTATGCCAAATGGACTCGTTTTCTTGCGCCAACCTATCCGCTTCTTATCGCTATGGCATTGCTTGCGCTGGCACATGCGTATGAACAAATAAATACTCATGCCGCAAATAAACCAATCCCCCCCATCAAAATGAAGGTACTGGGGGTGCTTTTTGCGGTTTCCATGATTCTCCCCGGTATGGCGTTTTTAACGGTATACACAAGCCGTGATGTTCGCTTTGTAGCATCAGATTGGGTGTATCAAAATGTCAAACCCGGATCTATTGTCCTTTCAGAAACTGCCAATGTTATTGATGTCCCGGTGCCTGATGTGGCAGGCAAAAAACGCGCACCCGACGCATTTTCCATTCAATATATTTCATTTAATTTTTACGATGTAGACTCTAATCCGGCTCTTCAGACGCAGCTTCAAAAACACATTGCAGATGCAGACTATATTTTCGTGCCTTCACGCCGTGTATATTACAATCATACGTGTGTGGGGCTTGATGGCATGCACACCAATACGCGTCATAGCGAGCGCAAATGCGAATTATTGAATGAGTCATATCCGGTGCTCACCAAATACTACGAAGATTTATTCTCCGGAAAATTGGGCTTTGAGAAAGTTGCCGAGTTTACCTCCTACCCACGTATAGAACTATTGGGGCAGACGATAGTTTCATTTCCAAATGAAGAAGCTGAGGAAACCTTCACGGTGTTTGACCATCCGGTGATGCGGATATACAAGCGGGCTGAAAAGCCATAAGCAGTATAAGAAGCAGTACAAGTGCTAAAAGCTAAATTCTGATTGTGATACGGTGACTATCTATCTGACGCAAGGTATACATTTATGGTTACAGACTCAGCACAGGGTAGTTGTTCATTCAATTTTTTAATATCACTTTCTGCTACACGAGCTAAGGGGTGTAAGGATATTCTTGCTATCACAGAGGCCTGCTCGCCCGGGTTAAGCTTACTGCCTCCCAATGGCATCTTCGAACAGCCTCCTATGAAATGAAATCTATTATCTTTCCCCGTAGACGCCGTACATTGTCTACAGGCAGGGAGATATTGTGTGGAAGCGGTGCAGGGTTTGCCTTGAGCCATGGATAGTCTGCCGGAAACTGTTATTGTTCCCCCAACGACATCCCCAGTCGTAATTTGATTAGGAGTGTATTGCGCCTCAACCTGTGCCATGGGGCATTGTATCAGATAAATACCATACATTTGCCTTCTAAAATATATCTTGCTATAGTTATTGAGTCAGGCATTCTGCCATTAACAGTTGAATCTATCATATGAAAATTATGTATGCGTTGGTTGTCCCCGTTGTTACGTTAGTCACACTGCTTCTGGTGCAGGTGTCGGGCTTAAGTGTGCCGATGCGCATCACCATGACCACAGGTGCAAGTACTGATTTTTCTGTTGTGGGTGAAGGCAAGGTAGAAGTGGTGCCCGACACAGGATATGTTGAGGTGGGGATTACTGCCAATAAGCTTGCAACTGCTGAGGAAGCACAATCAAAAATTGCTGCGACGAATGATCAAATCGTTGAAAAAATGAAAAGCTTCGACATTGAAGCGGCTGACATTAAAACCACCAACTATTCCATAAATCCAAATTACGATTGGTCAGAGGCTGGTGGTGGGGCGATAAACGGATACAATGGCACCGCGACACTCGCCATTAAAGTCCGCGAACCAGATATGCTTGCTGCTGTTGTGGAGTCTGCGATTGCTGCTGGCGCAACCGATGTCTACAACACCCGATTTGATGTTGAAGATCCGGCTCAATATCGTGAACAAGCCAGAACTCAAGCGATAGACAATGCAAAAGAACAAGCCCAAAAGCTTGCGTCTCAACTTGGAATAAGGCTTGGAAGAATTACCAATGTGGTAGAGTCCACGCAAAGCGGTGACAACCCCATTGCGTTCCGGACTGAGATGGGGTTTGGCGGAGGCGGAGCAGTTGCCGATATGCAAAAAGGATCTCAAGTCATTACATCCACCGTCACTCTTTATTTTGAAAAAAAGTAGTTCGAGGTTGTGTGGCTTTTAGGGCGTATCTTTTGATATTCTCGCCCTGACTTCTTTGGAGAGCGCAAAGATAGATGTGTATATTTTTGGTATCCATTTTTTAAGCAGTGGTTCATTGCACTGCGCAAGTAGGCGCTGCATGACAGCTTCTTCACGCGCCTCATCAGTAAGCGGAGCTTGAGTTTGATTTTTAATGCGTGCAGCTTCCTGCGCAAGCATCACGCGCTCCTGAAGAAGTTTAATAATGTGGTCATCCACATGGTCAATGCGGGTTCTGATTCCGTTAAGATCTCTCATATGTATAACAAATGATATATGATAACTACAATTGTTTTACCATATAGACAAAGCGCGTATAGTTTTGAAGCGTGTCCTCGATATTTTCGGCGACTACTTGAAGATCATACCACTGGCAAGCCTCCTTGCTTGCGATGGCTGCAATTGACACATCTTCAGCCGTTGCAATCATGTGTGCTGCGGTTGCAGTATCATCACATTCTATCTGTCGTATCCACGGATAGCGCTTCAGAAAATGCTCACATTGCGCCAGTGCCTTAGGATGAGAATACACAGTGTGTATTTCTCTGATTCTCTGTGTTTCACCTAAATTGCTTGGTTTTGCAAGGAGAAAATGCTCAACCTTAAGACGCTGCTCTCCCATAATGCGGACCGCTGAAGAACTAAGCAAATCAAGAGTTTCTTGGATGGGGCCTGCAAGGGTGTTTTTAATAGGCACCACACCAATATCCGCAATTCCCTCCTGCACCTCTTTGAAAATTTGTGCAAATGTTGCACATCCCCTATAGGTATGATGTGCGCCATAGGCGCCATATGCGGCAATATAGCTAAATGACCAGGGTTTGCCTAAATATGCGATGATGCTCATATGTGTATTACATTGTTAGTGCGGGCCTCTTCCATTTTAATGTCATATGCTTAATTACTCATAACCTTTAACTTCACGTAGCTTTTGTGGTCCATTTACAACTGAGTGTGGATCCGCATCCGGTTGAACGAGTGGTCGCTCCCTCCCCACCGCCTCACATATTTTTGCCACTTCATCAACGGAAATGTGTTGCTGGGTGTCTGTCTCAGATGGCCCTGCCTCAATAAGCGCGCCATCATACGCATATCCGCTATCATCCGGCATGCGCATGAGCATCGCTTCTATTGTGGCATCGACAATTCTGTCACGTCTTTTGGGCCCCAAGCTATGCGAAGGGTCAAAGTATATGCGTGCCTGAGGATATCGCCGTTTGAGGCGGACTGCCGCGGCATGAAGTGGTGCATTACGATTTTTCCCCTTCCCCTCAACTTCTACACCACGCTGTATGAATACGTGTTTTTCAATTGGGAGGGCGGTCCAACTTTCAAGGTGTGCCCAAGTCTCCTCCATTGATGAGGTACGCGCATTTTGTGTGTCTTGAGCAGTGGCAAGCGGGCAATCCCCCAGCCATTTAGGGTTTTTAATACCCACCAACCAGCGCGGGTGCTTTGCTGCATATGCCCCCATGGTCATGTAGTGATGTCCAAGCGCATTCACCGATGGACCCCATATCATCACCGGTGCATGGCCAAGCATGCGTGAAAGTGGGGGGAGTTGTACATGAGGGTCACAAATTTCAGTTGTAATAGCGAGGCCGGTGCGCTCATAGATGGTGCCTGCCATAATCACACTGGGCGGAATTTCGAGATGATTTGCAAATCCGCCCATAATTAGTGTTCTGGCATTTCGTTCATACGTATCCCAATCGATACCCATCCCATTACCGCTTGGATCACGCCTGCTTCGAGATTTAAGCCCTACATCGCGTGTCGCACATACACCATTCACCATCTCTCCATCTGGGTTACGCACCCTGATACGCGCAATGTCATATATTGCCTGCATACCCGCATCGCTTATCGAGCAGGGGCCCGCTATGATGGTGCACGGTGCATTTTGTATTTCTGTAAGCATATAGTGAAATGAATTTTTAACCATACAAAAAACCCCGCCTTGCGGCGGGGTGTGTATTGCTTTTGTTATGACGTTATGCCATAAGACACCTCACCGCAAGGTCGCGGGTAAAGAAAAAAGTAAAGAACTTTTGAGATGTCATAGGGGGATTATAGCAGATTATTTTTTATGCAACTTTAGATTGGGATTTCAAGAAATAAACTGAGAATAATGAGCCCTGATATTATGATGCCAGAAATTATTGCATACAGAGTGTTTTGTATTGTCAATAATCTCTGTTGTCTGACTTTAAAAATAATGAAAAGGCTTATCGGCATAAGTAGTAATTGTGAAAAAAGGCCTGGCGAATAATTACGCTGCATTATCGTGCTTACTATATGAAATATTCCGTTTGTAAAGATAAGTGCTTGCATTCCAGTAGAAAGGAACACGCCCCAGGCTCTTTTTTTATATGTGCCGATTAAAATGAGAGAATATGGTATCAGAAGGGCGATATGAGAAATAATATACCAATTATTTGACGTAGTGCCAAAATATTCAGTGGCCCATTTGGGAAACCCAATAATATATTCCTCTGCAAAGTGCATCAAAACTGCGAGCTGTAAAATCGAGATTATTTTATGCATTGTTGGCTATGATGATCCTCCCATCAAGCACTCGCACTCCCTGCTCTTTCGGCAGTACCAGTATGGGGTTTATATCAAGCTCTTGAATTTCGGGGAAATCAGTGACAAGCTGTGAGATGCGCAGTAAACACTCGGTGAGTGCCGCGCGATCAAGCGGGTCCATCCCGCGTACTCCCTCAAGCAGTTTAGATGCTTTTACCTCCCGGAGCATCTCATCAACATCCTGCGCTGTGAGCGGTGCCAATCGGAATGCCACATCTTTCAGCACTTCAACAAAAACCCCACCAAGCCCTACCATCACCATATGGCCAAGTGCCGGATCTTTATTTACCCCAATCACGAATTCAAATCCGTCTTTAGGCGCCATCTCCATCGCGAGCACTCCATCAAGGTGTGCATGGGGCGCTTTTTGTGAAACCACCTGAAGCATCGCTTCATATGATGCGGGGATATCGTGGGGTGCAACATGTAGTTTTACACCTCCTACATCTGTTTTGTGGACAATATCTTTTGAAATGATCTTAAGCGCCACTGGATAGTTCACACTTTCGGCAAGCGCGTGTGCTTCCGCAACTGTGTGTATGTGCGTGCTTTTAAGCAGGGGGAGCCCATACGCGTCAAGCACGGCAAGTGCTTCCGCCTCCGGCAAAAAGGTTCTTCCTTCCGCTTTCGCACGTTGTAATATACCCTCTACCTCGCTCTTTCTTACGTTGTTGAGCGTTGGAGTGTGTAGATCGGTTGCACGTGTTTGGTTGTAAAATTGGTAAAGCGCCGCCATCGCATGAGCCGCAGATTCGGGAAAAAGCATATTTGCCACGTTGTGCCGTTGGAGTATTGCATCGCCCTCATAAATGCTTTTTGCTCCCATGAAAGATGCTATCAGTGGTTTGCCACCTTTTGCCCGGGCATTGCTCACCGTAATTGCAATTTGTGCAACGTCTGTCATGGATTGAGGGGTGAGAATGGTGATGATGCCATCAACATCCGGGTCTGCAATGATTGCATTAAGGGCTGTTTCGTATCGGTCAGATTGAGCATCGCCCAACACATCCACCGGGTTTTTCATATTTGCGGCTGGGGGCAGACTAGATGCAAGGATACGTTGTGTATCTTGATTGAAAACAGCAAGTGTCAAATCATTTGAAGCAACCTCGTCAGCGACAAGCACCCCGGGCCCTCCGGCATTGGTCACAATGGCGATGCGATTGCCTTTTAGTTCTCCATTATGCGCAAACGCCGCCGCATATACAAAAAGCTCTTCAACGGTGCTCACTCGTATAACTCCCGCCTGTTTAAAAAGCGCGTCATAGGCGGTGTCGTTTCCTGCAAGTGCGCCGGTGTGTGAGGCAGATGCAGATGCTCCGGCGGCGGTTCGCCCTGCTTTGAGTGCGATGATGGGCTTTCTGTTGGCACCTGACGTGAGGGTGCGTACTTGTGAAATAAATCTGTCCGCACCATTGAGGCTTTCAATATAAAGCAGTATCACCTTTGTTTGCTCATCGTGGGCAAGATACTCCAAAAACTCAACTTCATCAATGCACGCCTTGTTTCCCACACTGGCAAATTTTGAGAATCCAATACCGTACTCTTCGGCATAATCCAAAACTGATGCGCACAGCGCTCCGCTTTGAGATACAAATGCGACATTGCCGGTGCGTGCAGGCACCTTGGCAAATGAAATATTGAGATTGCTATGCGGATTGATGATACCCAAACAGTTTGGCCCGATGAGCGTGATGCCATACTCTTTGGCAACGGTTTGAAGCTCGCTTTCAAGCACTGCGCCTTCCGGCCCGGCCTCTTTAAATCCTGCAGATATCACCACCACCGCGTGGGTGCCTGCTTGCCCCACTTCCCGAAGCGCCTGAGGAACCTTAGGTGCAGGTATGATAATTACTGCCAAATCAACGGGTTTTCCAATTTCAGCCATCGAAGTGTAGGTGGTCATGCCAAGAATGGGCTCCCCTTTTGGATTAATGGGATAGATATGGCCTTTGTATCCTTGAGTGTGCAAATTGCGGATAACATCATTGCTTACTGAGCCCGGACGTGTTGATGCGCCAATGATAGCGATTGATGAGGGGTTAAAAAGAGTGTTAAAGTGCATAAAAAAATTCAAGATCTAATCAAAATATGATAATTTAGTAATGAGTTGCATTCTGTACCATATATTCCTTGCGTACATTGCGATCAACTTTTATGTTTATCGTATGTACACATGGGGCAGATGATTTTGCAGGAGCATTTTAGCATGAGCTACTTGTTCTTTGGTGGGAGGTTTTACCCCCTCAAGTTTATAGGGTATGCCGAGCTTTTTATACTTATACGCGCCGAGTGTGTGATACGGTAGTATCTCAGCGCGCTCCACATGTTTAAAGTTTTTAAAGTATGCACTCCACGCATTCAGATGCTCATCGCTATCTGTGTATCCGGGCACCAGCACATGCCGAAGCCACATGGTGATGCCTTTCTTTTCGCAATAATCTGCAAAGGCAAGCACATTGCGATTTGATTTGCCGGTGAGTTCTCGGTGTTTGGCATCGTCCAGGTGTTTTACATCAAGTATCACGAGGTTTGTGTGTGCTAATAGGTGCTCAATATGTGCATCAATTACAAGTGCGCCATTGGTATCAAGTGCTGTGTGTATGCCACGTGCCTGAAGTGTCTCAAATAACACTCCCAGGGCCTCTGCCTGAAGAATGGGCTCCCCACCCGATGCAGTCACTCCCCCTTTCTCTCCAAAATACACCCGCTCCTTCTCTACTTTTTCAACAATCTCATCAACGGTCATCATGGTGCCCCCGGTCATCGCCTGAGTGTCGGGATTGTGGCAATACAAACAGCGAAGTTTGCATCCTTGCAAAAAAAGCACAAATCGCACCCCGGGCCCCTCATGAGTGCCGAACGTTTCTATGGAGTGAACGCGAAGCATATGAAGCAATGAAGCATATTAATATATATGGGCATTATATCGTGAAATGAAAGAATGTGAAGTTATCACTGCCAATCACTTCTGAGTTGTTTTGGCGTAGTTTTACGCTGTAATTCCGGCACATCTTTCCCCACACATGCACTGTGCACCCACCCCATATCGTCAGTTCCGAGACTTTGCAGTTCTTGTTGTGTAGGCGGTACTAATTGCCTTGTTTGTGTTGTAATATCTATCGCCACAAGCCCTACATTTTGCTCCATATACACAATCCGAGTGATGGGATTTTTGCGGTGGGAGTTTAATACTTGTATTAGTGCAGGGTCAGATTTGTCGATGCTCGCCCAGCTCCCGTCTGCCAAAAATGCTAATACTCGATGGGGAGTTGGGACGCTTTCACCATGTATTGATGCAACCACATACTGACTGGTGAGCAAATATACTTCTAGCTCCGGGATCTTGTCAGGATTGACGGTGCGTATTCGTTGATAGAAGCCCAATCTAGTAGAATCGATCGCTTCTGGTGTAGTGAGTTTTGGTTCCATAGATGGATTATATATGAGGGCGTTCTTGCGCAATGCACGGCTTATCCTTTGTTGAGCCAGAGTGAAAACACATAGAAATTCATATACGATCTCAAGTTATTTCCAGAATGCGACCTTACCGTTGATAAATAGTAGTGGGATCAGACGGAATGATCATAGATTTTGCATTTTCCCAAAGACCCATAAACTCTTCACTGGTGAACCAGTCATAAAAGGGCATGATATCAAGTTTACTATATGGTCTCTTCAACGTATCATCGTATCCGAAATTGGGTTCGCGATGCACTCTTAAACGGGCCAAAAAATCAACTTCAGCCATTGGTCTTGACAGCCCTCCGCGTGCTGTAATTAATGTAAGATTCAGTCTGCTGGGGCTTTTGAAATGAACCATCCAGTCTCCTGCGTTCATTGCATGATTAATTGGGAAACGATTGCCAGAAAGCAGATAGATGAGCATTTCTCCGATTGCAATCTGTCTCCACTGCGCCTTGGTGTCTTGATAATCTCGATTACTTTGTAAACGTCGATGCGCCTCCTCCAATCCACCACTATTTGAGTAGCCATAATTACAGAAAGTTCGTCCGATACGCCAGGCTCTTCTTGATTGATCACTGTGCACCTGCAATTGGCCAGGGGTGACTGGTTTTGCAATAGATGGATAAGAGAATACCTGTAAAGGATCTGGTCCTTTCGATTGGTCCTTCACGTCCTGCCCATCTATATGCATCTCTCCCAGTGGAATAAACGGCATTGTAAATACTGGATAGGTGTGGTCTCGCCAAGGTACATGCACCCTTGTTATCGGATGGATAACGTTATATTGTTCACGATGAGGGGGTTTTAAACGATTATCAAACGCGTGTGCAAGAGCTCTGAGATTATCGAAATCGTGATGTATATATCTTCCACCTTCCGTATCTCTAGGATATCTTGCAATACAAGTAACAAAATGTGCGGGTGCTTGACCAGGAACCACAACCCGAGTGACAGGTATAAAAGCATATGTGCCGAATTGATGTTCAACTGTATTAAGTGTTGTGTCTGGAGGTAATTCGCTTAAGCCTGTGCCAAGAAGCGCGTGTACAGTTGGCAATAACAACTCAGGTGTGGTGACCACCGAAGAACCAAATTCATCTAACACGTCGTCGTCGATACAGTACCCCCCATGTTTAACAGGATGAGATTCATTATCTCTTTTCGGACGCCTCATCCATAGCGCTGAGGATCTTAGGCCAGGAACAGAATATTCTCTGATTGTTCGTGCTCCATGGAAGAGGAAATTCGGACCTGCAAGACCTGCGGTTTCTGTGTAGGTTGCTGTATTACTCACCTTTTCTCTTGCCATGCCCTATTATACTATAGGCTTCCTTGTTACATACTCTCAAAAAACGTGCGGTTGAGCACTTCTTGCTGTTGTTCACGGCTCAAGTTCGCGAAATGCACCGCATAGCCCGACACGCGTATGGTGAGCTGGGGGTATTCTTCTGGGTGTTGCATGGCCTTTTCTAAAAGCTCTTTGTTAAACACATTGACATTAAGATGATGTGCCCGTTTGGCAAAATAGCCCGAAAGAAGCGACACCAAATTATCTACCTGCTCTCCCCCATCTGCTCCGAGTGCACGAGGAACAATAGAGAACGTATTCGAGATACCATCCCGTGCCTGCGCATAATCAAGTTTTGCAACAGAGTTGAGTGATGCAATGGCGCCCGATGTATCGCGCCCATGCATGGGGTTTGCTCCCGGTGCAAATGGTGCAAATGCAGGGCGTCCGTCCGGGGTTGCGCCGGTGTGCTTGCCGTACACAACGTTTGAGGTGATAGTCAACACAGAAAGTGTTGCCTGCGCATTGCGATATATTTTGTGTTTGTGTAATTCTGCATTAAAAAATGACACCACTTCTTTGGCAATTGCATCCACTCGATCATCATCATTGCCGTACTTGGGGTAATCTCCCTCAACCTCATATGCCGTTGCGATGCCTCGCTCATCTCGCACTGGTCTAACGCGTGCGTATTTGATGGCAGAGAGTGAATCGGCGACAATGGAAAGCCCCGCGATGCCAAACGCCATAACCCGCTCCAAATGCGTATCAAGAAGCGCCATTTGTGCGCGCTCATAATAGTATTTGTCATGCATGTAATGAATGACATTCATGGTGTTCACGTAATGATATGCAAGGTATGCAAGTGCCTCTTTGAATTTGGGATAAATGGCATCGTAGTCTAGATATTCACCTTTTAGCTCCGGCACATTTGCCATAACCTGAACGCCTTCCACCTCATCACGCCCTCCGTTTATGACCATAAGGAGCGCCTTAACAATGTTGCATCGGGCACCAAAAAACTGCATGTGCTTACCGGTTTTAAGAAGCGATACACAACAGCTGATGCCATAATCATCATATCCGCAGGCTTCCCGCATCACATCATCGTTTTCATACTGGATGGACGAAGTGTCGATGGAAACTTTGGCAGCGAATTTTTTAAACGCCATGGGCAAATGTTTAGACCAAAGCACGGTGAGGTTTGGTTCAGGTGAGGGGCCCAGATTGTACAGCGTTTGCAAGAATCGGTATGCAGTCTTGGTGACTTTATGTCGACCATCACACCATGCTCCGCCTATCGCCTCGGTAAGCCAAGTGGGATCACCTGCAAACAGTGCATTGTACTCACTCATGCGCAGATGCCGAATGAGTCGAAGTTTAAGCACAAACTGATCAACAAGTTCTTGGGCTTCCTCTTCGGTGAGCTTTCCTTCTTTCATATCTTTTTCAATATACACATCAAAGAAGCTTGAGACGTTGCCCAAACTCATGGCAGCACCATCATGTTCTTTAAGCGCCGCAAGATAGGCAAAGTATGTCCATTGCACGGCTTCGCGTGCGTTTTGCGCGGGACGGCTTATATCAAAGCCATACTCTTGTGCCATCTTTTTCATCATGCTCAGTGCTTTTATTTGCTCACTCACTTCTTCTCGCACTCGTATGGTGTCATCGGTCATATCTCCGGTGATGTTGTCTTTGTCTTGTTCTTTTTGTGCGATAAGCGCATCAATGCCATAAAGCGCCACGCGGCGGTAATCGCCGATAATGCGTCCTCGTGCATAGTTGTCCGGAAGCCCGGTGAGAATGCCCAACGATCGAAGCATCCGCATCTCTTTGGTGTATGCATCAAACACTCCATCATTGTGTGTTTTGCGATATTTGGTGCACATGTCAACAATGGCAGGGTCCAATGTGTAGCCGTACTCTTTGCACGCTTTTTCAACAATGCGCACCCCACCAAACGGTTTGACTCCCCGCTTTAAGGGCGCGTCGGTTTGGAGGCCGACAACAACTTCATCTTGTTTTTGGATATAGCCGGCTTTGTGGCTGTTGATTTGAGAGATGGTGTGAGTGTCAACATCAAGCACCCCGCCTTTTTTCTTTTCTTCCTGCATGAGCTTGGTAACGACAGCTTGAAGGGCTTTGGTTTTGGGGCTGGGGCCGACAAGAAACGACGCATCACCATCATATGAGGATATGTGTGTATGGATGAAGTCGCGCACGTCAATTGAATGATGCGCTTTTGTGGTTGATTGAGATTTGTTTGATGATGATTTCATAGGTATTAATGATAGCATAATCGACTACCAAGCCAAAATGCGTCCGCCCTTTCGGGCAGACGCTTATGTTCAAATGTTTGTGTTATGCCTCGTGCTTTTTCTTGTGCACCGGTAACACCTGTGCCTCTGATTCGTTCAGATTCAAAAGGTTAATCATGTCTGATCCGGATGGGATGACGTACTTGGTGTTATTAACGAGCACCCGCTCAAGCACCTCAAGTCGACGCAATGCTTCGGGTCGTTCCAAAAAGTATTTTTGAGCACTTTCGGCAACCATGCGAAGTGCCTCTGCCTCTCCATTTGCTCGAAGCACCTGCGCCTGCTTTTCACCTTCGGCCTCAAGAATTTTTGATTGCCTGCTTCCTTCGGCTTTCAAAATATCAGCCTGTTTAAATCCTTCGGCCTCAAGGATGGTTGCGCGCTTCTCGCGCTCTGCTTTCATTTGTTTGCTCATTGCATCATTAATGTCCTCCGGTGGGTCGATGCGCTGGAGCTCAACGCGCGTAACCTTCACACCCCACGAGTTTGTCGCTTCATCAAGCACCGTGCGCAGGGCGGTGTTTAAGGTGTCGCGTGCGACAAGTGTTTCATCAAGCGTCTTATCTCCAATGAGGTTACGGAGTGTGGTTTGTGCCAGCGTGGTAACAGCTCGGACAAAATCACGAATTTCAAATTCAGTTTTGACCGGGTCGATAATTTTGGTGTAAATGACTGCATCAACAATAACCACCACGTTGTCTTTGGTGATGACTTTTTGCGGCTCAACATTAATGACTGATTCGCGCATATCCACATAAATGACTTCATCAATATATGGGATCACCACGTTAATGCCTGAATCAAGCATGCTGTTGTATTTGCCGAGCCGTACGACCAATCCTTTTTGGTATGGTTTGACAATACGTATGCCTTTTGCAACAGTCAAAAAAACAACGACCAAAATTATAAGCGAGAAAATATTTATCATACGATCAATGAATATGAACTAGTAATGTAACTCCTTCAACCTTTTTTACCACAACTGTGGTGCCTTGAGCGATTTCTCCATCGGCCATAGCGCGCCACACCTCACCATCAACAGTCACCTGCCCGGCGGTATGTAAACCTATGGCAGAGGTCACAACGCCCTTTTTGCCGATGAGCTGGTCAACGTTAAGTTTGTGAGTGCTGCTTGCCAAGCTTCGTTGAATTTTGACTCGCAAGAAAGCAAAGTATACGAGTGCTGCAATTGCAGTTGCACCCATGCCCACATACATATTGCCCGTAAGCCAAGCAAAAAGCCCACCAATGAGCAGGCTTCCTCCAATTACCACCAAATCAAACCCTGCGCTCACCCCCAAAAAAAGCTCGGTGACGATAAACCCAATTCCGGCTAGGAAAAATATGATATGAGGCTGAATCATGATGGGGATATTGTAACAGGTAGTTATTTATATATCGATGATTTCGAAATACTCCTAGTTTGAAATGCTTAATCATTTCAAACTATAAGCCATTAAAAGTTTGATATGATATGAATAATGTCGGCTCAATCCCCCGAGAAACCTAGTGCGTCTTCAGGTTACATGGCCATTTGTCCGCAATGCTTTAGGGAAGGTGGGCCCAATCCACTTGGATGCATACGGGATCAAGATTATCCAAATCCCAGACAAACACGTGAAGCATTAGCTGCTCAAGGCCCCATATGGGCCAGTCATGCAGCAAGTCTTCCAGGTCATACGGTCGTTGTATTCGAATATGATGGAGGTAATAAGCGACCGCTTTATACGTATGAAAGTCCGGTAGATGATGGACAGCTCCCCTTTTTCACAATCACCTTCCCTCCCCCTCGCGCCTCTCGGGTGATGTAAATGTCGAAATATGCCAATACTGATACCGTATGGCAAATGCGGCTTTATACGGATAAGTTGCATATACCTATCCTACTGGTAGAATCTCTTGCGAGAATAACATTAACAGTTGTCATACATCAGAGCTATGCGTAAAGAACTATCTCATGACGCGTTAGATTTGGTATGGAAGGCAACAAAAGTTGGCGTGTTTGCAGGACTTGTTGTGTATGGATCGCTCTGGACACGTTCATTTTCGCCCCGTGTTCGAGATCAAGTTATTAATGATCAAAACGGACAATGTGCAGACTGTGGAATTAAGCCGGAGGATCTGCAGGTACATCATATTGTCCCCTATTCAAAAGGGGGCAAACAGACTCGAGAAAACGCTGTAGGAATGTGTCCGAGATGTCACAATATTTGGGATAAGCGCGCTCATTTTGAAGGAATAATTTATCCAGGTATCCCAATGGGTAAAGCGTCAAATCAGCAGCGATTCAGAAGAGGTAAGCGCAAGTAACAGTTAGCTTCTTTAATTCCGGCCTCTTATTTGCGTGCGAATTTGTACAGCAGTAAGACTGCTTGCTGTAGTCCGCTGCGTTACTGGGCAAAAATGTGGTCTTTGCCAATTATGGTTTTGCATGAGAGCATTAGGCTCATGACAGCGCCCTGTCTGTTGTGCTTGATCAAACAGCCGAGCGGGACATCTATAACATACATTGGCCTGGCCGGGAATTCTGTTTTCGATAGGATAAAAATATTACGCTTGAAATTCTTTACGTATCCAAATCTCTTCAAAGTTTAGTATATCAAAGATACCAACGAACTATGTGCAAAAACTACACCTGATATCCTTACAAGCCCTTGATTACACAAAGCCCTATAGTATAATCCCATAAGCCCCATCCATTATGTCACCGTGTGAATCTTGCCCCGGTCTCTGTTGTCAATGTATAACTATTTGGCTTTCAGATGCTGAGGCTCAATATATGAATGAGCATTATGCCAATCTGCGCCCCACAGACGGTGCTCCTTCGGCACTCCAATCGTTTTCACCTTTAATAGCGATTGTCCGTGTTGTGGGGGGGGTGTTTCAAAGAGGTGCTTCTCAAAGTTGCGCAGATGTACCGCCGCGCGAATATGTTTACCGCTCATATTTTATGGAGCGTTGCCCATTTTTGACACAACAGGTCACGCCACAAGAACTAGTAATTGGAAGATGCAGCATCTATCATAGTGAAAAGCGACCAAAAGCATGTGGATCATTTCGCGCAGGCGGGAGAGCGTGTAGAGATAGGATGTCAAGATATTAATTGCAATTGCATTATTGCAAATCTTCATTTACAATCACCCTAATGTCACGGTTATCTGCTTACATTTTTGTTGCCCTTCTTATTACCCCATAAAGCGGGAGAAGGTTTACAGTAATTTAAGCAAACCAAGCCCGCCAAGAGATGGCGGGTATTTTTGTATATCCATGAATAAGAGTCAATTTTGCAAAACTAACGTCATTATCCTTCTTGCCGCTTTTCGCGGAGGGGGTTAGATGGGTTAACATCCAAGCAAACCACAGCCCTCCGCGAGGAGGGCTTTTTTATTAGTTTCAAATTAACACATGTTAGAGCAAAAAACTGGTGCTCAGGAAGATAATAGAAATCATTCAGAATTTTGTGTAGGCGTGCCTATGGATCCTGTGTTAGCCGTTCCCAAGATGGATGTCGTAGGGGCCAATGCAACACGCTATGAAGCTAGGACATATGCAAATGGGGGTGTGATAGTGGTGAGTCAGCAGAACCCGGCTGAAGCTGGCGTGAATGCTATTTTACGAAGAGGAGCAGATGTTGTAGAACTTGGCCCCTATGCGGATGACCATTTTGATTTGGTTGCCAAAATATATGAAGCTCATGACCATGTAACAGTTAATGGAAGGAGGCAATCTGTTCGAAGACGTGGCCCAATATGTTCGGTTGGAGCCATGGCTCGTGCGAAAGGAATCACTCGAATGATTACGCATGAGGCAGATCCTCGCTTGAGAGACGTTGCAATAGAGATGGGCCTGGAGCTTCGAGAGAATCCTGATCTATGTAGAAAATTGGGAACAAAAACTGGATTGAATGCTGCCATAACAGCATATCGAGAAGTCCATCCTGAAACCTCATTGATACCATTTGGGGCCAACATTAATGACATTGATGCAGCAATTGCAGAGGTTGAAAGATTAGAAGCCGTCGGCAAAGGCACATACTTAAAATTAGATACGGTACGAGGTGGTATCGTCGCAGCTGGCGGTGAGGGCCACATTGCCTTACCATTGGGCACAAACAAAAATGAAGCGCGCGATAAAATTCTTGCAATGACAGGAGGTGATGCGCAGTTTATGGGAGTGGCACAAATGCATTTAAGTAATTATCGGGTTCTATCTTTGTCATCGGGCCAAGACAAAACGGGAAAATTTGTTGCCTATGAGGCGCATGAGCAAACGGTAGATGGCAATACAGCAGATGGGGCTTTACCCATAACAGACCCATGGATGCGGACTGAATTTCAACGATTCTGGAACGATGTAAGAAATTTCTATAATTACTTTGGAGTGACAGGAGATCAAAATCTGAATGCCATGGTGTTGACCCCCGAAGATTATGCAATCGCCTGTAGATTGTATGGTGAAAAGCACGTGGCACGTATGGTATTAGTTGATTTTAATTACCGCGCTGTTTCCGGGACAAAAAATGCCATGGCCCGCCTGCAAGAAGATACGGGAATGCGAATGGATTTTGGAATGGATTTCAGGTCGCGTGGCATAAAAGTTGGAGCTGGTTTTGCTGCAAATCCACATCTTATGTTTGCAGTTGGACGAGATTATGGCTTGTATCCAGGAAGAGGGGGTAATTACACAGTAGTCAATATGGGCACATTTACCCCTCATGCAGTAGCAGAGGATCCGTATCTAAAGACACAAGTGATAGCAAATCGCGATAATGCAGCGGCAAGTATTGATCTATATGAAGAAGCCTTGATGGAAAGAGATGCACAGATATTTGCTCGCGATTTGCATATGCCATATGTCGCGCCCATCCATGTTCCTCATTTGCCTGAGGTACAATATCGTAGAATGGTCCGCAGCGGCATGGAACGCGTTTTAAATTTACCTAGAATACATGATAACCAAACAGGTCAAGCTATATGCGGGAATATATGGACAAAACGTTAACATACCTCTATATGAGTTTGGCACAGGAGAACGTACGGTGTATGTGCAGGGAGGAATACATGGGGGTGAAGTAACATATTTTATATTTCATAAGTTAGCACGGTATTTATCAGAAATAGAGTCAAAGCTCAAGGGCAAAGTAACCCTCGCCCCTATTGTGAATCCCGTTGCATGGGGTCAGCGGATGTACTATTACACTGCAGGAAAATTTGATCTATACAAAGGAAAGGATTGGAACAGAAGTTTTCCCGGTTCTGACACTTCTCTTTCAGCGCGCATGAGTAAAACTTTGTTCAGTATTGCATCTCAATATCGTGTGGTAATTGATCTGCACACAGCAAGACAAAGCAAACCATACACGATTCACATGAACGAACAATCTACAGAGCTCATTCGCACATTGGGTCTCTCATATAATTATCATATTGATACTTGCTTGCCGCAAAGTGCTATGTTTATCGGGACTCTCAACGAAGCTTGCGCAAAAAAAGGGATATTAGAGGCCACTATGGAATGCGGTAGTCATGATTCGTATGAAGAATCAGCTATAGAGCCGGTGTACGCATCGATAAAACGCGTGTTTGATACGTTTGGTCTAAAAAAAGCTAGTGCATCAGTGACTCAAATACAGTACGGATTTAAAACTGTAAAAACATTACACTCTCCCCTGTCTTGCTTTGCTCAATATGTTGTCCCGCCTCAAACACATGTAAAGAAAGGGCAGACTATCGCCATGCTTTATCCTTCTAATTCTGTTCAAGATGAAGTACCATTTAAAGCGCCGATAGATTGTGTTGTTTTTGAGCTTCCCAAAACACATATTCTGTGGGAAGGAGATGAGCTTTTTAAAATCGTATCTTTGAATGACTTGTATCCGATAGCATAAAACGTGATAGGCATTTTTTTTCAGTATGAATAGTTTCACCCTTACCCACTTCCCCCACACTTGGTTTCGCAAGCGCATAACTCCGCTTGAGGATGCGCACCTCCCCGTGACATCAAAAGCCTTGCAATATGGGCTTGGATTTTTTGGTGGAGTGAGGGGGTATGTCGGTGAAAGTAGCAGCGCCATACACTTATTCAGGTTGAAAGATCACGTTGCACGATTTTTGCAATCAGCGCGCATTTTGGGGGTGAGTGTTGGTTATACCCCAGAAGAGTTGCAAGATATATTCGTACAGCTCACCCGCAAAAACGCACCAACCGTAGACACATACTATCGCCCTTATGCATTCGCAGACAGCACTGACATTTCCCCCCACTACTTGGGTAATGCGGAATATACATTCGCACTCTACATGCTTCCCTTAGGTGACTATATCTCAACAACGGAAGGGAATGCGGTGTGCGTAAGCTCATGGCACCGCGTACGGGATAACGCCATACCGGCGCGCGGGAAACTTTCTGGGGCGTACACAAACTCTGCGCTCGCCAAGCAAGAAGCGGTGGCAAACGGTTTTACTGATGCGATACTCCTTACAGAAGACGGCCATGTTGCCGAGGGTACGGCGATGAATCTGTGCATGGTGCGTGCAGGCACGCTTATCACACCTCCGGTACAGGATGATGTTTTGGAGGGGATAACGCGCGATACGGTGCTCACTCTTGCCCGTGATTGTGGCATACCAACGGTAGAGCGCAGTATTGACAGGACAGAGTTGTATGTCGCAGATGAACTATTCTTTTGTGGCACAGGGGCTCAGGTTGCATGGATAAGCCATGTCGACAGAAGACGCATCGGGGCTGGTGTTATGGGCCCGGCAACCAAGCACATAAGAGAGATGTTTTTTGAAGTGGTTCGCGGTAAGCAAAAAAAGTATGCCCATTGGCTCACAACAGTGCAAATATAATTGGTGATTAAGTATGACAGATGATGTTTACATTAGTCTTGGCGACCAAAAAGCAGTGCGTGATGCACATCGTGTCCGAAGGGTAGTATTTCAAACAGAGCAAGGCATTTCATCAACAGATGATTTTGATGGCAAGGATATGGAAGCGATTCAGGTGATATATGTGTATTTAGGTAAACCCGTTGGCACCTTGCGACTGAGAGAAATCAAACCAAACACTTGGAAGTTAGAGCGCATGGCGGTTGTGCCTGCTTCGCGGGGCAAAGGCATCGCCTCAACCATGATGCAAAAAGCAATTACACATATAAAAAGTCTGAAGGCGCATGAAGTGGTGCTTGATGCACAACAACAAGCGGTAGGGCTTTATGCAAAGCATGGGTTTTGTGTGGAAGGTGATGTGTTTGAAGAAGTGGGTATTCCGCATGTTACAATGAAACTCTTGTTATAACTTTTATATTTATGGATCAATCACTTACCACCTGTCCAAAATGCGGGTCTGAATTAAAACCAATTGAAACAACTCCGTCCGGCAAAAAATTACAACGGTGCTCACAAGGCAACTGGAATCCTGACACTCGCCAAACCGAAGGATGCACATTTGTTAAATGGATTAATGATCCACCGAAAGAACTTGATGAGAAGTGCCCCAAATGTGGTGCCAACCTTGTCTTACAAACGACTCGCTTTGGTAAAAAGATGAAAAAGTGTTCGGCCGGTGGATGGGACAAAGCAACACGCCAAGCGACAGGGTGCGACTATGTAGATTGGATGGACAGTAAACAGATGCTTGATGAAGATTGTCCCGAGTGCGGAGAAAAACTGGTGCTTCAGACTGTATCTTCAGGTAAGAAGATTAAGAAATGTTCCACAGCCGGATGGGATAAGGAAAATAAAGTGGCGACCGGATGTACGTACACTCAGTGGATGAAAGGCTAACGCTCTATTTGACTTGCTAAATAAAGCGAGGCACTTGAGCCCGGTATTCTCTGTAGTCTGCTCCAAAATGCTTGACGAGCATTTTTTCTTCTTGTTGAATATGCTTCAACAAATACACATAGAGTATCAACACAAAGAACACGAATACACTCTTTAATGCTATCGCCATGCCAAAACACATCAAAATGATGCCCAGATAAATAGGGTTGCGACTAAAGGAGAAAGGGCCTTCGATCACCAGTTTGTTTTGTATTATTTCATCATGTTGGCCCGGCACTCCCCAACTTTCTTTCATGGTGAGTTTTGCCCACACGGCGAATATCACACCGACCGTTAAGAATGTGAGGCCTAAGGATCGAATAGGTATGTCAAAGGGAAGCGCAAGCGGGAAAAACAGCCCCGAGAGAATGTGAAGCAGGTTGAGCGCAACTTGCAGTGCTCGTGTGGCAGGAAATCCCAACATACACAGCCGTTTAGTAGGTGTGGTGATTATCCAAACAGTGCCAACCACAAGGTATCCAAGTGCGATATACACTAAACTAAAGGTGAGTGTGTCTATCATAATGACCTATTATACAGGTTTTACTTTTTGTGCAAGGTGTACGCTCCGACTTTACCATCTTTTACGTCATATCCCGCTTCATTAATCTGGAAACGTAGCGCATCGGCGGTCGCAAAGTCACCTTGTTTCTTTGCTTGTGCGCGTTTTTTGGCAAGACTAACCACTGTCTCAGGTACGTTTTCCACATCATCTTTGGATAAGGCAAGTCCAAAGACATCATTTGCTGTATCCAAAACATCTCGTTTAGTCTGCACATCAAGAGCAGGGTCTTTAACCGCGCTCCATACGGTTGCGAGCGCCTTTGCGGTGTTAAAATCTTGAGCAAGCGTATCTTTTACTTCTTGAGCCAGGGGGTGAAAGGAGTCATGCTGATTAATGCGAGCAGGCAGAGCGGCATGTGCATCTTGCAATTTTTCAAGGGCTTTTTGAGATGCCTCAAGTGCGTTCCAGGTGAAATTCAGTTCACTGCGATAATGGCTTTGCAGAAATAGTAGTCGCAGTGCATGAGGATGAAAGCCTTTGCTCACAATATCGTTGAGTGTGATGAAATTCTCAAGAGACTTACTCATCTTTTGTCCTTCAATTTGGACAAAGTTATAATGCACCCAATACTTAACAAAGGGCTTTTTACCCGTTGCCCCTTCAGATTGAGCTATCTCATTGGGATGATGCACCGATATATGGTCGATTCCTCCCGTGTGTATGTCTAATTGTGGCCCGAGGTGGTGCATGCTCATCGCCGAGCATTCAATGTGCCAGCCGGGAAACCCATCTCCCCATGGGCTTTGCCAATGCATAGTGTGATCTTGAAATCTACCAACCCGCCGAAACCAGAGAGCGAAATCATGAGGATTTTTTTTATGAGCATCGGTTTGCACTTCTGCCCGCACCGCTTGTCGTTTCTCGTTGAGCTTTTGCCCGGCGAGCTTCCCATATCCTTCAAATTTGCTTGTATCAAAGTAAATCGCTTCATCGGTGGCATATGTGTATCCTCGCTTTTCAAGTGTTTGAATGAGCGCTATCATCTGAGAGATGTGCTCTGTTGCCTTACATACCATATGGGGGGGTGATATCCCCATGCTGCGTATCGCCTCATTAAAATAGTCGGTGTAATAATTCGCCACTTCCCACACCGTTTTACCCGTTTTGCGGGCACCTTTTTCTAGTTTGTCCTCACCTTCATCCGCGTCGCTCACTAAATGCCCGACATCAGTTATGTTCATTACATGTTTCACTTCGTATCCCATCAGTGTCAGTGTTCGGCGCACGACATCATCCCATGTGTATTTCCAAAGATGTCCGATGTGCGTGTAGTCATACACCGTAGGCCCACAACAATACATATTCACGGTAGGCGGATTCATGGGTTGAAACTCTTCAACAGCTCGAGAGAGGGTGTTATATATGCGCATGAGTGCATTATACGCAAATAGTTGCGATTGTCACCGCATTTATGAGTAATATCTGTACAATATACGAGCATTAGATCGTATGAAATCCTCCCCTTCAAAGCATAAGCGCCGCGACATGCACATTGATGTGTTGCGTGCTATGGCAATACTTTGGATGATTGTGATGCACATAAATCCCTCTTTTCCTCAGTATGCATGGGCGAATTTCATTTGGAACATTGGCCAATGGGTGGTGCCGGCGTTTATCCTGTGCTCCATTGCAGTTGATAAAGAGAACGTGCAATCGTTTAAAGGATATGTTTCCTACCTTATCAAACGTTTGAAGCGTTTGCTTGTCCCCTACTATCTTTGGCTTATATCATATCTGTTACTTGCGGTTGTTTTAGGAGGTAAGGTTTTGACATTTCCCTATGTGTGGAAAAATATATTGCTTGTCGGTGGGTCTAACTACAATTGGCTTATATTTTTGTTTGTCATCGTTACTGTCGCGGTTCCTGTTTTGCGCTTCATCGCACATAAATCTGAAGTGTGGAGCGTGCTCTTTTACTTTGTAGCGGCAAGTGTGAGTGTCATTTTTGTTCAAAATAGATCATACTTTAATGCCAACTATAGGTGGTGGATGATTATTCCTTGGTGGGGCATCACTCTTGCGGTGATATTGCTTTTACAGTGGTGGAAAAAAAAGCGATACACCAATATTGCTGCACTCTTTATCACGAGCTTGAGTGTGTATTGGTATTGGTATTTGCACTTCCTTCGAAATGGTGCAAGCACGCACACCTTCCCCCATAAGTATCCTCCCGATATTTACTTTTTTAATTTTGGCATCTGGTCGGTCATAGTTGCATTTGTGCTGACATACTTTTTAGCCAGTCGACTTAATCCATCAGGATATATCAGTCGATTTCTCACCTTTACGAGCAAATTTTCATACACTATATTCTTTGTTCACATTTTAGTGTTATATGTCGTGGGGCTGCAATTTAATGGGAAAAATACCAGTTACTTAGCGTACTCTGCTCTTATTTTCATACCCACATATGCGATTACGTGGATAATGCCCCGAGCAAAAGTGCTAGTTGCCTCAACTGCTCAGCAGATAATTACTCGTCTAAGCTAAATAGGTGCTCAAGCTTATGCCGACTCATTAGTCAGAAGATCTGCAATTCTGCGAAGGAGTGCTCCCGTCACAATCTCAAATGACCCTCGTTGGCCTGAGGCGATGCCGAGCTCGCATTCAAGCACGCGTGATTGAGGGTTGGCAGGATCTTTGAGGACGCGATATGACAAAAGCATGCCGGGAACAGCAGGCATATTTTCCGATCGGGGGCCGATGCGTTCACCCCTTCGTTCCAGCCCATACACCGCTGTTGCCATGCGCGCATAGATTTTGGTTTGAAGCGGTGCTTGAGTTTCATTAAAACAGGTTTGCTGAAGATCGCGCCATACATCTTGCCATGTTGATTCGGGTAAGATTTCACCTTTGTACAAAATGTTACGAGTAGTAAAAAAATCTTGTAATGAGCGTGCATCGGTGACAACTTTTAAGTGAATCTGACTCATGAGATCATTTTGGAGCTTTGGTGCGTTGACAAAGTGAGTAAGAAGCTCAAGAATAAGTTTGAGCTTCTGTATTGCCTTAGTTCTTTCTATTTCGTTTTCTAGGGGCTTTGTCCAAGATTCTTGCGCTTTTGCGGTTGGTTTCAGTTGTGCGAGTGCGCGTGCTAATGCACTTTTTTTTTCTTCGGTTACTTCAGAGTATTGTGTCAGATGTCTGTTGAGTATGGGGAGAACGTTATCTTGAGTTAACCTTTGTTGGGTTGCTAATGCATATACTTCTTGATATGCCTGTTGATATGATGTTAGAAACTTCTGAATGGGCACAAATAGCTCACCCATAATTCGAGCGCCAAATGCCGCGTCATCTTCTCCTTCAAGCAGAGTGTCGGGTATTTTGATTTGCATGGATTTTCCGTGTTCAGCGGCTATGGTGGTTGCGGATGCGATGTGCTCTGCTCGAATAATGCTTGCACCAAGTTCATCTGGGACACTTGCCCGCAATATCTTGGCAAGCACGGGAAGCGTATGAGTTGCTAAGTAGTCGCTTAATGTATCAAGTGATTTTACGAACAAACTCAGTTCTTCCTGAGCCAACGCCGCAAGAGGTTTATTTTGGATTGGGATGGTGCGTTGGCCCTCAGGAAATATCTTTGTAACAGCGGTCATTAATCGCTCATATGTGTCATATTCCTCACTCGTCAAATCGGCGCTTCGAGATTTACCAATAAGCAGTGCGAATCGATCCATCGGCACAAATCGCGTGAAATCATGACGGGGCTTAAGAGTTGCGGGCCCTCGCCCACTATCGAATTTCTTTTGTTCATCATTTGGGCTGTGTCCAATGTTGCAGTAGCCTCGCTGGTATTGCGGGTCCAGCTTCAGTGTGTCAAAAATATATTGACGTACATCAAAAAATCCGGGAGGGATAGGAATGCTTCCGGGGTTTTCGTTCATAAATGTAATGATTGCATCGGTAATCGGCCCCAACAAAACATCGTTATACACCTCTGCAATCACCGTTTTGTTTCGCAAAGTTAATTCAACAACGCGCAGGTTTGCTTGTTGTGTTGCCTTATCCAAATTATCCTTATCTATATCAGACAGTTCAGAAAGAGCCTGTGTGGGTTCGGTAAAGAATGCAAGCGCATCTACTGCCTTGTATCTTTCGACAACATCTGTTTGAGTTGTGTCTTCCACAAAACACCAGGTGACAAAATGAAGAGGGAGTTGTATGGGTGCTTTATCACGTGAAGGCTGAATATGAGCGGGCAATCCGTTTGCAGTTGCACCCGGTGTTTCAGAGCCTACGCCGTGTGTTTGTCGGAATCGCTTAATGACTTCCTGGGCATCTGCGCGCAAATAGGTGTGAGGATCAAGTGCCATACTGCAACCCACGACGTATTGATATCTATCATTTATGGGAATGCTTTCAAGCACTCCCAATGCTCTCATCTCATCGACGATTAAGGCATAGTTTGGTCTTTCTTGTTGCGCGGCGAGCGTTTCAACCAATCGAAGTCCAAGATCAGCCGCTTTGGGAGCAGTAACAATAGGCATGCCGAATTCTTGAGTAGCTTCGCTCAACCGCGCCGTCAGTTGTGTTGTGTGATCAAATATATTTGGATGATTTGGGATTTCTTCTGATGCTGACATATATGAGAATATAAGGGATTATACAGAGAGATGATGTTTGTTCGCTTAACAATTTTGCATGAGCGTTGATACAATATCCCTATGAACCTACTTGCTCGTAACGCTAAAACAACTCTCGAACACTACATTACTCTCATAGATCCAAGACTAGATGACTATTGGCGCAAGGAATTGTCGCTGGGGTTTGGATTTAATGAAAAACAGCGGACACTCGTTGTAAAAATTATTGATCACGCTCAGGAGCACAACTTGCGCCCCGCCAAGCGACTTCGCGCATCGTTTGTTCACTATGGATATCTGCTCAATCATCGTGAAATTGATGAGCGCATATGGAATGCGGCCATGGCGGTGGAACTTGTGCACACCGCGCTTTTGATGCACGATGATTTTATGGATCAAGACGCCACCCGTCGTGGCAAGCCCACAACCCATGAATATTTTGCAAAGGGCGACACCCACTATGGCCATGCAATGGCAGTAAGTGTGGGTGATGCGGTGCTTTGTGCTGGATTTCAGTTACTTATGGAAAGCGGGTTTGATGCAGTTCCGCTCAAAAGTGCCATGAGCAAGATGTTGCGTGGTATAGCAAATACGGCGCACGGGCAGGCATACGATGTGAGCTTGGAAAAGCTGAGAAACGAGTGGACAGAAGATGATGTGATGACCGTGCACAAGGCCAAGACATCTATTTATACGTATGAAAATCCACTATATATTGGAGCATATTTGGGAGAAGCTGCCCCTCACGTATTTCCGCTATTACATGCATACGCCATGGATGGAGGTGTCGCGTTTCAGTTGCAAGATGACATATTAGGTGTATATGGTGATCCCGAACGAACAGGAAAATCTGCAAACTCAGACCTACTGCAAGGAAAGGCAACTCTTTTGGTTATGAAAGTATTTCATGAGGGTACCGCCGCCCAAATACAGGCTGTTGAGAGCGTATGGGGAAAACGCAGAGCATCAGCGGCCGATATCCAAGATGCAAAGCAGGCGATCATTGACTCCGGCTCTTTGGAATATTCAAACACCATCTCACGCACGTATGCTGCACAGGCAGCGCAGTATGCACGTAAGCTTCGAGCCCTCGATTTAAATACCGAGGCTATCGACTACATTGAGGGTGTGGCAGAATACATGGTGCATAGAGAGCTGTGAAGCCCAACTATCAAGTGGTATCTTTCATCTGAAGTGCTTCGCCTAGCTATAGGGATTAGGAACAGCACAAACTCCTCTATCCAATCTTCACCTTATATCTATTTCCAAACTCAGTAAGAAATGCTTTTGCGTCGTTGTAGTTGTATCCCCAGCTGATTGTTATTACACCCGATTCTTGAATGAAACTCACCACTCCTATACCAAGCAATCTGAAAAAGAACGATTGAGAAAGATTGGTGCTTTCGATTTGGGACACAGGAAGACTGACATCTCCTTGTTTCAAAAGGTTTTTAAAATGAACATCAACACTATTTTCTTTCAATTCGATAGTTGCGTGTGAGGCATATGTCAGGCTGTCTGCAACGATATAAGCAAGGTAAAGGAATGATGGTAGCAATACAATTAGCCAGCCAACTATTGCTGAAACCTTATCGAATACCCCTGCAAGTCCAAGTACAAAAAAGGCAATAATAAACAACCCGAAGAACTTTATTACGAAACTTATCTGCAGTACATTTGCTAAGACAATCGCAACCTTATTGCTAATAGTTATCTTCATTGAAGGGTTTGAAATAATAATTAGCTTGAATTATAGCAGAGTTAAGAGAATTTTGTGCTACTATAGGTTAATCTGCTGAACCAAACAGACAAGACTGTAAACAGTATCTTAAATAGTGACGGTCTCACTTTTCTCTCAAATATTATCAAAGGATTGTGTGAGATTTGTTTTATGACACTTTCATATAAATCCATAGATAGCATAATAGGGAGCAGATATTGTTTGGGAAAGTATTTCAAACCCGCTCGAGATTCGCGCAAAATACGCTGTGCACGATCAAGCTGGATATGCATGAGCTTAGTGAATTCATACCTGTGGGTCAAAGCATATTGCTTGGTCAATGGTTCTGTGAGGTTGCACATTGCAAGTTCATCCTGAGGAATATAGCACTTTCCTGCCTTAGTGTCTTCATCAATATCCCGTGCAATGTTCACCAGCTGCATAGCCTCTCCAAGTTTGCGTGCGTAGGCGTAGGAATCGGGATGAAGCTCCATGATTTGAGTCATATACAAACCCACCACTTCCGCGACCCCATATATGAAGCGGGATAACTTGGCATATGTAGCATATGATTTGTTGGCCAAATCAATATCTTGAGATGCGAAATAATCCCAGATTAACCCCCCATCAAGGTTCCGGCGCTTGACGAGCTTGCCAAATGCCTGCACTATGCTGTCATTCACATCTACGCCCGCCAGCGCTTGTTTAGTTTGCGCTTTCATTTTTTCATAGCGGGCCATATCTACTTGTGGAGCATCCACCATATCATCACTTGTTCTTAAGAATGCATAGAGTATGTGAATATCATTTCGGACAGCTTTTGGGTATAGAAGCGATGCAAAATAAAATGTTTTACTTGCATTGCGAGTGATGCGTGCGAAATCAGGAGGGATTGCTTTCATGTTTTTTGATGAGGTTGTGCACGATTTGGGCCGATATGATGCCGATGGGTAATCCGATGCCGGGATTGGTGTACTGGCCGGCATAATACAAATTTTTAACTTTCGAACTCATATTTCGTGGGCGAAATATGGCCGTTTGTAAAAGAGTGTGCGCAATGCCAAATGCCGAACCTTCGTAAGCGTAATAATCACGGATAAAGTCGCGGTGGGAATACAGACGTTTGACGACAATGTGATTTCTGATATCTTGCTTGATGATGCGCTCAATGTGTTCAAGTACTTTGTCTGCGAATGCTTCGCGCACCTCATCGCTGTCATCAAGCCCCGGTGCGACGGGCACAAGCACAGTGAGTATATCGGTGCCATCTGGCGCTATGGTGGTATCTGTTTTGGTGGGTCGACACATGTAGTAGGAAGGGTCTTTAGACCATTCCTTCGTTTTGTACACGCGTTCAAACTCCTTTTCCCATTCATCTCCTAAATAGAGGCTATGATGTTCGACATCATTGGTGAGTTTTGTATCAAGCCCAATATAGATAAGAAGCGCAGATGGCGACAGTGTCTTTTGTTTCCAATATTCGGCAGGATACGTTTGATACGCTTTTTCAAGCAGTTTTGTTTCCACATGCGCATAGTCGGCGGCACAGACGACCACATTACCGTCAATGGGACCTCTGTTGGTCATAACTCGTGTCGCTCTCCCCTTCACTACCTCAATTTTTTGTACTTCATGCTCTACTTTTACAACTACCCCATGATCTTTACAGAGCTTTTCAAAAGCCTCAACAAGTTTATACATCCCCCCCATGGGATACCATATGCCAAGGTCAAAATCTGCATGAGCCATGAGCGAATAAAATGCGGGTGTATTAAACGGTGAGCCTCCCAAAAATACCGTCATAAATTCCATCAGTTTTTGCAGGTGCCTATCTTTAAACGATGAGGCGACTTTTTGATGATACGACTTCAAAAGCCCAATATGGGGCATACGAGCAAGCGTCTGAGGTTTTGCGAGTTCCCACGGGATGAGCCCATCGTAGTCAATGCGTACCAAGTCTTTCATCGCAAACGCATAGAGATCACGGCTTGATGCAAGAAAGTCTTGCAATTTCTTACCCCCCTCGTGCTCGTTTTGGTTAAAGATTTCTATGGTGCGATTGAGATCATCGGTTATGGTGATTGTTTCACCGTTGCTGTAGAAGATTTTGTAGTGTGTCTTAAGTTTGTGCAAGTCCATGTAATCTGATGGCTTTTTCCGAAACAGAGCGAAGAAGCGGTCAAATTCATCAGGCATCATGTACCATGAGGGCCCCATGTCAAAGGTGTATCCTTTTTCTTCAAACACCATGGCTCTGCCCCCAACACGCTTGTTTTTCTCAAGCAGTGTAACGGAGTGGCCATCTTGAGCACAAAGCGCTGCAGTAGCAAGACCTGCTATACCTCCCCCGATAACCACTATGTGTTTTGACATATGCCAATTATATTATATCGGACTTCTTTGCTTTTTCTTATTGAACCATGCGTAAAACTCCCGGGCGCTTAGCACTTGCTCATGACAGAAAGCCTCGTAAATATCAACACTGGAAAACGCCTTATGATAATCCGGATCTTTGGCTAGTGCGGTTTTTAGCGACAGAAAAGATTGTGCATCAATGGATTTGTATTTTTCTATCCAACGGTCTCTTAAGGAAAGCTCATGTGCGGTTTCATGTGGGTTCATGATCCAGATATCGATTTTCCATTGATGAATATACAGGCCAATCCATACTCCCTTGGGTCTATCTTTCTTATTCTTGTTTCGGTTATCAAGAGTTTTGATGGTTGCATGCTCAATTGAACGGATTGAGCTAAGTACATCGTCTGCCAACTTCAAATCATCACCAGGAATCTCAAGCACCAAATCCAAATCCCTCCATACCATAAGGTTATATGCGTAGCTTCCTACCATGTGTACGGTGCCAAACTCGAAGAGACGATCAATAAGTTTCATATCCGAAAGTATCTTGTCTGCTTCATCGTGGAGAATTTGTGCTTGTTGGAGATAGTCCATATGAAATGTCTAGTGTTGAAGTGTGAGCACATTAATCTCCGGGCTTTCATACGAATGGTGCTTGTTAATCGCAGAGATGACATCGGGCACATTTTCATGTGGACAGATCATCTCGATGCGAAATTGTGGTTCTTCGCTCAGCGCCCCTACAGTTCCGGTGGTGGGATGCGCGCCGGGAAGTGGTTTCCAGTAGCCTGTGCCTTCTGTCACAAATGCACAGTGCGAATAGTTGCCAATAATGCCCGCCCCAGCTTGTGCCATAACATCAATAAGTGTTTTGACGTCTTTCTGTGGTGCAAATACGATGATTTTGGTGAGCAACTTATCCACGTTTCAAAAAGAAATTTTTATATCGTTGTAGTGCGGATATGATGCCAGGATGCAAGGGATGGGGAAAATTTCTCATCTTATACCAACCAATTTCCTCGATTTTGTGTGGTTCATTATTGCGAACTTCACTTGGTCGAACGAGTACGAAATATGGCACAATAATCCAATGACTTGTTTCTTTTCCTTCATTTCTGATTAAACTAAACGGAGGCAACCCCTCTTGAATGACTCCTTGGCATCCATACTCCTCCGAAACCTCTTTGAGAACGTTCTCTTCCAAAGAGAGCCCCTTCTCGAGCTTGCCTCCTCCTGTATCCCATTTTCCCACTTCATCTCGACAGTTGACACTTCTTTTATGAAAGAGGAATAATCCATTTCCATCATTGCAGTAAAACGGAGTGGAAATACCGATATAGTCAATACCAGGTCTCATATCCATATCCTGGGTATCATACACTAAATAATTATATGTATACCTCCGCGATAGCGTCGGGATGGCGAGACTTGTCATGCCAAAGGCAGATCCGCCTCTGGCGGAAACTCGCGACCTTCCATTGATATGAATACTCAATAGGTCTCCGCCTCCGCGATAGCGTCGGGATGGCGAGACTTGAACTCGCGACCTCACGGTCCCGAACCGTGTGTTCTACCATCTGAACTACATCCCGACGCTACGGCGGACAAGGCGAACCGTGAAAGCTTTCAGTCAAAGGCTGATCCGCCCCTGGCGGAATCTGCATTCTTTCAGTCCCATTGTATCAAACTTAATTCTCCCTGCCCTTGATATAACAAGAACCTTTGGTTGTTCCGACTTTTTGCACATGCCCACTATTCACAAGCTGGGCAATGTCATAGCGTAAAGTCCGTATCGGCACCCCGAGAAACCGTCTATGAATACCATCCATGGTTATGTAGGGATGATCCTTGATGATGTTTACTATCTCCTCCCGCCGAGGTGATAGGTAATGACCAGTGCTGATTTGTTTATGAGTAAGCTCCGCATGCAAAGCAGTGAGTTCGTTGGTAAGCGCCTCAAGCATAAAGAGTAAATACCCACCAATGTCTTTTGTACCAATATCAATATATCGATAATACAAATCTCGATGGGACTCCAAGTAATGATCGAAAGGAATGATAAACGGAAATGTCTGCCCCTGTGCATTCAAAGTCAAAGTCACCAGGAGCCTTCCCACTCTTCCATTTCCGTCGATAAAAGGATGTATTTTTTCAAAAACCAGATGTGCAATGAGTGCGGTTAAAATAGGAAACTCAGCGGGTTCATTACAATACGCAAGCAGAGTATCTAAGTCTTTACGCATTGTTATGGGCGGAGGAGGAAGATATCGTACTCCTCCAAACTGATCGAAGATGGCATTTTGTTGGGTGCGCAGATTTCCCGCATCAGCACTTAGGCCGTTTAATACTTTAGCATGTAATTCACGTATGGTTTTCGGTGTTATTGGTGAGCGTATAGGAATATGTTTGATATATTCAATCGCATCAATGAGGTTGAACACTTCTTGTTTTGCCTGTTCGTTTTTTGAGTTTTCAAATGAGGATTCTGAAAGTTTATTGCCTTCAATTCTTGCAGAATAGAGAGAACTTTTTAATACAGCTTGGCTCTCCACTTTTCGTAAATATGACAATGGCACATCAACAGCCAATACCATTTTGCGGGCAGTTTCATAGGAAGCGAGTGATTGTATAAGGGTATAGTTAATCGTGGGTGTTGGGATCTTCATGAGCCCATTGTAAAATAGTGTCAAATAATTGTCAAATTATTGCCGAATAATGATAAATTAAGAATATTACGGTCACTGAGGGATTTAGTAACCGATAATGGAGTCACCCTTGTACGCATTCAACTATTCGATGACATGTGCATCGGCGTATAGATATGGTAAACATTACTTCGCTCCTCCCGCCTTGGTTTCGGGGTGCTGCTCTGTGGTTGCTTTTCTGCGCGGTTGTCCGAGCTTTTGTTTTTGCTTTCCTTGCCCGCCGCTTTGATTTTGCTCTTCTTGTTGTTTTTTTTGTTGTTCTTCTTTTTTCTTTCGCTCTTGCTCTTCCTCTTGCTTCTTTTTGTCTTGCTCTTGCTTCTTTTTCTGCTCTAAAAACTGCACATATTCATCCTGATATTTTTTGAAAAATTGCTTGAGTTGCAGTGACACCGATTTGTCTTTAGATCCGGCCTTTTGCATATCAAGCGGCGTATGATTTTTGCCCTCTTTTGCTTCCTTATTTTCAACCATAGGCTCACGGGGAAGCCCGTAGAGTTCTCGCGTCCATGCATTTGGGTCCCCGATGCTGATTGCCGCTTTAACAGAGCTTCCTACACTGCTGTGTGGGCCACTGCTACCTTGCGCTTGTTTGGCGAGGGGGTTGTTTTGAGGGTCTTGGCCGGCCCCCTGCTCAAGCATCCGCTCAAAAGAGTCTTCTGGGAGTTTTTGGTGATGGCTCATAGGTTAATAGTACAGAGTACAGAGTACAAAGTACAGAGAAATAAACACATCCAGTCATCTAAACTTGTCGCAGTTTAGCAATCATTGACGACGTCATTTTCTTAGTTTCTATTATTAATGACAATATTTCCTCATATGTTCTTTTGTCAATATAAGTTAGCTCGAAAGCCATGCAGTTCATAGAACGCACCTCGGCTAATGATCCTTTTGCAATTATTAGATATCGAATAAATTGCTTGTTGTTATGCTGTTCAAAACCTTCTGCGATATTATTCATGACAGAAATCGAAGCGCGTTGCATTTGATCTTTGAAACCAAAATCACGAACGTTAGTAAGTTTCTTGTAGACAAGAAGTGATAGGGTTTTTGCTTTTTGCCAGATTACGAGTTCCTCAAATACTGATATCGTCATATGAGCATTGTACTCTGAACTTTGTATTCTCTATGCTGTACTCTGTACTCTGTACTTCGTACTTTGTGGTTATATGATTCCCAGCTCCGCCTTTCCTTTCTCGCTCACCATACCGTCATTCCAGGGGGGGTCGAAGGTGAGCTCCACATCAATGGTGTCGGGTGTGTAGCCAAGGGGGGCTAAAGCCTTGTGGATATCATCATGGATGGTGTTAAAAAGCGGACACCCCATAGAAGTGAGCGTCATAATCAGCTTGACTTCTTTTTCATTGGGAAATTCAACATCATATACGAGCCCAAGATCGACAATGCTAATATCAAGCTCTGGATCAACCACCGTCATGAGCTGGTTTATCACATTATCTTTTGTAATACGCATACACGGGAAGTATACTATGGGCATTAGTATTGTTCTTCTCAAAGTTAAAAAATCAGAGTGAAAGAATTAGTACCATGCACACAGAAAGTCCCTCCTTGTGATCCTAAGAAATGTCCTCAGGAGTATTGTGAATGGCGCGATAGAGTTTGGATTATACAGCACATGAGTGAGGGCCTAGATAGTGGTATTAAGGGATGGGGGGGGTTAATAAAGCCTAACAACAAACCTCGAACTCAACGCAGGTAAAAACACTGCTATAATGAGTATTATTCTTCGAGATTAGAAACGTTATGTTATTTATCTATTTGTTATTCGTGCAATTATGACACAACCTAAAGTTCGTTTTGTTCCGCTGGGCGGCATTGTTGGCGTAACCAAAAATATGTATCTTTATGAGCTTTATGATGCTGATAAGCTCAAAGATATCCTTATTGTTGACTGTGGCATCGGCTTTCCATCAGCCGCAGAACTGGGCGTTGATTTGCTTATTCCTGACATTAGCTACCTCGCCGACAAGAAGGATAAGATTAGAGCAATACTGTTGACCCACGGCCATGAGGATCATATCGGCGCCCTCCCCTATCACTATGAGGCGCTTGGGTTGCCACCGCTTTATACGGGCAAACTCACTGCCATGTTTATTGAAAAGAAATTGGAAGAATTCAACATAATTCCCGATTTAACCGTCGTTAAGTTGCGCAAAGAATATGAATTTGGTGGATTCAAGGCAACATTCATAAACACTGCACATTCTATCCCCGACACTCATCATATCATCATAAAAACTCCCATAGGCACGCTGTATCATGGTCAAGATTTTAAGATGGATCTCACTCCGCCCTATGGTGCGCCACCCGATTTTTATTCAATGACCAAAGTTGGTGAAGAGGGTGTCTTGGCCCTGATGTCAGATGCTTTGGGAGCGTTTCGTGAGGGCATGACGCTCTCTGAAAGTGTCGTTGGAGAATCGTTTGAAGAAGAAATGCGCAAGACAAAAGGAAAATTCATCATGACGACATTTGCATCCAACATTTCACGCATTCGTCAGTGCGCGGAGGCCGCCGTGAAGTTCAATCGCAAGATCATCTTTCTGGGGCGGACCATGACCAAAAATACCGAATCGGCCAAAGAAATTGGTTATCTCCCCTTGCCCGAAAAACTCATCGGTGATGAGCGAGAAATAATGAAATTGCCACCCAATAAGGTATGTATTATCGCAACAGGAAGTCAGGGCCAAGATGGATCAGCTATTGCGAAAATGGCGCAGAACCAACATAGGAGTATTAAAATCCAGGCGGGTGACAAGATATTCTTTTCCTCAGACCCAATACCTGGCAACGAAGAAGAAGTCTATGCCATCATCGAACAATTGGCGCTTCGAGGCGCAGACGTTGTGTATTCTGATGTGTCAGAGCAAATACACGCATCAGGGCACGGCAACATCGATGACTTGAAGTTGCTTCTCCGCTTTACTCAACCTAAGTATGCTATCCCCATTGGCTCAACCATCAGACACCATATGCAGTATCAGAATTTGTGTACAGAGCTTGGAATGAAACGCGAAAATGTGTTCTTGTTGAATGAAGGCCAAACTATAACATTTGAAGGAGCTGGTAAGGCTCGACAGTCAGAAACCATTGAAACCCAATCAATTTATGTCGATGCATACGGGGTGGGTGATATCGGCAATATGGTGCTTCGCGATCGAAAGACATTGTCGTCTGAGGGAATAGCTGTTGGGGTTTTGATTATTGACGGGCAGAGCAAGCAAATGGATGTGCGCATTGTTTCTCGCGGATTTGTATTTGAGAAGGGTGAGCAGGGGCTATTTGATGAAGCGGCGAACATCGTCAAACGCGTCGCCTCAAATAGGCTTGCGCCGGTAGGAGCCAATGAAGCATCGATGGAGATACCAAGTCTGAAGAAAGAAGTGATTCGAGAGCTCGAACGCTATTTCAAAGATCAAACCGGGAGAATGCCACTTGTTATTGTAGAAATAATTGTTGCATAGAAGTAGGCTTAAGATTATTGACCATATTTGAAAAGAAATAGTTATGTTTTTAATGATTTAGAATACAGAGCTTACCTATGGCCAAACTCCCTGCATCACTTCAGAAAGTATCACTGTTTCTTAGGAGGTTGCCGGGCATTGGTGAGAAGTCAGCCAATCGTTTGGCATTTTTCTTGTTGCGATTACCAGAGCAAGACCTTATTGATTTTGCCGGTGCACTCTCAAATTTAAAATCACAAACTAAACGATGTGCTATTTGTGAAAATTTCTGCGAGCAAGATGATATATGTGATATATGTCAAGACACCAAGCGCGATCATCAGGTGATAACGGTGGTTGAGTCAGTCCTTGACATTTTATCCTTTGAAACAGGTGGGATTTATGACGGCGTGTATCATGTGTTGCATGGCAAGATAGACCCGCTCAATAGAGTATCTGCCGAAGATTTAACAATCGATAAACTGATGGAAAGAGTGCAAAAAGGTGGTATTAATGAAATTATTCTTGCGACCAACCCAGACATGGAAGGTGAGGCAACCGCAATGTATATTAGAGATAGAATTGCCCATATCAAAAATGAGCACAACCTCCACGTCACGGTGACACGTTTAGCTTATGGGCTCCCGATGGGAGGAAATGTTGAATATGCAGACTATGTTACGCTGAAAAAAGCCATTCAAGGAAGAAGCACATTTTGATGAAGCGTTGGTGCACACCGATGCTGATACTATGCCTCACTTCCTCTTAACACTTATTTCATCTGCATGAGCTTTTTTGCCGCCTCTTGTTGAATTTTTTTCATTGCTTCATTAACTGCAACCAACACTCTGTTTTCAACCACCCCATCGATGCTGATTTCTTGCAATTGCATATCTCCGCGCACCGTCACTTTCACTCCATTGTATTCGTGAGATAGCTCCTGCTTCTTAAGATCATCTTGTAACGCCTTCATTTTGGTGAGATCACCGAGATTGCCAATGCCGGGAATATTCATAGGAAAATAATAAATAATTGCTAATTGTTCCATCTTCAGTTCATCATGTGTTTTGACAATAGTCTATGATTGCAACTTGAATAGCAGATGAGGGAACTGGTGAATTTTTACTCACGAGATATGCCTCATGCATGAGTTTAAGAAGTTTGGCAATCTGAGCAGGGGTAAAATTCATATCGTCTACCGGGTAATCAGGCTCAATGCCGTTTTTGATAAGCATGAGTGCATGCAGTCGTTTGATCGTGTCTTCAATAAGTAGTTTAACATCACCCCCTGATTGGGCGTACTCTTGAAGCCATGTAATAGCCTCAGGTGCTTTTTTTTGTACCAAATAAGCAAGTAGCTTATCTTTACTGCGCACTCCGATATAAGTTTGGGCTTTTTCAAATTCAAGTGCGTCTTGAGCGATAAGTTCTTCAAGCAGTTTTGTCGCATCTCGAAAAGACCGGTCGCAATTATGCGCAATGAGCTGTTTTGTTTCAGAAGAAATGTGCAATTTTTCTCCTTTTTCAATCCGACCGAGCATAAGAAGAATGTCGGAAACGGTAGCGGTCCCAAAGTCTACGCGCACACATCGTGATTGGATTGTCGCGGGGATTTTATCAATTGCAGTGGTTGCAAGAATAAATATCGCGTGTGCCGGTGGCTCTTCTAATATTTTCAACAGTCCATTGAATGCGCTTGTTGATAGCATGTGCACCTCGTCAATGATATACATTCGATATTTTGCCACCATCGGGCTGTAGCCAATATCCTCAATGAGTTTGCGAACATCATCTATGCCGGTATTGTCTGCACCGTTTATTTCTTGTACATCGGCTGATGAGCCATTTTCAATACTGGTAACAATTTGAGCATCAACTTCCGCCTCACCTGTTTGACAGAGCTCTTTTGCGAGAATGCGAGCAACAGACGTTTTTCCCATACCCTTATGTCCGGTAAAGAGCCATGCATGAGGGACATCTTGTGTCTTTAAATAATTTTGGATAACCACGCGCACTCGACTATTGTCGATTTCATCAACAGTGCGTGGTCGGTATGTGAGGTATAACATGTGAAGTGAGTGATGGAACTATACCAAATATGTGCAGTCATTTCACTACAGGCGTGACATATGCGAAACGTAGTCAGTTCCTAATGATTATTTCGCTAAATTATTGATTCCATGCTCAATGAGATAAGTGAGCATGTCATTCACTTTTTTATTGCGCTCGGCGGCGAGTAACACTGCCTGAGGGTAGCAGATAAATATTTCACCTAATAAATCGTCCTCAGCTATAGCTGATGGCAGCGATGCATGGGCAAGGTTTGCATGAAGCGCGTCCCCATCGATGATCGTCGCCTCCTTAATCATTTTTTTGGTTGTGACATATGAGAAAGAAAGAACAGGAAGTGCCTCCGGCTCACGCTTGTATACGGTTGCGATATACAGCATTTTCCGCTTTCCCACAAAAATGATGTTGAGGGATTTTTTCCCATCAAAACCCAATCGAGCCAAATGCTCGTGAGCTACCTTCTTCACGAAAAGCCTGTCTACTTTAAACCGAGCTGAATCAATGATGTGAATCATATCGTTACGGACGAGATGTTCGTGTGCGACCCGATCGAAGTAATGGCTTGCGCATACGAGTCCCTCGACGTTTTTTACCCCGCATCTTCTCTTCTTCCTTACGGACGAGGGAAGGCTTTTTGTAGTATTTGCGAGCTCTCAACTCATCGACGAGATTTTCTTCGTAATTGATTTTGCCAAATTTCCGCCAAACAATGTCTGACGGCTCTCCTTTATTACGTTTAACAACAACCATGAAATGATATACAACCTCCTTTAGATCTGTAAATACTAAAACGATACACGTATCAAAACACAAACCCTATTGTACTAAAACATCTGCAATATTTCTATGAGTCTTGCGGTGGTGATGGGTGAAGGTTTCATGGTGGGATTCACGTTCGAACCATTAATGAGCATGTGCTTGCTTTGATGGAAGAACCAAGTTCCCACCATATCTTCTTTGAGTATGAATGTGTGGATGGCAGTGAGGTCATAAGCGGGTTTGGGGAGACAAACGATTCTAATGTTGCCTTGTTTTGGGTCTTTGCGGGCAACCAACTGAAATCCTCGTTTTTGAGCATATTTCATACTGTCGTTATTACTATTTTCCATGACAATGGTCTTGCCAAATGCCTTTGTTTCAAATACTACTCCTTCAGACAAATTGCGCTCCGCTTTAATCTTATTTTTCATAACCTGCAATATGGCGTCAAAAATAGACAAACTAAGCTCAACTTTCTGCGCATCCTTGAGATCAGTATGAATAAGACCGCTGGTTATTTGATCAAGAGTAAAATCATGATAGTCTGCCGTAACATCAGCGTAGTACACGTTTTTAAAGTTGTCGTAATCGTTAATTACGTGCGCCATACGCTTAAGTGGCGCTTTGTCATACACGGGAATATGCTCATGCAGGTCTAAATAGTCAAATATTCGCACAAACGCACAGGTTTCTGAGGCGATCTGATGATGGTCAAACATGCCGCAACCCGTATCCACATGCACAATATTGGGGTCCGAATCAGGGGCAGCATTTTCATACGTTGTCCCTGCGGGGACGAATGAGAATTCAACATCTTCACCCTGAAAACCTGGGTAGTATCTGCGGATAAGCCACACAGAGGAAAGGGCATCTTGGTCAGGATTAATATGAGTAACGATACGTCGAGACATTTATGTATAGAAAAATATTAGTGTGTGCGCATTCTACTACACAAAAGCTTTTCATGTATACGAGTATTTCCATCCCCCGCGAAATATTTTTGAAATACATCAAGGGATGTCCAGCGAATATCGAGAGATTCTCTTAAAGATGCACGAAGCGACTGTGTATCGTCTGCTTGGCATAAATATCGAATATCATAGTGGGTGTGGGCCGGTATCGCTTGGTAGGCCGGGATATCACAAAGTTCAACATCTAAAATCCCCCCGACCATTGTTATTGTGCTGAGCCCCGATTCTTCATATGCTTCTTGTAATGCGACTTCCTGTATGTTCGCATTCCCATCGCAATGTCCGCCCAGTTGCAGCCACTTGTTGAGTTTACGATGATGTGTGAGCAGTACTTGGGTGCTGTTTTGATTTATCACAAATGCAGATGCGGTAATGTGGCCTGTTTGACACTCTCTTTGAAAACAAAGTGGTTCATGGGTAATAAACTCAATTGTTTTTGCAACGCTTTGAGCTTCAATCTCATCCCACGCCTTATACGTGTGTAGTAAGTCTATGAGCTTGTTTCTTTCGTCCATGTATTAGTGTTCACCGATAATGCGCACACACTCTTCCAGTGAGTGGTGAGCACTCTCAGATTGAGTTCGATGCTTCAGCTCAACCTGCTCGCCGGTCTTTTTGCTCACCACAACCCGCACGGGGCACCCAATAAGATCTGCATCTGCAAATTTTGCCCCTGCTCGAACATCTGCCCTATCGTCATACAACACTTTGTTCGGTAGGTGATGACTGAGTTTTTTGTACACCGCTTCTGCCTGTTCACGTGCTTGAGCATCATGCAAATCGAGCCCCACTATATGCACCTGAAACGGCGCGATGGATTTTGGCCAAACCAAGCCCTTCTCGTCTGAAAACATCTCAGCGACAACTCCTACCAGCCTACTTATTCCAATGCCATATGAACCAAGATAAACCGACACGTTTTCCCCTGAAGGGCCTCTTGCATAAAGTTGCATATCGTCACATTTGGCCGTGCCAAAATTAAAGATATTCCCCACCTCTGCAGTGCGTACTTTGCGCATCTCATCTTTACTGACGCCAAGCTCCGTCAGGGCCGCCTCCGTGTAAACTTCTTCATTAATTGCGACGCCCTTTTCGGCGTTGACATAAATCCAATCTTCTCCCACATCAGTAATGGTTTGAAATTCATGACTATATTTGGTAAATGCACCACCTGCTGCAAAGGTAATAAATGTTTTGTCTCCAATGCCCACGCGACGGAATACATTCATATATGCCTCTTTGACGCGTTCATAAAACGCGAGATGACGGCTTTCATCCACATCATAGCTATACAAATCTTTCATCATAAACTCACGTCCCCGAAGGATGCCACTTTTGGCACGAAGCTCATTACGAAGCTTCGTTTGAAATTGATAGACATATGCGGGATAGTCTTTGTAGCTTGTCAGAAAGCGCTTCATCATCTGTGTGATGGGCTCTTCATGCGACCACCCAAACCCCACCTCAGTGCCGCTTTTAAGTTTTGACTTGAACCATACATCAACGACATCATCGTCCCATCGTTTGGTAATTTCCCACACCTCTTTCGGTTGCAGTGCGGACATGAGCATCTCATGTCCTCCAATGACGTTCATTTCCTCTCGGACAATCTGCTTGATGTTTTCTATGACGCGCAACCCCAAGGGTAGATATGCATACACCCCCGCCATTTCTTTATTGATGTAGCCGGCGCGTATCAGAAGTTGGGCACTTTGTGCGACTTCATCTGCCGGTGCAGATTTGGTCGTTTTTGAAAATAATGTGGAAAAACGCATATTCAATTATCGTTTGAAATAATAAGTCAGACATCAAGCAAGAAGCACCAGTCCTATTGTACACAATACTGCGGCAAATATTTTATGACCAATATCAGTTCGTTCATGAAGTAAAAGCGCCGCACATGCGACGACAATCACCGTTTTAAGCTGAGATATAAATGCGACTTGCGTCACGGTGGGAGCGATTATGGTGCCCAAGACGATGGTGATGCCGGTTGTGGCGGTGAGCAATCCCACTAAAAGAATATGTGCAACATGAGATCGACCTCGTTTTGCGTACACTCTCCCTTTACTGAGTTTGAGGATACCTAGCATAAGCAGCCCGGGTATGAAAAAAGACAAACCAATATACAGATATACATTCATATGAAGTGTGGCCACTCTATCGGCAATATTTCCCATTCCAAATATAAAAGCCGTTAATAGGGTGAGTGCAAATGCTTGCCAGCGCATCTGAAAGGTGCGCACTTGCTGAACAAGAAGCACACCAACAAAAATACATAAGATTCCAAGTATCTGTTGAGCGTTAAGAGATTCTTGCAAAAATACCACCCCAACAAATGTGGTAAACAGTACGCGAGTGGTCATCACCAGTGCTATCATTGACACTTCAATCTGTCTGATAAGTGAAAAATACAGCAAGCCCCCCAGTGTCCATAATAAGCTTATGACCAATGTCACCAAAAGCCCAAATGTGTTAAATTCTATGTGTAGTTGACCGTTCGCCAGTGCAAACGAAAACACGAATACACCAGACATTATTTGATACCAAGCGCCGGTTTTCAGATGGTCGTGCGTGGTGTCGCGCAAATAATACCGTTGAAGCAGTGTGTTTGTTGCACTGACAAGCGTTGCAATAATAGTGAGGTGTAGCCAGTTCATAAACAAATAGGTCGAGGATTAGTTTACCTCATATCCCAATGTTTCAAGAACCTGCGCCACCACTTCTTTGGGATTGTGTGCATAGGTATCTATGACGAGCTGAAAGTATGATGGATCTTGAAAGTTATATTCGCCATACAATCTGCGCCATGTGTGTTCATTTGCCGTAGATCGCTCAGACAATATTTGCTTGGCTTGCGCAACAGTGACGTGATCTCGATTTACCATTCGATCAATAACAACTGCAGGATTACTGCACACCAAAAGCACGCGTAGTGTGTCGGTCATATTTCGAGCGACCCACCCGGCAAGCCATGCTTCAATAACGTAGTGTTTGTGCTTGGTAAGCAGTTCTTCGGTGCGCTGCTCTACATAGGAATGGAAGGTGTCTGAAACTTGATCGGCGGAGGGAGACACGTTGTCACCCGACTCTTTGCGAACAAGCTCTCCTCCCGAGGCGAATTTCCAACCGAGTGGCGACAAAAATGGTCTGAGATTTTCTTTTAATGTTCCTTTTCCTGAGGCGACCGATCCTGAAATTGCAATGTTTTGGTATTTGAGATGCATATAATATTTTGAGCTTTGAGCTGATTCAACATTCGTTGAGTCTTACCACAAATGAATTAGATCCTTGATGGTGATGAGTATGCTCAGTCCTATAAGGAGAATAAATCCGGCGACATTTACATATTGTTCAAATTTTCTGTTCACGCGTCGACCGGTCACCATCTCGGGGATAAGGAACATCAATCGGCCTCCATCAAGTGCAGGAAGCGGTAAAATGTTGACGGTTGCCAGTGAAAGACTGATAATAGCGGTAATATTGAGCAAGTTTTCAACGAGTTTTTCACCCGAGCTTTTAAGTATCTTGTCAATGACTCGGCCAATGCCCACTGGCCCAGTAACGGTTTCACCGATTATCTCAGGTCGTTTTTCTTCCACGGCAAATGAAACAACAGACCCAATTGCTTGGAAATTATAGCTGGCGATATTCCATGCATGAAGCACGCCCGCAAAATACGGTTCAATCCCCTGGTCGTATCGGATGCGAATGAGGTTCATAAGCCCCGCCCCTATCATAACTCTTCCCTCCTCTTTGTTAAACGCAGGCTCTACCACAACCACCCGCATTGCGCCACTGGTAAAATCTTTCACCTCGATTTCAATGGGCACTCCCTCATTTTGTTTCACTATAAATATAAGTTCATCAGGTTTTTGCATAATGATCCAATCCGCATCATCTGTCTGTGGTCGCACCCGAAGCACAATTTCTTCTGCCTTAAGCCCGGCAACATCAGCAGGTGAGCCATCAACAATGCCTGACACACCGATAGATTGTTCTACCGTGCCGAAAGCGAATGATGGATTACCAATGAGCGGGAGTCTGTCTGACACAAATCCACTTTTTGAGAGCAACACGTAGTAAATAAAAACCGCAAGCACAACGTTCATGCTTACTCCGGCAACCATAATCGCAGCCCGCCACCAAACAGATGCACTTTCAAATGAACGTGATACGTAGCGGGGGTCTACCGCACCCCCTTCACCTCCTGCACCATCTCCATACAGGCGCACAAATCCTCCGATGGGAAGTGAGTTTATGGAGTAAAGCGTATGATCAATGTTTTCAGGATGTTTGGTTCCTTTGGTGATTACCCATTTACCTTGAATGCGCTGTACGCCAAAGAGGCGGGGGGGAATTCCAAGGCCAAATTCTTCAACAAGCACCCCAGCTTTTCGAGCCACAATAAAATGGCCAAACTCATGCACGATGACAATGATTCCCAAAATTACCAGTATGACAATCACCACAAGCGCAATAGATAATACAGGGAGGAGTAATTCAATCATAAGATTGGTATGGCCTGACTAAACAGTTGTAATTTCTTTTTCTTTTTTTTCTCGCACGATCTGCAGTTGTTCGTTTACTTTTTGAGTTTCTTCGTCCACTTGCTTTTCAAGGCGATATTTCTCATCCTCACTGAGCTCTTTTGCCTCAAATGCGTTACGGATTTTCTTGCGGGCATCATCGCGATTTCCTCGCACACTGGTGCGGCTTTTCTCAGCCATTTCATTCACGAGTTTGACATACTTTGCCCGTTGCTCTGTTGAGAGCGACGGGACCATGATAAGAATTTTGCTCGTTTGTGTGGTGGGGCTCAGGCCCAACGGAGATTTGCGTATCGCTTTTTCAATGTCTTGAGTGAGTGTGGGGTCAAAAGGAATGATGGCGAGTGTGGTTGGGCCCTCATTAGTAATTGTTGCAAGTTCCATAAGCTTCATTTTCATGGCACCTCCATATGCCTCAACTTCAATGTTTTCAAGAAGTGCCGGTGAGGCGTGGCTTGTCCGCACTGCCTTAAGCTCTTCTTTTAACGCATTCACAACGCCGTCAAAGTGTTTTTTAAGATCGGGAATGATTGTTTTCATATGCGTAGAGTATAGCAATAAAATACAAAACGGGAAGTATCACATGTACTTGTGTGTCTTATCTTTAGTTCATAAAATACTTATGAAATCAAAACATATATGTGTATGTGTGCACGTATGTATATGTGTGCACGCTGTGGTATAGGGGTTATCATACCCTTCATAAGTATTGACTATCTCAAGGGATGATAGTGTTATAGGTCTTTATTGTATATGGTTGGTTTGATTTATGGAAACATTCCGTTCAGGTCGTTCTATTGAGCCGAGTGTTGAAGCTTTTAATTGTAGAAGGAGTGTTGATAATCCTGATGCGCCTTGTGCTAGGGCTGATTTGCTAGATCGAGTAGTCGAACTTCAGCGTATGGGTATAGTATTTAGATCACAATGCCCCGGGTGTACGGCACCAAATGTAACTGGCAAAAGTGCATGTAGGTTTAGCGGACACATCCAAATTTATGGCTGATATTTCAACTGCACCGCTCTAATCTTCCTCATCAAATATAAACGAGGATTTCACGAAAATAAGACCATGAATATGAAGCGAGTTGGGAGATTACCCAAATAATGTTATTCCCTCCCCAATTCCCATCGGGTAATACGGTGGATTTTGGTGTTCTCTCCAAATTTAAGGATGGCGTCCTTGAGTAAATCACCAATAGACTTTGATGCATCACGAATGTACTCTTGTTTTAAAAGCTCCTCAACATTTTCAGGATTCATAGTCGCCACTTGCATCGCGATTTCTTGAGCGAGTTTTTGGAATTCGTCATTTTTTGCGACAAAATCTGTTTCTGTTCGCAGCTCAACAAGCGCCGCTACTCGTTTGGTGTGGTGAATATATGAGCCGATAACCCCCTGGTCCGCCACGCGCTCTGCCTTGTCGGCAGCCTTTTTTTCACCCCACTTAGTGAGCAGTTTTTTTGCCTTTTCAATATCTCCACCTGCATCCTCCAAAGCCTTCTTGCAGACGGAAAACGAAACACCTGTTTGTTCACGCAGTGTTTTAAGCAAGGTAAGATCTATTGACATAAGGACAATTAAAATTAAATAGGCTAACGGACGTTAGGCAGTTTTCTTTTTGGGCTTTTTCACTGAGGTCTTTTTTTTCGCCGGTTTTTCTTTTGGTTTTTCAACTTCTTTCTCAGACTCTGGCTGTTTTTCCTCTTCAGTAGATGCTTCAGCCGGTTTAGCCACCGGTGCTTGTTTTACAAATGAATGTGCAAGTTGAGTGAGCACCATTTCAACTGCACCCGGCGTGTCGTCATTGAGCATGATGGGGTGCTCCACTTCCTCAGGATTGCAGTTTGTGTCAACGATTGCAATTACGGGAATTCCTGACTTATGCGCTTCACCAACAGCATTCTTTTCTTTTTTGATGTCAACAATCACCATCAGATCAGGGATTTTCGTCATGTGGATTACACCTGCATACAGGCGTTCGAGTTTGTGCACTTCCTTTTCAAGTGCAACTATCTCGTGCTTAACATATTTTCCCCATTCGCCCGCATCGCGCTGACGCTTGAGCTCAATAAGTTTTTTTACATTCTTAGAAATAGTGTTGAAATTGGTCAGAAGTCCGGGAAGCCATTTGGTAGTAATGTAGTGGGCCCCCATCGATTGAGCAAGCTCAGTTGCTTTGGGTGCGACTGACTTTTTTGTTGCGCACACGAGCAGGCTTTTTCCTTCTTTTGACGCCTCAGAGAGAATAGTTTTTGCATGATCAATTTGAGTGATGGTTTGCTCGAGATCTATGATGGCGACACCATCTGAAATCTGATATACGTATTTTTTTGATCGAGGATGCAATCTGCTTTTACGGTGTCCCAGATGAGCACCAAGCTCGAAAAGTTGTTTTGCGCGTGAAAAAGAATCTGTCATAAAGCGTCTAGATTGTATCAGGAAAAAGCAAAAAAACAACACCTCCCCATTCACCCAAGACTCTCGCGATAGTCTATGCGTCCATACTCTGCGTTCAATACTCGTACACACACAGCCCACCACATCCTTTTCAAACGAAACGCTCATCTCCACTTGAGGAGAATATTGATCTACGCAAATGACACAAGCCGCACATCAGAGTTTTAGTGATTTGAGATATTCGGTAAATTCTTCTTTCAACTCTTCATGTTCCATTGCAAAATCCACAATGGTTTTCAAATATTCAAGCTTGTTACCCGTGTCATAATATCGGCCATTTTGTATTTCATAGGCGATAACCCGTTTACCATCGGCGAGCATAAGCTTGAGTGCGTCATTGTAGTATAGTTCACTATCGGCCTCTAGTTTGTCGTATGCTTTTTCTAAATAGGTGAATATGTCAGGTGTGAACACAAATCCAGATACATTGGCCAAATCGGAGGGGGCATTTGCCTTACCTGGTTTTTCAACGATAACTTTGGTGTCAATCACGCCATCTCTGATGAGTTCGCCTCCTGCGATGCCATAGCGATCATAATCCACATCTTTTGTGCATCTGATGCTTGCGAGTATGGAGCATCCAAACTCATCATACGCATCTAAAAGTTGTCTAAATCTGCTTTTTGGTTTAGCGTGAATAAAATCATCACTCCATGTATAGAGAAATGGCTCATCACCCACGATGCTTCGAACATTTAATAAAGGAGTGCCATTGCCATAGGGCCCTTTTTGTCGAACATATACAAAGTTTGCCATTTCAGCGACTGCGTATACTTCGTCCAAAAGATGTTTCTTTTTCGGCCCGCCCATGCGTAAATTTTCAACCAAATCTAGACTGGGGTGATCGAAATGATCTTCAATGGTGCGCTTGTGGTAGCCGGTGACAATGATAATATCTTTTATACCCACACTCACAAGCTCCTCAACAACATATTGAATGATAGGCTTGTCCACAACAGGAAGCATCTCCTTGGGCATAGCTTTTGTTTGTGGAAGAAATCGTGTACCAAATCCAGCAGCGGGAATGACTGCTTTTGTAATTTTACTTTTCATAAGTATGAGTTCGAATTAATTGGTAATTGAATTTACTGTGTAGCCCTATTCACCCTGTACCGTTATTTGTTTGGCAAAGGGTTCCCCTTCGACCAAAAAGGATATCTGAGCGGTATCTGGCTCAAGGAGTGTGAGTTTGAAGCTTATTTGTCCGGATTGATCGGTCAGACCATTAGCTCGATCGAGTGTGCCTGAGCTTGTCTGTAAAGTCACTCGTTTGCCGGCAAGTGGGCGCGACTGCTCGTCGGCAACAAACAAACTGACGGTGCTTATTTCTTGTCCGTCTGCTTTAATGGTCAGTGGATCCGCGAATACGTATGAGTGAGTGGCTGAGGGCGTGTTTTGGACAAACGCACGCGTATATGTTGACAGGGGGCCGGTAAAGAGCATATATCCACCAACAAGCGCCGCCAGAGCTATTACGGCAATAAGAAGTAGTCCAAATTTATGATCTTTGGGTGAGGATGTGGGTGAATCTTGATTTGAGATGTCTTTAACTTTTGCTTGAGCGGAGACAGCTGCAGCAACTGCAACTCGATTGTCGCCAAACGGAGTCTCAATACTTTGCTTTTTAGATTGATCCATATGTATCCTTTAGTAATTGTACTATCAAAGCATGTATGGTTTCAATAGGCATAAGGACTCGGCGTGCATCAGTGCAGCGCACCAAGCGCCAATGAGGACGTTTTTTAGCAAGAAGCGTATACATTCGTCCAGCTAATTGTTGATGAGAGAGATCTTTTTCTGCAAGGTCTTTGCGCATACCTTTCAGATGGGTGCGCAGCCCCTTCCTAAGGTTCATTTTAGAAGAGATGGTATGAGGTACCTGCAGGCATATCACCAAATCTTCGCGAGGTATTTGCAGGATTTCATACTCTAAATATTCGTCCCATTTTATGAATGCAGTTCGTTCTTTCGCACTTTGCATTTTTGCAGTTTGGTGTGCCAAGTGAGAGGTGACATATCTATTGCACACAATCCACCCCCCCTTCGCAAGCCACGTGCGCATTTCGATTGCCACCGATGCTCTATCAAGTGCATACGGAAGCGTAAGTAGGTACGGTGACACTTCCTTAAACTTTCCATATTCACCCCGCAAAAATCGTGCCACCATATCGCCAAAAAAATTCTTTTCATACTGCGGAAAGTCGTAGAAGCGTACGCGCACCCCTCTCCTTTTTAGATATTTTATGAGAAGCTCCGCTTGAGTTGCCTTTCCCGTTCCATCTGCACCTTCAATGATAATTAGTTTTCCGCGTCGTGCGTGACGTGTTTTCTTCTGTTTCATATATTGCGTTATTGTACGCGCACCCCCACCTTAGGTCAACTCTATTGGTAATGATATTAAACCATTTTCAGTGGGTGCCAGTGGGAGATTTAAACAATGAGCTTGATTTAGGTTGGGTGCTTCGTGTTGTTTTTTCCATCTGCGTCTAGCGCCTCGCAATGGTGCTCCAGAGAACGAAAAGATTGTGGTTCTTGTTCCTGTCTCATGCTGAATATGTTCAATTCTTTCTTGTTCGAATCCTCCACATGGTCGTGATATACCATTACTCCCATTAGCAAGTTGCTTAGCAGCATATTGGCTAATGGGACATCCCCAACAACCTGTATCACTTGTCCTCCATAAGCTCAGCGCATATTTTGCCTGCTGTTCCATTTCATGAGCTTCCTTTGCGTGCGCTTCACCTGCAACCCATGCATTTTTTATAGTCCACCAAAGCCTACGCAATCTTGATGGTGTTAGGGTATCCGGTTGTGTTTTCTCTCCATTGACGTGCGGTAGCGTGACGTGCACTTGTACACGTGCAGGGCCATGTGTTTGAGCATTGCTCTGATGACCTTCAAGACATCTGGGGTCTCTGTAGATTTGTGTTTCCATGAAAATAATATGCCATGATAATCTAGTGTCGGTATTCTACACCACGGAGGTAGGTATGCAGATATATGTTGATTTAGCTAATAACCATCTGACTAAATGGTGATTGTTGATCCTTTTTGTGCATTGTTGGTGAGAATGTGTTTTGCAACGACATTCTCCACATTTTCTTGAATGGCGCGCGCCAGATCACGTGCACCATATGCAGGGTTGAAATTGCTTGCCACAATGGCGCGAAGCGTTTCATCCGAAACAGTCAAATGCACATCATGCAGATGTTCTACATTGTGCACAATCTCACCCACCATCTGCTTGCCGATAGCAAACGCCGACTCATTGCTTAAAGGCGCAAACGCAATAACCCCGTCGAAGCGATTAAGAAATTCGGGAGAAAAATATCTGTTTTCAATGAGGAAGCTCATAATATCACTGTCTTTTTGAAGTGGCATTGTGATATTGTTAGCGCCTCCTGCATGCCCATAAAACTCAAGCGCTCCGGCATTACTTGTCGCAATAACCACAAGACTTTTGCAATCTACATGCTTGCCCAAACTGTCGGTGATATATCCCTCATCAAGCAGGGTGAGAAAAATGTTAAGCAGATCATGGTGAGCTTTTTCGATTTCATCAAGTAGGAGTATGCCGTAGGGTTTTTCGCGTATCGCACTCACCAAAAGTCCCGGCTCGCCTGCTTCGGAATTACCGATGAGTCGAGCAATATCTTCAACTCGCTGAAACTCAGACATATCAAAGCGAATCATGGCATCAGTCGCCTCAAAAAATTCACGAGCGAGCACTTTGGCGGTCTCAGTTTTACCTACTCCCGTTGGGCCTAAGAAAAGAAATGTCGCCAAAGGTTTTTTTCGTTTGCCAATCATAAGAAATGATCGTTGGAGCGCCGCTGAAAGTTGCCCCATGGTATGTTGTTGTCCAACCACATAGATGTTGAGCCGATCATATATGGTCAGAAGTTTTTCTTTAAACCCGTCGGTGAGGGTGGTAGGTACATGGGTGCGTTTTGAAAGCACCGCATCAACCATGTCAGGGGTTACGATACGTGGTGTTCCTTTTGGAACAGTCATATTTTTAACGATGGTACAACACTCATCAATCACCATAAGCGCCTTCTCCGGAAATGGCACATCCGTGATGAAAAAGGCGGATTTATGCACTGCCGTATAGATCGTTTCATAAAGCAGTGACACTTTGTATCGATGTTCGAATCGATGCGTGTGCTCCATTAGTATCTGCAGGGTGATTTCCGGGGTAATTTCGGGCACCGTGAGGAGTGTGAAGTGATTTTTGAGCACCTGTTTTGTATAGAGAAATTTTTGATACGCATAAGGAGTGGTGGTGCCAATGATATGAATGCGATTGCTTCGCAAAAACTTTTCAAACGGAGTCGACAAATCAATGTGCCCCTCTCCCATGCTCATATATTTGTCAAAGTTGTGAATGACAAAAATGATGTTTCCGGCTTTGTCTGCTTCTTCAAAGAGTCCCTCAAGAATAGTCTCTCTGATTTTAGGATCTCGATCTACCGCCATAATCTTTTCCAGATTAATCTCAAGGAGGCGTTTAAATGCAAGAAGCGGATTTCCCCTTCCTTTATAAATTCGATATGCGAGCGAATCTATCATGGTGCGCTTGCCCACGCCCGGCTCTCCCATCATGAGGATATTTGCCCCGTTTGATTTACACAGCACATCTTCAATTGTCTTAAGCTCCGTCTCACGACCGATGGTCATGGGTTTGTCTTCATATTGCCCCGCCCCTCCGGACAAGTCCACCACGTAATTATCAAGAGTTGGGGTATATCCTTGTGCCCAATCGCGGCCAATAGGCACGGTGTTGAATAGATTGTCAAGTTCCCACCAGCGGGCATGATGAGTGGTTTTGGCATACCAGGTGTCAAACCACTCCTCAACCACCGGTACATGTGCTGCATCGTGCGTGTGGCTTGCGATAAACGCTTGCTTGAGTTCTTGAATGCGCACACTTTCAGGCTTTGCCAGGCTTTGGAGAAGCAGTTGTATGGGGAGTATACAGAGGCTGTAGGCGGCAAGAATGAGCAAGGCGATAGGGACATATATAATTTGAACGATAAGATAGGTGAATAATGTTGCAACCCGCACGAAAAACCCGATACCACGACTAACCAAATCAAACGCCACATCATTAAAGTATTCGGATAATGAGAAACCAACGCGTTTTTGGGTGGGCATCACCCGCTTCCACGGCTCAAGGAGCGTCCGCACCAGAAGATCAACCGAGAAATAATAGGGCAGGAATACGAATATATTTACGAGTGCCTGAGTAAGGGTGGAGAATGAGGAGAACATGGTATGTGTACAGAGTACAAAGTACGCAGTACAAAGTCAAACAGAGGTGCAACTATCAAGGTGTGATTGCTATGGCCTTTTGCGCTTCTGTCAGGGCAGCTGCTGTCGCCATTGCGAGTAGTAGTTCGAGTATATTCAATCCATTCTGTTTAAGTTTATCTCTGGTCGCCTGAGGAATTGCCGCTTCAGTGGCATCCAATAGTGCTTTCTCTGTAAATGCAGCCTTAATATATTCTTGGGTCTTTGCATCATCTTGCCAAACGCTTCCGTCCGGATTTTTGATTTCTCCCTTTGTAAGTTTATCAAGCATGCCTTGTTCAGTTTCTCCGCTTAGATCACCAAGTTTGCTCGTCAGCTCTGTAAAAGCATTGAGCCCAAGTATTTTTTGATCAACCCGCTCTTTGGTTTCGCGGGCTTTTCTTTCCGCTTCAGTTTCTGTAGTAGTTTGACCGGCTGGTTTGGCTTCAGGTGTGGCTTGTTTTTGGCCATTTGCAGTGGCGCTTTCCTGCATTGCGAGCAGCGGTCCATATTGTTCTAGTGTTAGTAATTGCGCCGATGTAAGTGGTGCCGCATTTGGGTCGTTAAGCTGATCTCTGATATGTCCTGCAGCTTCAATGAGCGTTTTGTGATTTCTTTGGAGTTCTTTTAGCTCATGTTGTTCTGCGTACGTGAGCTTTCCTTGATTTGATAGTGTCATTATTCGTTGTACGGTTGGCTCAACAGGTTTAGCAACGTTTGCGTTTTCGGCAGGCATTGAAGGTGTTGTCTGTGTTTCAGAGCGACTGATAGAGGTCGGTGATGCATCAACACGTTTCAAGGCTTCTCGAAGACCCTTGTGTCCAGCTGCTGCGTATATCTCGGCTTTCTGTTTTGCATCACGTACGAATGCATCTAGCATCGCGTCAGCCTGCGAAATTTGGCTTGGATCTTTCGAGTTTTTCAGCGCTTGGACTTGCGCATCAATAGAGCGCATGAATGGGTCAGCTCGATAGTCCACTCGACAATTGCCGTCTTTGTCAGGCTTTGTAACATATAGTCCTAATCTGCGGTAATACTCAGCGGCATGCGGATCTTTTTGCACAAAGCTTTCATATGCTTTCCTATCAGACTCGGCCATTTGTTGAGGCGTCAGAGGAGTGGTGTCACCCATTTCTTTTTTCTTCTGAATTATTTTAGCTTGCTCACCTATACTCAGTTTCTTGAACTTCTCATCTTCATGAAGATTAAGAGCCCTTTTTTTCCCTCCTCTTTCTCTAGTATTTCGAAGTTCAGTCAATGTGGTTGTAGATAGCTTGCCTCTAGCTCTTTCAGTTGCTCTTTTGGCTCTTCTCTCTTTAGTTAATGGATGGTCTTTTATTCTTTCTCCCATTCCTCTGAGCAAACCCTGTGGTTTGGGTTTTTCCGTATTAAAGGTCGGTTGAATGGGTTGCACTGCTATTTCTCCAGCCATATTATGCTGTCAATGATTGTAATTGTTTTCTGATTTTTTCGATGTCACCATCAGCTGATTGCGCCTGAAGTTGTGCCATGTAATAGTCCCCTACCGAAGTTGTGAACGGATATTTGCCCAGATACATAGCAAATGACTCAATAAATTCTTGCTGATCAGTGTACTCACCAAGGAGCTCCTCAAAATCCAAACTCGCGTCATCACCGGTGTCTTCATCTATATCACCACGCTCCACCGCCTTGTCAATTTCAAGCTCGATAGCAGCCTGCAATTTTTCTTTCAGGGTTGAGTCCATATCGTTTCATTATTGCACGATGTCTTGTGGTAATGCAAGTGCTATTTGTACAAAGCCATCTTAGTCTTTTGCGATGGACAAGCTGGTATAGGCCAAAAGCCTTTTGGCCACTGCCGGATATTTGTGTGGTGTGTAGTGTGAGGCAAATTGCTTTGCTGCATCTTGCGTGCGTGATACGAGTTCAAAATCAAAGAGATTCGCAATGTCAAATTCCCCGGTGCCATGCTGTGCAGTGCCATAGATGTTTCCGGGCCCCCTGCGGCGAAAATCATATTCCGCAAGCTCCATACCGCTGGTTGTTTTCGCGAAAAATGCCAACCGTTCAGACTCGGTGCGCCCATCTGAGGTAAAAAGCACACAATACGATTGTGCGCTCCCCCGCCCCACTCGTCCCCGCAGCTGATGCAATTGGGCAAGCCCGTAGCGCTCTGTACCTTCTATCACCATGATGGTGGCGTTGGGGATATCGATTCCCACCTCAACCACTGTTGTGGTAACGAGAATGTCGTATGCTTTATCGCGAAATTTCTGCATCACTGCTTCTTTTTCGGCCGACTTCATCTTGCCATGAAGCATGCCAACAGCAAGCTCAGGAAAAATGTCTTTTTGTAAAACGGTTGTTTCTGCCTCAACGGCTTTAATGCTCTCTTGCGTCTCATCATCCTCATCCGCCTCATCGTTTTGAATGCGTGGACATACCACAAAAACCTGACAGCCCGTGGATTTGATTTGAGTGCGGATCCACTCATACGCAGACGTGCGCTTGCTGGCAGGGGCAAGATAGGTGCGTATTGGCAGCCTTCCCATCGGCATATCAGTGAGAACGGAGATGTCTAAATCACCAAATAATGTCAATGCGACAGTGCGTGGAATGGGAGTTGCAGTCATTGTAAGCAAGTGGGGGCTTTGTGAAGACTCATTTATTGCTTTATCTTTAAGAATTGCCCGTTGCACAACTCCAAATCGGTGTTGCTCGTCAATTACAATAAGTCCCACCCCGGCAAACTCATGTGAACTGGTGATAAGCGCATGAGTGCCAACCACTATATGAGCGGGCTGAGCATCTTTGACTTTCACCTTTACTTTTTTTCGCGATTGCCCCGTAATAAGCTCCACTTGTACTCCTGTGTTTTTGAGTAGTGAAGAGATGGTTTTGAAGTGTTGGTTTGCGAGTATTTGAGTCGGGCACATAAAAAGCGTCCGATATCCATGCAGGTGTGCAAAATATGCGGCGAGCGCCGCCACGACTGTTTTGCCCGAGCCCACATCTCCTTGTAAAAATCTATTCATCGGATGTGTCTTCCCCATGTCCATGTGAATATTCTTCCAAACGCTCAGTTGAGATTGTGTAAGGGTGAAAGGTAAATCTTGTATACATAATTTCATGCGAGCTTCAATTTCTGAAGAGCCCGCACACACTGTGGAATTCTGGCGCTTTTTCCATTCATTTTTCACCAGTGCATGCGCAAGATGAATGGTAAACAGTTCATCAAAAGCCAGTCGCTTTTGAGCACTTTCTGCATCATCAAGTGATGAAGGTGCGTGGGATTGACACAAAGCCTTGGCATACGGGGTGAGCCTGTTTGTACTGACTATATCGAGGGGAAGCCACTCTTGAATTTCATTCTCATCAAGGTTGTGGATCACGTGTTGCACTTTTTCTCGAATTAGCCGAGTAGAAAGACCTCCACGCTGCGAGTAAATGGGGACTATTTTGCCCGTATGCTTTGACATGTTGCCAAGCGCTAAATGCTGATTGCCTAGTAAATCACTATTTGGTTGGAGATGGTTTTCAATATTGGTTATCTCTGTACTCGGAATTTGTTCATACTCCATCGGTTTCATTATGAGCTTCTTCCCTAGTTGCTCGGCGGTGCCCGCTACTGCCAAAATGTTCCCCACTTTTGCAATACTTGAGACAATATACGGCTGATTAAACCACATGAGTTTCAGTTCTCCACTCTCATCATGTATTACCACTTCTTGCATAGTAAAGTTGCGCCGTATATAACGGGTCTTGGCGCTAATGACCACGCCTTGAGCGGTCACTGTCTCACCCGCTTGGATAGAGCCGATAGGTGAGGTACGGGAATAGTCTGCGTAGCGCCTGGGGCGATACATCAGAAGATCCTCGACAGTATAAATGCTCACGTTATTAAGCCGCGTAAACGTTGTTTTATGAGTTTTGGGCAGTAGAGTAATAGGATCGGCAAGCTTCATGTGCATCATTATACTCGGTAAGAAGCTGGGCTTTAGCGCATGAAGTACGGGGCGAAGGAGGTGAGCAACAGAATGATGCAAGCCCCGATTAATATTGCGCGCCACAGTTTTTTGATCATGCGTTTCGATTTTGCCATGCTGATATTGTATACTGCCCACTACCCGCTTTGCAAGAATTATTATGAGTATGGCCGAGCAGTTATTTCTACTTCGAATAGTATTTCTCCTTGTTGAACTTATTCTTTTAGTGGGAATAGTGTGGTATTGTGTTTATGTCACGGCACTTCTGGTTTCGCGTTATATGGAAGTACCCTTTGTTCCAACAGATAGCGATGCGGTGCAGGCTGTATTTGATTACCTGCGTCCACAGAAGGGAAAACGATTTTTAGAAATTGGATTTGGCGATGGGCGTGTCATATGCTATGCAGTAAAAAAGTATGGGCTTTTGGGTCATGGCGTTGACACGAATCCGGTGTTTGTGCATGTTGCACGCATGCGGGCGTGGCTTATGGGCATAGCTCATAAGATCAGTTTTGAGCGAAAAGATGCACGACAAGCATCTTTCAAACAAGCAGACATCATTTTCATATTTATGCTTCCTGCCCTATTACATGACGTTCAAATTCAGCATGGATTGCAAAAACAAGCGAAAAGAGGTACATATGTCGTGAGTCATTGGTATCCCATTACTTACTTTGCGAAACAAGAAGTTTTTCGTTTCAGTGGAAAAGACCATGAAACATATGTATATAAGATATAATGATGGTTCTATACGCTTATGAGACGAAGTCGATTTAAAAGCCGTCGCGCATATCCGCTCATCCAGCGCATCAAAAAACGTGCATTGCTTATTGGTGCGGGGGTTTTGGTGGGTGGTTTTCTTATTGCCCTTCTTGGATTTTGGCTCTTGACTAAAGATTTGCCGGAGCCGGGCAAACTTTCAACATCACGTGCTGGGTCATTAGTTGTTTTAGATAAGGACGATGAGGTGGTGCATCAACTCTTTAAAGACAGGCAACATATACAGGTGCGAAGCGACGACATCCCAAAGCATCTTAAAGAGGCGACTGTCGCTATAGAAGATAAGGATTTTTATAAACACAAGGGCTTTGATCCGCTCACCATTTTTCGAATTCCATTTAACTATGTTTTTCGAAATGGGCGGGTGGTTGGAGGGTCGACACTCACCCAACAGCTTATCAAACAAGGGTATCTTGATTCATCGCGTACCGTCACGAGAAAAGCAAAAGAACTTGTTTTAGCAATACGCATAGAAGGCAAGCTTACCAAAGACGAAATACTGGTAGAGTATCTTAACATCGCACCCTATGGCGGAACTTATGAAGGAGTGGGGGCAGCATCACAGGCCTATTTTGACAAAAAAGTTTCTGACTTGACGCTTTTGGAGTCGGCCATTTTGGCCGGTTTGCCTCAGGCTCCCTCAGTATATTCTCCCTTTGTGGGACAACGAGGTGCCTGGCGCAATCGAACAAAAGACGTGTTGCGCCGTATGCTTGAGGATAAGTACATCACGAAAAAAGAACACGATGAAGCGCTTGAAGATATGATTACCTATGAATTTGCTAATAGAAAAGTAAACATCAACGCCCCTCATTTTGTATTTTATGTGCGAGATGAAGCAGAAAAGATTGTTGGACCGGTTGCGATGCGACAAGGAGTTGTCATAAAAACAACGCTCGATACCGACTTACAAAAAGAAGCAGAGCAAATCGTGTACGATGAAGTTACTAGTCTTGCAAGTTACAATGTGGGTAACGGCGCGGCACTGGTGCTTGACACAAAAACTGGAGATGTGCTCACCATGGTCGGCAGCTATGATTTTAATGATGAGGAATATGGCAAGTTTAATGTAGTTGCTGATGAAAGCGCGCTCAGACAGCCTGGCTCAACACTCAAACCTCTGTTAGTTGCTGCTGCGCTTGAAAAAAAAATCATCACCGCCTCATCGGTCATCATGGATACGAAGACTTCATTTCCCGTTATCAATCAGGCCGATTATGTGCCCGTCAATTATGATGGCAAATATCGAGGTCCGGTGCAAGTCCGTTTCGCACTGGGCAATTCGCTCAACATTCCTATGGTGAAACTTATGGCGCAATTTGGGCTCACCAATTTTCTGACAAGCATGGAGATGTATGGTGTATCAAGTTTAGCTCCCACTCAGGCGAATTTGTCTCGATTAGGGTTATCGGTGGCGCTTGGTGGAGGTGATATTCGCATGACCGAGCTGGGACAGGCGTTTTTGGTGCTCGCCCGTGGGGGCACCAAAGTGTCTATGAGCGCTATTACAGAAATTCGTGACAACACCGGTAAAGTGCTCTACCGCAGACCGGAGCAAAAAGTGAGCAAGGTGATGGATCGTGGAGTCGCGTTTATTGTTTCACACATCCTTTCAGATAACGTCGCACGCACTGATGCATTTGGCACCAATTCATTGCTTGTTGTTCCCGCCAAGACGGTTGCGGTCAAAACAGGTACCACCAATGATAAACGTGACAACTGGACAGTAGGGTACACAAACGGAGTGGTTGTTGTGTCGTGGGTGGGCAATAATGACAACACCCCCATGAATCAACAAATCGCATCGGGTGTGACGGGCGCATCACCAATATGGAATCAAATCATGCGCAAGGCACTTGAAACCTATCCAGATGGTATTATCGAAAAGCCTGATAATGTTGTTGCAGAGCTTGTGGACACGTTGGCAGGAGGTAAACCAAGAGATGACGCAAACAAACGCGCAGAATACTTTCTTGCAGAAACCCAACCAAAAGATGTCGCGCCCGTCTATCAAAAAATCAAAATGTCTAAAAATCAGTCGGGCAAACGTGCAAACGATGCAGAAATTGCTGCTGGTCAATATGAAGAAAAAGATTATGTCGTTTTTACAGAAGATGATCCGGTGAGCAGCGATGGAAAAAACAGATGGCAAGAAGGCATAGATGCATGGATTCAAGAACAGTCTGATGAAAAGTATAAATTTCCTAAAGATACGTCAGATCATAAGATAGAGCCAACAAGTGTTCCTACCCCAACCAATCCGCCGCCCGCCCCCACCTCTACTCCCACCTCTCCTTCAAGTACGCCGATCCCCGCAACCTCCACTCCTGCCTCAACGCCAACACCGACTCCCACTTCATCAGCTACAGACGATTAAGGCGTCATCCGCATCGTAGAGTTCAAGGGTGTGCTGTACAATAACCGGTATGGAAAAAGTAATACGATGGATAGCACAAAGCGTTTATATGCTTCTTTTGCTTATAGTTCCTCTGATTATGAGCACTGCAACGTCTGAAATGTTTGAGTTCCCCAAAATTCTACTGATATATGCAGGAGCTTCCACTGTGTTTGTGTGTTGGGCGCTTTTGCGGTTATGGTATGGACTGCCTGTTCGCCGACACACGCTTTTGAGTTGGGTGGGACTATTTGTCGTATCACAAATTATTGCCACCATCACTTCCATTGATCCTCATACGTCAATCTTTGGCTATTATGGGCGGTTTAATGGTGGTTTGGCTTCAACAGTGGCATACGCAGTATTGTTTGCAGTCGCATCACAACTATTTTCAAAAGACTCGTTCAACAATCTGCTTCGCATATCAATAGTGGCGAGCATCATCGTGCTTTTGTGGGGCTTACCGGGGAGACTTTTTGGGGTTGATATGTCATGTATCTTATTCCGTCAAGAATTTTCCAACGCATGTTGGACCAACGAATTTAGACCGCATGAACGTATGTTTTCAACTCTTGGTCAGCCAAATTGGCTCGGTGTGTATTTCGCGACTCATGTATTTTTTGGCATGTATTTCGTTGTCCGTATATGGGGGCAAAAAAATCACTCGTCTGTTTTGCGTCGTAACCTGATTGTGTGTGCATTGGGGGCATATAGCATGGTGATGGCATGGGGTGTATGGCTTACTGCCTCACGCTCTTCCCAACTGGGGCTTGGAGTAGGAGTGTTAAGCATGGTATTTATCTACCTGTGGCAGTATAAGCGAAAGTCGATTGTGTTAGTGACAAGTGCCATGTTGCTTGTGATTGGCATCATTTTCAGCATAGGATATCTTTCACGTATTGCACCGCCTGCATCTGGCGGGGTGACGCACTCAGGTGTCATTCGGCTCATTGTATGGGAGGGCGCTTTGAAGCTTGCCTTGCGCTACCCTTTGACCGGTACGGGCCCGGAAACATTTGCCTATAGTTATTTTCTGACACGTCCCGAAGCGCACAATGACACCAGTGAACGTGAATTGATATATAACAAGGCCCATAATGAACCGCTACACCTACTTGCAACATCGGGAATGATTGGTTTTATTACCTACGCAGCAATGTTTTGGTTTGGTGTTCGCAGCATGGTTCGATCACGTGAAGGTGTACCGTTTGCGGCTTCCATTGTCGCGATGAGTCTCATTAACTTTTTTGGCTTTTCTACCACATCTTCACAACTTCTCATGTATCTGGTTTTAAGTTGGGGAGTTCTCGCATCTGCGCAAGTTGAAAATCAACGTCTTCGTCCAGCAAAACTCAATCCGTTTGTCATTCGAGTTATTATAAGTATCATAATCATCGGAGGGTGGTTTATGAGTTTGCAGTATGTGTATAGTTATTATCTTGCCGACACACGCTATGCGCAAGCGCTTAATCGGCAGTATGCGGGTGAGTATGTTGAGTCGGTTGAAGCATTTGTGCAAGCGCTTGAGCTTCGCGCGGAACATGTATATGCCAACAAACTCGCCCTGACGCTTGCTCAAACTGCCTATGCTTTAGGAATGGCTGATGAGCAAGGCGAATATGTTGATTCAGTTTTGCGATATGCGAAGATGGCGCAAGATATGCAAACGCGCGCCCTCACCAAATCTCCGCGCAATCCGCTGTATTGGAAAGACAGAGTAAAAATGTACACTCTGCTTATACAAGTGCTGCCCGATGCAATGAAAACTGAGGCAGAAGACAACTACAATAAGGCTCTTCAGCAAGCGCGTCTGCTTGCACCTACCGATCTAACGGTTCGCACCATATCTGAAGAATCAGCTCAGTGATGAGTACAAATACTCCAAGACAAGATGGAAAATATTAGTAAAAAGAACAAATAAGGATTGTTCTCGATTTTACTCGAACCGTATCAAAACCAAGTCCTAAATACTAAATGCTAAACGCTAAATTGCTGCCTGCCCCGCGAAGCCTTGGCGAAGCGGGGATTGCTGAGTGCTGTATCCTTCGAGTCAAGTCGAGAAGGATCAACAATTCAAAGCCTTGCGTACGGTGGCGATGCTCCTCGGAGCTTTATGCGAAGTGGAACCTGCCACTCCCAAGCCTTAGCGAAGGGTGGACGAGAAATAACAACATACGATAAGAAACAACATAATAGCAAGTTCTCGACGTTGCTCGAACAGTATCAAAAAAAAGATAAAGGTAAATAGAGCAAAGATGGGTCGTTCTCGAGTTCATTCGAACTGTATCAAGAAAAAAATCACCCGACCAGCGGTCGGGTGATTGAAATTTTCACTTAAATTTTATTGGGCGCAATATACACAGTCTCCTCGTTCAGTTAATACAGTTCCCGCAGTTGCACAGTCTCCCGTTTGAGTTGGCGCTGTTGCATATGATTCAGCTGCCCATGTGGTAGCTGTCCCTACGTTTGCGGCAGCTGTATATTGACCTCCCTGAAGCTGAAAAGATTTAGATGTTGGTCTGTAACAAAGCATAATTTTGCCATCATAATCATCAGCGGGATCGGTTCCTGCTTCACGGAATAAATATATTCTTTCCAATGAAGAGCCTGCTGCGTTTTTGAAGTTAGCCTTTAATTCTCCTGCAGTAATGAGAGCTCCTACGGCATCACCATAAAAGTCTTCCGAGACAGGTGGATCTTCGTTGTTGAGCCCACGAAGCGGTCCGCCCTCATTGTCCACAAGCTCTGTATCGATAGTGCCCGGATACGATTCTTGTGCAGCCTCATATCGTTGCATCGCTCCAAAAACCTCAAGCAATGTATTTCGAGTTGCGGTGTCTCGTGCTTTTGCAAATTGCTCGGCCGGGTCAAGTGCCGCTAAAAGTCCAACCGCAAGAAGCGCAAGAATCGTAATACCGATGATAAGCTCGATAAGGGTAAAGCCTTTGTTTCGAGATTTTGTCATATTGAAAAAATATAATAATAATAATAATAATATGCTTCGCGTACGTCTTTTTATACACAATTGTACCTCCAACCATTTTGCCTGTTTTTTATACGTATGTCAAGAGGTAAATATGTTATTGACCAATACTTGATGTGAGGGTGTAAATCGGTGTGAGCACCGACATAACGATAATAAATACCACTACACCCAGTAGCACCAGGGTAAGTGGTTCAATCAATGTGGTGGCGGTTTTTATGGCAGAGTCGGTTTGCATTTCAAAGTAGTCTGAAATTTTGCGCACTACATCGTCGAGTTTGCCGGTCCGCTCGCCTACCGCGATCATCTGAATGAGAATAGGGGGGAATATTTGTTCGCGCGCAAAAGCGTCTGAGAGTGTAATACCATTTTGGACACTGCGATAAATATTGCGAAATGACTGTTGAAAAACCAAGTTGCCGGTTGTGTTGGTGACAATGCTCAGACTCTCAAGCATGAGCACGCCCGATTGAATAAGAAGCGAAAGCGTACGCGTCGCGCTCACGAGTGTCGCTTTGACAATAATATCCCCCACCTTTGGTGTGGCGATGATGGCTTTGTCAAGAAGAAACTTGTTTTTCTCCAGAGAAAAAAGTCGCTTCAGCAAGACAAATCCTCCAATACATGCCACAAGCAGTATCGGCCAAAATTTCATTAATAAGTCTGAGCTTTTGATGAGTATGACGGTTGACATGGGGAGCTCCACACCCATCTCGGTATACAAGCCGCTCAGTTGAGGCACCACAAACAGAAGCATTATGACAATAACTCCTATCACTCCAATAATAATGATAATGGGGTACACCATGGTGCCGCGCACCTTGCTCATGAATGCACGTTGCTTTTCCAAGTCGTCGGCCATTTTTGCCATAACATCGTTGAGTTTGCCCGATGCCTCACCTGCTTTGATAAGTGCGACATACAAATGCGAAAAGTGATGCTGCTGACTTATGGCTTTTGAAAAGCTATCTCCTGATTTGATACTTGAGAGAATATTGGTATATAAATCTTGTAGGCTCGCCTTGCTGGTTTGCTGATGCAAAATGTCTAGGCTGCTGGTGATGGTGAGTCCGGCGTTGAGCATTATGGCAAACTGGCGTGTGAAATTGATGATATCGTCAGATGATACTCGATTAAACATTTTTCCCAATGAACCCGCCATAATTGACTTATCTTCGCTGATAGATATGGGTACACAACCCATGCCACGCAGATACTCAACCACCTCACGCTCCGATTGTGCCTCCACTTTGCTACTGATATATTTTCCGTCACTGAGTGCGCGATAGGTAAACCTCATGAAAAAAAGATAGTAAATAAATCATTATTGTTTGTCTTATAGGTACTTCATAAGCAACTGCGGGCGGAGTGCGTTTTGCATACCCACATCTCTGGTGATTACATTCTCTCTAATCAGCTTTGAAAGATATTTCTCCATGATAATCATCCCGTGATCATCTCCGGTTTCCAGCACGCTGTCGAGCATAAAAAATTTTCCTTCTCGAACAAGCGCAGCAACTGCTGATGTGTTTTGCAGAATCTCCACCACCGGAACGATTGGATTGGTGGTTGAGATAGAAGGCACCAGTCTTTGCGCAACAACTACTCGAAGCATCGCCGCAAGTTGAGATCGCACCTGCGATTGCTGGTGGGGTGGGAACACATCAACAATGCGGTTGATTGCCTCAACTGTTGAGGATGTGTGAAGAGTGGAAAATACCAAGTGTCCTGTCTCAGCGGCAGTTAGTGCTGCCGCGATAGTTTCATAATCGCGCATTTCTCCCACAAGGATTATGTCGGGATCTTGGCGCAATACGGCACGAAGTGCATTGGTCCATGAATGAGTGTCAAGCGCGAGCTCACGTTGGCTTATAATGCCCTTTCGTTTAGGGAATACATATTCGATGGGATCTTCAATAGTCACAATGTGTTTTGTCGATGTTTCATTAAGCTCCTGGATGAGTGCGGCAAGAGAAGTCGATTTTCCTTCTCCGGTTGGTCCCGTAAATAAAACCAACCCATAAGGATGCCGAATAAATTGATGGAAAATCTGAGGCAAGGTGAGCTCTTCAATAGTGCGTATTTTGCTACTCACATGTCGAAAAGATGCGGCAATGGTGCCCTTTTGATAATAACAATTTACCCGAAATCGCTCGGTTCCACTCACACTGCTAAAGTCAAGCTCCATATCTTCCATAAATCGTTTTCTTTGAAGGTCGCTCATGAGCGGGAGCACAAGCTCTTCAATCTGATTTTTCGTCAACTCAGCCATATTATTAAGATGGTACATTTCGCGATTTATGCGAAGTGCAGGAGGGTATCCCACCACCAAATGCAAATCAGATGCCTTTCGTTCGATGGTGGTTTGCAAGAGTTCGTGAATATTCATAGTGATGGATACAGTTTAACTAATACATAATTACATATCTGTTTATTTTGCCACATCGGTGAGCCGCATAACTTCTTCAAGAGTGGTATACCCTGCGGTCGCTTTGAAAAATCCATCTTGTCGCATGGTGAGCATGCCCTCAGACACAGCCTGTGCTTCAATCTCCTCAGCCGATGCGTGTTGCAATATTAATTTGTTAATCGCAGGAGTGATGGTGAGCACTTCAAAAACTCCAATTCTGCCATGATACCCGGTATGATCACATGCGTCGCATCCCGAGCCCTTGTAAAGCACTGCAGATTGAACCTTTTCTAGATTGCCCGCAAAAAGCGTTGATGCGATTTGTTCCAACACCTCAGGGGGGGGTTTGTATTGAATTTTACAGCGTTCGCAAATTCGTCGTGCGATACGTTGAGCTATCGATGCCACAAGAACAGAAGATATGAGGAAGGGTTCGGCCCCAAGATCAGTAAGTCGAGGGATTGCGGTTGCGGCATTATTGGTGTGTAGTGTGGAAAATACCAAATGGCCGGTGAGTGCGGCTTGCACGGCGAGCTGTGTCGTTTCACCATCCCGTATTTCTCCGACCAATATGACGTTGGGGTCTTGACGCAAAAAAGAGCGTAGACCAGTTGCAAAAGTCAAACCGGCTTGTGCATTAATTTGCACCTGATTAATGCCATTAATCTGGTACTCAACCGGATCCTCCAGTGTTACGATGTTGCGGGTGGGTTTGTTTAAAATGGTGAGCACAGAATACAAGGTGGTGGTTTTACCCGACCCGGTAGGTCCGGTGACCAAGATGATGCCGTAAGGATGTTCTATTGCTGTCTGCAAAAGCTTTAGATTCATGTTTTGTAAACCTAGCTCAAGAAGCGTGGGGAGCCCTCCCGATTTACGAAGCAACCGCATCACGATTTTCTCGCCAAACACAAGAGGTAGTGTCGAAACCCGAACATCAATTTCATTATCATTTGACTTAAAACTAAATCGACCATCTTGCGGGACACGTCGTTCATCAAGCTTAAGATCGGACATAATTTTGAGTCGTGAAACTAGCGACTCATGAATGGCATTGGGAAGCACAAGCTTTTCTTGCAATATTCCATCTATGCGGTAGCGCACTCGAGTTTGAGTGGATTGTGGTTCTATATGGATGTCGGACGCACGGCTTTGTGAAGCGAAATTCAGTATAGTGTCGACAATTTTAGTGATTGGAGACTCTGAGATGTTTTGAGCAGACTGCTTAGTGGACTGTTCTTGCGATTGTGCAAAAGTTTGTCCATCTTGATTGTCAGCAAGGGCTTTTGTCACATCTGGTGCAATATTTTGGGTATATGCAATGGGTATGGCTTTTTCAATGTCTTGCGGATATCCCAGGCACAATTGGACGTGATAACCGGTTTTTTGTTCTAAAAAATTTTGTAGATTTAGATTGAGTGGATCTGCGGTTGCGATTTGCAATGATTTATTTACGGTGTCGACCTGAAATGGGATTATTTTGTAGTGAGTCGCGAGATTCCTCGAGATAAGACTTAAGGCTGAAGGGTTTATGGCTGTTGATTCAATATTGATGCTTGGCACATTAAGACATTTGGCTTTTGCTTCAAGCAAAGCTCCTTTGGGAGCAAGATTGTATGAAAGAACCAATGTTTCAATTTCTTTTCCTGTCTGCAGTGATTCAAGCTCAAGTTTATCTGCGGCGGCTTGATCGATATATCCAGCTTCAATAAGCGAAGCAAGATACACTTTGGGAGATAACATACTATCAAGATATCAAACTGGCCCATACTATGCAAGAACAAACACCTGCAAGCGTTAGGTGTATCGGTTGGTCATAAATCTTGTTTTAGAGTTGCAATATGTCATGCTCCTTTGATAATATGATTACCATATGAAAAGAACTTTATGTATGCCGCGTTACGGGGCTGGATTTACCATGGTCGAGCTGTTGATTGTCGTCGTTGTGCTTGCCCTGCTCACTGTGGTGAGCGGTGTCGCATATACCGCAACCATGCGCACGTCACGAGACGGCAGACGAAAGGTGGACATAGAGACAATTCGAAGTGCGCTTGAGATATATCGCGCCGACAATTCAACCTATCCAGTAACGTATCCCGAGAGTGTGAGCACAGATGTAACATTGCGTAGCATATTAGATCCCGCGTCGGGAAAAAAGTACATCAGCATGCCAAAAGATCCAAAAACGGGTGACGATTATGTCTATGTTCCGGCAGGATGTGAAGACATTGGGGCAACACGTGTATGTAATGATTACCTGATAGCGGTTTCTCTCGAAAATGACCCAAAAACAATTCCGGAACGATGTGCTGCTATTTTGATTGATAATCAGACTCCCTGTACAGATACCAATGGGAATATTGTTAAGTGCACCTACTGTGCAGATCCATATGGAGTGGTAATGCCTGTTAGTGTAACTTCACCAGACGTTGATTTGGAAGGTCAAAAAAATGAGGAAGATGAGGAGCAAGGGGGATTTGAGGTTCCTATAAACAATCAATAATGGGTTTCCCTCATGCGATACAATCATTTACCTGTTTGCCAGGTTGTCGCTATTTCGTTTTAGATATTTATTTTGTCAAGATAGCATTGACGTGCATGGAATGATTGATATTTTTTTGTTAAAGATATGCACAAACAGCTTCGGAAGTATGCTTTTCAAGCAACAAAGACACAATCTCAGGGGCTTTCGGTTATTGAAATATTAGTCGTGCTTGCGCTGATTGGGGTGTTTCTTGCGGTTGCGCTCCCCCGCTTCCAGATTCACAATACTGAGGCACAGTTTCAAGCTGACATTTCCACTTTTTTGGCCACGGTGAGTCGGGCTCAATCGATGGCTGCCGCCTCAAATAGTCGAAGTTGTGCCCAAACGCCCAATGAAAGACTATCTCGCATTGACATCTCAATGATTGCCGACAACACATATCAAGTGGTGCCTGTTTGTGCGGATATTACGCTTGAGCCATCTGATCCCACACCAACTCCAAATGCAAAATTCATCACGTCTCATTCACCCATGGCCTCAGTGGTGCAATTTACGGGGTGCGATGATATGGTCAGCGAGTGTATTTTTGCCTCATTTTTTTCAGATGGTACCGTTGCAGTTTTACGCTCAGTTGAGTTTAGAAGAGGTTTGCAGGTGTGCACCATTGACTTGTCATCTACGGGTGTAGTGACTAATTCATGTGACTAACACATAAACATAATGAACAAAACACATTGTATACGAAGCTGTGGGCTCCATGGATTTACCCTTATCGAGGTCGTCATTTTTATCGCCATTGCCTCGGTTATTTTTATTGCTATTGTATCGCTTTCAGTGAGCGTCGTTCAGCAGACTCAATCGAGCAAACATAAACTCTACGCGTCACGATATGCTGATGAGCTGGCGCAATGGCTTCGGGTTCAGAAAGATCTCAGTTGGCAAGATTTTTATGTTGCCAGCCAACAGGGTTCTCGCAATTATTGTGTAAATCAGCATATCGCTTTGGATGCAGATTTAGTGACACTTCTTGTCCCGTATGATCCAGATACCTGTGTGCATAACGGCATTATCAATGGATACGGGCCGTCTCGCTTTAGACGCACTGCAGATTTTGATGAACAAACAGACAATACGAAGAGCGTAAAGGCAACGATTACCGTTTCGTGGGTTGAACGCGGATTGCAAGTCGAGTCAGTACAACTTGAGACATTATTCGCCCCTCGTTAATACATCTTATGGCTCCATCAAAGAACAAAAAATCATTTTCTTGTCATGCTTTTACTCTCATTGAGGTGGTGGTCGTAGTTTCAACACTGGCTGTTGCTCTGCCAATAGTAACCCTCATTCTTTTTGCGATTTTACGACAACAACTTGCGGTAACTCGCATGTCTGAGGTGAAAAAACAGGGTGATCAGGCCATAACATTCATACAAACTATGTTAGAGCAAGAAGTGCGAGCCATGTATGCAGCTGATGGCTCGCAACTTTGTGAAAACGCCTCGGGAAGCATTGCAACAGTTGATTACTTTATGGATGCCGATGGAAATAAAATACATCTCATTTTAGATCAAAATAATCTCTCTGTTCGAAGAGAGCTTGTTTCAGGCGCGGACTCTAATGACATGCTCACTGATAATGCAAAAGTGTTTGTCGAGCCCGTATCAGTCGGTATTCCACTCGCACAATGTGTGAGAAGTCGGTCATTCGCTCGACCGATAATTGGTGTTCAATTTAGCATTGTTCCCGCAGGAACCATGTCTAATGATGAGCGCGAAGGCCTGCGAATGCATTTCTTTACGAAAATAGCCATTAATACTCTCTGATTGTTTTATGTCATGCGTTCGATTTACAGTTGCAGTTTGTTGTCATTTTTGATAGTTTGTATTATATGGCCAGTTCTTCTATCGGCATTGAGATTAATGAGCATCGTACGCGGATTGCGCATGCATATTTCAAAGATAAAGTCGTTTATTTGCAGGCCCTTGGGATGACCGAGACTTTACCCCAATATTTCATCAACATCGACTCAGATATTGCAATGCATAAGCAAGCAGAAGTGGTATCTCGTTTATATGCTGATTTGAAATTAACTAATAAAAAAGTTAATGCGGTCATACCCGACAGTCTCTCCTACTCTCAAATTATCGACATGCCCATGTTGCCCGAAAAAGAGCTTGTTGCAGCAGTGCGATATCAGGCTGATGAATTTATTCCCATGAATATTGAAGACACGTATCTTGATGTAGAAATTCTTCGAGCGGATGAAGGTTCAAAGCGTGTCTCTATTCTTATTGCGGCTGCGCCGAAAAAAATTGTGGATGGGGTATTTCGCACCATAGAACTAGCCGGTCTTGAGCCCTCAAGACTTGAGACGGAAGTGTGTGCGGTGGGAAGACTCGTTTCGGAGATTATGAAAAGCAAGGATTTTAAAGAAGCATATTGTGTATTGAGTATGGGTTTCACGGCAAGTTCTTTATATTTTGTCGACAACACAACTCACACAATCGAATTTGTAAAAAGCACTCGAGTAGGGTATGAAATGATCCTCAAGGAAATTATGGTCAACCTTAATCTTGATCAGATTCGCGCATCAGAGCTCTTGCACAAGCCAAATGATCAATCCAGAGCCTTGCTTGATGCCATGTTGACTTCACTGCGCGAGCTTGCCACAGAAGTTCAGAGAAGTGTTGACATCTATGCGCATAAAAAAAACCTGCCGGTTACCCGCATATTTACCGTTAACTATAGTTCTCAAATTTATGGATTAACTGCAATTATGCAAGAACTAACCAAATTGTATGTCGATCCACTCCCCCTTAACACAGTATATGTACCCAATACGGTGTTGAAAGTGTTCTCCTCTGAAATTACCGAATTTGCATCGGTTGTTTCCACTTCTATTTTATGATGTTGCGAACCATAAACCTATTTGGCGGACCACTTCGGTCGGTCAATCGTAGAGCGCGCATTGCAGCACAAGTCCGGTATATTTCTGTGCTTGTTTCGATAATACTTTTTGGTATTGTGTTTGGATTACATCTTTATCGATCAAAACTGATTGGTGACATTCACATAGTGCATCAACAGGAAGACATTGTGGAGCAAGCCATCAGTCAGGAGGTATTGCGACAAAAAGATTTGGCAAACATCGTGGTGCGCATCCGAAAAATGAATGAATCACAGAGTCGCGATGTCCAATATGCCAGCAAATCGGCGATCATTAGCGATTTGTTTAGTGAGTTAGGCGTTAACCCACAACAAGAAGAGATTAGTTTGCCCAATACCACTGATTTTCGATTACGCCTCTTATTTGCCACCGATGATGAGCTTCTTTCATTTATTCGTCTTATGGAGTCACAAGAAGTCCGCACGAAATTGAAAAATTACTCTATTGGCACGTTTAAACTTTCGGTGGCCACGGCTTCCGGAAGCTTAGTTCCTATTGATTTTAGCGGTACATTTTTATGAAGCTGAAATTGCACTCACTGCGAGCGCGTCATTTATTTTATGCATTTTTGCATAAAGGGCTGTATCCGTTTATGGCCTTTATTTTTATGACTATATGTGCGTTTCAAATGTATATGGTGTATTTGACACAGCAAGACCTTAGTCGTGAACAAGATTCACTCGACGCACTTCATCTGCGACTGAAAAAGTTTTCCCAAAATGCACGTATCACTGAGGAGGATAGAGTTGTCTATGGCACCATATTAAAAAGACAAATACCTACCCACAATAATACGTTCGATACATTTGCACTTATCGAGTCTTTTTATCAGGTGACGGGCATAGAGCTGAAGACATCAAGTAATCAGCAAGCAAGTTCCACACAACGTCCATCCAAAAGCACTCAAGCATCAACAAGCGTTAGCTTCACCGCTACAGCGACACTTACTCCAGAGAGTTTACAAGTATTGCTCGACCGCTACCAATACGAGTTTCCTCGCTATCTTACACTCTCTGCAATACAACTGACTCGAAGTGTCACTGCGGCAGAGCAGGGTCTTTATGATGTGAGGCTAACATTTGAAGCATATACGGTTCCTGTTACCAAAGAAACCTCAAACGCAGATATGAGCACCAACTTCACTGCTGCTGATGTGGCACATTTTGAAGCGTTCAAACAGCGTGCAAATACTAATTTATATTATGAGCTGCAGGATGTAGAGCCTGTTAGTGAAGATGAATATGAATCTGCAGAAACGTTATTTTGACAATCTGGGATGATGAGGGGATTACGATAGTCGTAGTTTTTTTACTCCTTCTGAAATTTGCGCACCCACAGATTTCCAATATTTCATGCGCTCTTCGTTGATTGAAATGGTGGCGGGCTCGGTCATGGGGTTATAGGTGCCAAGCGCCTCAATATACGCCCCGTCACGTTTTCGCGCTTTTTCAAGCACGACAATCCGATAAAACGGTTGACCTTTTTTTCCGAAACGCATGAGTCTGATGGTTGCTGCCATAGCGTGGTAATTGTATCAGTTTGACGTCAGTTTTTCCAGCGCAAATCTCGCTGCTTGTTCCTCTGCCTGTTTTTTTGATTTGCCTGTCCCAACGCCATAGAGTTCATTCTGTATCCGGACTGACACCTCAAACAACTTGTTGTGTTCGGGCCCCTCTTCTTTTTGGATCTGATAGACTGGCAAGACCTTAAACTGCTCTTGAGCTATCTCTTGCAGATGGCTTTTGGGAGATAAATACGCTTTAGTTCGGACTATCTCATCTAATTTTTCTTCGAAAAGGTACTTCTGCACAAACGAATATGCGGTTTCAAAGCCTTTATTGAGAAATATCGCTCCAATAAGCGCCTCGAAACAATCGGCGAGAATGTTGGTATTGGTCCTTCCTTTATTTGCTTCTTCTCCCTTTGATAATAGAAGATAAGAACCTAGTCCAAGGGTAGTTGCGGCGGCGGCAAGACTTTCCATGCGCACGACAGATGCCTTGATGTCAGTGTACTCCCCTTCTGCAAGTGCAGGATAATTTTTATATAGGTATATTGATGTAATTAAAGAGAGCACACTGTCGCCCAAAAACTCGAGTTTTTCATTTGACGACAACGGATAGGTTCTGTGCTCATTAAGATATGATCGATGCACAAAGACATTTTGAATAAGACTAGCATCGTCTATAAGGATGGCAATGCGGTTAAATAATGGTGAGAAATCGGTTGTTTTCATAGAGTAATGTGGTGGTAACAAATTGACTAATTATCTTTGTTTGACACAACGGCTCCCAAGACCGCATTGACAAATGCATATGCGCGTTCGCTCCCCATCTCTTTCGCAAGTTCCACTGCTTCGTTAATAACCACCTTGGTTGGTGTGTGCTTTTCAATAGTAAGTTCGTATAGGGCTAAACGTAATATGGCAAGATCAGTTTTTGCGATTTGTTCAATGGGGTATTTTGGTGCATGTGTGCGTATGAGTGCATCTAGTGTTGCTACGTGAGCGATAATGGCTTGTACATGATGGTCAACATGGCTATCCACCGGTATGACAAATGTAGGATTGTAACTATACGAATAGAGCTGCTGGACTATATGTACTCTTTGAGCGTGGCGCGGATCAGCTGGTTGAGAATCTTCCAAAGTCATATAAATTGTATGATATCACAAGCTGTAAACTCCTCTCTACATTGTGTATATCGATTCTTACCTCCACTAAGTAGCATTTTGACGTATGCCATAAGAGAGCGGGCACCAATGGAGTTAGTGCTCACTTTCCGCACGCCTTACAGACGATATGAGGGAGTTTTTGAGCTTTACACTGTTTACACTCAACAAGTTGGGGAAGCTGTGCTCTTCGGGAGGCTTTTCGCTTGCCGCTTCGCATGGTTGAAAATTTGCGTTTTGGAAGTGGTGTCATAGGAAATAAATGAGTCTAGAGCGCATAGTATACCTGTCTATCGTCATATTTTCAAACACATGTGGTCGCTGAGGGACTTGAACCCCCGACATCTTCTGTGTAAAAGAAGCGCTCTACCAACTGAGCTAAGCGACCAACCTTTCACAATAACTCAACTTTCCGCATCATCTCTGCAAAAGAAGCGCTCCTGCCTCCTCGGCAGGTCACCGATGAGGTGACTACCAACTGAGCTAAGCGACCAACTCTTCTTGTCTTGTTGTTTAGGCCTGGCATATTCCTGCTGTCCTTCGACAAAGTTTACAGTGAGCTTGTCGAACTGCTCAGGATCGTTATGATATCCTTTGTTCAGCCCTCCTTATCTTGCTGTTCGGCTTAGCATATTCCTGCTGTCCTTCGACAAGCTCAGGATAAACTTTTCACAGAGCGATTTATCGGAGGGCATTGCTTTGCCCTTCCGAAACCTTGGTGAAGGAGGGTGATATCTAAACTCTCCTTCGACAAGCTCAGGATCGTTAAGATACAACAATGTGCGCGCCCATGGAATCCCCCGACTTTCGTCGGGACAAGCCCGATAGCCTGGGGGGAACCATGTAGCACATATGTGCGCGCCCATGGAATCGAACCATGCACCTCTGTCTTATCAGGACAGCGTTCTAACCGATGAACTAGGCGCGCTTATCTCAACATAACTTCTTTCAGTTTTTCACTGAGTGCAAATACAAGAAAACGCAAAAAATATAAATCAATTATACCTTGACACTTCTCTTTACATATTGACAAGTAGCTCGAATTCTAGCAAACTGAGGTGTATATTACAACGCGTGTATAGTGTGTACGCCCAAGATTTTTATTTGTAATGCTTTATTTTTCCGAACTCAGAGGTAAAACAGTCCTTGCGGGTGATTTGTATGTGGGAAAATTGGACGATGTGGTGTTTCAAGTTTCTCCTGCCGCAGTTGTCACAAAGCTCTTCATAAAAAAGCTTGATGGCAGTAAATTTTTCCTCCCCTACTCTGCAGTTAATCGCATCGGTTCTCGCGTTCATGTTGATGCGAATTATCCCCCCATTCAACTTGAAGAAAACGAGCTGTTTGTAGGTAAAAATATTGTAGATCAGCAGATCATAGACATTCATGGGAGTAATATTGTCCGAGTAAATGATGTGGTGTTCATCCAACAACCTCAACTGCATATTTCGGGGGTCGATGTGGGTATTTTGGGCATTATGCGTTGGTTTGGACTTGAAGATATTGTCCGAAAAATCTTTCATTTGATTGGGCGAGATATCATTCCCAAGTTTCTTGCATGGACTGATGTGGCACCAGTTGAGCTTGGTCGAGGAAGAGTGATGATGAAGCAATCAGACACCAAGCTTAAACGTTTGAAGCCCGAAGATCTCGCAAGTCACCTTGACACACTCAATATTCGCAATGTCAAACGCATTGTTAATATGTTTGACGACACGTATGCCTCTGAGCTTTTTAGCAACTTAAGTATTTCTCTCCAAACAAGCCTACTTCGCACCTTTCTTCCCGCAAAGGCGGCATCAATTGTTTCAAGACTTGAAGAAAGCGAGGCGGTTGATGCGCTCATTACTCTCAGGCGCAGTGAGCGCGAGCGCATTATCGGAATGCTTGAAAAGAAACAACAAAACGAAATCAAGCGCCTCATGAATTTGGCGCGTACCCCCGTCGGGCATGTCGTGAACAATCAATTTTTGACAGTAAGACCCCAAGACACCGTTGCCTCAATTCTTCAAAAAGTACGTGATTCGCGCAATGACATCGACGACATCCGCTATGTATACGTGGTGAATAATGAAAATCAAATCATTGGCGTGTTTACGTTGTATGAACTTATTATTGAGAAGCCTGACACCGCTGCCTATAAATTTATGATACAAAATCCCATCTTTGTACAGCTTTCAACCTCAAAAGAGATGGTCTTGCGTCGTATGAAAAAGTACAATCTCAACAGCATTCCGGTGGTGACTGAGAAACGACACATGCTCGGGGTTGTTGATTTGCTCGACATCTTGGATGATGAGAAGTAACAGCTTTAAGCTCCAAAGATTACGGCCACTACGGTGAATACTGCGGCACACGTGATGAGGAACGTGCCGAAAATAGCAATCCAATTCTGAAGTGATGAATTGGCGTGCTCACCCATCACCTTTCGGCTGCTTGTGAAGCGAATAAGGTAAAAGAATATGATAGGTAGAGCTAACGAGCTTAAGATTTGAGCTGCAATTGCAATGGAGAATAAATCTAAATCAGGAAGAAGTCCAATGATTCCTGCCACTACAAGTTGTATACCAAAAAGCCCATAAAACTGCTTGCTCTTGTTGAAACTCGAATCCAAACTTCGTGAAAAGCCAAAAAATTCGCTAAATGCATAGGTTGTGGAAAGTGCGATCGCAAATATACCGATAAATGCCGCATTCATAATGCCTATGGCAAAAAAGGTTGATGCAAGCCTGCCGGCAAATGGCTCAATGGCTGTCGCTGCTTGATCACCGCTTATCAAGGGAAGTTGGTGAAGAAACAAGGTTGCCGCAGTGGCGACTATCATGAAGAATGAAAAGAAATTGGTGAGAAATGCACCCCAATATGTTTCCACTTGTGCATAGCGCAAGCGCATTGCATCAATCTTTTTATCAAGACTGAAGCTACTTATAAAGAACTGACCCCATGGGGTGATAGTTGTTCCAATTACGGCAAGACCGGTGATGATATAGTTGCGTATGTATGCTCCGTCAAATACCACGCCATTTGGATATACCAGATTGGAAAGCGCACTACCCCAGTCAGGACTTGTTTTAAATGCTGAATAAATGTATGCGAAATACAGCAGACAAGAAAATAACACAAGATTTTGCACGATGGTGAAGCTTCCTTTCACAACAAGCAAATAGGTGAGCACCAGCGTAACGACGATTAGCGGGATGACGGGAAGCCCCAATAACGAAGCAGTGACCTTAAGTGAGACAACGTTCACCACAATGAGAATGAGGTTTGCCACCGCGATGGTGATAAATATGGGTACGGCGTAGCGTACCCCGTATTTTTCGCGAATAAGATCACCCAAACCTTTCCGTGTCACAATGGTCAGACGTGCCCCCATCTCTTGGGTTATGGCAAGAAGCACCGTGACCCAAAGCAGCACAAATAAAATAGGATATCCCAGTTGAGCTCCCGCAAGCGCATAGGTCGCGACCCCGTTTGCGTCATTGTCCGCAACAGCCACAATGGTGGCAGGGCCGAATATTGAAAAGAACGTAAGAATGCGAATTTTCCATCCTTGTGCAATAAGCGCTAATTTCTCCATGTATGGGATGAGAATAAGAATAAATCAGGAAATGTGATACATAAAAATGCAAACCACTATCTTCCCATCCATTGTACAGAGACTGTGTGCAAAGTAAAAGAAGGAAAACAACAAATACTACTCTGGCGATGTCCAACTTCTTGTATAATCGTTGCATATGAAACACATTATCGCAGTAGCCGATTGGGCAAATGACCATCTTTCCAACCAAGAGTTTCTCACGGCAATAGAGGGCTTCGCGAAAGATCCAAAAAATGTGCGTGTCAGTTTTGTGCCGTCCACTCCTTCCACCTTGCACACGGCATTTTTGCTCAAACAGCTTATTTACACCCAAAGCAGACTTGGGCGGCCGGATGAAACAATCTTCTTTCATAATACAGATCCACGCATGCAGCAAGATCGTGATATTGAGCTTGCACAAGGTGCGCCGTTTGTCATCGCACATCTTAAAAATGGAGTATATGTATGCGGACCAAATGCAGGGATGGTGTTGAGTCTCCTCAAACCTGACATCGAAGAATTATTTTCATACGAAGGAGTTAGCACTGGTTCTCAATTTCGCTCACGCGACACCCTCTCGCGTATCGTGGCTCATATGGCCGACTACATGGAGCAGGAGCTTGAGCTTACTGAAATACATCTGCACACCATTCCCGACATGGAGCATGATCGTTGGTTTGTCGGACACATTGACAATTTTGGGAATATTAAAACCACACTGACCGCTGATGTGCTTAAAGGAACGTATGAGCTGGGTGAAACATTCACAGTAACTATCGGTAAGACAACAAAAAAAGTCCGCTATGTTGCGCATATGTTTGCCGGTCATCCCGGTGAGCTTGTCATGTTTCCCGGCTCATCCGGTCATGTAGAAGATCCATATTTAGAAATATCGGTTTGGCGCCATTTTGACAAAGGAGATCATCACACCGGCGCACATGAATTTGAATACCCCAGACCAGGGGATGAGGTACGATTTTCAAAAGCTAAAAGCTAATAGCTAATAGCTAAAAGCTCACAGCTAACCGCTAACCGCTAACCGCTAATAGCTAACAGCTAATAGCTAACAGCTAATAGCTCACCTTCTCCCCTGCCACCAGTCTTGAATTTTGGTGATAACATACCACACGCCTTGCACCGGGTGCCTTGCGCAGTGCTGCCAGCTGTTTTTACAATTTGGCGCAAAGTACACGGTGTGTGTTTGGGCGAATGATTCTCCCCCTTGCGTCATTCGTATGCTTACGCGCACTTGGCCTCCATTATGACGATCAAGATCGACATATTGTTGTTGGCTTTTACGAAGCTCCCCCAGCCGTGTTATTGCAGTATCATCTGGAGAAACCGAAATCTCCGCTTCTGCATCAAGCAATATGGGAAAGTTCATGCTGTCGTGCGGTTCAAGCACCAGGCGCACGGGGTTACGAGTCGCTATCGCAAACATATTATGAACATTCACACGGGTATAGGTTTGGCTTAAGGTCCGGCCCACTGCCTCAGGGTACATATAGGGATACTGCGAAATTACAGATTGCTTGTGTACACTCGTATTGGTGGTAGGGACAAACGTGCAATGTGTCTTGTCACATTGTTTTCTGGTGAGGCCCCACCCAGGTGCTTCATCAACATACCATGTAAAGTCCCCTTGGCTGTCATATCGTGCGGGGAATTGCGAGGGGGTTTGCGGGTGATATTGCGCATTGGCGGGGAAAATAATCGACTCCTTTTCAAAGCGGGCAATAAGCGTCGCGTCATCACGGCGCACTTCAACTTGCCCCTGAGGTGTCGTGGTGATGATTGTCTCACTTCCGTGGGGGGCAAGGGTGAGGTGAGTGGGATTGGTGAAAAAGTCGGTTTTGACGGGAATAAACTTATGAGGGTACGATGAAATATCTTTATGACTGTGCCACCGTGAGCCGTCAATAAGAAATGGCACCACCCAATATCCTTCATGGTTTGCTTGGCGCATGCGGTATGGGTCTTCCCATGTGTTGCTGTAAATTCTCAGGTCAGTCACGGTAAGCCCATTTTCATTTTGGGTGAGGCGCACCCGATAGGTAGCAGTGGTGATCCACCAGGCACTTCGTGCTCCTTCCGTGCGGGTGTACACGGTTGTGGTGCGGTCGGAAAATAATGCAGCCGCCTGAGTTGGTTCAAGCACCTCAAGTACTCCCTCATTGTTAAGCTTTCGTATGAAGGCAAGCTGTTTTCCAAACTCAACCTGATACTTTTCGTCCATTGAGTTTTCAAGTCTCAAGTTTGCAAATCCCGCATGCGGTTGAAGCAGGAGGTTTCGCATAAGTGTGTAAAAGTAGTCAGTGGTCGCATTGCCTCGCGCGTAGTCGTTGGGCTGTGAGGTGAAACGGCTTGTGGTGTCGCCATAATTATATAGCGGATCGGTGGTTGTTTGGCGAATAATATGCACGGCGTTTGGCTCGGTAAAGTCGGGAATAAATGCCCAGTTGCGACTTGCGGGGTATGGGTAATGAGGGGGGCCTCCATAGAGTGTGTAGCTATCTGTCCCCCACTGCTCACGGGTTATCTGATGCACCTGCACGTCGTACGCGTCATGTAAATAATTTAGCGTATCAGTATCTATCATCCATGCGCTTGACAAGGTGGGATACTCGCCAAAGACTTCTTGATACTTGGTAAGGAGTGTGTCAGCAATTTTGATACGCTCCTCGATGGAATAACCTATGGTGAACGCATTTTGCGCTTGAAACCACGTTTCTTCAGTTCCTGTGTAGACTAATTCTTCAATAGATTTCGGATTGGATATGGGGTATTTATTATGAGCGTCTTCTACGAGCGAGGGAATGATTTCAACCATCACCCCCGTACGAATAAGTTCCGGATACCGCGCACGATAGTCCAAAAAAAGCTGTGTATAACGGGGGTCAGTCAGTGCATCATACCGAAGCACAAATGTGGTGGGGAGCTCATATTCCACTGCATACTCAAGCTGAGTCGTAAGATGGGTTAGGCTTCCGGGTGAACAGCACGACTCACCACGCACTTGGTTTATGATGGTGATATATGCATGTCCCGCGCCTTGAGGGCTTGCTGCGTGAGCAGGAGTCACCGTCTGAGCGAAAGTGCTTTGAGAGTATTGTGCAAGGGCAAAACAACCGATAAATACAAGCAATAAAGAATATGCTTTCATGTAGTTGTAATCATAGCATACATACCGTCTTACCCATACGATTGACCCCAGCGACTTTGTGTGTATATTTGCTATACTTTGTTCATGCAATATGTTTGGTCGTCGTCAAAAGAGCCCACATTGTATGATGTCGTACACCATACACTCGCGTTTGGCACATATGCCGATTGCATATCATTAGTAAGGACACATTCACTAGATACGGTTCGATCAGAGTTTTTGAAGCCCAAGAAAGGGTTGTATAGCAGACAGGCATTTGGTTTTGCGCGACTCTTGTTGCACGTTTCACCCAATCCTAAAAACTATGTCAAAACTATTTCTTGACAGAGTTCTTACCGCAGAAAGAAAACATAATCTTGCAAAATTGACTCCATTTTTTGTACAATTCACTCTGTGTGGTGGAACAGGGTTGGCACTCCAATGGGGGCATCGTATTTCAAACGATTTTGATTTGTTTACTTCTTTTCCTCTTCCTCGTTTTTTCAGTCAGAAAGTAGGAAAGGTTCTTGACATTGCTTCAATTGCAGTTGACACATCAGATGAGCTTACTCTCTTTACGAAAGACAACGTCAAAGTGACTTTCCTCATATATCCTTTTGCATCGATAGAACACGACGTCATCATGGATACAATACGTCTCGGGTCTGTTGCTGACCTGGTTGCGAATAAATGCTATACACTGGGGAGACGTGTGGAGATACGTGACTACATAGACGTATATGAATCTCTCAAACATCAGTCACTTTCCATAAGCATTAAGCAAGCGAAAAAGAAATACGGCAACTTGTTTGATGAAAAACTATTCTTAGGTCAATTGGGATATTTCGATGGACTTCAATACGATGACCCTACATTTGCAGACTATGGGGTCACACAGTCAGCTTTTGAGTCTGAACTCACTAAAGCGATCACGGAGTATCTGCCATAATCTTCGAAGTAGAATCCGATTGCTATTTCCACTCCTTTAACCTATACTATAGGGTATCTCTTATACTCCTCGGGGACATTGCGCCCCTGTGTTTGTGTAGGAGATAAAAAAGTCATTCCTTTGTGTGACTGTCATTGCGAGGAGTACGCTCCGTGTCATCCTGAGCCTGACGAAGGACGGACGAAAAGCAATCTCACCACATACAGGTATGAATCGTATCTTTTTCACCACTCCCGCATTGCATGGGAATGGATGGGAAACGATGCACCTTAACATTCCGAGAGCTAATGAAAAAATAAATGGTTCATAGTGCATGGTTCATAGTTCATAGAGAACAATGAGAAGAATGCACTGATGGACAAATGACAAGGTTGGAAAGATAGTGTTGATTGTGTGACTGTAATTGCGAGGAGTACGCTCCGTGTCATCCTGAGCCTGACGAAGGACGGACGACAAAGCAATTTCACATTCCAACACCTTCTTTCCAGCCTTGTCATGAGGCGCCGGCAACGGCGCCGGAGTCTCGTGACTCGGCTGGAGCCCCTACCGGTGCGGCTTGTTGCACCGGCGTTTGACCAACGGAGGGTTAGCCCCCCGCGTCGCCCTGGGCGACTCGTCCTCTATGGGGCCCATGCGACGGGCCCGAGGCGAGTGCCCCGACTGGGCACGGGGTGTCTGACCCAACCAACTCGCGTACGCTCCCCCCGCCCCACTGGCGGTCCGACCCACATGTCATGCTGAGCCCGACGAAGCATGGCTAAAAGGCGGACGCCCCAAAAGGGTGCCCGGGTGGAGCAAAAAACCAGCCCGTCGAGGAGGCGGGCGAACCATGAAAAACAGGAGAAACCATCTCCTGGCCGCCGCAACAGCACTACTTATTGCGGCGGCCCTCCTCGCGGGCCTGATCAACTCCGCGAGCGGCCAAACCCTCCCCCCTGATCAGGGGACCCCCGCGGCGGGGCAAGCCGCACCCGACATCTCTCTGCTCCCCGTGTGGGAGGATCCCGGGGTCTATGACACAGATCCCGATCAGATCCTTCCCCCGGGGGGCTCCGTGACCTTCACCGAGCCGGTCGTAGTGGCCGGCGATGTGGAGGTCGTCAATGAGTCGGGCGGCGTCGTGTCCCTTTACGACTGCCGCACCGGCACCGCCTGCTCCCCCAAGACAGGAACAACGGTGCGGGTGGAGGCCAGCCAGGCCCACCCCATCACCGTTAGGTTTCCTTGGGGAGGCTCGTGGTGGTTGGAGGGGTCACGTGGGTCCCCTCCGACCACATTCGCCGACCTGGCGTGTCAGCAAGTGGAAGACGGCTGCGCGCTCATCGAGAGCGTGGTCGTCTGCTCGGACGCCGTGGACGTTTTTGTTGCCCGCTGGGTCCCGCAAGGGTCCAGTTGGCGCCTTGACGTTCAAGTCTCGGCCGATCCTGGAGCAACAGTGCTCAGGGGAGGCCCGAGGTACGACATGACCGCGGCCCAGCGTATCGAGGCAGGGTTGGCGCTGGACTATTGTGTCCCGGCGCCCACCCCCACCGCCACTTCGACGCCCACGCGTACGCCGACGACGCCTCCTCCCACGGCCACCGCGACCTGGACGCCCTCCCCCACACCGACGACGCCTCCTCCCACGGCCACCGCGACCTGGACGCCGACGTCAACGGCCACAGCCACGCCGACGGCTACGCCCCCCACCGCGACGCCAACCGCGACGAGCGTACCCCCGACGCCGACGGTCAGCCCTACGACAACTCCGACCACCCCCCCAGTCTGCGAAGGGGTGGTCATCAAGCTTTCCAAGCGATCCGACGGGGGTAGCTGGGTCGCTTTTGGCAATCCGAGCGGCTATCCCTCGGCCGTGTTTTGGTATGGTCTCCCGCCATACCACTACACTTGGGAGCTTCGTTTCGAGTTAACTGGTAGACCGGGAGTTGTCTACCAGTGGACCCATGTAGAGGTGAACGGTGCGGGGCAAGCGCAGCGGCCCAACCCGTTCACCTATGGTCCGTTCACGCCGTATGGAGCCTACCACTTCCTTTTCACTGGTAGCGCCGACGGAGTCGCATGTGGACAGTGGGATTTCGGCGGCAACGCCGACCCCATTGTTTACGAGGTATTTCTGCCTATCGTGATAAGGTAGGCAGGAACGGGGCGCAGGTCCCCGTTATCACCCTGCCTGAAACTTTCTCGGGGGTTCGCCGGAATGGCGCGCCGGCGGACCCCCGTTCATTAGCTCTTCGGAAACCTGCCCCTCACCACATGTGGTGAGGGGCGGGCAATCCTTTTACAAACAAACATTGATTATTGTTCGAGCGAAACGAAGCCACGTCAGACGTGGCGAAGTGCAGTCGAGAACCAAACCATTGGGACTTCTCGATTTCGCGTTCGCTCAACTCGAAGCGTAATCAAAGTTCAAACAAACGCAGAAAACAGATTCAAACCAAAAACTATGTTCATATCTATTCGTCATTTGAGCCAAAGGCTCATCCGCCTATGGAGGATACCATTAGCCATTCGCCTATTGTTATTAGTGCTCTTCTTCCATCTCGTTGGCAACGTCGTATGGATTGCGCTCAATCAATCACCTCCTTCGTGGGATGAAGCAAACCATATCCGACGAAGCGTGCAATACACCTATTTCATCCAAGATCTTTTGGCAGGAAAGCCTGATTGGGGTATGGCATGGGATAGCTTTCAGGATGGCTATGGGCCACTCGTGCGTATCATCACGGGTATCTTCATGCTTTTTGCTGGTGTCGGTGTGGTGCAGACTCAAATAGTCTCGACACTATTTTTCCTTGCGACTATCGTGGCAGTGTATTTGCTTGCACGGGAAATAG
>Ga0116142_10000077_pt1 | contig 117941 bp, 85 predicted proteins | sample AD_UKC033_MetaG_FD_89785 | JGI IMG/M metagenome (GOLD analysis project Ga0116142, IMG submission 89785) | Active sludge microbial communities of municipal wastewater-treating anaerobic digesters from USA - AD_UKC033_MetaG | ecosystem: Engineered > Bioreactor > Anaerobic > Digestate | place... | reverse complement strand
CAGCCCCGTTTTGGGGTCCGGCAGGTCGATCACCACCAGCACCACCCGGTACGGCCGCGTCCATTCGCCGGCCTGATACGTGCCCAGTTCTACCGCGAACTCGTCGCCCTCTTTCAGCGGCCGGCCCGGCGGACGCTTCAGGTAGGGTGCCGCCAACGCATCCAGCACCGCATTGTTCCGGATGCGGCCCACGAAGCGTGCCCCTTCGTCGTCCATCGCGTCCAGCACCCGTCCGGTCACCAGGCCGGCGTCGATCCGCACGTCCAGATGAGTTGCCAGTTGCCGACTCTGCCGCACCGTGGCGCGTACGAAGCGCACCGCCCCTTCGGCCGAACTGCTGTTGCCCCGCCGCAGGATGGCATGCACGAAGCCCTCGCCCAGTCGCGGCGCGTCGTAGTCGGCAGATGACCAGTTGCCGGGTGGCGGAGGGCGGCGCCGGGGAAACCGTAACATGCTGTAGGGAAATAGGTTACATCGATCCCGGTTACTCGCTTGACAAAATGTTGGACGCGGCGTACTTTATTCGTCTGATGAAAGTTCTGCCTGCTCAGGGCGGGCGGTTGGACGGAACGCATGGCTGCAAGTAGTTCATTGCAACTTAGCTCCAGCCTGGAAGATTACCTTGAGGCGATCTTTCAGATCGTTCGGGAGAAGCACGCGGCGCGTGGGAAGGATATCGCCGACCGGCTGAGTGTGGGACGGTCGTCGGTGACCGGGGCGCTCAAAGCGCTCGCCGAGCGCGAGCTGGTCAATTACGCCCCGTACGACATCATCACGCTGACCGACAAGGGCCGCGATGTTGCCGAGGAGATCGTCCGCAAGCACGAGGTGCTGCGAGAGTTCTTCGTCAAGGTGTTGTCGATCGAGGAGAGCGAAGCGGACGCGGCAGCCTGCAAACTGGAACACGCCATCTCGGAGACGGTGCTCGAACGCTTCATCGAGTTTGTCGAGTTCGTCGAGCGCTGCCCGCGCGGCGGCACGAAGTGGATCAAGGGCTTCGGATACTACTGCGACAACGACAAGAAGACGGGGAATTGCGAGCACTGCGTCGAGCTCGTCCTGGATGACGTGAGGAGCAAGAAGATGACCGAGGCCGCCAGGCAGCAGGGGATTCTGACGCTGGCACAGGCAGCATGTGGCCAGAGGGTGGCGATTCTGAAGATCACCGGCACGGGCGGGATTCGCCGCCGACTGCTGGACATGGGTGCAACGACGGGCACGCTCGTCGAGGTGGAGCGCGTCGCGCCGTTCGGCGATCCGATCGAGGTGAAGATCAAGGGCTATCACCTGACGCTGCGGAAGGATGAGGCGGAGCGTATCGTCGTGGAGTGCGTTTGACGATGGAACAAGTACGTCTACCTCAGACGAACGGCGTTGTGCCTCTCAGTGCACTGAAGCCTGGGCTGCCCGCGCGGGTAGTGCGGATCGAGGCCGGCCGTGGACTCGTTGGGCGGCTGACCGCGCTGGGCCTCGTGCCTGGGACGCCGGTGGAAGTCGTCTCGGCCAATGGCGGGCCGTTGCTGCTGAGCGTGCTGGGTAGTCGGCTGATCCTGGGCCGCGGGATGGCGGCGAAGGTGCTGGTGTGTGCGTCACAGCAAGGCTGCGACTGACGCGTGTTTTTTTTGCAGAGAATGTTCGGCATGCCAAACATTGTGTGCCAACATAGGATTCTCTCCGCGTCAACGACGTTGACGGTCGCGCTGGCCGGGAATCCGAACTCCGGTAAGACGACGATCTTCAATGCGCTGACCGGTGCGCGCCAGCACGTCGGCAACTACCCGGGCGTGACCGTTGAAAAGCGCGCCGGAACCTGCAAACGCGGCGCCACGACGATCCAGATCGTTGACCTGCCCGGAACCTACAGCCTGACGGCTTATTCCGTTGAGGAACGGATCGCGCGCAGCTTCCTGATCGATGGGAAGCCCGACGTCGTAGTCGACGTGGTCGACGCGTCCAATCTGGAGCGCAACCTGTATCTGGCGGTCCAGTTGATCGAGCTCGGCGTGCCGCTGGTGTTGGCACTGAACATGTCGGATCTCGCGAAGCGGTGCGGGATCGAGTTTGACTTGGTGCTCCTTGAAACACTGCTGGGTGTACCCATCGTGCCAACGGTTGGGCACACTGGCCAAGGCATCGACGAGTTGCTCAACGTGGTGGTTGCCGTCGCCGCAGGGGAGAAGTCCAGCAGCCCGCGCCACGTGCCTTATGGGGGCGAGATCGAGCGACACCTCGACGAGTTGCAGGGGCACATGGCACGGTCTGTGCCGCAGCTCAACGGCGTGCCACGACGTTGGACCGCCTTGAAGTTGCTCGAAGGGGATGAAGCCGTGCGTGCGGAGGTCGCCAGTGCCGATGTGCTCCGCGAAGCCGACATGGCTGTCCATCGTCTCGAGACCGTACTGGGGGACAACCCCGAAGCGGCAATCGCCGAGCGCCGGTACGCGTTCATTTCGGGCGCCTGCCAGGAGGCGGTGCGCAGCACGGTCGAGTCGCGGTATTCAATGTCAGATCGCATCGACGCGGTGGTGACGAATCGCGTGCTGGGACTGCCGATCTTTCTCGGCCTGATGTATCTCGTGTTTCAGTTGACGTTTACCGTTGGCGGTCCGCCGATGGAGTGGATCGAGTCGGGCTTTGTGTGGCTGGGCGGGGCAGTCGCGGGACTGTGGCCGGCCGGTTCGGAGAGCCTGCTGCGCAGCCTGCTCGTCGACGGTGTCATCGGCGGCGTGGGCGGGGTGCTGGTCTTCCTGCCGAGTATTTTCTTGCTGTTTCTGGCCATCGCATACCTGGAGGACACGGGCTACATGGCCCGGGCGGCGTTCCTGATGGACCGCCTGATGCACAAGATCGGCCTGCATGGCAAGAGCTTCGTGCCGATGCTGATCGGCTTTGGCTGCTCGGTGCCGGCGATCATGGCGACGCGCACGCTGGAGAGTCAGCGTGATCGGCTTACCACCATGCTCGTGGTGCCGCTGATGAGCTGCGGCGCGCGGCTGCCGATCTACGCGCTGATCATCCCCGCGTTCTTCCCGCCCGCGTGGCACGCTCCGCTGCTGTGGCTGATCTACCTGCTAGGGATCGTGCTGGCCGTGGTTTGTGCGAAGCTGCTGCGGGCGACCATGCTGCGTGGCGAGGCGCCCCCGTTTGTGATGGAGCTGCCACCCTATCGCTGGCCCACGCTGAGGAGTGTGACGCTGCACATGTGGAACCGCGGCGGGGCGTATCTGAAGAAGGCCGGCACGATCATCCTCGGTATCGCGATCCTGCTGTGGGCCATGCAGCAATGGCCCAATCTGCCGGAGGCGCAGGTGCAGCGATTCGCCGCTGAGCGTGCGGATGTCGCGGCCGAAACCAGCCAGACAGAGGAAACGCGCGCGGCACGCCTGGCATCACTCCGTAACGCAGAAGCCGAAGCCGCGCTCGAAGCGTCTCTAATGGGCCGGATCGGCCACGGGCTGGAGCCAGTGCTGCGGCCATGCGGATTCGATTGGAAGATCTCGACCGCGATGATCGGCGCGTTTGCGGCGAAGGAGGTCTTCGTCAGCCAGCTCGGCATCGTCTATTCGCTGGGCGAGGAGCAGGCAGAGGATTCGACGCCGTTGCGCGACAAGCTGCAGGCCAATTACACGCCATTGCAGGGGTTCTGCATCATGCTCTTCTGCCTGATCAGCACGCCGTGCATGGCGACAATCGCGATCACGAAGCGTGAAAGCAACTCGTGGGGCTGGGCGTTGTTCCAACTCGGTGGGCTGACGGTGCTGGCCTGGGTTGTGACGACGGCGGTGTATCAGGTGGGGAGCCGATTCTTTTGAGGATGGAGTAGATACATGTGGGAGACTCTCCTGGTTGGAGTCATCATCGGCGCCGCCGGCGTGGGTGTCGTGCGATTCATGACGCAGACGAGCAAGGCGAAGTCGGGCTGCGGTGGCTGCGGCGTCTGCGGCGTGGATATGAGCAAGGATGAACAACATGGCACAAGCGGCCTTCTCTGTGAACGACCTGAAGAGCATCGACAAGGGCGAAGTTCTGATTCTCGAAGTTCGACGACAGCGTGCGCACGGGTGCGCGATTGACCAAGAATTCCTGACGTTCCCGGCCGAGCTCCGGCGTGTGTTCGCCGAGTTCGCGGCTACGTTCGCGCGGGCTCCAGAGACACCGGAGGCCGCCTGTCGGAATGTGCGGCACCATCGACTCGAAGAGTACTTTGATCGGGACAACTGAGAGTGGATCGCAAGGCCACGAGTGAAGCCGAACCGCAGCCCGCGCGCCAGTACGTATCACAACGGACGCCCGTGATCGACTCCGCGCGGCTATTCGGGAGCCACAAAGAGATCCAGATCCGTCACGGCGACGAGGTCTACCGCTTGCGGATCACGAGTAACGGGAGATTGATTCTGAACAAGTAGCGGAACGTCAATACAGACTGAGTCCCCAGCCAGCCAGAAGCCAGCCAGGGAGTTGCCGAGCCAGATTGGGCACGGCGCTCCCTTTTTTCGTCTCGGGATTCTCGGAAGGAACAGGAGGTGTGAATTGCGGATAACGTTGATCGTGGGAGTCGTAACCGTTACGGCGGTAACCGCCCCATCGGCGTCGGCCGAGATCATCGACGGCGCGAATTGGGCAGACGAGGTCGTCGAATACTCCGCGAACATCCAGAACTACGACGGTTTTCTGATGGACGAGGACATGGAGTGGTGGCTGCTCAAAGAGCCCGACTGCGACGTGAACGAGAACGGCTACGCGTGGGATCCGGTCGACCAGGACACGGTGGCCGGCTGGCGCACGACGGATGCTGGTGAATATGTGGTGATGTACTGGGAGCACGGCCTGCTGGATCGCAGCGGTGATGACTTGAGCATCATCCTCTACGGCGGTCCATTCGCCGACGCGGAAGTGTCCGCGAGCGTCGATGGCGTCGTGTACAGGTTGATCGGTACGATCGGCGGCGGCACGCCGGGGTATCTGCGCGAGGAGACACTCGACTTCGCCGGTCTGTTTGATACGTGTGTGCACTACGTGCAGGTGCTCCGCGTCGCCAGCGGACCGCAGACGGGCATGTTCTTCGATGCCTTCGGCGGCGACGTCTACTGGGGGGATTTCGACGGCGACTGTGACATCGACCTGTACGACTTCGCGTCGCTTCAGGTGTGCTTCTCGGGAGATGGCGGTGGGATCTGGGGGAGGGCATGCGCGCCCGGAGACTTTGATCGCGATGACGACATTGACGGCGATGACTGGGCTTCGTTTGCGGATGAGTTCACCGGACCTGTGCAGTAGCGCAGTCATGCGGGGCTTCGTAGTATGACCAAGCGCTCCCCGACGGCCGGTTGCCGGCGATGCGAGGACTGGAGGCAAACGCCTCATGGGAAAGACCGGACAGAAAGGATACGTAATGATACTGATGCGAAACAAGACCATCGTGGCGACGCTGGTTGCGCTCACATTGGGTGGTGCAATCGCCTCTGCCGAAATCAGCGAAAGTGCTAACTGGGCAAATGAGGTATCGAACCACAGCGCGAACATCCAGAACTACGGCGGCGAACTGCTGGGGCCGACCACCGAGTGGTGGCTGACCGGGCCGGCCGACTGCGATGTGAACGAGAACGGCTACGCCTGGGACCCCGAGGACCAGGACACCGTCGGAGGTTGGCGCGGCGGCATGCCGAACGAGACCATGACGATGTTCTGGGAGACAGCTATCCCCGACCTGCCCGGCGATGACCTCACCGTTTATCTGTACAGCGGCCCTGGCGCAGGCGCGGACGTATTCGCCAGTGTCGACGGCAGCCTGTTCGAGCTGATCGGCACGATTGCAGGCGGGACTGAGGGGTACCTGCGTGAGGAGGTGTTCGATTTCGCCGGGGTGTTCATGGACGACGTGCAGTACATCAAGGTGGCGCGGACGGCGAGCGGTCCGCAAACCGGCATGTTCTTCGACGCGTTCGCCGGCAATGTGCCAGAGCCCGGCAGTCTGCTACTGCTGGTGCTGGGGACGGTAGCGGTTCGGCGGCGCCGGCGCTGACCCGGCCGGACACAGTGCTTTCCGGAGCGGCCGAAAGAAGAGCGCACGCGGTCGGACCATTCACGGCAAACGCGGAGACTGTGTATGCAAGGACGAGCATTCACCCTGATCGAACTGCTGGTGGTGATCGCCATTCTGGCGTTGCTCATTGCCATCCTGCTGCCTTCGCTCTCCGCAGCACGAGAGGCGGGGCGCGGCTGTGTCTGCCTGTCCAACCTGCGCACCGTCATGCTTGCGACCCAGCTCTATGCGCAGGAATGCAATGACTGGTTGCCGGCCGCCGAGCCGCCGCTGCGCGAGTTTCCGCATCCACAACACTGGTTTATGAACGGTGAGCTTACCCGATACATGAGCTTCGAGAACCGAATAGATGCCGAGGGGGTTCCGTTGGGCCCGCCGCTGAAAGACTCGATCCTGATCTGTCCGAGCCATCTGGAAACAGATACTTGGCGTGACGGAACTGCACTGAGTTACTCTCTCAGCTACGCGATGAATGGGACGTGGGGCCTGGGGGGACGCCCGGATCATCTCGAACACCGGCGGTTGACGGAGTTCAGCCGGGTGCCTGACGTGATGACCTGCACAGATGCGCGTGGCGTTGAAGCTGCCCCGGGTATTGTCCTTTACAAGGGCTGTCCCAAAGACAACTTTGACTTCCGCCATCGCGAACGTGTCAATGTGGCTTTTCTTGATGGGCACGTGTCGCCGATCATTGAAGACGAGATTCCCTTCGGCATGGACAACCGGTACGAGGCGTTTTGGAGTGCCAAGAAGCCGCGCATCGCGAAGTAGGAGCGAACGCAGATGAATACTGAATCCCAATTGCGGCCTAGCAGCCTGTTGAAAAACGGTCGGAGCGCACTCGATGCCCGGAAAACCGGTGCATTTGAGGCCCTCTACGTCGGCCGCCGGGAGCCGACGCTACTTCTTCAACAGGTTGCCAAGTGGAACAACCGGGCATTCACGTCACTGTTGGTGACGGCGATGTTCCTGGTCCTGGCGGTTTCGGGTTGCGTGCGTTATTTCGCGCCGCGCTGCCGGGACGCCAACTGGGGCGGGTGGAACGTGCTGGGGTTGGGCAAGGATGAATGGGTTACGATGCACATGGCGTCGGCGGTGATGTTCCTTATCATCGCCGCCGTCCATGTCGTGCTCAACTGGCAGGTGCTGCTGAGCTACCTGCGAACACAGCGCGGCGGCGGCTTGCGCCATGTGCGCGAGGCCGGCGGCGCTGTGGGGATTACCGCGGTCGTCGTGATCTTGTCGGCCGCGATGCTCCCGCCGGCGAGTTCGCTCGCGGGGTTCGCCGAGGGGCATCAGGAGCAGTTTGCGCTTGCGCTTAAGCCCGTCGCGCCCTGGCGTCACGCCGAGGACACGCCGCTGGCGGAGTTCGCAGGGAAGCTCAACGTCCCACTGAAGTCGGTTCTGGCGTCGCTCAACACCGGCGATCGTCCGGCTCACGCGGAAGACACGTTGCGGGACGTTGCCCGGTGGCGTGACACGACGCCCGCGGCCCTCTACAGGCAGCTCCGCCACGGCCTGGGCCAATGCGAGGGTCGCAACCAGCCCCCTCGCAGCGGGGACGACGAATAACGGCCCGGTATCAACGCTCCCGGCCGCTCGTGTTATGATGCAGGCGCAGCGGGTTGCGGTCGTCTGGTGATCGGGAGGAGGGAGAAACCTGGAGACGTTTGTATGAAGCGCAGCTCCATCTACGAAACACGCTTCGAGCGAATCTTCCTGGACGCCGAACTGTCCGCCAGCTATGCCAAGCGTCATGCGGCGTCGGCACGCAAGGCTGGCGAACAGTTCGCAATCTTCCTGAACCGGGAGAATCGCAAGCCGGGGCGCGTGTCGTTGGTGTTGGTCACAAGCATCGGGTCAATGCTGAGCAGTTGGGTCAGCGCAGCATCAACTTGAATGCGATGTTGCGTGGGTGTACCGGTACAGCGCCCGGCAACGTCGTGCCCCGTCGTTTGGAGGATTTCAAGGATAGTCTCCACCATGGCCCATGGCGCAGCCTGTTTCAGGATGGCCCACGCGCCGCTGACGTGTGGGGCAGCCATAGAGGTGCCGGAATGGTCTGTGTAGCTGTCGTCTGCGCCGATGGTTGCGGACCTGACGTCCACGCCGGGACCGTAGAGTTCCAGGAAATCCGCTTCGTAGTTGCTGAAGTTCGGCTCGGCGTCGTTGTCATCCACGGCCCCTACTGCAACGGCGGTGGAGACGCAGCCAGGTGCGGAGATACCGATGCATGAGCCATCGTTACCCGATGAGATAACGGTGGCAATGCCTGCGGCGCGCAGGTTGTCGATGCAGGCTCCCACGCCGGCAAAGTCCTGGTCGCACTGGGATTGGTTGGAATAAACGCCCGCTCCCAGGCTCATATTCACGGCAGCGATGGGGTACAAGGTGCGGAGAGAATAGACGTAGTCCAAGGCGGCAATCTGGTCGTCAGTCCAGGCAAGTACACAGTCCGTGCCGGGCGGATCGCAGTCAGGCGAGCTGAAGAACTGGGAGAAGACTTGCACGACGATCAGGTCGGCGTCGCGCGCGATGCCAAACCGCGGCACGCCGGCGTCATTGCCGGCTACGATTCCGGCGACATGCGTGCCATGGTCCGAACGCGGGGGGTTGGCATGATACCTGGCTGCATCCGAGCTGGTGATGTCGGTAGCCTGGCCGTTGGGGCAGTCGCCGCCGTTGGCGGGGTCACCATCCTGTCCGCTGGCGAAGCAAGCCTGCACCAAGTGTTTACCCGCAAAGAAATGGTGGCTGGCCCGGATACCGCTGTCGAGGACGGCGACGTACCAGGCGGAGCCGCCGTACCCCAGCGCCCACGCGTCATCCGCGCCCACGATGCCGACCGTGCCGTCCAGATGGACTGACATGAGACGGTCTTCGCTGATCCCCACCACACCCGGGGAGCTTTCGAGCTTCTCCAAGGCGCTTTCTGACACAGACAAGGCCGCGAAAGGCACCGAGCGATACGTACGACGCAACGTGTACGAGACGCCTGCCAGCCGGTCAATCTCCGTGCGCACGGCGGTGTCAATCGCCTGCGCTAGCTCCTCGTCCACTTGCGCCGCAGTGTCGACATTCCGGGCAGCCCGAGAGGAGGCGGCTAGCGCGGCGCCATGTGGGATGCCCACCTGAATGACCACGGGGACACTGCCCCTCACTTGGGCGATTGCCCTTAGCCGGGCGAACTGCGCTGGCCTAGTGTCCGCGTCAGGCGCCTGCGGGGACAGGAGGCTCTCCGAGCAGGACCACTCTGGAATGCGTTCTTCCGGACAGGTGCCCTCGAACGGAGCGCAGTCTGTGCACACACACTCGGATTCACCACAGGCCAGCACGCAGCACATTTCGCTGGCCGACGGCGCCTGTGGCCCAGCAGCCTCGGACGACACTGGCCCGACCTGAGCGCCACGCACATCGGGCACGGCGACCGGCTGCGTCGCGTCTCCCGTTGCGGGCTCGCCCGCCCCTGCTGCCACGCCCGCGAATGCGACTGTTAAGCCCACCACCACCCTAGTTTGCTTCCTGCGTTCCATGGTCAGCCTCCCTTGTTCGCTAAAGCCAGCCTGCTCCGGCGACACAACCGCACTGAGGATTGAGCGTTACCATTCCGGCCGAGACTCCGACGACCTCCGCAACGAGAGGCAGACTCCCCCGGTGTTGCACCGGGGCAAAACCGGTCTGCTCCCTCAACTGCTGAGCCTGCCGTCCGGAGAACGAGGGCATCAGCTCCGCGCGACACTGCCCTGTATGCAGACGGTGAATCAACTCGCGTGTTAATCAGGCATCGTCGTGCCTTATCACTAATCCAACACTGGATGCCTGTGGACAACACCTCGCCCCCGTAACGGCCATCAAGTTGACGGCGAGCGGAACGCAGGTACTCCGCCCCCCCATATCACGACAATCACTAACCCCAGTCAGACAGCCGCGGGACTTCTCGTTTGCTTTCTGGGGCGGAAAGCCGCTGGCGCGGTCGCCAGGGCCGGTGGGGGGGCGGAAACGCGACGTAGGTGAGTGCCGCTCCCGCCGTACTGTGGCGTGCGGGTCAGGCCGTGCCGCTGGTCAGCCGGTCGGCTGCGACGGGCCTGCCTTCTCCAGGGCTTCCAGCACAATGGACTTGGTGAGCAGCACGGGCAGCGCGATGACGTCCTGGGGTCGCCCGGCCGGGTAGATGAGGTTCAGCGGCACGCCGCTGCGGTTGAAGCGGGCCAGGTCGGCCGCGATCGCAGGGCCCTGGTTGGTCCAGTCCGCCTCGATGGGCACGACGCCCAGCTCCTGCATGCGCCGCATAACGTCCTTGGTCTTCAGCACGACCTTCTTGTTGGTCTGACACGTGGCACACCAGCGGGCGGTGTAGTCCACATAGACGGTGTAGCCCTTGGCCGCCAGTTCCTCCGCCATGCCCTGCTGGTAGGGCTGCCAGGGGATGTCGCGGCGCCAATCGAGACGGCGCAGATCAGTGGTACCGGGGTTGGCGTGCGCCAGCAGGCGCGCCTGGGCCGCCTCGGCGTCGTACATCAGGTCGAACGAGAACCAGCCACCGAGCACCGCGACGCCCACCGCCGCCAGCCAGGCGGTTGTGCGTTTGCCCGCCGTCCAAGTCAGCTTGATCTTGCCGATCAGCCAGCAGGAGAACGCCAGGAAACACAGAAACGTAATGGTCGACCACACGCCGTCGGCGCCGAGCTGGCCGCCGAGAATCCACAACAGCCACACCGCGGCCCCCACCAGCGGAAAGCCCATGACCTGCTTGAAGGTCTCCATCCACGGCCCGGGCTTGGGCAGGTATTTCATCCACTCGGGAACGGCGGAGAGAAGCAGGTACGGCAGGGCCATGCCGAGCCCGGCGGCCGTGAAGACGGCAAACGCGGTTACTTTCGGCTGCGTGGCTGCCCACGCCAGCGCCGGGGCCAGGAACGGCGCGGTACAGGCCGTGCCCAGGATCGTCGCCAGCACGCCCTTGAGAAACGCGCCGGTGTAGCCCTCGTGCTGGGAAGCCTGTTCCAGAGAGGTTGTCGTCGTGCCCGGCAGGTAGATTTCGAACACGCCGAACAGGCTCAGCGCGAACACGAACATGATGGCCGTCAGAATGATGATCACCACGGGGCTTTGCAGGATCACAACGTTGAGTATCACGCTGAACACGGCGAACGCCCAGAAATACACCATGATCCCCGCGCAGAACGCCAGGCCGAGTCTGAGAATACGCCCGCGGTCCTCGCCCGCCTGCTGGACGAAACTGAGGATCTTGATCGAGATCACGGGCAGGACACAGGGCATGACGTTGAGGATCAAGCCGCCCAGGAAGCCGAACAGCAGGTATAGGATCAGCCCGTGGGTGTCCGCTGCCGTCGGGGAGGTGGTCACTGAGGCCGGGGAGGAAATCGCGGGCTTTGCCGTCGTTGCGGGGGTGCCGGCGGAGGCTCCGGCGTCCGCCGGCGCGACCGCGCCGGGCGGGGTGCTCTGCACGTCACTTAAGGTGGCGGGCGGAGTGCCGCCCTGTGCCACCTTCATGGCACTATCGGCGGGGGTGGGCGTGGGAAGCGTGCCCTCGACCGGGGGCACGGCCGCCGTGGTTGTGTCACCGCTGCCCACCGCGAAGGCGACCGTCTCGGGCGGGTAGCAGGTGCCCTGCTCGGTGCAGGCCTGGTAGGTAAACAGCCCGCCGATGCGTACCGGCACCGTGGGCGGTTCGTCGTCCACGGTGGCGGGCACGCGGATCGTCACCGTGCCGGTGAATTCGCTGAGCCGACCCAGAACGGGATCCACGCGGTTGTGGGGGGCCGGGTACTGCGGCGGACCGAACGTGATGCCCGGCGTCAGCTCCAGGAGTACTTCCGCCCCGACCAGGTTGGGTTGGGCCGGGCGATGCGATTGAATATGGTGCCCCGGCCTGACCTGCACCGTCACCAGAAGGTCGAACTTGGTCCCGGGTGTCAGTTGCACCTCGGGCAGGCCGGCTTGGACGGTGGCGTAGCGTCCCTGCGCCCGGGGTAGCGCGCGGCGTGCGCGCTCGAAGAACTCCTGGTGAGCCGGCCGCGGTTCGCCCGCTGCCACGGAGAGCCCGAGTCCCACGTGCGCTTTCTCCACGATGCAGAGGGTCTTGCAGACCTGGTACTGCGCCTTCAGGACCAGCATGACGCGCTCGTCGGTGATCTCCGTCGGCGGTGTGACGCGGGCCAGCAGGACCGGTGAGCCTCCGAGGATGTACGTCGTGAGCGGTCCGGGGTCGACGTGCCGAACCGGCACGGGGTACTCCCAGTCAGTAACCGTGAAGCCGGGCGGCAGCTCCCACGTCAGCAGAGGCGGCAGGCCCGCGTCGCCCGGGTTCTTCCAGTAGATGTGCCAGTCCGGCGCCAGGGCGAACTCGAGGCCCACCTCGAAGGGCATGCCGGGGACCACCGCCTCGACCGACGCCCGCAGGGAAAGCTTGGCTTTCGGCCCGGCATCGCCGGGACTTCCACCGGTGGGCGTCTGGGCAAGATTCGGGGTCAGCAGCCACGGTCCCAACAGACAGGCAGCCACCACAACCATCGCGGTGGTTCGCGGGCGATACCAGCGGTCGATCATGCGCTCGGCCTCCGGAAGGGTCGAAGTCAAATCGCGTCACGGCTCAACCCGCATGATACGGAACCGGCGGGACCTCTCCCAGCCCCGTGGAGCGCCCGTGACGGAGGGGTTGCGCCGTGCGGAACCCCCGAGGCGGTCGCGTAGAGTGCCCGGCGCTGAAATCAGTATGGAATGTGTAAGGCACAAGATTGACACACCGGTCAAGGTCGATATATTCAGAGAAGAGGGGTGAAGCCTGCGGATTGTAGTTCAGTGGTGCTTCATCATATCTTCTGCAACCGACAGGAGTTGCAGGGGTGATGAACCGGTGCCTGGTACGGCGCCGGGAGCAGGCGTTTTCCGGTTTTGGAACGGCCCTGCTGAAGGTGGGGCGGAAGTTGTGGTTTTTGGCTGGTTGTTGGTGACCGGGGCTGGGTCGCTGGGCGAACGGAATGCGGCCTCCGCAGCGGGCCGATGGGTCCGTTGACGGGTGTTGATAGGGTTCCGGTCCGTGCACTGTGGCAGCTAAAGGACTTCCGGAGGTCATAAGCATTTCGTCCGCAGCCACAGTGGTGGCCGTCGGCCGTCGAGTGTGGCGTCCCGGTGAGGGTGCGAGGGGTCCGGGGCGGATGGATTGATGCGAGCGGGTTCATCGGTTCGTGCATCGGCGTCAGGGGCAGGGCGTTCCAAGTCGATGGCGGCCGAGGGGACCGACTTCTTGTGGGCATACCTTTGGCCCAAGGGCACGGGCCTTTCGACAGTAGGTGCAGGGCGTTGGGCATTCCATACTAACCTGCCTTCCAGTGCCGGTTCCGGCAACCGTGGGTTCGGTTCTGAGTAGTCATCGAGGCCGACTACCGGGGGGGTGAAGCGCGCCGGATGTGCCGCGGGGCACCCGTGCGCACGTGGCGTCAGGTGAGGAGCGTCGCGGCGTGCGCGGTGTCTTGGTGGCACGGATTGGACGTCACGGCAGCCGGTTCGATGCGGACATAGAAGCGGAAGGCGGGTCGCGATGAACACGTGGGGCATCTTGGGTATCGTCGCACAATCAGCAGGGTCGTACGTGGCGTGGGTGCTGGTCGGGCTGGTGGTGGGCGGCGGTGGGCTGTACTTGTTGGAGCGGTGGCTGGGCAAGGCCCGGTTGCGGGCGGCCCGGCAGGAAGCGGACGTTCTGCTGAGCGAGGCGAAGACGGCGGCGGAGGTGGTGCGGAAGACGGCCGAGGTGGAGGCCAAAGAGGAGCATCTCCAGCAGCAGGAGCAAATCCGCAAGGAAGCCGCGGAGATGCGGGCGGAGCTGAAGGAAACGGAGAAGCGCCTGGCCAAGCGCGAGGACAGCCTCGAAGCGAAGATGGACACGCTGGCCACCAAGGAACGCAACCTGGAGCAGGCGGAGGCGAAGATCGCCACCCACGCGGCGACGTTGGAGAAGAAGGAGCGCGAGGTCGAGACCGTGCTGAGCGAACAGCGGGCCCAGTTGCTGCGGGTCAGCGGTATGACGGCCGAGGAGGCCCGGCGTACCGTGCTTAACGCGCTGAGCATGGAGCTGGAGCACGAAAAGGCGGAATTGGTCGAGCGGACGGTGACCACGGCGCGGGAGGAAGCGGCCGCCCGGTCGCGGGACATCACGTTGACGGCCATTCAGCGGTACGCGGCCGAGCATACGAGCGAGGCGACGGTGGCCGCCATCGACATCCCCACCGACGAAATGAAGGGACGGGTCATCGGTCGGGAGGGGCGCAACATCCGCGCGTTCGAGCGTGCCACGGGGGTGGATGTCATCGTGGACGACACGCCGGGGGTCGTGGTGGTCAGTGCGTTCGACCCGGTGCGGCGGGAGATCGCGCGGGTGGCGCTGGAGCGGCTCATCCATGATGGGCGCATTCATCCCGGGCGTATTGAGGAGTTGGTCGAGCAGGTGCGCAAGGAGGTGGAGGCGGAAATCCTGGAGACGGGCAAGAAGGCGGCCCTGGACGCCAGCGTCGGCGGCTTGCAGCGTAAGCAGCTTGACCTGCTGGGCCGGCTCAAATACCGCACCAGTTACGGGCAGAACGTGCTGCAGCACAGCATGGAGGTGGCGTTTCTATGTCAGATCATCGCGGATGAGCTGGGTCTCGATGGACGGCTGGCGCGGCGCTGCGGGTTGCTGCACGACGTGGGGAAGGCGATCGACCACGAAGTCGAGGGGGCGCACCCCAAGATCGGGGCGGACTTCTGCCGGCGATTCAACGAGCGGCCGGAGGTGCTCAACGCGATCGAGGGCCACCACGGCGACGTGCCCGCGACGAGCCCGTATACCGCGATCGTGATGGCGGCCGACGCCATCAGCGCTTCGCGGCCGGGCAGCCGCCGCGAGTCGCTGGAACGCTACATCCAGCGCTTGCAGCAGCTTGAGGAGATTGCCAAGGTGCACGCCGGGGTGACGGAGACCTATGCGATTCAGGCGGGGCGCGAGATTCGCGTCATCGTGGACGCCAAGCGCGTCGATGACGCCCTGGCCGAGAAGATTGCCCGCGACGTCGCGTTGGACGTGGAGAGACAACTGACCTACCCCGGGGAAATCCGGGTAACAGTGTTGCGCGAGGTGCGGGCGATGGCGGTGGCGCGCTGAGCGGATCCGGATGACGGGGGGCTGATGGTCAGAGGCGGGTGGCAGGGCCAAGCGCAGCGCCGGCAAGCGGGTGGCCGTGGCGACGGCATGCCGGTGCCTTCGGCTTGGGCATGCCACCCTGGTGGTCTCCCACTTAAGCGGCTCCCGGCAGAGCACCGGGCAAGCTTGGGGGCCGCGGCTTCGCCGGCTGTGATGGCGGGGACGCTGCGCCGTTGATGGTGACCGGGGTGCTATGGACCTGAAGCTGCTCTGTGCCGGTGACGTGGTGGGAGAGCCCGGGCGGCGGGTGCTGCGCGAGGCCGTCGAGCGGCTGCGGCGGGACGGGCGGCTGGACTGTGCCATCGTCAATGCGGAGAACGCGGCTGGAGGCTCGGGGCTGACCCCGGTGCTGTACGACAAGATCCTGCAGAGCGGTGTGGACCTGATCACCCTGGGGGACCACGCCTATCGTCGCAACGAGATCTTCCCGATATTGGAGACGAAGGACCGGCTGGTGCGTCCGATCAACTTCCCCGCGGGGGCGCCGGGCCGGGAGTATGCCCTGGCGGAGGTAGGCACCGGGCAGCGGGTGGCCGTGCTGGCAGTCATGGGCCGGCTGTACATGAAGCCGCCGGTGGACTGTCCGTTCCGCGCGGTGGATCGGGTGTTGGCGGCGTTGCCGGCGGACGTGAAGATCATCGTGGTGGACGTGCACGCAGAGGCCACCAGCGAGAAGATCGCCTTAGGTTGGCATCTGGACGGGCGGGTGAGCGTGGTGTTCGGCACGCACACGCACGTGCAGACGGCGGATGAGTGCGTGCTGCCGAAGGGGACCGCGTACATCACCGACGTGGGCATGACCGGCCCGCACGATTCCGTCCTGGGGCGACGCAAGGACCGCGTGCTGGGTACCATGATCAGCGGCGTGCCGAGCAAGTTCGAGGTGGCCTGCAACGACCCGCGCCTCTGCGGAGTGCTGGTGACGGTCGATGCCCACACGGGGCGGGCGAAGGCCATCGAGCGGGTGCAATACAAAGGGTCCGCACAGGCGACGGACGGATACGGGAACTCATGAAGAGCGGCGTCGATATCGAGCGGCAGTTGGGCGTCCTCACGCGGGGATGTGAGCACATCTACACCGTCGATGAACTCGCCGAGCGCCTGCGCGGCGGCAAGCGGCTGCGCGTCAAGCTGGGGATGGACCCAACCGCGCCGGACCTGACGCTCGGGCACGCGGTGGTGCTGCGCAAGCTGCGGCAGTTCCAGGACCTCGGGCACCGGGCGGTGCTGATCATTGGCGATTACACGGCGATGATCGGCGACCCCACCGGGCGCTCGAAGACCCGGCCGATGCTGACGACCGAGCAGGTGGAGGCCAACGCCCGCACTTACCTCGAACAGGCTGGGAAGGTGCTCGATTTGAGCCCCGACAAGCTCGAGGTGCGGCACAACAGCGAGTGGCTGTCTACGATGAGCTGCGCGGACGTGATCCGCCTGCTGAGCCAGATGACGGTCGCCCGCATGCTGGAGCGCGACACCTTTGCCGTCCGCCAGGCGGAGGGCAAGGAAATCTACCTGCACGAGCTGCTCTATCCGCTGATGCAGGCGCGCGACAGCGTGGCCATCGAGTCAGACGTGGAGCTGGGCGGCACCGATCAAACGTTCAACAATCTGTGCGGTCGGGACCTGCAGCGCGGCGCCGGGCAGGCGCCGCAGCTCGTGATGACCGTGCCCCTGCTGGTCGGCACCGATGGCAAGACGAAGATGAGCAAGTCAATGGGCAACTACGTCGGCGTCACCGAGCCGCCCTCCGAGATGTTCGGGAAGCTGATGCGCGTGCCGGACCCGCTCATGGCGGACTACTTCCGCCTGCTCACCGACGTGCCCGAGGCGGAGTTTCTGGATTGGTGTGACACGGCGCGGCACAACCCGCGGGACACCAAGGAGCGCCTGGCGAAGATCATCATCACCGCGTTTCATTCGGCGGCGGCGGCCGACGCGGCGGCGGCCGAGTTCGCCCGCGTGCACGGCGGCGGCTCTGCCGGCGGCCTGCCCGATGAGATTCCCACCGTCAGCCTGCCGGCCGAGAAGCTCCAGGACGGCAGGATCGTCCCGGTGGACCTGGCCCTGCTGTGCGGCTTCTGCACCACCCGGGGCGAGGCCCGCCGCCTGATCGCCGAACGCGGCGTCCGCCTCAACGGCCAGGCCCTCGAGGACCCCCACACCCCCATCCCGATTCAACCCGGCGACATCATCCAGCGCGGCAAGCGGCAGTTTGTGCGCCTGGTATTGCAGTAGCGGCCTGTGCCTGCCGGGCGCTGCTTCAAGACTCCTTGAACTGCTCTCCGTGTCACTGACTTGTGGTGCCCACCTGCGCGGGCGCGGACGCCTGGTCCACGGACCTGAGAACTTGGCGTTCACACAATAACACACACCGAAGCGCGGCGTCTGACAGGGTGTGTACGACCCGTGGGGTCTTGCGGGGAAAGGGTGCGCCTATGCGGCGGATGAGACGTACGGTTGTCGGACTGGGGGTGGTGTCGATTCTGGGTGGCCTGGCCGGCACAGGGTGGGGCAATACTGAGCCCGAGGCCAAGCCGGCGCCGGTGCAGGTTCGGGCCGCTTTTGATACGGCCCTGATGCTGGTGCGCTCGCCCGACGGGCTGCGGTTCGGCGACGACGGGCAGCTCTTCCTGCCGCACGCGACGGCCCCGACGCTGGTGCGGTTGCCTGGCGGGGCGTTGCTGGCGGTGTTCGACTACGCTCCCAACCCGGCGCGCAAGGGTGCCACGGTGCTGGCGGCCGCCCGCTCCGAGGACCGCGGGCGAACCTGGTCGGCCGCCCAGGCACTGCGGATCGACGTGGGTGGAGCCGACGCACGTGCACCCGACCGATCCGGCTCCGAGGCGAACGGCGAACCGTCGGGCCAGCCGTTGGCAGGCTGGCGCGCCGGTCTGCTGGTGCTGCCTGACGAGAGCCTGCGTCTGTACTACGTCCAGCCGTCGCCTCGGGCGACGCGGCGGGACGAGACACGGGGCGGGAGTCTCACGGTTATTGGGGCTGCACACAGCACGGACGGGCTGACGTACCGGGCGGACCCGGACACGCGCATGGTGCTGCGCGGGCCGGCGGACCTCTACCCGACCGTGGTGCTCCAGCCGGACGGTATACACATCTTTGCGGCCACGCTCAGCGACTTGGGCACCGGCGACAAATACGACGAGGTCGCGCAGCACCTGCGTCTGCGCAGCGATGGTGGGGCTGAGCGGTTGGCGTCGGTGCAGACGGACGGTGTCCGGCTGGTGGGGTCGATGCTGGCGGCCGAGGCGGGACTGCGCGCGTATGGGACCAGCGCCGAGGGCGTGCGGGTGCTCGAGTCTCGCGCGGACGGCGACTGGCGTTTGGGGCCGCGGGTATGCCACCGGGCGGCATGGGATCCGGCGGTGGTCAAGCTGGAGGACGGCGAGTATCTGATGGTGTACTGCGCGGCCTACGACGCCGGTTCGGCACAGGCCGGCAGCCCGGCGGGCGGCCAGGACGGCCGGGCGGCGCTGGTGGCGGCGCCGGCGGACGCCCGCCTCGCACAGGCCGCTTTGCTCGCACCGGGAAGTTCGGCCGCGAGCGGAACAACGGAGTCCTCGGCGTCGGGTGTGTCCGGCGCATCGGCTGTCGAGCAGGAGTCGGGCGAGGAGGCTGATGCTGAATTCGTCTTCGCTGACGCGGACGGCGCCGCCACGATCGAAGGTGCGTCCGCGGAAGCCGGCGCGGGTAGTGCCGCCGGCGAGAGCGGCCCATCGGACCTTACGCCGGACGAGGCGGCCGCCGCCGCCGAGGCAGCCGGTGAAGTGCCCGCGGGCTCCGCGGCAGCCGCGGGCGACGCAGGTGCGCCCGGACCCGCGGACAACCTGGCCGCGGGGCAGGGTGGTAGCGCCGATGCGTCCGCTGGAGGCGAAGTGGACGCTGCTGCCAGTGCCGCGGGCGACGCCGAAGGCGCCGCGGGCGGAGCCGAAGACGCAGCAGTGCCGGGCGAAGCTGCGGGCGAGGGTGAAGACGCCGCCGGCGATGAGGCGGAGCTGGTGGTCGAGGCGAACACTCCGGCGTCCCATCTGCCGGACGCGGCGAGGCTTGACTGTGCCGTCGATCTGCCGTTCGACCCGGCTCTTGCCCGACAGGGCCGCTGGGGCATTATCCCGCCGCCCGACGCGGATGGCTTTGCGCCGCGGCCCGACTTTGAGCACCGGTTCGACTACATCGGCTGGTGGGCTGACAATCTGAACGGGCATCCAGCGGACAACGCCTACCTGGTGTACGAGACGTTCATGCCGGGTCTGCCGGGTGATGATCGGCCGCGGCCGGAGTGGCCGGAGATGCGCGACATGTTCAACGGCGGGACCTACGAGGGGCCCCCGACGCCGTGGGACCCGGCCGAGCATCCGGACTGGGCGGCCGCCAGCGAGGCCGCGCAGGACCTGCTCCAGCGTTTCCGCGAAGCCACTTTGCATGAAGGCTATGCCACGCCCCTCGATGACTTCCACACCAACCTGATGTTCAGCGGCGAGGAGCCGATGCTGATGCAGTTGTTGCTGCCCAACCTCTCGGCGCACCGGGCGCTGACGAAGGCGACGATGGCGGACGCCTGGCGCATGGATGAGGACGGGAAGGTGTCGACGGAGCGCATGCTGACCGCCTGGGACACGTGTTTCCGCGGCGCCGGGCATCTGAATCAGGGCTCCACGTTGATCGAGGAGCTGGTCGGTGTTGCGGAACGGGCCATGGTGTACGAGAACGCACGCTGGGCGCTGAAGCACGAGGTGTTCTCGGAGGACGAGATGGCGCGGGTGTTCGACGTCTTGCGCGCGTCCGACCCCGGGCCGGCGGATCCGACGAACGCCGTCCGCGGTGAACACGCCTTCTTCATGGACTTCGTGCAGCACGCCTTCTGGCCCGCTGAACCTGAAGGCGAGCCGGGCTGGCGGGAGGACCGGGGTCGGGAGATCATGGGGGCCATCTCCGAAACGGTGCCGGAAGGCCTGCAGCACATGACGCGTGCGGACCTCGACAACGCCTTCGACGCGATGGAAGGCTACTACGCGGACCTGACGGATGTGATGAGCAGAGGGTATCCGGAGGCGCGCCGCGCCGACCTGGAGCGCGTCGAAGAGACGTACGTGCACCGTAGTCCGCTCACCGAGCAGTTGCTGCCCTCGCTTTCCAGGGTCCACACGCTGCGGGCACGGGCCGAAGCCAGTCGCCGGGCGACGCAGCTTGCCTACGCCACGCATCTCTTCAAGGCGCGGGAGGGCCGCTGGCCGGCCTCGCTCGACGAACTGCCGGCTGAGTACGGGCAGGACCTGCGCATCGACCCGTTCACCGGCGGCCACTTCGGGTACCAGGTTACCGAAGAGGGGCCGCGCATCTACTCGCTTTCCGAGAACGGTACCGATGACGGCGGCGAGCATTCCCGCTGCTGGAACGACGAGCCCACCGAGACGGGCTCCGATGACTACGTCTTCTGGCCGCCGCAGTGACCGCGGACCTTGATCCGCAGATTGCGCAGATTACACAGATGCGAATTGCGGCCGGCGACCTTCGCACGACGCAGCCGCCTATATTCACCACTGAGGCACGGAGAACACGGAGAAAGGAGTAGTTCATAGGACGGTCCTCTCCGTGTTCTCCGTGCCTCAGTGGTACCCACACCGGAATCGCACCACATACGTAACTGTTAAGATGCCTTTGTTATGCTGTCACTGTGGAGGTAATGCCCAGGCGGCTTCGCCGGTGGTGAGGCTCCAGTCATTGCCGAAGTAACCGGTGCCGCGCACGCCGCGCGCTTCCGCGGTCAACACTTCCGGCCCGCAGACCAGCCAGTCCGGGTAGCCGACGCCGGAGACAAAGTAGGGCAGGCGATCGGTCAACCGCATGCCGACTGCGCCGGAGCCGCCCACGACCCCGACGAGCGCGAGATTGCCGTCCGGACGGGGGCGCAGGAACAAGCACGCCAGGTCCTCCCCGGTCAGCGTCCGGTCGCCCACGCGGACCTCGCCGCGGCGCACCTGGATCGGACTTGCCGCCAGCAGGAGGGGCCACGCGGCGTTGCTGTCGGCGTGGCCATAGAGAATGACGTGGCGGTCCCGGCACTCGCCCCCGTTGCTGAAGGCCTTGTCCGGGATGACTTCGATTGACCCGTTGCCGCGATACCAGAAGGTCTCCGCATCGAAGCGGGCCTTCGCCAGCGCCCAGGCGTTCTCCTGCGGCGTGCCCTGCGTGCCGTACACGAACAGCATGCGGCGGGCGAATGCCTGCTTGAAGGGCCCGCCGCGGTCCGGGTTCTTGCCGGCCGGGTCGGTGGTTGTGAGCGTGGACCACTGTCCGGCATCGCGGCCCAGCAGCAGTAGCGAATCTGTCGGCCAGGGAATCTCGCCCAGCGTCTGGTCGTCCAGCTCGATGGTCAGCGGCGCGCCTGCCGGCAACGGCGTAGTGTCCACCTGCTTTCCCTCGCGTTCCTCCGTACGCGGTTGACTTAACGCCGTGAGGTCCAGTGCCAGGCGGGCGACGTTGTCCGTCGTGCCGCTGAACTTGCGCGCCGCGGCATCGAGCTTGATGTCGATCTTGCTGGGTTTCAGCGCCTGCGTCTGGGCCTTGATGCTCGCCCAGTTACACCGCGCGGAGACGGCCGGGTTGGCGGTGACGAACTCGACGTGGCGCACGTCGGCCGGGGCCGGCAGGGTATGGTGCTGGAAGAACTCGAGCATCGGGACCCAATCCACGCACGGGCTGCCCCACCAGTGACCGGCGCCCGGCCGCTCGTAGTACGCGAAGTCCGCATGGTACTCCGCCAGGTGCCGGCGCATGGTGCGGGCCTGTTCGACGGGAACGTTGTCATCCTGGTCGCCGTGCAGGATGTAGACGCCGTGGTGGAGGTAGTTGCGCGACAGCGTCAGCGTGTCGCTGGCGGCGGCCGCCCGTTGCAGCAACTCCTCGATCGGCGTGGGGTTCTCGAACTTCGCCGCCCCGGTGTACGACCAGAAGCTGATCCAGCCGGCGCTGGGTCCTATGGCCGCGAAGTGATCAGGGAACGTAGCCCCGATCTGCCAGACGCCGTGCCCGCCCATGGAGTGGCCGGTGAGGAAGATGCGCTGGGGATCGGGCTGGAGGTACTGGCGTGCATCCCGCTCGACCTCGAGGAAGTCGAGCCGGCCCCAGTCCTCCCAGTCGAAGCCGAAAGGTCGGCGATTCGTGGGGGCCACCACGTGCGCCCACGGCTTGCGGGCGTGATTGGTGATGAGCCCGGAGGCATCGACGCCTGCCCCGTGCAAGGCGAACATCAGGCCCGGCGCCGGCGCGTCGGCCGGCTGCGGCGCCGCCGGCTGCACCGCGTAGTACTGGACGCTGCCGTCGATGGCGCTGACGAACGTGCGCAGGTAGTCCTGCTCCGGCGTCCGCACGCGCAGCTTCAGCGTCGCCTCGGCACGGGGCATCTCGGCCGCCTGGGCAGCGGCCACGGTCACCAGACCGACATTGAGCGCCAGCTCCCCTGGGGTACTGGGCGCGCTACCGCGCAGGTGAAACGGCAGCTTGCGCATGCTCAGCGGACCCAGCGCCACTCGCTCCCCCACCCCGCGCACCTGTCCTTCGGCGTCTCCACCGCTCAGCATCACGATCACCGGGCCGGGTGTGGCGTTGATCGCGAGGACCGCCGCTACGCAGTCAACTGCCTCGCCCACGCGCAGGTCCGGCAGCGTGCTTTCCTGCGGCTCCAGCAGGCACGCAGCGGCGGGACTGCGCAGCTTTGCCTTGACCTGCTCGCGGCCACAGCGAAACAGCAGCTCGTTGAGGCCGGCGCGAAGCTGGACGGGCACGCGGATGTTGCCGAACTGGTAGGGGTCGCCCACTCGCGGCTCGCCGTTGACGTACACCATGCCGTGGGCGACGGCCTCCAGCAGCACGACGCGGTCCTGGGCGGTCGTAACGGTGGCGCACAGATAGCCGTTGCCTAAGGCCGCGTGCTTGAACCAGCCGTCGTCGCCGGCCGTGAGGGACTGCCAGGCGACCGTCGTGTCGTTGGGCAGAGTGACGGTGTCACCCGCGTGGGGTATGGTCCAGTCGCCGCGGACGATCCGGGCTTCCACGGGGTCCACGTGCAGCGGCCCCCTCTTCATGGCCGGCAGCGGGCCGACCACCAGAGCCTCTTCGATGTCCAGTTCAGTCGCCTGCGCGTCCAGGGTGGCGGGGGCGACGGCAGCCGGGCCGGCGGACGCCTGCGGTCGCGCCTCCTGTGCCGGTGGCGGCGCGGTTACGGTGCCAACGGTCCACGGTGCGATCAGAAGGACCAAGAGCATGCTTGCCATGGTGCTGCCTCTCCGTGCAGAATACGCCAGGATGTCCGACGTGATCTTGTCACGCGCCGGCGGGCTTGTCCACTGCCAGAGTAAGCGACGCGGGAGCCAACCCAATGCCGACGTATCTGCTCGGGATCGACGTAGGCACGACAGGCAGCAAGGCGGTGCTGATCGAGGAGGGCGGCCAGCTCCGCAGCAGTGTCACGACTGAGTATCCGTTCTCGACGCCACAGCCGCTCTGGGCGGAGCAGGACCCGGCGGATTGGTGGCATGCCGCGACGGTGAGCATTCAGCAGGTGCTGGATGAGACGGGCATTCCACCGGGGCAAATCGCCGGCGTCGGGCTGACCGGGCAAATGCACGGGCTGGTCGTCCTGGACGCCCGGGGACAGGTGCTCCGCCCGTGCATCATGTGGAACGACCAGCGCACGGGCGGCGAGTGCCGCGCGCTCACGCAGCGCATCGGTGCCCAGCGCGTCCTTGCCCTGACGGGTAACCCGCTGCTGCCGGGCTTCACCGCGCCCAAGATTGCCTGGCTTCGTAGCCACGAGCCGCAGGTCTATGGGCGGATTGCCCACGTACTGCTGCCGAAGGATTACGTCCGCTGCCGGCTCACGGGGGCGTTTTTCAGCGACGTGTCCGACGCCTCGGGCACCTCGTTGTTCGACGTCGGCCGGCGGTGCTGGTCGGACGAGATGCTGGCCGCCCTGGACGTCCCCCGTGCCTGGTTGCCGGAGGTGACGGAGTCACCGGTGGTCAGCGCGCGAATCGGCGCGGAGGCGGCCCGCCGGACGGGCCTGAGGGAAGGCACGCCGGTGGTGGGAGGCGCAGGCGATCAGGCCGCCCAGGCGGTGGGCACCGGCATCGTGCGCGAAGGGCTGGTTTCCGCCACGCTGGGCACCTCGGGGGTAGTGTTCGCGGCCTCGCAGACGTATCGCGTCGAGCCGCAGGGCCGGCTGCACGCGTTCTGCCACGCCGTGCCAGGTATGTGGCACTTGATGGGCGTCATGCTCTCGGCCGGCGGCAGCTTCCGCTGGTATCGGGACACGCTCTGCGCCGCGGAGCAGGTGGAGGCGAAACGGGGAACGCACAGTGCCTACGAGCTGCTCACGGCGGCCGCGGCCGAGGTACCGCCGGGGTGTGAAGGGCTGCTGTTTCTGCCTTACCTGACGGGCGAACGCACGCCGCATCCCGATCCGCACGCCCGCGGGGTGTTTTTCGGCCTGACCGTCCGGCACAGCAAGGCCCATCTGACCCGAGCCGTCCTGGAGGGCGTCAGCTTCGGGCTCTGCGACTCGCTGGGGCTCATGCGCGAGCTGGGCATCGCGTGCAGCGAGGTACGGGTGTCGGGCGGTGGGGCGCGCAGCGCGCTCTGGCGACAGATTCTCGCGGACGTGTTCCGTGCGCCGACGGTCACGGTGAACCTGACCGAGGGCGCCGCGTACGGCGCCGCTCTGCTGGCCGGCGTCGGCACCGGCGTGTACCGCGACGTGCCGGTCGCCTGCGAACGCACGATCCGCGTCACCGGCAGCACGAGTCCCGGCCCGGCCGCGACCGTCTACGCGGATTATTACCCGCGCTACCGGGCCCTGTATCCTGTCTTGGCCGAGCCGTTCGAGGCACTGGCGCAAGTGGCCGGGAGGCACCATCGGGCGTGACGAACGGACGACATGCCGGCGCCTTCGGCTTGGGCATGGCACCCACCCCGTGGCGCGCCGGGACTTGAGCACGCCCCCCTACTGTTTCCCTCGTGGATGGCCATCCGCAGGCTCGAACAGCGGACAGCGCCACAGGTGGAGACGGTGCGCGTACCACTGCGCCAGCACGCCGAGCGTGCGCACGGCGTAGACCGCGGACCGGCGGAAGTTGATGCTGCTCGCTTCGTCGAAATAGCGCACGGGCACCGGGATGTCCCCGAGCTTGAAGCCGAAGTGCACGCACTGCATGAGAAACTGCGAGTCGAAGACGAAATCGTCGCTGTTGCGGTGGTAGGGGATGGTGTCGAGGACTTTGCGTGTGTAGGCGCGGTAGCCGCTGTGCCATTCGCCGAGGTTCTGGCCGGTCAGCACGTTCTCGATGAAGGACAGCCCGCGATTGGCCAGGTACTTCTGCCAGGGCATGCGGCCGGCCAGGGCCTCGCGTCGCGTGCGGATGCGATTACCCAGCACCACGTCGCAGATACCCAGCCGCAGAATCTCCAGCGTGGCGGGGATCACCCGGGCGTCGTACTGGTAATCCGGGTGCAGCATGATTACATAGTCCGCCCCGCGCGCCCGGGCTTCGTCGTAACAGGTCTTCTGGTTGCCGCCGTAGCCGCGGTTGACCGGGTGCTCGATGACCGTCGTGCGCGGCAACCGGCGGGCAATCGGGGCCGTGTCGTCCCGGCTGGCGTCGTCCACGACGATCACTTCGCTGAAGCAGTCGGGTGGAATGTCCGCATGGATGCGCTCGATGGTGCGGGCGGCGTTGTACGCGGGCATCACGATGATCACGCGGTCGGACATTGTGGCACTACCCTCCGCAACGCCAGCGCTGCACTGCGTCGCGGGCGGCATCTTGCCATGTTCGCGGGGGATTGCCAACCAGCCGCGTGTAACGCTGCGTGGCCAGGACGGAGTACGCGGGCCGCGCCGCGGGCCGGTGCAGGTCGGCCGCCACGATGGGCGTCAGCGTGCCGCTCAGCCCGGCACAGGTCCGCAGGTGCTCGGCAAACTCCGCCCAGGTGCACGCTCCGGTGTTGACAAAGTGCACGATGCCCGTCGCGCGCACCTCGATGAGTCGCACCAGCGCCTCGGCTAAGTCGGGGGCGTACGTCGGCGAACCGACCTGATCGGTGATCACAGGCGCCGGCTGACCCTGCGTCAGCCGCCCCAGCACGAATTGCAGGAAGCTCCTGCCCCACGGCGCGAACAGCCAGGCGGTGCGGACGATCAGGTAGTCGCCACCGGCCTGAGCCACCCGCTGCTCGCCGAGCAGCTTGCTCGCACCATACGCACTCACCGGCCCCGTCGCGGCGTCCTCCGCGATGGGCGCCCGGGCGGCGCCGTCGAATACATAGTCGGAACTGATATGAACGAGCCGCGCCCCGTGCGCCCTGCACCAGCGGGCGAGCACGCCCGGCGCCTCTCCATTCACCTGCTCGGCATACTCCCGCCGCGTCTCACACTCATCCACGGCCGTGAAGGCGGCACAGTTGAAGACCACGTCCGGCCGATGCCGGTCCAGCGCGGCGACGACGGCCGCGGCATCGGCAAGATCGAAGTCGTCGATGTCCACCGGCGTGACCCGGGCAGCGCCACCGCGGCTGGCCAGCGCCGCCAGCAGCGCCCGTCCCAGCATCCCCGCGGCTCCGGTGACCAGAACGTGCATCACGATGACCTCTTCGCGCGGGAGCCGTATTGTTGTTCGTAGTACGCTTTATACGCCCCGGACTTGATGGGCTCCCACCAGTCGCGGCGGGTGCGGTACCACTCGATCGTCGCGGTCAGGGCCTGCTCGAAGCTGTGCGTGGGCTGCCAGCCGAGCTCGCGGCCGATCTTGTCGCAATTGAGGGCGTAGCGCCGATCATGGCCCGGGCGGTCGGCCACGTACTCGATGGACGATTCACCCTTGCCCAGCCCGGCCAGCAGGCGGTCGCAGATTTCGCGGTTCGTCCGGCCCCTGCCGCCGCCGAGGTTGTACACCTCGCCCACCCGCCCGCGCTCCAGCACGACCGCGAGCGCTTCGCAGTGATCGGTCACGTAAATCCAGTCGCGCACGTTCAGCCCGTCGCCATACAGGGGCACCTTGCGGCCTTCGAGCAGGTTCGTGACGAACAGCGGGATGAGCTTCTCGGGATACTGGTACGGGCCGAAGTTGTTGGACGAGCGGGTGATGAGGGCGGGGAAGTCATGCGTGGTGACGTACGTCTGCACGAGCAGGTCGGCGGCGGTCTTGCTGGCGGCATACGGGCTGCGCGGCCGGAGCGGGTACTGCTCGTCCGCGGCCAGCGGCTCCGGCAGCGAGCCGTACACCTCGTCCGTGCTGACGTAGAGGAACCGCCGCACACCGACCTTCCGGGCCGCCTCCAGCATGACGTGCGTGCCCAGGATATTGGTGGTCATAAAGTCATCGCTGGCGAGGATGCTGCGATCGACGTGCGACTCGGCCGCCAGGTGGATGACGGCGTCGCAGCCGTCCAGTGCCGCCAGCGCGTCGGCCGGCTTCCGCACGTCGCCGCGCACGAAGCGATACTCAGGCCGCCCGCAACAATCAGCCAGGTTCGCTTCGTTACCGGCATAGGTGATGAGGTCCAGGTTCGTGACGCGCACCCCCGGCCAGCGCGTCAGCGCCAGCCGCACCAGGTGCGACCCAATGAACCCGAGCCCGCCGGTGATGCATATATGTTGAAAGGGCATGCCCGCTCCCCAGAAATCCTATATGAGCGTGCCTGATCGTGCGACGGTTATCCGAGCCGCGCGAGGCGGCGGACGCTCCGCACGCCACATCGTCCCGGCGCGGAACCGACCCATGTTGCGGCCTGAGCGGGTTAGGGTCAAGCCCGGCTCAACCCAGGTACACCTCCCGGGGAACCGACGCACCCCTTGCATTCCGCGAATACCTGCCGGAAACTGGTGTGGTGGTGTGCCTCGTCGGACCCGGCAGCGAGAGAAGGCGACGTTTCCTGCAAGCCCCTTGGAGGGGCAATCTACGGGGTACCGTCGCGCGGCAAGGGACGGAGGTGGCTCGTCATCCGACGGGTGGAGCCCCTCTCCGGACTCGCCGCAGGAGCATGCAATGCTGACCTACTTTCGAGCGGACAACTTCAAATCGCTGGTCAACGTGACGATTGAGCCTGCGGGGCTCAACCTCCTGGTCGGCCGCAACAACTCTGGCAAGACCAACCTGTGCCACGCGCTGCGGTTTCTGTCGCTGACGAGCCGGATGTCCCTGCAGGAAGCGGCTCGGCGCTGCACGCCGGAGCCCTGGAGCCTGGCCAACGTCTATCTCGACAAGCACCCGATCGATCTGTCCCTGCGCTGCTCGCTGACATGGCAGGGGGAGACCCTCACCTTCGAGTACGAGCTGATCCTGAACGCGCCGCGCGTCGGAAGGGGACCCCGCGACAAGGCACCGCTGACCGTGGCGGAGGAGACGCTACGGGTCACCGGCGGACGGTTCCAGTGTACCGCGCTGATCCAGAACAACGCCGGACGGGTCCAGTTGCTGCACGAGCGGGCCTTTCTGGGTGAAACGCATGCTGGCGGTCACTACGTTGGCACCGCTGCGCCGACGGATCACACCATGTTGTTCCGCCTGTATGACCTGGAAACCAACCAACGGTCAAACCTGTTCAAGCGCTGGCTGGGAAGCTGGCAGTACTTCAACTTGGACGCCCTTCGCCTGCGCAACGTCGAGGCCCAGCCACTCGACATGGAACTGGCCTGGGACGGATCGAACCTTGCGTCGGTGCTCTACAACCTCAAGAGTTCCGACGAACGGCTTTACCGAAAGATCGTCGAGGCGACCAAGGTTGTCGAGCCGAAGCTCGATGTTGTCAACTTCCAGTCGCCGGACCCCGAGCAGGTCTACATGTTCTTCGAGGACGGCAGCGGAAAGCGGTTCGGCGCGTCGAACATCTCGGACGGGACGCTACGATACCTCGCTTTGTCTACGATCATCATCATGAACCGCCGTGCGGCCAAGGAAGAGCGCGGCGTACCCTTCGTCATGGTCGAGGAACCGGAGAACGGTGTGTTCGTCGGGCATTTCAAGCCCCTGTTCGATCGTATTGAGCCCTCGGGACGTGACGGACAATACCTATTCACCTCCCACGCTCCGTACTTCATTGACTTGTTCGATGGTTGGCTTGACGGTTTGTGGGTCGCGCGCTGCCCGCAGACTCACACGGTCATCGAGCGGCCACCGCGTGCGACAATCGAACAGCAGCTCGGCGAATATTCGCTGGGTGAGATGCACTTCCGGGGACTGCTGCAATGAAGATCGGATACGCCGTGCAGGGATCGACCGATCGGGCGTTTCTGCGTGGTCTCCGCGATCGCTGGTGCTCGGGTGCGGAGCTGGTCGAGGGAGCGTTCCGGGGCTCAACGGGGCTGAGCCTGCGCCGCGAACTGGCGAAGATCTGTGACGATCTCTTCAAGCACAAGGGATGCGAGGTCATCGTATTCCTGTCCGACGCCGACACGGGCGAGTGGCGCGACGTGCAACGCAACGAGGTCGCCAAGCTGCCCGATCGCATCCGAGCCTTCGTTGTCTATGGGATGGCCGATCGGAACATCGAATGCTGGCTCTGTGGCGATCCCCAGTACATCGCCTCGAAGACGGGACGAGCAGTCGCGGCTTTCAGGGCCGAAAACCCCAAAGGGGCGTTCGAGTCCGCCATGGGCATCACGCGCGACGACAAGAAGGAGGACGAAATCGCCTCGCTTGTGTCCGAAGCTCCGCCCGCCGTGTTGAAGACCTGGTACGGTCAGCGCTCGTTCAAGGACTTCTTCGATCAACTGTGGGCCGTCGGCAGGCAGCGCGGCTGTGAAATCGAGAATCTCCGCGAAACCGCGACCCCTCAATCCTGATTCGCCCCCTCCGCCCGGACCCGCAGGCACGCTTGGCAGTAGTGCTCGCTGTTCTCGCCGGCGTCGGGCCACCAGCCGTCCAGAATGTCGAAGGCAAGCTGCCTACGCGCCAGGCGGGCGTTGCCGGCGTTCGCGAGCGATGCGGAAAACACAAGACATGGCGCGTATCGAGGCGCTTGCGGACGCCCCGCGGTCCGGCCCGGGGCCCAGGTGTCCACGCGGGGCCGGCGGCTGCGCGCCGGACGGTCACGGCGCGTGTTGCACGGCCGCCCGGACTTTTTCGAGTTGCGGGCGAACGAGTCTGCCCACACGCTGTTCGTCGACGCGGAGCGCCAGCTCGTATTGCGCGACGGCCTCCGCCAGGCGGCCCTCGATGGTGAGGCGATCTCCACGCAGCAGGTAGATCACGCCGTTGGTCGGGTCGAGCCGCTCCGCAGTCTGGAGGGTCTCCTCCATTTCGTCGTACCTCTTGAGCAACATGAGCAGGCGGGCGATCTGGGTCATGGTCTTGGCCTGGGGGTTCAGGGCCAGACACGTCCGCAGAGCCGCCAGGGCACCCTCCGGGTCATTCATCTGCTCACAAATCATGGCCACCGCTTCACAGGTATCGGTGTAGGCCGGGCACTCCCGGGCGGCCTCCCGTGCCCAGCGCAGGGCCTCCTCCAGCCGTTTGGCCTTCACCAAACCCAGGGCCGTCTTGATCTTGTTGTTCGCCCGGAGCATGGCCTTGGGGTCCGGCAGGTCGGCCGCGGTGGTTGGCGGGGTGACCTGTACGTAGCCCAGCGTGGCCAGCCGCTGCAACTCTTCCGTGTTGACCGTACGCCGGCCGTCGGGGGTGCCCGCCGCGGCGAAACCGTCCAGGACGCAGTCCAACCGGGTCGCCAGCGCGCTGACCGGTGTGCTCCGCCGGCCGTGCAGGTTCTTCAGCTCGTCCGGGTCGGCGTGCAGGTTGTAGTACTCGGGCTCCGGCGCCCGAATATACTTGTCGCCGAGACGGCGCAGGCCGCACAGCGGACTGCACCGGGCGGCCTGGAGCGGCACCTGGGTCTCGATGTAGATCGCCCGATCGGGATCAGCCGGGGCACGCAGCACGCTGCGCCCGTCCAAGCCCGGTGGCGGCAGCACGCCGAGCAGGTCCGCCAGCGTCGGGCACAGGTCCTCCAGGCTGACCAAGCGATCGGCGACACGGATCGGCCCCTGGAGAAGGGGCGGGCTGGAGAGCAGAAAGGCTACCCGCAAGGTCGTGTCGTACAGAAGCAGCCCGTGCGTGGGTTCGTCGTGCTGGCCCAATCCCTCCCCGTGGTCGCTCACCACGGCGATCAGCGTGTTCTCGCGCAGAGCCAGCCGGTCCAGTTCCTCGAGCAAACGCTTCAGGTGGCTATCCAGGTAAGCGATTTCCGCGTCATACGGGCGACCTGCGAAGGCAGGCAACCTGACGAACGGTGACAGGTACGGCTTGTGTGCGTCGAAGTAATGGACCCAGAGGAAGAACGGAGCAGCCGCAGCACGGGCGTTCCGGGCACGCAGCCACTCGATGGCCGCGGTGCTGACGGCCTCCGCGGGGCGCTCGCCGTAATCGAGGTTGTTCGGATCAAAACCCTCGCCGGCGACCTCGAAATCGTAGAGGTCGAAACCCTGGTCCAGCCCGAAGCGAGCGTCCAGCACGAAGCAGGCGACGAAGGCGGCTGTGTCGTAGCCCGCCTCCTTCAAGCGCTCGGCGAGGGTGACGTGTTGCGGCGCCAGGTGAAAGCTGCCGTTGCCGCGCACGCCGTGCCGGGGCGGAGCCAGGCCCGTCAGCATGGTTGTATGCGACGGCAGGGTCAGGGGCGTTGAAGTAACGGCATGGTCGAACTGCAAGCCGCTGGCAGCCAGGGCGTCGATCGTCGGCGTTTGGGCCGCCCGGTAGCCGTAGCAGCCCAGGTGGTCGCTGCGCACGGTATCCAGCGTTACCAGGAGGAGGTTGAAGCCGGCCGCCGCCCCGGGCGGCACGAGCTGCTCCAGGTTAACGGGCGGCGGGCTGCTCCGCCGATACGCTACGGAAGCCGCCACCGCCGTCACCACCAACACGGCGGCCACGGCGAGCTTCCGCTTCGGCCTGCGCGTCGCCTTCGGCTTGGCGCTCCTGGCGGCAGCAGGCTTCTGGGCGCCGATATTCTTCCTGCCCATAATCCGACCTCGTCGTGCGGCGAATCGTATCCGGTCATTCTACACTGGTGGAGGGCCAACGGCTACCGACTCCTCGCCATCCCCGCGCAGACGTGGTCCGCACTCTCTACGACCCTGCCGACCTCGCTGCCGGGTGAGGAGACGCTTGGCGGCTGTCACCGTCTCCGTCTGCGCCTGATCGTGCAACAGTCGGGTAGCCGGACAGCGCTGCCTACCGTGGCGTGGAGGGCACCTTACGCGGCGCGGTTGACATTCGCCCGCCGACAGCCCAGATTCAGGAGTGTACCGGTGTTTCCCCGGCGGGTCCGGCGCCGGCGCGTGGGGGCCCGCGAACGGGCTGACGGGAAGGCGACCACCGTATGGGCAAAGTGCTCCTCTTCTCAGTACTGCTCATTGTGGGGCTGGCGGGCTCGCAGACGCTTCCCTATGTGGCGGGCGAGGCTTCCGGCCCTCTGGACGCCTTGGTCACCTTCCTGACCATGGCGGGCCTGGCGTTCATCATGGTCCACGTGGGGTATGAGTTCGAGATCGACAAACGCAACGTGCGCCAGTACGGCTGGGACTACGTGGTAGCGGCGACGGCGGCTGCCTTCCCCTGGGTGTTCTGCTGCGCGTACTTTGTGCTGCTGATGCTGCCTGCCGAGGCGTGGTCATCCTGGCCCGTCTGGAAGGAGGCCCTGCTGGCCTCGCGTTTCGCTGCCCCCACTTCCGCCGGAGTCCTGTTCAGCATGCTCGCGGCGGCGGGTCTGAGTGCTACCTGGGTGTTCCGCAAGGCACGCGTCCTGGCCATCTTCGACGACCTCGATACCGTGCTGCTGATGATCCCGCTCAAGATGGCCATGGTCGGCGTGCGCTGGCAGCTTGCCCTGATTGTGGTGGTGATGATCGTCCAGCTTGGGTTGGCGTGGCGGTATTTGCACCGGGTTCGGCTGCCGGTTACCTGGCCATGGGTGCTGGGCTATGCCCTGGCGATCGCCCTGCTCTGCGAAGGGATCTATCGCTTCAGCAAGCTGCTGGATGACACGGTTCCGGTTCACATCGAGGTGCTGCTGCCTGCGTTTGTGCTGGGTTGCATGCTGGCCCGGCCGCGGGGGCACGATCCGCATCGGGACGATGCCCGTAACGGGCACCAGGAGGGCCCGGAGGCGCCGAACGAGCAGCGCGTGTCCACGATCGTCTCGGCCGTCTTCATGGTGTTGGTGGGGCTGTCCATGCCGGTGTTTATCGGACCCGCGGTCGCTGACACGGCCCCCCCGGCGACCATCGCCGGTAAGCTCGCCGCGCTCACGCCGCCGATGTCCTGGGGCGCCATCGCCCTGCACGTGTTGGTGATCACGCTATTGGCCAACCTCGGCAAGATGTTCTGCGTCCTGTGCTATCGCCGGGCGGCGTCGCTGCGTGAGCGGTTCGCGGTCGCCATTGGCATGTGGCCGCGGGGTGAGGTGGGCGCGGGGGTGCTCGTTCTATCGCTTTCCTACGGCATCGCCGGGCCGGTCGTCGTGGTGGCCATGCTGTCGCTGGCTCTCAACCTGCTGCTGACCGGCGGCTTCATCTGGATCATCAAGCGGTTATTGCGGGACTTACCGCCGCGCGAGGTGGCCTCCCCGAACGCGGCGTGAGGGGTCGCACTCCCGGATCATGCGTGTCCGTCACGGGAGCGGCCCTGTGCGCTCGGGCGACCTCAGTGCCTGCCATCGCCCGTTCCCTGCCAGTCGTGGTCCGGATCGCTACCGCGGAACCGGGCCACGGTGATTCAGCCTGCACAGCCCTGGTTTCCACGGAACGTACGCGCCGGCGCTCTTCCAGCCTCGGCCATTCTGTTGCCCCCAAGTGAAACGGGACTCGACTGGTCCGCCCGAGCGTCCGATAGGTCGAGGGTGGGACACCCCTGGTGCGCGCTGCCGGGTTCAGTCTTCCGCGGCGGGCGGCCCCCGGGGCAGCCCGGGACCGGTCACCGCACCGGCCCCCAACCGTTGCCACAAGTTCTGGCACAGGGAGATGTGTATGTTTGCCCAACCGTTGTCCCCGCGTGCCCGTGTGGGGGCGCTGATTATCGGTACTTTCATCGTGCTTAGCTGCCTGAAAGTATGGGTGGAACCCGGTTCGCTGACTCCCATGGCCGTCGCCCAGATTCCCGACAGCGGCCTCCAGAGGCAACAACTGCTGGACGAGGCCCGACGCACGAACCAGCTCCTGTCGGACATTCTCCAGACCTTGAAGACCCAGACGCTTAACGTGCGCATGGAAGGTGCCGATAAGAAGCCCGAAGCGCCGAAGGTTCCGCGCCCCGCGAACCCGTAGCGTCCGTTTCCACAAAGCGCAGGGACGTTGCGTTCGTGCGGCCGGCGTGTAGCCATGAAACGGCCCGACGCCCGCTACCGTTGTCACCGACGCGGAGCGGGCAGACCCGGAGACCATCGTGTGAGCTTTGGCTTCCCGTGGACCACCGAGCGATACGGTCCCATAGCGCTGGACGTGGGGGCCCACACCCTCCGCATGCTCCAGATCGCGCGGACGGGGCAGCGGCTGGAGGTGTGTGCCGCGGCCAGTGCGCCCGTTGAGGCGACCACCGTGGCTCCGGAGGAACGGTTGGCCGCGCACGCCGATCGAATCAGGCACCTGCGCCAGCAGGGGCACTTCCACGGACACCGTCTTTCCCTGACGCTGCCTCTGGGCGCTGCCCGGATCAAGAACTTCCGCCTGCCCTGCATGCCCGACGTCGAGCTGGAGGAAGCGGTGCGCTTCGAGGCGCTGGAACGCTTCACCGCGCTCGACGACGAGGCCCAAGTGCGCTTCTACAACGCCGGCAAAGTCAGCACCGGCCAAGGCGAGCAGTTTGAGCTCATCGTGCTGGCGATGCCGGGAGAGGTCGTTCGTCGTCAACTGGAGGTGGCGCGCACCCTGGGGTTGGAGGTAGCGCGCATGGAGTTGGCGCCCGGTGCCCTGTTTCGGTGCTTCGAGCGTTTCCTGCAACGTTCGGAGGACGTGGGGCAGACCAACGCCTTCCTGGACCTCGGGTACGACGGGGCACGCCTGCTGATTACTCAGGGACCGGAGATCGTCTTCCTCAAAGCGTTCGACGTCGGCACGGCCCACTTTGGTGCCACGCTGGCGCGGACCCTGGCCGTGGACGCGCCGCGGGCCGGGGAGCTGCTGGATCGGACACTGCGTCGGCCCGACACGACCGCCCCGACCCCGCCGTCGTCGGTGGACGCCGGCCCGAAGGCGACGGCCACCGGCCCGGCGGAAGGAGTCGCCGGCGCCGAGACCGCGGCCGCAGGAACGGAAGTGACCCCCGAGACGGTGGCCGAAGACGGCGCGGAAGAGCAGGCGGCCGTCTGGGACGCCCTGCGACCCGACCTGCAACATCTGGGGAAGGAAGTCGGTCTTTGTCTTCGCTATTTCTCGGTGACGTTTCGTGGGGCCCGGCCGGAGAGCATTACCTGTGTGGGGGCTCCTGCGCGCAGTAACGCCCTGCTGGCGGCGTTGAGTGAAACGATCGGATTGCCGCTGCGTGTCGGGCACCCGTTCAAGCATTTGGGAACGGAGCGGGTGTTCACCGGCGCGGACCGGCGTTGCGGTCAGCCGGAATGGGCGACCGCCCTCGGTCTGGCGCTGGGCGGCGTGGCCCGGGAGAGTGCTGCGCCTCCGCGAGCCGAGGCAGTGCAGGCATGAAGACGCTGGATTTCACCCCGGTATGGTATCGCGAGGCGCTGGTCCGGCGCGGGCAGCGGCATCGTCGGGCGATCTGGTTGCTCCTGATTGTGGGGGCGCTGGGCACCTGGACCCTGACGCTGCAAATGCGTCTTCACCTGGTGCGTCGCGACCTGGCCACCCTCGCTGGGATCCGGTTACGTCAGGAGCCCTTGGTCACCCAGGCTGCCACGGTGCAGGCCGAGCTGGAACGCGCGGCGCTGCGCGAAGCACGCCTCGCGGACTTGTGCGGCGGGCTGAGGTTGCATCGCGTGGTGGCGGAGTTGGCGAACTGCCTGCCGGAGTCGGCCGTGCTGCACGCGTTGACCGTCAAGCAGGAGCCGCGGGTGGCATCGTCGGCGCTGTCGGCATCGGCCGCCGCGCCGGTGCAACCCGGCGGTACGCCGCCGTTGAACACGGTGCTGGTGGGGTACGCCCTGCGCGCGCCCGACGTGGGCAGGTTCGTTAACGCCCTGGCCGAGTCCGCCGTGTTCAGGGATGTGCAGCTTCAGTACTCGCGGCCGGCGGAGACAAACGGAGTGGCGGTGCGCGAGTTCGAGATTCAGTGTTACCTGCCGCAGTTCGAATGATGCGGCAAGGACGGTGACAACGACAGGGTGGTCGACCCGTTACCGAGGACGTGACGTCCCATGCGGAGAGTGCGAGACCAACTGATCACGGGCGCCCTGGTGGTGGGGTTGCTTGCCGTGGGCGGGCTGCTGATTCAGCCGCAGCGGCGCCAACTGGCCGAGGCGTGTGCGCAGGTGCGAACCCTCCAGGCCGAGGTGGCCGCGCGCGAGCAGCAAGGTCTCAGCGCGGTGGACGCCGAGACGCGCTTGCAGCGCAGTCGGCAGGCGCTGGCACATCTGCAGGACCGCATTCCGGCGGAGGCCCGGCTCGGTCCGCTGCTGGAGAAGCTGGACCGCCTGGCCACGGAGACCGGGCTCACGGCGCAGGACCTGACGCCGCGGCCACCGGAGGTCAGCGACGGCGTCGGCGTGGTGACCATCGCCATGACGTTCGAGAGCAGCTTCGCGGCGTTGTACGGCTTCCTGGAAGGCATCGAGTCGCTGGATCGGCTGGTACGCGTGGCCACCGTGGACACGCAGTACAAGGAGGGCTCGTCCGGGACGCTCATTACGACGCTGAAGCTGGAAGTGTACTTCGAGGCGAACTGAACCGCCCGGTCCGTCCGGGCGAGTGAACCGGTGTTTCTCGTTCGCGGCGGGCTCCGGAGAGAAGGCAGTGACAGGCGGCGAAACGACATGGCTGAACCGCTGCCAGGCGGAATTGCGGCGCTCACCGGGTCGGGCGGCGGTGCTGGGCGTGCTCGGTGTCGTGCTGGTGATCGTGGTGGCGGCGCAGTTTGTGCGCTGGCCGAGTTCAGCCGTCGCGGCCACGGCGGGCGCCGAGGTACCGCCGACGCTGCCGGCGCCGCCGGGCGCCGTGGGCACGGTGGACGCGGGGGCGCCGTCGGCTCCCGTCCCGGGCACGCTGCCCGTCGCGCGGCGAGCCGCGCCGCCGGTGCCGCGGACGTTGGGGCGAGACCCGTTCGCCTTGGACTGGGAACGCTTCGTACCGCCCACCCCGGCGGAGCAAACGGCCGCGGCACCTGCCCAGCCTGAGCCCGAGGAGGAGGAACTGGTCTTGGAGGCAACGTTCCGTGCGAACCCGCCCCAGGCCGGCGCGTTCGCCGTGATCAATGGGGCAACCGTGGGTCTGCACGATCAGGTGGGCCGCTACGTGGTGTTGGAGATCGGCACCCGGCACGTGGTGCTCGGCGACCGGGACCGCCGGCTACTGTTGCGGATGCCGTAGGCACCAGCGCGAGGCCCGCGCAGGACCGCCTCGCACTTGCTGAGGAGAACGTTGATGAACAGAACCGGTCGCGTGCTAGGCTGCGTCGTTTTGGCGCTGCTGTTGGCCAAGCCGGCACCGGCTACCCCGCCGCCGCCGGCGGCCGGCGGGCAGGAGCCCAAGGCGTCTCCCTATCGGCAGTTGCTGGAGACGCTCAGTGCCACCGCCGACCTGCTGGGCGAAGCCGGGGGACCGACGGCCGAGCAGCCTCAGGAGGCACCCGCTCCCGAGCCGCTGCCCGGCGCGGAGCCCGAGGTGCGGGTCACCGAGCAGGGTACCGTCGAGTTGCACGTGCAGAACCTGGCCCTGGCCACCGTCCTGCAATTGCTTTCGCTGGAGAGCCGGCACAACATCATCGCGTCGCCGCAGGTGTCGGGCACCGTCACCGCGACCCTTTACGACGTCAGCTTTGACGAGGCGCTGAACGCGATTCTGCTGGCCAACGGCGCGGGTTTCGTCCGCAGCGGGAACTTCATCTACGTCTACACCAGGAAGGAACTGGACGACATGGCCCTGGCGGCTGATCCGCCGGTGACCCGGGTGTTCCCGCTCAACTACATTAGTGCGGCCGACGCCAAGACCTACCTGACGCCCCTCTTGAGTAGCGTCGGCAGTCTTGCCGTCCCCCCGGACCCGGAACGCGGCGTCGCCAGCAGCCCCGACGACGCCGGCGGCAATACCCACGCCAACACGGACTTCGTTATCGTGACGGACCGCGGCGCCCACCTGGAACGCATCGAGCGGGTGCTGGGGGAGATCGACGTGCGGCCGCAGCAGGTCCTCATCGAGGCAACCATCCTGCGCGCCCAACTGACCGAAGACAACGCCCTGGGGATTGACTTCTCCGTTGTCGGCGGCGTGGATTTGCAGACGCTGGGGGCGACCTCGGCGGGCATCCAGGACCTTACTCTGGGCGACCTGCCCCCGGAGAACTTCAGCGAGTTCAACATCGGAGCGGCCACCGACGTGCGCTCCAACGTACCGCGCGGCGGGCTGTCCGTCGGCATTCTTAAGGACAACGTGGCCATGTTCCTCCGCGCCCTGGAGCAGGTCACGGACACGACGATCCTGGCCAATCCCAAGGTGTTGGCGCTCAACAAGCAGCGTGGCCAGGTCATCGTCGGGCGTCGCGACGGCTTCCTGACCACCACGGTTACCGAAACCCAGGCAATCCAGACGGTCGAGTTCCTGGAGAGCGGGACCACCCTGATCTTCCGCCCCTACATCAGCCAGGATGGGTTCGTCCGCGTCGAACTGCACCCCGAGGACAGCGTCGGCTTCGTCAACGCCCAGGGCCTGCCCACCAAGCAAACCACCGAGGTCACCACCAACGTCGTCGTCCGCGACGGACACACCATCCTCATCGGCGGCCTCTTCCGCGACGTAACCAAAGACGCACGGTCGCAAGTGCCGCTGCTGGGCAACATCCCCGGGCTGGGGCAACTGTTCCGCTCCAACAATGACTCGATCTCGCGGGAAGAGGTCATCATTTTGATGACGCTCCGTATCGTCAAAGACGATGCGGCCTATGCCGAGGCAGCCCAGCAGCAACGCGAGGACATCGAGCGCATGCGGGTGGGCATGCGTCGCGGGATGATGTGGCAGGGGCGCCAACGCCTCGCCCAGGGCTTCTACCACCGGGCGCTGGACCACTACGCCGCCGGGAGGACCAACTGGGCCCTGTGGGACCTTCGGCTGGCCCTGCACAATCAACCGCGCTGCCTGCCGGCCATCCAGCTCAAAGAGAAGATCGCCGGCACGCGCGCTTGGGACGAGGACGGCACGGCCGCCCGCGGGTTCCTGTGGAACCTGATCGCCCGCGACCGCGGCTTGGTGTTGCCGCAGTTCGGCCGCCCCGGTCCGCCGTTCCTGGCGCCCGGTGAACTTCGCGGGCCCAACGGCTTTTCCGACTGAAACGCGCCGCGCGGTTCGCCGTCTCTGCGCCGAGCCGCGACCGAAAGCAAGCGGCGAGACGGCCACGGCGGCAGGCACTGACGTGAAGTCACGCAGCGCAGGCACCCCCCAAGAACGGAAGCAAGGGTGGACATCATGAAGGCACTGGTCAGCTTACTTACGGTCGGGCTCCTGGCGGTCGGCGCCGGTTGCGCGCACCCCAAGCCACCCACGGCCCGCCAGCAGGCGGAGCAACAGTGGAACCAGGTGCGGGCGCGCGTCAAGCTCCAGCTTGCCGAGCAGCAATCCGCGGCCGGTCAGTTCGAGCACGTGGTGGCCACCGCCGGCGAAGCGATCACCCTCGACCCCACCTGCGCGCGGGCCTACATCGTACGCGCCGAGGGGCAACTCGAGTTGGGCAACCCGTCCGCGGCCCAGCAGACCATCCAGCTCGCCGAGCAGGCGGGCATCCGGGCGGCGGAACTTGCGTACCTGCTGGGCGTCATCGCCGAGCAGTGCCGCGACCTGCCGGGCGCCCTGCAACGCTACCACGAAGCCCGGACGCTCGCGGAGGACAAAGACGTGGACTTCATCGCGGCCGAGGCGGAGTGCCTGGTGGCGCTCGAACGCCCCGTCGAGGCCCTGACGCTGGTCGATGAACACGCCGTGCGCTTCCCGGGGGATGCCACCCTGACCGTGCTGGGGGCGCACATTGCCGCCCTGCTGGGGGACGCCGAGGGGGCCGCCCGCCGCTATCGGGATGCGCTGCCGCTCGTGAAGGACGGCACCCTGGTGCCCGAGGAGTACGGCCTGCTGCTGGTGAGCGCCGGGCGGTGGGCGGAGGCGGCCGCCATGCTGGAGCCGCTGCTGCGCACACTGGGGGAGAATGCCTCCCCGGTGGTCAGGCGGGCGCTGGCTCTGTGTCAGCTTGAAGCGGGCGACCCGGAGGCGGCCTTGCGGACCCTGCGCGAGTACGCCCGGAACGCACCGGAAGACACGCGGGCCCAGATTCTGCTCGCCAAGTCGGCCGTGGCGACCGGCGACCTGGCGCTGGCGCGCCGCAGCCTGGAGATCGCCCGCCAGCGCGAACCGCGCCACCCCGAGGTGCTGCTCGTTCGAGCGGTGATCCAGTGGCGTTGTGCCGACCACACCGGGGCGGCCGACTCGCTCCGCCAGCTCTTGCAGCAGCGCCCGGACGACGTCGACGCCTACTGCCTGCTCGCGGAAGTGTGCTCTGCCCAAGGCGCCGCGGAGGACGCTCGCAACTACTTCTCGGAGGCGTTGCGGCGCAACCCACACTGCACCTGGGCCCAGGCGGGATTGCAGGCCGTCGCCGCGGACGGGCCCGGTCCGATCCCGGCGCCGGTCACCGCGACGCCCTGACCGAAAGCGAGGGAGATTGCCGCGCATGGCCACCACCATCACCACCCGCGGGGGCGTGCAGGTGCTGCGTCCGGACGGCGACCTGTCCGGCGCCAACGTGCCGCTGTTTCGCCAGAGCGTTGAAACGCTGCTGGCCCGTGACGAGCGCGACTACCTCGTGGACCTCACGCTCGCCCAGACGGTCGACAGCACGGGACTGGAGGCGCTGACCTGGCTGCACCGTTCCTCCGAGGAACGACTGGGGAGCGTGAAGCTCTGCCAGGTCAACCCCACCGTGGAGACGATCCTCAAGATGACGCGGCTGGCGGAGACATTCGAGCGTCACCCGAACGTCGAAGCCGCCCTGGCCAGCTTCGGATGAGCATGCCATGACGACGACGCACGCCCCGCAACTTAAGCAGGTGGGCGAGGTCCTGGTCGCCCAGGGCCTCATCACGGCCGCGCAGCTCGCCGAGGCCCTGGCCGTCCAGAAACGCAGTCCCACCCGCAAGCTGCTCGGCGAGACGCTCATCGAGCTGGGCTACTGCAACGAGGTTCAGATTCTCGAGGCGCTCGCCAAGGCATATCAGTTGCCGTTCGCGCGCCTGACCCCGCGCCTGGTTGATCCGCGCGTCGCGGCGCTGCTGCCCCGGGCCTTTGCCGAGCAGCACGCGGTGCTGCCGTTGTTCCTGGTGGACGGCGTGCTCACCGTGGCCATGGCGGAACCGGCCAACGTGTTCCTGTTCGAAGAGATCGGCCAGCAGACGGGACACCAGGTGCAGGTGGTGGCGAGTCCACGCACCGACATCCTGGCGACACTGGACGCGGCCGCCGAGAGCCGGCCCGCCGACACCAGCGTCATGGACGACATCCTCGCCGAGGCGAGCGAGGCCCAGCAGCTCGACGCCATCGCCGGTGGCGCGGAAGCCGACCTGCGCGACACCAGCAGCGATTCCCCGGTGGTCAAGCTGGTACACCAGTTGATCGTGACGGCCGTGCGCGAGGACGCCAGCGACATGCACTTCGAGCCCGGCGACGACACCTTCCGGGTGCGCTTCCGCGTCGATGGTCGCCTCTGCGAGAAGATGAAACCTCCGTTCCAGATGGCCCCCGCCATCGTCTCGCGGCTGAAGATTCTGGCGGGTCTGGACATTGCCGAACGGCGTTTGCCGCAGGACGGGGCGATCCGCATCAATGTGGACGGGCGGCCCATCGACCTGCGCGTCTCCACCCTGCCGAATCGCTTCGGCGAGAAGGTCGTGATGCGCATCCTGGATACGCAGCACGCCCTCATCGGCCTGGAGCGGCTGGGCATGGACCCCGAACTGCTGGAAGCCTTCCAGGCCGAGATCCACAAGCCGCACGGGATCGTGCTGGTTACGGGGCCCACCGGCAGCGGCAAGACGACGACTCTGTATTCCGCCCTCAGCGCCATCGCCGGTCCCGAAACCAACATCAGCACCGTCGAGGACCCCATCGAGTACAACCTGCCGGGGATCAACCAGTTCCAGGTACATGAGCGCATCAACCTGTCGTTCCCCGCCGTGCTGCGGGCCCTGCTGCGGCAGGACCCGGACATCATCATGGTCGGCGAAATCCGCGACCCGGAGACGGCCCGCATCGCGGTCCAGGCGGCCCTGACCGGGCACCTGGTGCTGTCCACGATGCACACCAACGACGCCGCCTCGGCCGCCACTCGCTTGCACAACCTGGGCGTCGAGTCCTACCTGATCAGCGCCGCGCTGGAGAGCGCCCTCGCCCAACGCCTGGTGCGCCGCGTCTGCGCGCAGTGCAAGACCGAGGTGGAGGCCCCCGTCCACGTGCAGCACGCCCTGCAACGCCACGGCATCGAGGCGACAACGATGTTCGTCGGCAAGGGTTGTCCGAAGTGTCATCAACTTGGCACGCGGGGGCGCGTGGGCCTCTATGAGTTGTTCTGTCCCAACGATGAGATGCGCGACGCTATCGCGGGCAACGCCCCCTTGGCCCGCCTGCGCGAGGTTGCCAAGGCGGCCGGCATGAAGACTCTGCTGCAAGCCGGGCTGGCCAAGGCGGCCGCCGGGGAGACGACGTACGAGGAAATCCTGCGCGTGACCACGGTGTGAGGAACGCCCCATGAACATCGGCCCGGACATGCTGGCTTTGTTGAAACAGGCACGGGACCTGGGCGCCTCCGACCTGCTGCTGGCGGCCGGCTCGCCCCCCAGTGTGTACGTGCACGCCCGCCTGCAAGCCCTGCCCGGGCAGCCGCTCACCCCGGCCGGGGCCCGCGCCCTGATCGACCAAATGCTGGATGAGAAACTCACCCGGCACCTCGAACAATGTCGCGACGTGGACTTCTCCCTGGGACACCCGCAGATCGGTCGCTGTCGCGTCAACGCGCACTACCAGCGCAACACCGTGGCGGCCGCCGTCCGCCTCGTTAATGATGAGATCCCCGATTTTGCCGGGCTGAACCTGCCCGACATCATGCGCGAGTTCGCCGGCTGGCCCCGCGGGCTGGTGCTCATTACCGGCGGCACCGGCTCCGGCAAGAGCACGACCCTGGCGGCCATCCTTAACCAGATCAACCACCACGCGGCCGCCCACATCATCACGCTGGAGGACCCGATCGAGTATGCCTTCAAGAACGTCCGCAGCGTGATCGAGCAACGCGAGATCGGGTCCGACTCGCCCAGCTTCGCCGACGCCCTGCGCCACGTGGTCCGCCAGAAGCCGGACGTCATCATGATCGGCGAGATGCGCGACCTGGAGACGATCCGCACCGCGATTACGGCCGCCGAGACGGGGCATCTGGTGCTCGCGTCGCTGCATACGATCAACGCCGCCCAGACCATCGAGCGGATCATCGACGTGTTCGAGCCCAACCAGCAGCCGCAGGTCCGGCTGCAAATGGCCGGTGCCCTGCGCGCGATCGCCTGCCAGACGCTCCTGGCCAGCGCCGACGGTTCGAGCGTCGTGCCGGCGGTGGAGATTCTGATGAACACCCCCGCCATCTCCCGCGCCATCCGCGACGGCGAAACGCACCTGATCACCGGCATGATCGAGACCGGCGCCAACCGCGGCATGCAGACGCTGGACGCCGCCATCTTCACCCTGCTCCAGCAGCAGCGCATCACGCGGGAGGACGCCCTGGCCAAGGCCCTCGATCCGGAGCGGCTGGAACGCATGCTCGAACGGGGCAGAGGCAAAACCCTGGCGGCCGCCGGCCCCGGCAGCAAACCCTGGGAGTAAGACAAGGAATGCAGAATGCAGAAGTAAGAATGCAGAAGGAACTTTCGGCGTGTTCTGTTTTCTTCATTCTCACTTCTGCATTCTGAATTCGGAGAATCATCAAGCCCGGGCCGTTGTCAACGCCCCGGCGTCAAGGATGCCCTGATGGCCACCTTCACGTACATCGCCCGTGACCCGCAGGGCAACTCGTTGCGCGGGCAGCTTGCCGCCGCCACGCCGGCCGAGGCCGCCCGCCTGCTCCGCCGCGAAGGCAAGTTCCCCATCGAACTGAAGGAGCACGCGGCCGCCCCGGTCGAGACCGCCCCCGGCAGCCGGCGCGTCCGCAAGGTGGAGGTCATCTACTTCGCCACCCAGATGGCCGTCATGGTGGAAACCGGCGTCCCCATCGCCGACGCCCTCGACGGCATCATCCGCCAGACGGACCCCGGCGCCTTCCGCCGGGTCCTTACCGACCTGCTCGAACGCGTCGAGGCCGGCACGCCGCTGTCGGAAGCGCTCGCCCGCCACCGCAAGGTGTTCACGCCGCTGTTCATCAACCTGGTGCGGGCGTCGGAAATGTCCGGTCGGCTCGGCGAAACCCTGGGGCACATCGCCGCCTACCTCACTCGCCAGCGCGAGATCGCGTCCAAGGTTCGCGGCGCGTTCGTCTACCCGATCATCCTCGTGTTAATGTCCGTGGGCATGGTCGTCTTCCTGATGACGTACCTGCTGCCGAAATTCCTGGTGATTTACAGGGGGCGCACGGCCCTGTTGCCGACGCCCACGCGCATCCTCATTGTGGTAAGCGACGCCCTCACCGGCTACTGGGCGTTCTGGCTGGGCGGGCTTCTGCTGCTGACCGGCGCCGCGATCCTGTTCCTGCGTACCGCGTCCGGCCGGCGCACCCGCGACTGGCTGGCGCTGCACCTGCCGCTGGTGGGCAGGATGTTCCACAAGGCCCTCATCACCCGCGCCCTGCACACCCTGGGAACGCTCATCGACTCCGGCGTATCCGTGCTGGACGCGGTGGCCATCACCAAACGCATCACCGGCAATCAGTACTTCGCCGAACTCTGGGACAAGGTGGACGCCGACCTCCAGCGCGGCCAGCAGCTCAGCGGGCCGCTCTATGGCTCCGCGCTGTTTCCACGCCCGGTAGTCCAGATGATCGAGGCCGGCGAACGCTCCGGCTCCGTCGGGCCGGTGATGAAGCGCATCTGTGCGTTCATGGAGGAAGACCTCAACACCAGCATCCAGCACACCACGCGTCTCATCGAGCCGATCATGATCGTGATTCTGGGCTCCGTCGTGGGCGCTATCGCCATCGCCCTGCTGTTGCCGATCTTCACGATGTCCAAGATCGTGGGCCACTAGGTAGCTCCACACCGTGGGTAAACCGGCAGCAAGACCGCGGTGGCGCGGCCAAGCGCAGCGCCGCCACGTCTTCCCTCCGACGGGCGGCCGGTGCACCGGGATGGAGGCGCCCGCGGCTTGGGCCCGGCACTCTCCCCGTATCCCATTCGCGTGGTCTTGTTTAGAGACCCGGGCGCCGGGCGAGACCAGGCGACAGGGACACGGGGGACGTGCGTAGACGGCGTTCCTCCGTCTTCGTCCTGCCTTCTGACAAGGTGGGAATCCGGCGCGCAGGGAACCCGGTCGGGCGGCGGGGAGGCTCAGATGTCCATGTCGATGACGCGCATGGCTTCCTCGAGCGTGGTGACGCCGTTGGCCACCGCGACTTTCGCCCACGAGCGCAACGGGATCATGCCGTCGCGGCGGGCCTGTTCCTCGATCACGTCGGGCGTCGCCTGGCGCTCCACGAGCTGGCGGATGGCATAGGTGGCCGCCAGAATCTCGAAGAGGGCGATCTGCTCGCGGTAGCCGGTCCGGTTGCAGGCTTCGCAACCGCGGCCCTGGTGCAGGACCGGCCGGGCGCCTTCCTCCAGCAAGTGACGCACGTCGTCGAAGGTGGGTAGCACCCCGGTGGGGTCGAGCGCCTCCCCGCAGTGCTGACAAATGCGGCGCAGCAGGTGCTGGGCAATGACGCCGCGGAGCGCCCCGGCCAGCAAGTGCGGGTGAGCGCCCAAGCCGAGCATGCTGTGGATCGCCCCGGCCGCCCGCGTCGCGTGCAGCGTGGCGAAGACAAGCTGGCCCGTGACGGCCGCCCGCACCGTCGTCGTCGCCGTGATCGGATCGCGCACCTCGCCGACCATGATCACGTCCGGGTCCTGCCGCAGCACTGCCGGCAGCAGGTCGGCGAAATCCAGCCCGATCTTGAGGTTGACCTGGCTCTGGTGGGCGCCGGGCAGGTCGAACTCGACGGGGTCCTCGATGGTGTTGATCTTGCGGGTGCCGTCGTGCAGGTGATTAAGAAGCGCGTACAGCGTCGTGGTCTTGCCGCTGCCCGTGGAACCGCTGACCAGGATGAGGCCGTGCGGTTGGTGGATGATCGAGTCGAGGACGTGCCGCGCTCGACGCGGCAGGCCGAGGTTCTCCAGGTCGAAAAGCCGGTTACGTCGGTCGAGGATGCGCAAGGCCAGGTCCTCGCCGAAGAACGTGGGCATCGTGCTGACACGGACGTCGATGGGGTGCGGTCCGTCGAGCACCATGATCCGCCCGTCCTGCGGGCGACGGTGCTCGGTGGCATCCAGGCGGGCCTCGACCTTGGCCACGCCGATGAGACGGTCCGCCCACGACTTGGGCACGCGCCCGAGCTGATGCAGCATGCCGTCGCAGCGCATGGCCAGGCCGCAGCCGTCGTGCTGGGCCGTGCAGTACAGATCGCCGGCGCGCTGGTGAGCGGCGTAGCGCACCAGCGTCTCCAGCGCCTCGCTCGCCAGCGCTTCCCGTTCCAGCAGGTCACGCACCACCGGGACCATGACCGGCTCGACCGGGCGCGCGTCGGTCGCCGTCCCCGCGCCGACCACCGCCCCTGAAACACAGGCCGCACTGCTCATGCGTGGCACATCTCCCTCGCCCGCCGGGCGTCGTCGGCCACCGGGATTACCCGGGCCATCCCCACCAGCTCGAACATCTGGTTGATGCGCGGCGGCACGCTGCACAGGACCATCTTGCCGCCGGCCTCGGTCAGATCATGCTGCAACGCCAGCAGCGACGAGATGCCGGCCGAGTCCAGAAACGCCACGTCGGCCAGGTTCAGCACCACCGCCTGCGTCGCCGCCTCCTGCCCCGAAGTCTCCCGCAAGAGCGTCTTGATCCGCTCGTCCACGCCGCGTCCGATCCGGCCGGACACCTGCACTTCGTACACCCCGTTATCGGGCTGCGCCAGCGCCAGGGATACCGCTTCCTGTGTGGACATGGGTGGTTTGCTCCGGGAGCGACGTTACCGGCCCGCTCCTGCACAGACGCCGCAGGCGCTGCGCTCCGCGCAGACCGCCGACGAGCGCGCCGTCTTACGGATTTGTCGGCTGCTTGCCGCCCGCGCTGTGGTCAATTGTCCCGCCGGCTCGTCCGGGACGCCTGGCACCGCCGCACCCACCGAGGCGCGATAACCGGGCAATACCCGCTCAGCCGCAAGTTCCCTCGCTGGCCACTGCCCACCCCGCGCGCACCCCCCTCTTGCCTCCTGCCTTTCCTCTGTTGCCTTGCCGTCGCTGCCGCGTTCGGGCACACTGCGAGCGCGCGATGTCGACCGACCCTCGGGACGCGCGCGTCGCGGAGGTAGTCTCATATGAACCACCCAGATCCCGCGCGTTGGGAGTGGCTCGACATCTCCGTGCCGTTGCACCCGCAGACGGTGCATTGGCCCGGCGACGACCCCTTCACCATCCAGCAGGTGCGCTCCCTGGAGCGCGGGGACGAGTACAACCTGTCGCAACTGTCTATGAGTGTGCACACGGGGACGCACATCGACGCTCCGGCGCATTTCCTGGCAGGCGGTGCGACCATTGACAAGATGCCGCCCGACCTGATGGTGGGGCCGGCCGTCGTCATCGGCATCCGCGATGCCGAGGCGATTCGACCGGCCGAGCTGGCCCGACTCGACCGGCCCGTCGGTACGCGGGTCCTGTTCAAGACACGCAATTCCACGCGCCACTGGGCGGCCGAGCCTTTCCTGGAGCGATTCGTGCATCTGACGCCGGACGCAGCCCGCTTCCTCGTCGAACACGGCGTGCGCGTCGTCGGGATCGACTACCTCTCGATCGGAGCGTTCGCGGGTGATGGCGACGTCACGCACCGGGTACTGGCCGAGGCCGGCGCGTGGGTGATCGAGGGGCTGAACCTCTCGGCGATCGAGCCCGGTTCGTATGAACTGGCATGCCTGCCGCTGCGCATCCGCGGCGCCGAGGCGGCCCCCGCCCGGGCGCTGCTGGGCCGACCCGTCAGTCTGTTGAAGAAGTAGCGTCGGCCCCCTGTGGCCGCCGTAGGACGCCGCTGACGCACGGGTCTTCGAGCACCCCGTCGCCGACGAGGCATTCTTCGACTGACTGTTGGGGAAGCACATGGCGGCGCTGCGCTTGACCATGCCCCCCTGGCCCCTGCTGGTGTCCTTATTGTGTGGGGCCGCTCGGTTGAAGGCGCTATCTCATGTTGAAACCGCAGCCACAAGCGCCGCACTTACAGAGAATCCAGCCGCAGGTAACACATTCCACGTCCACGGAGTCGTCTAAGCTCGACTTACAGGACCAGCAATGCGTGGTTCTGCGGTGACGCCCAGGAGCCGTAGGATCGACCCGGCGGATGCCCTCCCAGGCAACACCGAGAAAGGCCAATTGCGCTTTGTGCCGCTCTTCGAGACTGAGGTCGGTCAACACTTCGAGGTTCTCGGGGGATGCAACCCGGCGCTTGTCTTGCGGCCCAGGGCCAACCTGCACGCGGCAGCCAATGGAGTCGGTCGGAGATTCGAATAAATTCCTGTTTCGCGTGAAACCGTCGAAGATGCCGATGTATCCCTGCGTCTTGTGACGAACGAGCATTCCTTCCCGCAATCTCCCCACTTCGCTCATGGCTGTGCGACCCTGTTCACCTACCCTGAAGGCCGGTGAGGCATCGAACCCGAGAAAGCCCTGACATCACAGCGGGCAGGTGCAGTACCTGGTTAGGAAGCTGGCTCACACTCTGACCGGACCTCCACCACCTGCCGGCCCTGCTCGGCGCCGCGAACAGCGAGATACCACGGGAAACCCGCGACGCGAAGTGGCGCGGTACCGATTGGCAAGACAATAGGACCATACGCAACACTGGTCTTGCACTCCCCCGGCAAACACCGCAGAGCCGACACCTGACAGTTGACACCCCAGACGCGGCTCGCCAGCCAGCTCGCCTTCGTGCCGCTTCGTGCTCGTCGTGGTGTTCTGCTGCCTCGCACCCGGCTCAATCCTTCCGCGGCCAGAACACGTAATCCTTCTCGCGCCAGCGCTCGTCGTGCTGGCCGCCGTCGTCGGTGAGGTTGACCCCGACGGTGTGGAGCTTGAAGCTCGCGCGACGCTTCTGGTAGACGAAGTAATCACCGCTGAACGGATCAATCCGCAGCGGCCCGATGTCGCCGCCCTGCAGTTCATCGAGGGAGGGCGGGAACTTGCCGTTCTCCTTGTGATAAACGTGGAGACGCAAGATCAGGTGAGTCGCCCGGCGTAGCGAGCACAATCGCTCGTCCAACTGGCGGGCGCGGACGAAACCGGAGTCCACAAAGGACGCGACGGGCGAGCCCTCGATCTCCTTTACGATCTGGTCAAGCCGCTCCGTCCGTCCGGCAGCAACATAGTACGGCTGGGCGGTCCACTCATCGAGTGCGTCGTAGTACCGATTCACGGTGGCGAGCATGCCCTTCCTGGCCGCCACGGGCTCGGCAACATCGCGGCAGATGAAGTCCCAGGCCTGCACGCGTTCCACCAGCAACACCCTGCTCAGCGGATTGAACGACGGATCGGCCGCCTGGAGCCTGGGTAGCAGTTCCACCGCCAGGGCGTCGCGGTCTGCGCTCGCTTCGAGCACGGTGAGCAGCGCCTCGTATGCCGTGGCACTGCTAGCAACCGCTCTCAGCCGGGCCATGGTGTCCGGGCGCGTGTCGATGTGGTGGGCTGACCGGATGGTGAGCAGCGCATTGTCAACGAGCTTCTGCGGCTCCCCTCCGCCCAGCGCCCGGAAGCCCTCCGCGAGCAGTCCCCTTGCCCCGTCACGGTGCTTGGGATCGGCCATCAGGAGCACGGCCGCCAGCGGAGTATCCGCGCCGGCGCCGCTCGCTCCGTCGCCGCCTCCCACGCTGAAGAAGCACTCCTGCTGCGCGGCAGCCTCCTTGAACTTCTCCAGCCCGCGCTGATTGCGGCGCAGCCACTCGGTGACGGCCGCGTTCTCCGTCCACGGCTTATCCGTGGTGTCGCCCCAGTCGCCCTCGAACGGGGTGATGAGCTGGTACGCGGCCTGGTACGTGTCAAAGGCGTTGTTCTTGACGTGGCCGCCGAACGTCTCATTAATCCACGCGATGTAATTGACGGGCTTCTCCGGATCCGGCGCTGGCGGCCTCGGCTCCGCCCCCCAGGCCACAGCACCAAACGCACCCACCACACCGCCGGCAATCAGCATCCTTCGCACGGAGCACCTCCTCACGGGATCGGCCACGCGATGCAGGCAGCATCCGCCGCCTGTATGCCGAAGTTGGCGAGCCTTCACACTGCTACCGAAACTGGCTGAAGGTCTTGAGAAGTTTCATCGTTGCTTCGTACTCGAGACGACTGCCCTCGAAGTCGCACCTGTATAGACCCTGCAGATTCGACGGCAGGGTTACGCCCCGCTCGACCAAGAGAATCACTTTCCGACCGTAGAGGGCCATTGCGGCACCAATCTCGATAAGGACGTTGTCGTTGATCTTGGTGTGCTTCTGGCCAGAGTCGCGCTAATCACTTTACCCTTCGTTGGTCGCGCGCCATCCAACGGTTATCACCGCGTCCTATGCGGATCCGCACAATAACCTCCTCGATGCCCTCAAAGCCCGTAAATCGTCGGTTCGCTCATGATACGTTCCGATCGGTGCGGGCACGGTTTGCGCGTACTCCGTATAGCTTCCGCCGGGCTGGAAGTCAACGGGCGACAGGGGTGACAGGCGTTGCCACGGCGGGGCAGGCCGCAGCCAGAGCCGCCTCCCGCTTCGGGGGCGGCCCGATAAATAGTCCTGTGGCAAAAATTGACACAGGCGGGTCCGCGTGCTATGCTTCTGGTATGGCTACGCGAACCACCATGAACGTCTCCGTCACACCGGAACTGGAGGAGTTCGTCCAGACCCTCGTCGCCAGCGGGCGGTATCACTCGGCCAGCGAGGTCTTCCGCGAGGGGTTGCGCCTGCTCGAACAGGCCGAGCGCGGCCGGCTGCTGGGCAAGTGGCTCACCGAGGGGCTATCCCCCGAGGAGGAAGCCAAGCTGCCCGCGGATGTGCTCAAGCGTGCTCGCCAGCTTGTCCGGGCCAAGGTCCGCGCGGGCCTCGACGCCGCCCGGCGCGGCGAGCTGCTCGACGGCGAAGAGGTCTTTCGGGATATCCTTGACCAAAGCCGCCGGCGGCGCGCATCATCTAAGTGATGAATCGCTACGTCGTCACGGCCCCCGCACGGGCAGACCTGCTTGCCATTTGGCATTACATCGCGTAGCAGAGCGGCCTTGACCGCGCCGACCACGTGTTCACAGAACTGCAGTACGCCATGCAGAAGCTCGCGGAAACGCCTGGGATGGGTCACGTCCGCGAGGACCTTGCGGACGAATCGTTGCGCGTCTGGCGGGTCTTCTCCTTCCTGGTCATCTACCGCCCGGACACCTCACCGCTTCACGTCATACGCGTTCTGCACGGGGCCCGCGACCTCGAGGGCCTCCTGGGCGACGAGTAACGCTTCGGGTCGTGCACGGCCAGCCGGGCTGATGCGGCACACCGTGCCTTCGCGTAGACTTCCACTGCTCAAATTTCTGACTCTACGTCTTATTGAAAGCGTCGCACCTTGGCATCGGTGACGAGCATGCTGACGCGGCGGTCGAGGGGGCCGGCGGGAATTGTTGGACAGACTTGCTCTTCGAAAGCCAGCGCGCAGGCGATGCCGGCGAATTCCGGGTGCGCAAGGAAGCGATCGTAGAAGCCCCGGCCGCGGCCCAGGCGGTTGCCGTACTCGTCAAAGCCCAGCCCCGGCACCACCATCAAGTCGACAGTCACCGGCTGGGCCGGCACGCCCGCCTCGCGCCCGTGCCGTGCACTCCGTGTCCCTACCTCGCGCTCCAAACGCGTCGGCTGCTGACGGGGCGAAAGCGCCAGTACGCATGTCAGCCGTCCGACTCAGTCGGCCTCGGCGCTTGAGTGTGAGGCGAGGGTGACGAAGTGGAGTGCGCCCACGGCATCGAGGTCGAAGCCATAAGCCGCCGTGACGGGTTGTTCGCCTTGGCCGTCGATGCGGACGTAACGCACCTTGGGCAGCCCGGATGTCGCCAGGTCGTAAGACCGGACGAAGGCGAGGTCCGGGCACGCTTCATCGCCTGGAACGCGCGTGGCCGGTTCGGCGGACGCCGGTACGCTGATGAACGTCGCTGCGTCCGCGCTAACCAGCACGTTCACGGCGTCGAAATCCGAGCCGCTCCAGCGGGTCTGGTACACGTTGAAGTCCGCACCCGGCTCGTCCACGATGCGCCGGTTGCCGAAATCGAACTCGACGATCTGGCCCCCCAACCCCAGCCCGATCTCGTCCGGCGCCCCGAGAAACAACCGGTCGGAGTGCCCGGTTGTGTTGCGGCCGAGAACGCCCGGGAAGGGGCCGGCGGTGGTGGGTTCCCATGTGGGTACGAGGTCCTCCACCCGATCCGGAGGATACGGCGGCGCGTCGAAAGGACCAACGAAGTGGGTCAGCACCACCGTCGCGTTATGGTAGATGACCTCGCATGACCCTCCGCCGTGCAGGGCACAGCGTGGCGAGGCGTTCTCGAACCCGCCCAGGACGGCCGTCGCCTGCACCACAACCAGCCGGTCGTCATAGGCGGGCTCGAACCCGTCGTGCAGACTCACCCGCAGTTGGCCGCCCAGCAGCACATCCCCCTCGACGTCCAGGCGATCATGGCACTCCGGGGGGGCGCCGAACGCGTGGACCGCGAGAACGCCGTCCCCGAGGGAGCAGTCTCCCCACACGGTCAGCCGCGCGGGCGGATGTAACGTGGCCAGGCAAGCGCCCGCATTGCTGAGATCGCCGCGCCAGGTGCCGATCCGCAGGGTGCCGCCGTCCAGAGTGACGATCCCACCCGGCAGGCATTCGAACCGGTCCACGGCCAGAATGCCGCCCGCCAGGTCGACGTGCGCTTGGCCGAAGAGCCGGAGCGTGTCACCGACGGCCAGGGTGCCGTCGTTTTCGAGCAGGATCGTAGCCGCACCGCCCGCACCTTCGAACGAGCCGCCGACAAACAGACAACTGCGGCAGACCCAACAGGAGGCTGCGTCGGTGATGAGCAGTCGGCCCACTGCTCCGCGTTGCCCGGCCAGGGTGCCTCGACGCGACCGCAGCAGTCCGCCGTGCCGCACCTCAGCGATGCCGGTGCCGTGGCGGCCGATTTCGAGGTAGCGGTCCAACTCACACACCGAGCCACGCCCGCGCACCACCAGCGTGCCCCCGGGCCCTGAACCGAGGCCGATGGTCAGCCCGTCTCCACAGAAGATGCCGGCGCCGTCAGCGAGCTCCACCGCGGCCTGCCCGCGCCGGCCCACCATGACGGTGCCGCCGCAAAGCAGACGGGCGGCGGGCCCGGTCATCGCAAGCTGACCGACCGCCTCCGGCTCGCGACCGATGACGCACAACTTCGCGGTCACGGTGCCGCCGCGCTCAACCTGAAGTCTGCCCTCGCCGACGCTTCCCACCGTAAGTTCGAGGTACTCCGGTGGGACTTCGAGTGTGGATCCACCGCCTCGTACCAGTACCTCTCCCAAGCCCCCGCCGCCGTAGCCCAGCTCCAGCCGCTCCACGGTAAGCCAGCCGCCGTCCAGCAACTCCACCTTGCCGGTAACCGCGGCGTTGCCGGCGTAGAACCATCCCGAACGGAAGTGCGAGCCCTCGCCCCGGACCGTAAGCACGCCGGGAGCGCCGTATCCGACCTGCGTGTGCCGCACCTCCGCGACGGCTCCGTCGGCGAGCACCAGCTCGCCGTGGCCCAGGCTGCCCACGCGGAGCAACTCGACGGTGGTCCAGACGGCCCCAGGTCCCTCCACGGTCACGCGCCCCATGCCCTCGTGTTCGCCGCCGATTTCGCTGAGCCGGCTTTGCACTTGGGCGCCGCCCGGGATGTGTAGCGTGCCTGGCGCATCCCATCCCACGCGCAGCCCGCCGGCCAGCGTGAGACGTTGCCCTGGTTGGAGCGCCAGGTTGCCCTCGCCGCGGCCATGGGCGTGGCCGATGTCCAACGTGCCCGCCAAGTCCGCCTGCAAGGGAAGTCCCCGGAGTTCATTGACGCGCAGCGCGCTCGCGGCGGGAATGTCGGCGGGCACGTTCTGCCCGAGGACGGCCACGTCCACCACCGTCAACCCCTCACCGACCACGGAGGGGTGGAGTCGCTTACGCTGGCCGCTGCGCCACGTGGCCGTGATCGCCAGCACGCTCATCACCGTCACTGCCGCGAGCAGCACGATCAGAACGGCGGGCACGCGGTGTCGGCGGAGCCGTTTGCCGATGCGATAGCCCACGGAGTCCCGCCGGGCGGCGATCGGCTCGCCGGCCAGGTAGTGGCGGATGTCCTTCGCCAGCTCCGCGGCATCGGCGTAGCGCCGCGCGGGCTCTTTGGCCAGGCACTTCAGCGTGATGGCGTCCAGCTCGCCGTCGAGGTTCCGCCGTACGGTACTGGGCCGCTGAGGATCGAGGTGCCGGATGCTCTCCAGGGCTCGGGCCAGCCCGTTCACCGGGTAAGGCAGCCTCCCGGTCAGCAACTGATAGAGAATCACTCCGAGGGCGTACACATCGCTAGGGGCCTCTACGGTATCCGGCTGACCGTCGAGCTGCTCGGGACTGGCCCACGGCAGCGTACCCATGAACTCGCCGGTGTGGCTGACCAAGGTAGAGGAGCCGCCCACCCCGCTACCGATGACCGTCTTGGCCAGACCGAAGTCGAGGACATGCGGTTGTCCGTCGCGGTCGACGAGAATGTTGCCCGGCTTCAGGTCCCGATGGATGACGCCGCGCTGGTGCGCGTAGCCGACAGCCTCCGCAATCGCGGCGAAGAGGGTCAGCCGCGGGGTGAGCAAATAGGCGGGGACGCCTCCAGCCCAGCGGCAGATGTCGTCCGCGCCGGCCGCCTTCGCCACGGACAGTGGTCCCCAACCGCACGCCTCGCCCCCACCATCAATCAGCTTGTCCAGGCCGACGCCGTCGATGTACTCCATGACGTAGTAGGGTTGGCCGTCGTCCGTCACGCCGCGGTCGTAGAGCCGGACGATGTGGGGGTGCTGGAACGCGGCGATCACGTCCACTTCGCGGTTGAACCGACTCACCTGTTGGCGGGAGAGCCAGGCTCCGCCGGGCAGGACCTTGACGGCCACCCGGCGTCGCGTGGACACCTGGGTGGCCAGATAGACCACGCCCTGCCCGCCGCGGCGCAGGAGGTGCCACTCCGCGAAGCCAGGGATGCCGGGACGCGCCGGTGGCGACCAGTGGCTCTCGCGCACGGCCGCCAGGAGCAACCCCTCGTGGCTGTACCACTCTGATCCCGCGTTCATGTCCCCTTTGCCCGCATGACGGCACGCCCCAGGGAGCCCGGAGTTCGGGCAAGGGCGGTACCGTCGAGCGCGACGCCGCTCCGCCGGCGCCCGGGTGCCACATCAGCGTGCGTGAGTCCGCGCCGCCAGCGAGCCGCGGGCTTGCTCCCCTTGACGCCGAGTGTCAAGGGCAGCCCGCGCCCTGCGGCGGCACCCTGAATGTCGCACCATTGCGCTCGGTCCGTTAGCCTTCCTCCTCCACTTGGCGTTCCACGATTTGCGTGAGGCGTTTCAGAATGCGCGACTTCGCCTGATACACCTGACTCACGCTCAGCCCAAGGGCGGCCGCAATCGCCTGCGCATCCTGACCTTCCACCGCGTACCGTTGGAACGCCCGGAGGTCGGACTGGCTGAACTCCATATCGATCACGCGCATGGCCTGGCGGACGTGGTAGGCGCGCCACTCCAGCTCCCAGGTGTCCTCGATACCGGTGCTCCCACCCGCCGCGCGCGCGGTCTGCTCAACCTGACTTAGGTCCGCGACCCTGCCCTTCTGACACAAAAACCGGGTGATCGAATGCAGAGTGGCGGTCTTCAGGTATCCGCGAAAGCGGCCCTTCCGCCGGTCGTAGGTGAAATCGCGCATCGCCCGCGCCACCGAGAGGAGGACATCCTGCACTACATCGTCGCAGTCGGCGGATTGCAGGCCTCGACGCTGGGCGAAGCCTCGGATCAGCTCGCCGTACCGCTCCTGGAACTCCTCCCAGGCCGGGGCGTCCGCGGCGTCGGCCAACCGGGCGAGGAGGGTGGCGTGGGTGGTGGTCGGCTCGGCCCGCATGCCGTCCAGTATACCAAGCGGTGTCCGAGGATGGAGGCGCCCGTCCCGAAACACCTGCGGGTCTCCCACGCGCGACTCCGGGAGGGCGACGGGGGGTTGCCCGCTGCTCGGTGCTCGCGGGGTCGCACCTGCCCTCAGCCTTCCTGCCGGCGGTCGGTGGGCGTCGCCCCGCGAGGCACCGACAGTGCCGCCCGGAGTACCGTGCCGGTGATCCGGACCGTGCCGAGCCTGCTTGGCCGGGGGCGGAGGAACGTCAACGAAGGCGGTGTGGATCCGTGCGTCCGCGTGGGGTCTCCCGCGTGGCGCCGGGAACGTGTGGGGCGAGGCGTGCATGCGAGCGGGCCGGAGAGGACTGCTCTCCGGCCCGCTGCACCACCCCAAGACCTATCGTTACGTCGCGCGCACTTAGCCCAGCAGGGCGAGGATCTGGGACGCCTGCTGATTGACGACGCCCATCAGGGAGATGCTGGACTGCACGAGCACGCTCTGACGGTTGAGTTCGGTGACGGCCGTAGCATAGTCGGTATCCGCGATGATGCTCACGGCGTTGCTCAAACCGGACTGGGAGGCTTGCAGGGAGTTGATCGCACTGCCGACCTGGTACTTCTGGAAGCCGCCCAGTCGCCCGCGAACGTTGGCCACTTCCGCGATGGCGGCCTTGACCGAATTGAGGGCTCCGGCCACGTCGTCTTTCAGAGAGATCGAGCCGCCGGACTTCAGTTCGCTCAGGCGGGTGGTGCCGTTGCCGCCGGCGAGCTCGTAGGTGGCGAGGGAGTCTAGGCCGATCGTCGCCCGGGTGCTGCCGGTGGTGCCCAACTGGAACGTCGCCCCGCCTGCGGCCTTGACCGTGAAGGTCGTCGTCGGGCTGACCGTGGTGCCGCTGCCGAAGTCGCTGGAGAGCGTGAACGACAGACTGATGCCGCCCCCGTTGTAGTGGACATCGAGCCCGTCCACGCCCGCCGTCTGGCCGTTGACCTGAATATCGGCATCGCTGCCGAACGTCTTGGCCGTGTGTTGCAGATCGTTGCCGGTGCCGTCGGCGGTGGTAGTGGACCCGTAGCTGCCATTGACTACCCCCCCGGAAAGCACCTTCACGCTCACGAACTCCGCCTCGCCGAACTGCGTGGAGTTCAGGGAGAGGAAGGTGGAGGCTTCGATGGCGGACACGCCGGTCTGGTCCTTCACGCGGTTGACGGCCGCCACGATCTCGGCGGAACTCGAACCGCTGCCGATGTTGATCGTGGTCGCTCCGAGGGAGCCCTCGATGAGCAGTTCGGTATCCCCGTGTGTCCGGACCGTACTGCCGTTCCCCATGGCCGCCAGCGAAGCCGAGGCGAGGGAGGCCGACGCCACCCGCGTCACGGTGATCGTCGTATCGCTGGTCGAGTTGCTGCGCGAGTAGACGCGCAGGTCCTCGATGTCGGTGTTGGTGAGTACGCCGGCCGTCTGGATGCCGAACGACCCATCCAGGAGCCGCTTGCCGTTGAAGTTCGTGGTCTGCACGATGCGGTCGATGGCCGCCAGCAGATCGTCGACCTGCGCCTGGTTGGTGGCGATCTCCGCGTCGGTCAGCCCCGCATCGCTGGTGGAGGCGGAAACCAGCGACTGGATCTGGTTGAGCAGGTTGCCGATCTCGCCCAGCGAGGCATCGGCGACCCCCAGCATCGCGTCGGAGCGCTGGTTGTTGCTCAAGGCGGCATTCACCGCCGAGAGCTCGGACTTGAGCCCTTCCCAGGCAATCAGACCGGCAGGGTCGTCCTTGCCGGAGTTGATGCGCCGCCCGGTGGATAGCTGCGTCGTCACCGCCGCTTGGGCCGCCGAGTTCCGGTTGAGGATGTTCAGCAGGTTGGTGGCGTTCGTGTTGGTAATCGTCAATGCCATTGGTCGTACTCCCTTGCGGGCCACCGGCGGTGGCTCGTGGTGGTGTCAACTCGCGTCAACCCGAAACTAGGATATAAAAAACACGTGGGCAAACGGGTTGTGCTTTCGCGTGCCTTAACCACTCTGCCGGGGGCGCCAGGCGCGATTTCCGTCAAATATTCCTGTGCGGAGCCAACGTCCGCTTTTCCTGTCGGAAGGCCAATTCGCAGCGTCATTGGAGCAAAGCGGGGTTTCGTGAAGGGGACGCCACCGGCGAGCGGGACAGGAGTGCGGCACCGCCGCAGCCGCGTGAGCTTGGCGGCAGGCTCCTGCGCCCGCGGGGCGGAGTGGGTGGTAGCGCATGGCCCTGCCTGCGCAGCTCACCGGGCGTTCTGACTATTAGTAAGGATACCTGACATAGCCTCTCTCCTCTTCGGGGCGTGAACGCGACAAGGGAGAGGGCGAGTTGACTTGATTATCGCTCGTTGCCCGGTGAACAGAGAGTGGTAGACCGTCAAGCAGGTCCGCCGAATCGGGGAACCAACCGGCGGGCGCGGCGTGGCGGCACTGAGGTAGGTGTTGAGCGCCGGGTGCACCGTGGGTGGGCATGCCCGTGTCCTTGGGGGCGTTCTTGCTTTCCCCACCCTCACCCTCGCCTTTCTCCCTGCGAGGGGGTGGAGTCACCAGCCGCCTACACGCTCCCCCCGGCGGGGGCGAGCGGACCGCACCCACGCTACACACGGACGCGCTACGCGGGGCCCTGCCACCCCGCGCCCGCGGTCGGCTTGCCGATTTAGTGGAGCTACTTGGGGCCCGACCGTCACCGACCGGTAACGGCGCGCAGCTCGATGATGAATTGCCGGGCGGCGGCCGCGACTGCCCCGCGCCAATCACGGCGGTCCGCGACCGTCTCATAGGCATACAGGACGCTGCGCGAAGCATTGACGATCGCGCCGCGGCCGTCCGATGTGAAACAGCCGCGCACGTCCGCTGCCCCGCGGCCCTGGGCGCCGAACCCCGGCACCAGGAAGAAACACTGGGGCATCGCCGCCCGCACGGTCGCCACGTCTGCGGCCGCGCCCGGCGACACCACCGCCCCCACGGCGCTGAAGCCCGCGGCCCCGATAAGCCCCGGTGCGCTCGCCCACTCGTTTACGAGCTGCGCCACCCGCAGGCAGAATGGTTGACCATCGACCAGCTTCAAGCCCTGCAACTGGACTGCCGAGGCGTTACTGGTCTGGACCAGCACGAACACGCCGCGTCCGCAGGTGCGCGCCACGTCCACAAACGGCCCGACCCCGTCGTACCCCAAATAAGGATTCACGGTGACGGCGTCCGGTGTCGCGGCCGACGACGTGTTTCCCTGGGCAACCGGGGCAAGGTGGGCCGCGGCGTACTGGGTGGTCGAATGCCCGATGTCCGCACGCTTGACGTCACCGATAACCAGCAGCCCGCGGTCCCGCGCCGCCTGCACCACCTCATAAAAAGCGTGCCATCCCGGTGTGTGATAACGCTCGAAGAACGCGCTGTTGATCTTGACCACGGGTACCAGCTCGGCCACCGCGTCCAACACGCCCAGGCAGAACTCCTGAAGCGCCCCCGCGCCCGTCGCGTCATCCGGCACGCCCGCACCGCCGTGCGCCCGCCGGATCGGCTCCGGCAGGCGATCCCATAACGGATCCAGCCCCACGCACGCCGGTGTGCGCTTCGCTTCCACGGCCGCCCACAGTCGATCACCGAACAACTCAGTCACCGGTTTCCTCTCCCAAAGACCGGGCTGGGGATTAAGTAGCTCCACTTGGCGGGGAAACCGACCGGCGGTGTGGGGTGGCACGGCCAAGCGCAGCGCCGCCATGCTCTCTGCCGCGACCGACGCTACCGTCGGCATCAGCAGGCCTGCCTGGCTGCCGGGAGGCGGGTGCCTCCGGCTGGGGCGGGTCTCCCTCCGGTCTTCCCTTCTGCGTCGTCCTATCTGGCGCCCCCGCCTCGGACCTCGATCCGGGCGGTGCGTTCCCCATATCTCCGTGGTTCAGACGAGCTGCACCATACGAAGATGGGGGCTGGTCGGCAAGCACCGCGCCTGGCGGGGGGTCTACGTGCTCTGCGGGCGCAGGTGACCGGAGAACGCGCGACGGGCGGGGCGGCGGACGGATCGCCGCGTCCTTGTTACTCAAGTCCGTGTCGAAGAAACGGTGCCGATGATCCGAGCCGCGACCGTCAGGGAGCGGGCGTGTCGGCACCGGCAGCGCACGTTCGGGTAGGCTGGTAGAGAGCACCTCGGCGGGTTGTCAGGTACCCGGCTGGTCCTTCCGGATGACGTGCTGGTCGGACGCCAACACTTCCGCGCTGCTGGCGGTGTTGATGTGCCCGGCCCGCGGGGCGACCTTGCGGTAGCCCAGGTACTGAATGATCTCGAAGACTTCCGACCAGCTCGGAAACGGCCGCTCGTTGATACGCTTGTACTCGTCGAGGGCCATGATGAACTCGAGCAGTTCCCCGGTGATTTCGCCCTCCTCGGCCGCCCGGCGCACCTCCCCCCGCCGGCGGCCCGGCCCGCGCCGGCGGTCCATGCCGGTCCGGCGCTCGACCCCGCTGCGTCGTTCACTGCTGCGGCGGCGTCCCCCCTGCGCCCGCCGGTCCACCGCTACCGGTTCTTCCTGCGATGCGGACTCAAGCGGCGCTTGGGCCTGCGCCTCGGACGTATCGAACTCGCTCGCCGGCGGCTGCGCCACCGGCGCCTCCTGCTCGGTTTCCACTGGTTTGCAGGTTGCGGGGCCGCTCATGGTCTGGATCTCCGGATAGGGGCAACGTCTCTTGGGGGTTGTGCCCCTCCTCCCCGCGCGCTTCCCAATGGGTGCCGGCTCAGACGCCGGCGCGCGCCCCGACTCTCCAACCTATCGGCGGGCCTGCTCCACGGGTTGATCGGTCAACTGAATGTGACCTGGGAAGACTGTCCCGGGGCAGCGACTTGCCCCCCGGGGCGACGCAAGTTATCGCTCCCCGTTCTGCGGCGCCCGTGTCCACGTGCTTTCAGGCAACCTGGACGCCACCGGTACGAGAGAATGGCGCCCCGCGTCAACGAGCCACTGACGGTCGCGGCGTGCCTTCGCCCGGTGAAAGGCGCTCCTCGGGGCGGACGACAGAGCCCGCCCGGGCCCACACCCCACCGGGAGCCGGGAGGCACACCTGCGCCTGCCCTCGCTCCCGCGCGCCGACGGGTATCGACGGGCTCGGCAGCCTCGGGCCCAACCCCCCATCGGCCTTGGCGTCTACGGCAGCGGGGTGCAGAATCGCTCCCAACGAGGCAGGTAGTAGTGCTGGGGATCAAAGGAGAGTGCGATCGCGCGGGCGCGGCCGACGATCCGGTTGCGCGGCACGAACCCGAAGTAACGCGAATCCCGGCTCTCGTCGCGGTTGTCGCCCATGACGAAGTAATGCCCGGCCGGCACCGTGAGCGGCCCGAAACTGCGCGGTGCCAACACCCCCGGCGTGGCCATCACCGGATGCCCGCGACCGCCCAACGTCTCCTCGGCGCACACGTGCTTCGCACGCTCGGCCGGGTCCAGGTCCTCGAGTACGTCCTGGGCCAGGCGACCATACGGCGCTGCTTCGCCGTTAAGCACCAGGCGGTTGTTCTCCAGCGCAATACTGTCCCCCGGCAGGCCGATGACACGCTTGACGAGGCGCCGCCCGCTGTCCGGCTCAAACAGCACCACCACGTCCCCGCGCTGCGGATCCCCCCAGCGTGCGAGATGCCACGTCGTGAACGGCACCTTCAGGTCATAGGCGAGCTTGTTAACGAGGATGCGATCACCTTCCAGGATCGTCGGCTTCATTGACCCCGTCGGTACGTCGTTCCAGTCCGCCACGGCCGAGCGGAACGACCCCAGGACGATGGCCACCACCAGCAGCGGCTTGCCCCAGTTGTGCCAGAAGCGCCGCCCCCAAGACCGTACCGTCCCCCGTGGCTGTGCCATCGCCGTCCTCCCGTAGCCGGTTCCCGAGTCCTGACGGCGGCCCCCCCGCCGAGGCCCCTTGCCCGGCTGCTGAGTCTACGCCATCCGGCCGGGCGGGTTCGGCCGCCTGACACAACCTTACCATCCGCCAACAGCGTGCTACCCGGACTCCAACGCCACCTGGCCCGCCCACCCCCGCTGGGCAGCCCCCATCGCGTATGTTATCCTCCCCGCCGTGAAGGTACCCAGATCAGGAGACATCATGATGCGTTCGACGCTACACGCTTCTTTGTGCCTGTTCCTGACCGCCTGCGTGCTGGCCTTGGCCGGCTGTGCTAAGGACAAGCTCACCCGAGAGCGGTTTGACATGGTCCAGCAGCACATGACGACCCAGGCCCAGGTGGCCGACCTGCTCGGCGAGCCGACCGAGCAACTCGGCAGCCAGTGGTTCTTTGAACGTCACGACCGCGGCGTGACGGTCTTGATCGACTTCGATCAGGAAGGGCAGGTCGCGCGGAAGCAATGGATCGACGCCAACACCCGCGAGTGGTTCGACTCACACGAGAAGTGACCCCGCCGGGGTGCCCGAGTCCAGGCAAGGTCCGCCCCACCGCGGGCCGGACCAGCTTCGCGGTGCCGACCCCGTCGCACCTCCTTCCCTTCCCCCCCCAGCGGCGGGTTGCCCGGGGCTGAAGTGGGGGCGCGTCCTGTTGCGTAGGCTTCTACCGGCGGCGACTGCGCCCGCAGCGCCGCTACCGCCACGCTACAAAGCTGCTCGGTGCCCATTGGTCGACGACCGATAACCAACAATCGTCCGATTTATGTTTGCCAACTCTTCGTGGTTATGCTATTTTATCGGTGGAGAGAAAATATAGGCTGTGTCATGCTGGGGTTTTGAAAGCAAAAAGGAGTGTGATGATCGGTTGTGTCGAGCCTAACGACTGTGCATGGTCGCTTTGCTGAGCACGGCTCGACAGCGCAATCAAGGGCTCGCTTTGACGGGGCTGGCGCGGCCTAGCTGGTCGTGCAGCCAGTCATGTGCAGCCGAGCGGGGGTGGAAGTCTTCGGACGAGTCCAAAGGAGACATTCCACGCTGGGGGCAAAAGGGCCTGGGGTTATGTGACCCGGGCATCGGTGGCAAACGCGAGAGGAGGGGCACCATGAACCGCTGGCTTTGGGCGGCGCTCCTCGGAGGACTCATGGGGCTGCCCGCGGAGGCCGGGCTGGTCGTACTCGACTTCGAGGACCTTGAATACGGTGAGGTGCTGTCCGGCACGACCTACGGCGACATCTCGTGGGAGTTCGGGAGCGGAGGTTACCTGGGTCGCATCGGTTACTGGATGACGCCGAGCAGTCCGAACGGCAACTACCCCGCCTCCGGGCAACGCAATCTGATCAACTGTTACGGCGACACGCAGCTTGGCCTGGCGTTCGCACACCTGGCCAACATCGAGGGCGCGTACTTCAGCGGGCAGGGGCACCCAACGGCGTGGACCCCGGCCGTCCGTGTACACGCCTACCGCAACGGGGCAGAAGTGGGCACCACGCCGTGGCTCGAGGGCATCAGCGCCGAGCCGCAGTGGCTCGCCATCGGCTTTGACTCCGTGGACCGCCTTGTGGTGGAGGCGGTTCCGGTGGTCAGCGGCGGCGGCTGGTACGGGCTCGACGATCTGACGTTCTTCGCCCACGCTCCCGAGCCGGGAACGCTGGTCCTGCTGCTGGGCGGGGTGGGATTGGTTGCCCGGCGGATGCGGCACCGGCGGGGCTCTTGACCGGTCGGCCGCTTGCGGGGAAACCACGCGCATGCTGGCGTGGTCGACGTGGCTGACGGTGGGGGTGTTCGTTGGCGCCTGGGTGGCGGCGGCGAGCATCGCGGCCGCTCACGCGATCATGTACAAGCGCGACTCGCGCAGCGCGGCCATCTGGATGATCTTGAGCTGGGCCCTGCCACTGGCGGGGCCCTGGTTGTATTGGGTCTTCGGCGTCAACCGGCTCGAACGACAGGCCGTGCGCCAGCGCGGGCATCGGGGTCGCGACTTCGTCGCGCCGCTGTGCATCGACGTGCCGGACTGGGAGCAAACGGCTCCGGAAGTGGTGGGGCACCTGGCGCCGCTGCGCCGGGCGGCGGAACGCGTCACGCGCCTGCCGCTACTGCCGGGCAACGCCGTCGAACCCTTGCACGCCGGCGAGCAGGCGTATCCGCGCATGCTGGCCGCCATCGAGCACGCCGAACACTCTGTTACGCTCGCCAGCTACATCTTCGATTGGGACGAGGTCGGGCACAGCTTTGTTGCCGCATTGGAGGCGGCCGCCCGACGCGGTGTGCGCGTGCACGTGCTGGTCGATGGGATCGGCGCGTTGGGCAACGGTTCGCGCATGGGACGTTTACTGCTGAAGTCAGGGGCGGAGGTGGCGGCGTTCTTTCCGTTGCGTTTTCCGTTCGGGCGTTTGCGGATCAACCTGCGGAACCACCGCAAGATTCTTGTGGTGGATGGCCGGGTCGGCTTCACCGGCGGGATGAACATCTCCGCCCGGCACCTGCTGGGCACACCGTCTAGGCCCCCTCTCCCCCCCGGAGGGAGAGGGCAGGGTGAGGGGGCTGACGCCCCAGCAATTGTCGATTGTCGATTGTCGATTGCACCCGGCGGACCGGACGCGGTGAGGGGGCAGCCCACGGATGTCACCCCTCTCCCCCCCGGGGGAGAGGGTAGGGTGAGGGGGGCGACGTTCGGGGCCTCCGGGCTCCCGGCAAGTCGTCGCGTCGAGGACCTGCACTTCCAGCTCACCGGCCCGGTGGTGGCCGAGCTGCAACACACGTTCGTCGAGGACTGGGCACTGGTCACCGGTGAGGTGCTGACGGGCGATGCTTACTTTCCGCCACTGGCACCCGGCGGGCCGGCTCTGTGTCGCGGCATTTCCAGCGGGCCCGACGAGGACTTCGAGACCATTCATTGGATTATGCAGGCCGCCTTGGGCGCCGCCCGCGACAGCGTGCGTATTGCCACGCCGTATTTCGTGCCGACCTCCGCCTTGATTTCCGCGATGGTGCTGGCCGCGCTGCGCGGCGTGCGCATCACGCTGCTGCTGCCGGGTCTGGTGGATCGCCCGTTCATGCGCTGGGCGGCCGATGCGTACCTGTGGCAGCTTCTGGAGCACGGCGTACACATTCGTCGCCGGCCGCCGCCGTTTGTGCACACCAAACTGATGATCGTCGATGACCGCTGGACGCTGCTGGGCTCGGCCAACCTGGACCGCCGCAGCTTTCGGCTCAACTTCGAGTTCAACGTCGAGGCCTACGACGTGCAGCTCGCGCAACAGCTTGGCACGTGGATGGACGCCCTGGCCGCCGCGTCGGAACCGGTGACGCTCGAACAAATGGACTCCCGTCCGCCCTGGCGTCGCATCCGCGACGGGACGGTGAAGCTGTTTTCGCCGTATCTATAGACCAGCTCTGCGCTGGCGATGGTTCTGGCGCACCTGTCGCGCGGCGGGCGGAATGCGAAGTGGCCCCCAACGCGCGGCGTAGCCTGCGACCGCGAGCGGTTGCGGCGGGATGACTGAAGCGGTGGTCGTGAGCAGCGAACATGACTTCGCCAGGGTGGAGCTGTCGCCGATTTCGACCCGCGCCTACTGTGGGTACTCGTTGGGCGGCAGCTACGAGCAACTGCGCTGTCCCGAGTGTAGTATGCCATTCAGCCTCGACGACTGCACTGTCGTCGTGGAGAACCCAGCAAGGTAGCAACAGCCGTGCCGCGAAAGTACGGCCGATGAAGACCACATTCCCTGAACGTGGTTCCTCCCGCTGCGTTGCGCGCTGAATTGACACGACCTCCAGGACCAGGGCGCCGGCCAAAATGAACGACCGGCCAATGGGGACACTGTCCGGCTTGTTATGCCTCCGGCGGGAACGTGTGGACTATAAACACGTGCTCATCGATAACCGCTTGGTCGTAATATTCGAGGCGTTCGTCTCCCTCATAATCTGCCCGACGGACTGGGCACTGCTCTTCCAGACAAACGTAACGCCAACCATCCTCCTGTATATACCCCTTGGCAATATGCAGCGCATTAGGCCTAGTCTGTTCCTTGATCCAGCAAGCCACATAGGCGCCTCCGCAGTCCTTAGCGTGTTCGGATTGGGGCTCCGGCTCGGCGTAAATACGAAGGTACTGCATCGGGACCCGGAACCAGTCCGGATTGGCTTTCTCACCGTATTCCAGTTGGATGGACAACTCCAGCAAGTCCCTGGACACCGCACGGGCTTGCTCCGGCGTGAGCTTCACCCCGTCATCGTGGGTACCGCCCGCCTTCAGATGAACAACCGAGGCGTCTGCGATCCACATGCGCACCTGGCTGTTATCGTATTCAGAGAACATCGTCTACTCCGTGCCAACCACCAGCGGTGGTACAACCCCCAGGTGCAGAGCCCTGGTCCCGCGGGCGCATATCGCGCACGGAGCATCGCACGCCTTCTCCCTACAGGCGCGATGCCGCAACCCGGCCTGCGTTGGGCAACCACCCGGCTGACACGGGGAGGCTACTCGATGGCGGGACAGACTACAAGCACCTTCTACATCCCGGCCTGTCTCCGCGAGCCTGGTCACGTGCAGACGGTTATTACAAACACCCGGGGGCGTCGACACCGTGTCACTACCTTCGAGCAACATCAGGCAGCTGGGCACATTAGGGTCGGCGGACAGGGTTGGGGTGGGCGGTCGCAGGGCTGCGGAACGGGCTGTGGTCACCAGCGACTCGCGCAACGCGAGCAACCGTCCTACAAGTCTCCGGCTTCTTCGGGAAGAGAGCGGCTGAGAAGCGCGCTGGCGGCCGGTTTCAGCTTCGTCCGAGCCTCTTCCTGCCAGGCCGGGCGTGGGTCAGAGATCCCAAGCGGTGCACAGGGTGACCCGCGGGGCTGAGTCCCGGCACTGATAGCGCGATGAGCGCGGCATTGGGTGCAAGAAGCGAGGATAACGCTGCCAGCGTGGAACTACCGCCGATTTCGACCTGCGCCTGCTGTGGGTACTCGCTGGCGGGCAGCCACGAGCAACTGCGTTGCCCCGAGCGCGGCGCGCCATTCAGCCTGGAGGATTGCACTGTGATCGTGGCGAATCCGCTGCGCCGGCTGCGTCTGTACCGCGCGATTGCGGTGTTCGTAGTGGTGGCGGCGGGTGTGTACTTCCACGTGCTCCCCGGACGCGCGGTGGCGCCGATTGCATCGGTAGTTGTGCTTGTCGCTCTGTTCATGTCTCTCTATTATCGATACTGGTGGGCTTGCACGGTCGCCTTCCGAACAGATGGAGTCACCGGGATTCGTGCGGGTCGGATTGTCGACGTGTGCCCGTGGAGTGAGATCAAAGGCGTGAGGCTGCGGGGCAGTTCAAAGAGACAATGGGGACTGGTCCTGTTCCGGACGGGGAGCCCTTGGTTGCACGTGGTCCCGTGCGGTCTCGATGCGCTCGTGGCGGAGCGATTGTACGCGCAGATAGAACAATTGCGCCGGCACGCAACGGAGGTCGAGCCAGCAACCCAACACAGTGAGCGCAAGCAGGGAAGTGGTGAGCCACCCCGGTGAATCCACGCCTCGTGGGTCACAGCGTCGCGCAGCGTGGAACTGGGCATGCGGGCACTGTCAATCGGAGCCGGAGGCGGCCCCGCCCGTGACACCGGACTGCTTCGGAACTGCTTTGAGCTTCGCTGGGCAGGGGCCCACTTGAGCCGCCGATACACGGATTCTCAGTCGGTTACCCTGCGCCAGAAGTGACGACGGGAGCGGCACTCATGGCTGATCCAACCCGCGCGTCGGTGGTTACGGCAGCGGGCGGGGAATGAACGCGCGGACTCGTTCACCGGGCAACTTGGTCGTCCGGTAGGTGCCGGTCTGAGGCGGTGTCATCAGAAAACGGCCCCCCGGCTGGTCGCTCACTGAGAAGCGAAGTACGTGCTTGGCGTCCCGCGCCTCGCGGGAACGCATGCGGCTGCCCCAAGCGAGCGTTCTGGCCCACGCGACCCTCACCCCTACCCCTCTCCCTGGAAGGGCGAGGGGTTCAGACGCCGCGCGCCCAGCCCGCCGGCGACGGCCGGCGGCCAAGCACCCACGCTGAACAACTACGAAGCGAACGCTTCTCAACCGATCTCGCTAAGAAACGGTCGTTTGTCAATGGCGACCGGGCCGCCGGATTCCCCCTCACCCTGCCCTCTCCCCTAACGGGAGAGGGGTTGCGGAGCCAGGCGCGGCCACGCCAGGGTGCTCGGCGTCGCGCCGTTGCCCAAAGGGGAGAGGGGTTGGGGAGCCAGGCGCGGCCGCGGAGGCGTTGGGCGAGTTGATGACGATGTGGCAGAGGGTGAACCCGCCCTTCCGTCCCCGCCACGCGTTGCCCTCCGGCAGAGGCACCACGGAGACACCGAGGGCACGGGGAGGACTGGGATCGGGGCATCCGTTTCTCCTCTCCGTGATCCCCGTGTCTCCGTGGTAAGAAGGAAGTTCAGTCCCCAAGTTGTCCGGTAGCTTGGCACCTGGATGGACGAACTGGCCGCCGGCTCGGAGAACGTAACGCTCGAACAGATGGATTCGCGTCCGCGTTGGCGCCGCCTCCGTGACGGCACCGTGAAGCTCTTCTCGCCGTATCTGTAGATCAACCCGCGCTGGCTTACTCCTGCGGGCCGGTGAAGGCCGTGCTGAAGCTCTGGAAATCGGCCAGATCGACATCGAGGTCGCCGTCGAGGTCGGCCTGGGCGAAGGAATCGGGATCACAGCCGGACGGCGGCGTGGTCACATCAGGTCCCGCCAGGCAGGCGGCGAAGGTGTCGAAGTCATCGACGTCCACGTCGCCGTCGCCGTCGAGGTCGCCCGGGACGTCACAAGCCCAGCGAGCCCAGTAGCACGAGACGTAATCGCCGGCAGTCGTGAAGTAGCCCCCCGCGATCACCTCGCCCGCCCCCCCCGAGGCGTCGGGGTAGACCGTCAAGGCGCGCACCCCGTTGTTCATCCCGGCCCCCAGCGGTTGCCAGGCACCGGTGTTCCAGCAGGCGATGTAGCTGCACGTTGCCCCGCCGGCGCTGGTGAAATCGCCTCCGGCGATCAACTCGGCGCCGTGAACCTTCACGGCGTACACGTAGGGGTTCACGCCGCCCATTCCTGACCCCAGTGGCTGCCAGGCACCGCCGTTCCAGCGGGCGATGTAGTTGCACGGCACGCCGCCGGCAGACGTGAATTCGCCCCCGGCGATCAGCTCGCCGTTGAAGACCGCAAGGCATTGTACGTAGGGGGTGCTCCCGCCCATCCCCGATCCGAGCGGCTGCCAGGTGCTGCCGTTCCAGCGGGCGATGTAGTTGCAGGACACACCGCTGGCGGTCGTGAAGAAGCCTCCCGCCATGAGCTCGTTGTTATAGACCGTCAGGGCGCGCACGATGTTGTTGACCCCCGCTCCCAGCGGCTGCCAGGCGCTGCCGTCCCAGCGGGCGATATAGTTGCACGGCACGCCGCCGGCGGACGTGAAGCTGCCCCCCGCGATCAGTTCACCGTTGTGCACGGTGAGGGCGGACACGGTGGGAGAACTACCCCCCATTCCCGACCCGAGTGGGTGCCAGGCGCTGCCGTCCCAGCGGGCAATGCGGTTGCACGGCACGCCGCCGGCGGTCGTGAAGGCGCCGCCCGCGATCAGCTCGCCTGCCTGGCCCGGCGGATAGACCGTCAGGGCGTACACGTAGCTGTTCATTCCCGACCCCAACGGCTGCCACCCGCCGCCGTCCCAGCGGGCAATGCGGTTGCACGGCACGCCGCCGGCCGCGGTGAAATCGCCGCCGGCGATCACCTCGTCCGCCGGTCCCGGCCCCCCGGCGTAGACCGTGAGGGCGAGCACGGTGCTGTTCATTCCCGACCCCAGCGGCTGCCAGGCGCCGGCATTCCAGCGCGCAATGCCGCTGCACGGCAGCCCGCCGCCGGTCGTGAAGTAGCCCCCCACGATCAACTCGCCTGCCCGTCCCGGCGCGCCGGGATAGGTCGCCAAGGCGCGCACAATGTTGCCCACGCCCGCCCCGAGCGGCTGCCAGACGCTGCCGTTCCAGCTTGCGATGTAGCTGCACGTCGCGCCGCCGGCGCTGCTGAAGTCGCCGCCCGCGATCAGTTCGCCCGCCTGTCCCGGCGCGCCGGGATAGGCCGTCAGGGCGCGCACCATGCTATTCGTCCCCGCCCCGAGCGGTTGCCAGGCGCCGCCGTTCCAGCGGGCGATGTTGTTGCACGCCGCGCCATCGGCCGTTGTGAACGTACCCCCCGCGATCAACTCGCCGTCGTAGGCCGTGAGGGCGGATACGCTTGGGGAACTGCCGCCCACCCCCGCCCCCAACGGTTGCCAGGTGCTGCCGTTCCAGCGGGCGATGTTGTTGCACGTGGCGCCGCCGGCGGTGGTGAACCTGCCCCCCGCGATCAGCTCACCGTCGTGCACGGTGAGGGCGGACAGGGTGGGAGAACCGCCCCCCATCCCCGACCCCAGTGGTTGCCAGGTGCTGCCGTCCCAGCGGGCGATCCGGTTGCACGTCACCCCGCCGGCGGTCGTGAACGCGCCCCCGGCGATCAGTTCGCCGTTGTAAACCGTCAGCGCGTGCACCTGGTTGTTCATCCCCGAGCCCAGCGGCTGCCACCCGCCGCCGTCCCAGCGAGCGATCCGATTGCACGTCACCCCGCCGGCGGCCGTGAACGCGCCCCCCGCGATCAACTCGCCGTTGTACACCGTCAGCGCGTTCACCGGGCCGTCTGTCCCCGAGCCCAGCGGCTGCCAGGTGCTGCCGTCCCACGCCGCGACGTTGTTGGCGAGAATGCCGCCCGCGACCGCGAAGTTCCCGCCGGCAACCAGCAGTTCGGTCTGCAAGGCCGAGGCGTCGGGGTCCCACGTGGCGGAGGCATGCACGGGTCCGTCGGTCCCCGGCACACCCTCGCCCGGCAGCCAGCCGCAGGCCTGGGCCGCCGCCGGCGGCGCGCCGCCCGCGGCACAGGCCACCACGACGACCCCCGCGATGATCCTGGCGTACTCCCACCCCTGCGGTAGCACTCGCCGGTCAGTGGTGGTCCGGGCACACATGTGACTGTCCTCCCTCCAGCGATGGCGCTGGGCTCCGTTGCTCCGCATGGCGCGATGGATGTGCCGGAGGGTCACCGTCCCGCAACTGCCTGCACGCATCGCCCTGCGGGGGTACAACCAAGGGGGGCTTCTTCCCCGGAAGTCATAGCACCAGTCTAGCAGAACGTACTGCCTGACTCAATGGCCCAACGAAGGAGTCTGCCACGCAGAGCGCTGCGAATCGCGGCAGGGGCAGAGCGGGACTCCAGCCGTAGATACACGAGTTCTCACGCCGTCGCCCCGGGCCGCGGCGTTGTGGGAGAGTTGGCTTGCGTCTCAGCGGTCGCGTCGCCAGTCGACCCGGAAGGGCTGCATGCGGCGGGCAGTGCGATTGACCGCGAGTTGGCCGAACCGCTGGTGTTACCGGGGAAGCCGGACCCGACCGGCCGGCTTGGCAGGTGGAGGAGCGATCAGGTCACGGCGGCCCACTCCTGCGGGTCGGCAAAGGTCGTGGGGAGCAGCCACCAAGGCGCCCAGAGACGAAGAGTGCGCAAAGCAATCCCTCTCCCACTCGAAGGAGCGGACAGGGTGAGGGGAGGAGTGGCGCGTGGGTCCGGCTCTCCGAGCGCCTCCTCCTGGACAGAAGCGGCTGGGCTACGAACTCAACGTCGCTTGGTATGACCAAAGCGGGTGCGCGGACACGCGCCGGCCAACGATGAGAACCGGCCGCTCCCTGATCCCGACCTGCGTCGGGACGGTTCGGACCACCGGGGCCGCATCAAGAACGGTGATTCGGCGCTCGGCTTCCTCCCGGACCGCGAGGATTCCGTGGCACCGGCGTCCCGCCGGCGGACCCACGGGCGAGACGCAGGTGCCACGCTGGGGGCTGCGGGGGAAGGTCCACGCTGAGCCTCGGTGGCTTGGTGACGCGTACCTGACGCGGACATTGCCCATGGCGGTGTAGCTCGGCACAGTCCCCGCGGTGCGGAGTGTCCGGGCTTTGCCGGTTTCCGTCGGAAATTGTCCACACTTGCGAGGTGTCGTGAAGAGCGTTGCGAAGCGCAGGGGATCGTGCGATGCTATCCGGCAGAGCGGTGCTCGGCGGCCTGTTGAAGCCGTGTCGGGCCGGGGCAGGAGCGTGGAAGACCGGTGCGTCTGGCGGCTCCCACGTCGGCCGCGGGAGGCCGACGCTACTTGTTCAACGGACTGGCAACGCCGCCTGCGGACCATTGCACAAATCACATTGATGCGGAGAGTACTCATGAACAGGCAACTTCGGATGATCGTTTTGGGCATTGTGTTTCTCGGGGGCGTGGGCCTCGCGTGGGCGGCGGCGGCGGCGCCGGCCACGGCGGTGATCCCGCGTCAGGTCCTCTTCGGCAACCCGGACCGGGCGTCCTTGCAGGTCAGTCCGGATGGTCAGCAACTGGCGTTCCTGGCGCCGCTCGACGGCGTCCTGAACGTCTGGGTGGCACCGCTGGCTGACCCGGCCAAGGCGAAGGCGGTGACCCACGACACGCGGCGCGGCATTCGGGGGTACTTCTGGGCGTTCACCAACGAGCACATCCTGTACGTGCAGGACAAGGACGGGGACGAGAACTGGCGCGTGTACAGCGTGAACGTGAAGACCGACGCGGTGCGGGACCTGACGCCGGCCACCGGTGTGCAGGCACGCGTGCAGGGCGTCAGCTACAAGTTCCCGCACGATATCCTGGTCGCGCTGAATGACCGCAACCCGCAACTGCACGACATCCACCGCGTGAACATCGAGACCGGCGAGAAGAAGCTGCTCCTGGAGAACGAAGGCTACGTGGGCTTCGTCACCGACGACACCTACGCCGTCCGCTTCGCCATGCGCATCACGCCGGACGGGGGCGAGGAGGTCCTGGAGCGCACGGCCGACGGCGACTGGAAGTCCTTCACCAAGATCGGGCAGGAGGATGCCCTGACCACCGGGCCGGCGGGTTTCGACAAGAGCGGCAAGGTGCTGTACATGACCGACAGCCGCGGGCGCAACACGGCCGCCCTCACCAGCTATGACCTCACCACGGGCAAGCAGACGGTGCTGGCCGAGGACCCGCGGGCCGACGTGGCCGACGTGATGGCGAAGCCGGTCGAGAAGACCATTGAGGCCGTCGGGTTCACGGTCGAGCGCAAGAACTGGAAGATCCTCGACAAGGCGATTGAGAAGGACTTCGCGACGCTGCGCAAGGTGGCGGACGGCGACTTCGAGGTAACCAGCCGCTCCCTCGATGACAAGGTCTGGATCGTGGCGTACCTTCAGGATGACGGCCCGGTCCGCTACTACCGCTATCAACGCCCCAGTGGGAAGGCGGACTTCCTGTTCGTCAACCGCCCCGCGCTGGAGAAGCTGCCGCTGGCGAAGATGCACCCCGTGACCATCAAGTCACGGGACGGGATGGACCTCGTCTGCTACCTCACGCTGCCGGTGGGCTCGAACCCGGACGGCAAACCGCGGCCTGCCCAGCCGGTGCCGCTGGTGCTCAATGTGCACGGCGGCCCGTGGGGGCGCGACAACTGGGGCTATAACGCGGAGCATCAATGGCTGGCCAACCGCGGTTACGCGGCACTGTCGGTGAACTTCCGCGCGTCCACGGGCTTAGGCAAGCAGTTCACGAACGCCGGCGACCGCGAGTGGGGTGCCAGGATGCACGACGATCTGCTCGACGCCGTGCAGTGGGCCATCCGGGAGCACATCGCCGATCCGAAGAAGGTGGCGATCATGGGCGGCAGCTACGGCGGGTATGCGACGCTCGTCGGCATGACGTTCACACCGGACCAGTTCGCCTGCGGCGTGGACATCTGCGGACCGTCGAACCTGGTCACGTTCATGAATGCGATCCCGCCGTACTGGCAGCCGGTGGTGGATTTGTTCGTGAAGCGGATTGGCGACCATCGCACGGAGGAAGGCAAGAAGTTCCTGCTGGAGCGTTCGCCGCTGATGAAGGTCGCGCAGATTCAGCGTCCGCTGTTGATCGGGCAAGGCGCCAACGACCCGCGCGTCAAGCAGGAGGAGTCGGACCAGATCGTCCAGGCCATGCAGGCGAAGCAGATCCCGGTGACGTACGTGCTCTTTCCCGATGAGGGGCACGGCTTTGCCCGGCCGGAGAATCGCCTGGCGTTCTACGGGGTGGCGGAGTCATTCCTGGCTCAACACCTCGGTGGCCGGGCCGAGCCGATCGGGCAGGACTTCGGAGGTTCCAGCGTCAGCGTGCCGGCCGGCGTCGATCAGGTGCCCGGCGTGGCGGAGGCGCTGAAGCAGGGATAGGGGAGGTTCTTTTCTTTGTTCTGTCGTCCCCTTCGGGGGCTCTGTACGTGTGCAGGTCTTCGGAGAAGCCGGGGGTTTCGCCCCCGGCTTCTTACTTGATCCCCCGTCGGGGGAAGAATGGCCGAAGCAGCAGGAGCTTCCGCGTTGCTGCCGCGTCCGAGACCGTGCTGCTGGAACAAACGGACTCGCGGGCGCGTTGGCGCCGCCCCCGCGATGGTGCGGTGAAGCTCCTTCCGCCGTACCTGCACATTGCCCCGCGCTGCCTCACTCCTGCGCGCCGGTGAAGGCCGTGCTGAAGTCTGCGACGTCCGCCAGATCGACGTCGAGGTCACCGTCCATGTCGGCCCGCGCGAAGTAGTCCGGAGCGCAGCCGGGCGGCGGCGTGGTCATGCCGGGCCCACCCAGGCACGCGGCGAAGCCGTCGAAGTCATCGAGGTCCACGTCGCCATCACCGTCGAGGTCACCGCCCAGCAGGAACTCGAGGCGGAGGTTGTCGAAGAAGGTGTGCCCGTCCGCGAAAGCGCCGAAGTCGGCGAAGACGCGCACGCCCAGGCGAATCTCGTGCATACCCTCGACGCCCGTCAGGTCGAGCACCTGGTCGTAGTAGCTGCCCGCCACATGGTTCTTCCAGGACCAGCTTGTGCCGTCGTCAATCTGTACGTAGGCGGCCGTGCAGGTCCCGCCCTTCAAATGCGCGTCGAACAGCAGCTCCCGCGCGCCGGTCAGGTCCGCTAACTGGTAGAACTCCAGGTAGTCATCCACGTAATGCGGGCCGAAGATCGAGGCGAATACATAAAGTGACCAGTCGCCGTCGGAAACCCAGTTGAAGTCCGGGTCGTCGAGCAACGCCTCGCCGTGGCCGTTCACGTGCCCTTGGCGGCGCCAGGCCCAGTGGTTGGGCATGCCGCGCCAGGGCAACGGTCCGGCCCAGCCGCCCTCCGGCATGTAGTCGGCGTGCTCGATCTCGAAGCTGGCGTTGCGCAGCGGGCCCAGCGGCTCTGCCGTGCCGAAGAGTTGGAACGAGACGTCCACGGGGTTCCAGCCGGCGGGCAACGTGCCGGTGTAGAGCTGCAGGTTGTGCTGCGGGCTCTCACCCCAATGGCTCCAGGAGGTTCCATCGGTCGAGTACACGGCGCTGCCGGCCGTCTGTTGCGCGGGGTTACGGAACTTCCAGTGAAAGTGCTCGAAGCCGAAGATGTCGTGGTATACCTGCACGCCAACCCAGTACACGACCGGGTTCTCCGGCGAGCCTTCGGCGTAGAACCAGTCGTTTTCGGCAAAGGCCACGCGGAACGTTCCGTCGCCGACGGCGTACCAGCCGATCTGGTGAGGGTCGCCGGGAGCGGCGTTGCCCAGATGGCGTTGGTACAGCAACGCGCCGGGATGGCTGTCCTCGGTCTGCGTGGCCGGAACGTCGGCCCAGAAGTACACGTCCACGCCCAACGGATAGGGATCGTCCACGCCCGCCACGCGGATCTCCGAGATGCGCGTCCGAGCCGTAGAGACGAAATCGTCCGCGCAGAGGTAATAGTACGAACCGCTGTGGGTACGCCAGCTCATGGCCGTGCGCGAGTCCATGCTGTCGAACTGATTCCAGACGAGCGGGTCTCCCCAGTCCGCCCGCGCCAGCGCGGGCAGACCCGTAAGCAGCGTGCACGTCAAGATCGCCGTCCCCATTCGTGTCATGCACCTTCTCCTTGCACCTCCCGCACGGGACCCCACCCCTGGGAAGCGCGGAGGGTGGCGTGCCCAAGCCGGTCGACGGTAAGGGGGGTGGCATGCTCAAGCCCGCCGCCGACGGGCGCCGGCATGCCGTACCGGTCGGCCCTCACCAACCGGAGCGGCATGGCGGCGCTGCGCTTGGCCATGCCACCCCCCAACATTGGTCGGTTCCCCAATCAGGTGGAGCTGCTGAGCCCGCCGGTAGCCGTCGCCCCGCAACCGGGACGCCCGCCCGACAGCCAGGCTGGCTGCACCTGACCGGCGGAGCAGGCCATCCTCAACGCCGGCGCAGCAACACCAGGCCGCCCAGCGCCAGCAGGGCCAGCGAGGCAGGCTCCGGTGTGCCATACACCTGGAACTCCATGTCCACCGAGCGCCAGCCGTCCGGCAGCAGGCCCGTGTAGGTACCGAACTGCCAGTGGTTGCCGTTGAACCAGTCCTCCACGTAGTACGCGCCCAGATGTTGCCAGTTCCCGCTGCCGTCCGTGTTCCCGACGACGGCGTCGTCGAGGTTGTGGATGTCGGGCGGGTTGGGGTTGTCGTTATGGAGGTTGTCGCGATAGCTCCAGTAGAACTTCTCGAAGCCGAAGATGTCATGCTTCGGCTGCACGCCCACCCAGTAGACGATCGGGTTGGCGACCGAGCCCTCCTGGTAGAACCAGTCGTCTTCGGGCAGGTTGATGCGGAACTCGCCGTTGCCGGCGTCCCACCAGCCGATCTTGTGGGGATCGCCCGGGTCAGCGTTGCCGAGGTTCCAGAACTTAAGCAGCGCGCCCGGATGGCTTTCCTCCTCCGCCGTCGCGGGGACGTCCGCATAGATGAACACGCGCGCGCCCAGGTTGAACGCGTCGTTCGCACCCTGGACGCGGATCTCGTTGAGCCAGCCCGCCTGCGTGCACAGGAAGTCATCGGCCACCAACTGCCCGTGGCCCCACGAGCTCCACCAGCTCTCGATCTTCCGACCGTGCGGGTCCGGGTTGTCAAACTGGTCCCACTTGAGCGGGTAGCCCCAGTCAGCCAGGGCAGTCGCACTCCACGCCAATACGACCACAATCCCAAGCATCTTCTTCATGGTACGCCTCCTCCACTGCAATCCAGTACCGCTCGTGCGGTAGAGAGAACACACACCCTCTGTGGGTCGGCGGACTTCGCCGATCCGGACAGTCAGTTCCGCGGCGCGGTCGCGACCGGGTCCGCGCCAGGCGGACGTCCTCACGCGGCAGACCGGGCAACGCCTGTCCCAGCGGCCGCCGACATCACGACGCCGGGGTCACGGTGCCGGCAGACCGCACTCCGCGTTCAACGCCGGCAGCGCGGATGGCTCGGTCGTCAGAGAGACGCGCGAAGGGCGACGGCAACGTCGTGGGCATCGCGGCTCGACGCGGCCGTCCCCTCGTTCCACCCCGCTGAGCGCCGGTACCGATCCAGGAGACGATCCTAGCATCCCCTGAACAGGTTGTCAAGAGAGTTTCTCTGGATATGACTAAGTGATTGTCGGACCGTGGTTTATGACTTTCGCAGCGACATGGACAAACTGCCCGCGGGCCGCTATACTGGGCCTCACTATGCCTACCCTCAGCCCTCCGGAAACGTCGTTCGAGGAGCGCACCAGCGCCGTCATGCAGCGTGTGCGCAGCGCGCTGGGTGATCTGCTTACCCGGCTGACGAGTACGCCCAACTCCCGCGCCGGTGATCTCGTGGACGTGCTGCCCATCGACCCGCGTCTGGCGTGGAAGCTGGTCAAGATCGTGCAGAAGGAGCACCCGCTGGATGCCGTGCGCTACGTTCCGGGGCCGCGCGGCATCAGTCTGCTGCTGAGTGCGGCGGCACGCCGGCCGGGACTGGCACCCAGTGTCCGCTCGGCGAAAGATGCCTTCAAGCAGTTCACGGAGCTCGTGCAGCGCGAGGCAGGAGACCGCAAGTCCTTCGACATGATGGTGACGGGGCACATCCGGGCGCGCCACGAAGATGCGGACCTGGAACACCGCCGGGGTCTCTTCACGCACGGCAGCTACGTTTGGGGGGTGCAGGCCCGCGCCCAGATCCACACGTTCCTCATCCAGCCGTCGGGTGACGGAGCGCACCTCGACGCCGTGATCGTGCGTGGCTTCGTGTCCCTGCGGCGCATCCGTCCAGACATCCGCTGGCGCATCACGCGTTTCTACACGATCGACGACACCGGCCACGTGGAAACGCAGTTCACGCGCGAACCGCTCGACCCGTTGGCGGGTCCCCCCGACGGGGCCGCGCCCCTCCTGCGGCCGTACTGCTCGCAACCTTTGCCCGACGTCCGCCGGGAGATCGGGCCGCAGGGTGTGATCGAGGATGTCCTGGGCGAGTCCGACGTGGGGAACATGCAGGCGGTGACGTGTCTTACCGGCGAGGTGATCCGCCGGGCGGAGCCGTGCCATCCCGACGAGCGCCATGCCTGCCTGGGCACGAAGACTCCGCTGCGGACACCCTGCGAAACCGTAGTGATGGACGTGTTTCTGCGGCGCGACTTCTTCGGGCGGGTTGCCCCGGTCGCGCGCCTGGTCAGCGACGTGCACAAGGAGTTGCTCGGGGCGGTCTACCGTGAGGCCGATCACCTGCCGTTCCACCACGAGGTGGCGTTCCTGGGCGCGGGCACGCTTAGTGTGAGGCTCCGCGAGATGCCGCGCTACGCCGAGATGATCCAGCACTGCTTCGATCAAGTCGGCTGGGACAGTCAGGGGTTTGACTGTTACCGCGTTCAGATGCAGTTCCCACCGTGCCCGGCCGCGTTGCTTATGGATTGCACACTGCCGCCGCGTCCGTGAGACTTCCAGCGCCGGGCGCGCTTCCGCGCCGGCGATCCGAACCGCGACCGCCACGGGTCGGGATCGGGGAGCGGCCGTGTCCCAACCCCGCGGGTGCCTCTTCGCGCACACCCGGCTACCTGCGACGCCGATGTCACGGAGCGAGGCGAAGTCTCGGTGCCACCTTGCGCAGCGAATGGGACCCCGCGCGCGTCCGTGTTGCGTGCAGGCACCTGGAGCAGGTACCATGACCACGGGGGACGTCGGAAGGGACGGGAACTCGTGATGAACACGACGGCCCTGTACAGTGAACGTCTGAATCGCTACGTCACCGCCCTGCGGAACGAGAAGCCGGACCGCATTCCGATCCGGCCGTTCGTGGCCGAGTTCACCGCCTCGTACGCCGGCTACACTTGCCAGGAGATCACGCACGACTACGACAAGGCGTTTGCGGCCGTGCTCAAGTGCGCGGCCGACTTCGACTGGGACGCGGTGGTCAGCAACATGGTGTGGGTGTGGACCGGGCTGACGGAGGCCATCGGGCTGCGGTACTACGGGGTGCCCGGCATCCACGTCGGGCCGGACGTGGCGTTCCAGTACCGCGAGCCGCCGCCCGAGCAGGCCTTCATGCGGGCGGACGAATACGACGCCCTGATCGACGATCCGACGGGGTTTCTGTACGACGTCTGGCTCCCGCGCGTGTCCGGCGACGTTGTGGCGCCGGGGCAGCCGGCGACGCGCCGCCACGCCCTGGCGCTCGTCAAGGGCGGGATGGCCATGTGGAAGTACTTCTCGGCGTACGGGCCGCACCACGCCCGGCTGCGCGCGGAGTGCGGCACGGTGCCCGCCATCGCCGGCATCCTGAAGGCCCCGTTCGACATCCTGGCCGACAAGTTGCGCGGCTACGTCGGGCTGACCAGGGACATGTTCGTCCAGCCCCGGAAAGTGCTGGCGGCCTGCGAGGCGCTGATGCCGCACCTGCTGCACGTTGCCAGGGCCGGCGCGGACCCGGCGCGGCAGGTGCCGATCGGCTTCTGGATGCATCGCGGTTGCGTGCCGTTCGTGCGGCCGGAGCAGTTCGCGTCGCACTACTGGCCGACCCTCAGACCGATCCTCCAGGAACTGTGGGCCCATGGCCACCAGACGCTGTTCTACGCCGAGGGAGATTGGAGTCACCACCTGGACCAGTTCGCGGAACTGCCGGAGCGGAGCATCGTCTATCATGTCGACCGCGGCGACATGGTCACCGTGCACCGCAAGCTCGGCCACAAGTTCTGCCTGAGCGGGGGGATTCCGAATCACCTGCTGGCGTTCGGCTCGCCGGACGACGTACGGGCAGCCTGCAAGAAGGTGATCGATGGCGTCGCCCGTGACGGCGGGTACCTCATGGACGCCAGCGCGATCATTCAAAACGACGCGCGGGTGGAGAACATTCGGGCGCTGACCGACTTCACACGCGAATACGGTGTCTATTCCACCGGCCACGCCGGCGACCCCGGCGACGGACCGCGTGCCGAGCGCGGCGAGACGCCGGCCACAGCCCGCGCGCCGCGCGGCCGACGTGATCCCGGCGTCTGCGTACCGTGGGCAGAGAAGGCGGGGGACCTGCCGCCCCTCTCGGGGGATCCGGATCTCGTCCGCCGCATCTGGGAGGACATCGACGACCTGGGCCACACGTTCATCTGGCACTGCCTGCTGTCGTTCTGACGCCGGCGGTGCCGTAGCGGACCGCCACTGCTCCCGAACCGCAGGCAATGATCGCCAAGCGGGGCGGCTGCCTGCCGGCGGTTCCGCCACGCGGGGGCAGCACCGGTCGCCGCGGGCAGAGTACCACAGGCCGAACAGGCCGATCGTATGACCTCACCCGCCGCGGTTCCGTTGGCCACGGGGCGGACCTCTCGATACAATCCCCTCCGGCGCGTGGCGTCGTTGGATGCAACAGGTGAGCCCCCCGGTGGAAGGATCATATTCATGAACAAAGAGCGTCTCTTCGTCGGCAGTTGCTTCGGGCTGGTGGCGACGGCGGTATGCTTCGCGGTCGTCGGCGCCATCATGGGCGTGCTCAAAGAGAGGTTCGTGCTCAGCAACGAGCAGGTCGGGTACATCGGCGGGGCGGCCATCTGGGGCTTCACCGTCTCCATTTTCATCCTCGGCCCGCTGTGCGACGTGCTGGGCATGCGGAACCTGCTGCGGCTGGCCGTTCTGTGCCACGCGGCCGGGGCGTTGCTGATGATCTTCGCCCAGGGTTACTGGATGCTCTTTGCCGGCGCTCTGATCCTGTCGCTGGGCAACGGGACCATCGAGGCCGTTTGTAACCCGCTCATTGCCACGCTCTACCCGGATCAGAAGACGCAGAAACTCAACAAGTTCCACGTGTGGTTTCCGGGCGGCATCGTCATCGGCGCGGTGGCGTCGTTTCTCATTGGGCAACCCGGTTTCACCGCTTGGCTTGACCAAGTCGGTTTCGCCGCTTGGCGACTCAAGCTCGGCCTGATCCTGGTGCCGACGGTGATCTACGGTGTGTTGTTCATCGGGCAGAAGTTCCCCGCGACCGAGCGCGTGCAGTCGGGCATCTCGTTCGGCGGCATGGTGCAGGGGGCGCTGCTCCGGCCGTTGTTTCTGATCCTGCTGGCCTGCATGTGTATCACGGCCTCGCTGGAGCTGGGGCCGGGGCGGTGGGTGCCGGCCGTGCTGGAGGCGGGCGGCATCGCGGGGATCCTGGTGCTGGCGTACATCAACGGTCTGATGGCCGTGCTGCGCTTCTTTGCCGGGCCGGTCGTGCACCGGCTCTCGCCGACCGGCATTCTGGTAAGTTCTGCGATCCTGGCCGGCATCGGGCTGTACTGGTTCAGCTTCGCCGAGACGACGGTCATGGCGTTCGCCTCGGCCACGGTGTTCGCCCTGGGGGTGTGCTACTTCTGGCCGACGATGCTGGGGGTGACGTCGGAACGGGTGCCGAAGAGCGGGGCACTGGGGCTGGGGTTGATGGGCGGGATGGGGATGCTCATCGTCGGGCTGGTGACGGCCCCGCAGATGGGGCACATTGCCGATCGCTTCCTGCAGCAGCAGCTTGTCGCGCAGCAGGGCCAGACAGTCGCCGTGCTGGAGAAGGTTGCGCAGCAGTACCCGCCGCTGGCGGAGAAATCGCCGTTCAAGTCGGAGGTCATAGGGGCCGTGACGGCCGTGCAATCGGTGCTCGCAACGGCGCAAGGCGGTGCCCTGCCGAGCAACACCGCGGATGCTCTGCGTAACGCCGTCAAGAACGTGCCGCCGGGCGCCGAGCCGATCAAGGATGAGATCAACAGCGTGCTGCTGCCCGCGGACAACTACGGCGGGCGCATGTCGTTCCGCTACGTGGCGCCGTTCTCGCTGGTGATCATCGTGGTGTTCGGCGTGATTTTCCTGCGCGACCGGGCCACCGGTGGGTATAGGGCGGAGAGACTGTCCGGCGCCCCCGTCCGCGGCTCCGACGCCTGACCCGACACTAAAGACGAGCTTACGATCGGGGTTCTCGCAGGTAGTACTCCGGCCGGGTGATGGCGGGCAAGTGTCGGACTGCCTCGCGTGGGGTCCTCTCTTGCGTCGTGTGCATGTCGTCCGGTGCGTCCCGTTGCCCCCATCGACCCTCGGCTGCCCATCCTCCTCCAAACACTTGTCCGAACGAGCACTCTCTGCCGCAGTCAGCGCTCGTAAACGGCCAGCCGTGCGGCCGGCGGGGCGAAGGGCTCGATGCGGAACGTGTTGCGGCCGGGCGTAAGCTGCGGCGTGACGGGCACGCGCAGCGGCGCGCCGATGAAACCGCCGGCATCGTGGCCATTCACAGTGACCCTGGCCGCCGGCTCGGGAGCAAGCTCATCCATCTCCAGATACACGCGTACCTTCGTTAAGTCCACGTCGTCCGGAACATCGCAGTGCCCCAGGAACGGGTCCGCCTGCACCGGGCTCGCGGTGAACGGACCTTTCGCCACCATGCCCCACGGCTGGTCGCCGTAGTGAGCAACGACGGCCGCCGCCGGCCAGGCCGCGTCGTCGAAGCCGACATCCTGCCAACCGGCCTGCTCATCGCGCCCTGCTTTCCACGTCTCATCCAGGCGCACGGTGAGCGGCTCGCCCTGCTCGAACTCAATAACAAGCTGACCGAGGACGCCGGCCGGGCTGGCGTTGCCAGTCGCGTTCGTGGCTGCGCAGGCGAGCTGGTTGAGGCCCGGCCGCAGGGCCGCAGCAATGTCCATCTCGACCAGCCTGCTCCAGCCCAGGTAACTGTTGTCGCTGTGCCCGACGTCCCGGCCGTTGACATACAGAATCAGGCTGTTGTCCGCGGTGCCGACGAAGGTCGCCTTGGTCACCTTGGCCGTCGCAGGCAGCGTGATCTGCTGGCGGAAGAAGCGCGTGCCCGGCGGCGCGGTTGCGGCCGGGGTGCCCTCCGGGTACCACATCCACGCCGAGCCCCGCATCGTCTCCCGAAGCTGCTGCACCGACGCCGGCATGCTGGGGGGCGCAGGTGGCGACGGGTCGCGGACGACTGGAATCGTTCGCAGCGCGGCGCGAGCGCCGGCGTCGATGCGCTCCGGCAGTGCTCGCTTCTCGGCCTGAAAAACGAGCAGCACGCACTCGTTGGGCTGCATGGTCAGCGTGACCTCGGCGTGCGGCCCGCTGCGCTCATAGGCTACTGTGGTAATCTCACCGCGCACCGGGTCCCAGCATTCCGGCACGCCCTCGGCCGTCACGCGGAACCGGAAGCGCCGCGGCTCGCCGACGTGGTTCTGGTTGGTGATGAAGAACACGTCGCGGCCGGCCTGCACGCGGTGCAGCACGTGCAACCAGTTATCCGTCTGCCCTTCGATGACCTCCAGCGTAGGATGGACGCCCGCGTCGCCGGCCAGAACCTGTTGAAGCTGCGCGGGCGTGGGCGTCTGCGGCAGCAGGTATGACCGTCCGCCGGCGGCGTTGGTCTTGCACACCTTCAGGCCGACCTGCGGCTTGCCCCAGATCGCCTCGCACAATGCGGCGATATCCGCCGACGTCTTGCCCAGCGTCGCCGATTTCGTGGGCAGGAACCCGTAGCCGACCACGACGCCCCCGCCGTCAAAGTACTCCTTCGCCCGCTCCAGCGCGGCGCAGGGAATCACCTCGGCCGCCGGCACGATGAGAACTCTGTAGGACTCGTTGCGGAGCCGCAGTTCCCTGCCGGCCACACGCACGTCGCGCTCGAGCACCTCGTACGGCAGCCAATCACAGTCGTAGAGCGCATCCTGCAGCGCCTCGCTCATCTGTTCGGGCAGCACACACTGCCCGACGTGGGCGCTGCCCCCGAGAAACAGCAACGCCACCGGGCAGACGTGCCGCCCGCCGGTGAGCATCAGGCTCAGGCGGCTCGTGTAGTCGGCGAACACGCGGTACAGCGGCCAGCGCGGCTCGTAGCCGCCGTTGTAAAAGTACGGCGGACAGTCCACATCGAACGGCGACCGCGGGTTGAACGAGTGCGGAATCAGGAAGCTCACGCCGGACACGTGCATGTGATCGGCCCACCATTTCATCTCCGGGTAGCTGAGGTCCTGGCCGCGGGCACCGTAGATCTCCACCATGGTGACGTCGTCCGGCTTGCCGTACGCATGCGTGATGGAGCTGCCGAGCTTCGGCGTCTGCCAACAGGGGGCATCGTTGGCCTCGCGCCGGCCCCAGGCGAACTGTTGGAATACCGCGTCGATCGCGCCCATGTCGCTGTACTTCTGAAGCTGGAACATGTTGCCGGCGCACGCGCCGGGGTCGAGGTATACATTGCGGTGTTCGAGAAAGTGGCCGATCGACTTCACGCGGTGCTCTTTGCACCAGCGCGTGATGCCGCCATACAGAGTACGGCCCCACGCCTCGGCAAGGGCGTCCTGATACTGGTAGCGCGCGGCGGCCTGCTCCTCGCCGGCCAGCTTGAACTTCCAGGCCACCAGGGCCCGCTTCCAGTCCACGTTGCGTTCGGCGAGGACTCTCTGTAGTTCCGTGCCCCAGTCGCCGTGCGTCTCAGGCTCGTCGTAGAAGAAGCCCACGATGTTCGTGCCGAAGTCTTCCTTGAAACGATCGTAGTGCGGCTGATACACAGTGTTCAGGTACCACTCGACGGCCTCCGCGCTCGCACCGTCCACCAGGTAACGCCCGCCGTGCTGGCGCACAACCCACGTGAACTTCAGCACCTTCCACTTGCCCGGCGGGGCGTCCCAGGCGAGGGTGCCGTCGTGAACGTGGTCGGCCAGATCGATCAGGCTCGCGCCGTCGAAACCGTCGGCCGTTTCCCGACCGGCGATGGCCGCGACGAATTGCGGCCCGCCGAAGCCGTCGGCAACGAAGTGCTGCGGCCCCTCCACGTCCGTGGCGGTCGCCTCCAGGTACTTGCTGCCGTAGCGCTCGGGCACCCGGCCGGCAACTTCGCCGCTGGGCCACCACCGTTCGTCGAAGATCCACATCGTAAGCCCGTGGCGCCTGGCCGCGTTGAGGCAGATGCCCAGATCGCGGTACCAGCCCTCGCCGAGCCAGTCGTTGTGCGGGCGTGACTCCGCCGTGAAGCAACCGTTGCCGCCCTCGGCCACCTTGCCGACGTACATGTCGAGCAGCTCCGGGCTCTCGTCGCCGTGCAGCCAGAACAGCGGCCCAGTCAGCCGTCGTGCCTGGATGGGCAGCTCGCGGAAGTCCTTCTCCAGATTGGCCATGGACGGCCCCTCGGCCGCCGCGCTCGAGCAGATCGCCAGCACGGCCCCGATGAAACTCAAACGCCCGCGAGACTTGATGCCTCTGCTCATGGCTTCACTTCCTTCTGCAATACGACGCGACGCCGTGCGTCCTCTCCGCAATCCCGGTCCGGCACGTCCGGACCCCTCGCCCTTCCAGGGAGAGGGGAGGGGGTGAGGGTGGGGACGCCGACAACGCACAGTCGGCAAAGAAGCATGCTTACCCGCAATCGCTATCGCGGGAAAGCATGGTACCCTCAGCGCCGCACACGCCAAACGCGTACATGTCCGGACCATCCAGCCCGACCCGACCTTCGGATTCAGGCGAGTGTCTACCTCGTCCTCATACACGGCCACGCGGCCATTGTCACCTGGCGCGTCGTCCTGCACCAGCCGCCCCCCCCGGCGAGTGATGCGGAGGGCTTCTCGATCCCAGGCAGCTGATGTCACACTTGAGGCTACGCGACCAAACAGCCTTCGGAGCCTGAGGCAACCGACACGCGGCCGGCCGGTGGCGTGCTGGCGCTGCGTCGGGCCCCGAGCTGGCGCAGCCGGCGGAACATGAACCAGTCCTCAGTCGCCAGTTCTCAGTTGTCAGTGGTCGGCGCTACGACGGGCTTGCGGCACACCACATGGCCGCCGACTGACTACTGAAAACTGATCACTGACAACTCCCCTCACGCTGCCCCCGGCGGGACCACCTTCGTCATCCGCACACCCAGGCCCTTCTTCGCCGCCTGCTTCGACGCCAGGTAGCGATCCGCTTCGATCTGCTCGGTGAGCGCATGCTGCTCGACACTGCCCGAGTCGCCCTGCGCCCGCTTGGGCCCCTGGGCGTTCTCACGGATGGCGTCCTGGACCGTCTCAGCCATAACCACCCCCTGCGAGCTACGCCGGTGCTGGCGGGCACGCTGTCCACGCCCAGCACGGCGGCTTCACCCACTTGCGGGAGCGGGACTCGAACCCGCGGCTCCGGCGCATGAGACCGGCATGTTGCCGTTACACCATCCCGCCCAACCGGCGGACGCACGCCGAGCGCCCGCCTATTGGTTATTTACGCGGTCGAATCCGTAGTTGGTTGTTCCTGCGGGGATGTGGCAGAGAACGTTACACGGGTAGACATGCGCGCCGGCGATACCGCCGCTCGCGTGCGGCAAGGACGTGCACCGCGGGCCGGGTCGCCCTTGCGGCGAACGCTACCGGTAATGCGCTGGCGATAGTAGTCACCAGCGCGACGCCTTCGACCCTGGCGGAGTCTCGTTGCATGATGGAGTGACCGTGCGCGAAGGCGTTCCACACGTCTGCGGCTGGCCATGTACAGCCGGAGGCTGCCGACCCCACAGTTATCACCTGAAGAAGGCCCCGCGGCTCCAGAGATCGGGCTGTTGCAGTGCGACTGAATCCCAAAGGTTAGTTATTGAACCAACTGGTCCGTCTTGTTAGCATGATGCTATGACGTTTGCCGGAGAGCGTACTTTCGGTTGTGCTGCGCCAGCGCGTCAGCGTCCGTGGCCCGGCGAAGGTCACGGTGCAGCACCTTAACTGAATCGAACCGCACGCTGAGATCGGGGAGAGCAGCCCCATCCGTTAGGAGGCACGCAAGTGTTTGCCCAGAACATTGCTGATCGGCGAGTCGTGCACCGCATGTACATTCGGGGCAGCGTCATCGCGGCGCTGACCCTTGCGGCCTTTGCGGCGGCGAGCGCGACTCCGGCGGTGGCCCAGGACTGCCACTGGTTGCCGGGCGAGGGCATGCCGGGAATCGACAGTCCCGTGTTTGCCACCACTACGTGGGATCCCGATGGCCCGGGCCCACAGCCGGAGCTGCTTGTTGTGGGTGGCGAGTTTGCGGTTACGGGCGATGTGCTCGCCAACAACATCGCCGCATGGGATGGCAGCGCTTGGGAGCCGCTCGGGGCCGGGATGGACGGCGGCGTGTCCGCCCTGACGGTCTTCAACGGCGAGCTGATCGCAGGGGGCTGGTTCACGACTGCCGGCGGCATAGCGTGCAAGCGCATCGCCCGCTGGAACGGTAGCGCCTGGCACCCGCTGGGGCTCGGAATGAGCCATGACGTGTTCGCCCTGGCGGTCCACAACGGGAAGCTGATAGCGGGCGGCGATTTTACGACCGCTGGCGGCGTGAGGTGCAACAACATCGCGTGCTGGGACGGAAGCGCTTGGGAGCCGCTGGGGTACGGGACGCAGAGCGATTATAACACCGCGGCCGTGCGCGCCCTGGCCGTCTACAACGGCGAGCTCATCGCGGGGGGCGCTTTCTCGGCCGCCGGCGCGATCTGCAACTGTGTCGTCCGTTGGGACGGCAAGGATTGGTACCCGCTGGGGTCTGGGATGAGTGGTGTTGCCCTCCCATCCGTGTACGCCATGACGGTGTACAACGGCGAGCTGATCGCGGGAGGCTGGTTCACGGCCGCTGGCGGCGTGACCTGCTACCACATCGCCCGCTGGAACGGCAACGCTTGGCAGCCGCTGGCGTCGGGAATGGGCGGTGGTGACTACACGCGCGTGCTCGCCCTGACGATGTACGACGGCGATCTCATCGCCGGAGGTTCATTTACGATTGCCGGCGGCGCGACGTGCAACCACATCGCCCGCTGGGATGGCAGTGCCTGGCAACCGCTGGGGTCGGGAATGAGCGGTAGTTACTCAGGAGTGTACACCTTCACGCTGTATGGCGGCGAGCTCGTCGCGGGGGGCGATTTCTACAGCTCCGCCGGCGTGGTATGCAATAACATCGCCTGCTGGAACGGGAGCGTATGGCGGCCGCTGGGGGCAGGTATGGATAGCACCGTGCGCGCCTTGACGGTCTACAAGGACGAGTTGATTGCGGGGGGCTACTTCGACACTGCCGGCGGCGTGCCGTGCGACAGGATCGCCCGGTGGAACGGCAGCGCCTGGCGGCCGCTGGGGTCGGGAATGGACGGTACTTATCCGGACGTGTCCGCCCTGGCTGCCTACAACGATGAGTTGATTGCGGGGGGCTGGTTTACAACCGCTGGCGGCGTGGAATGCAACAACATAGCTCGTTGGAACGGCAGCGCCTGGCAGCCGCTGGGGTCGGGGATGGACTCGTTTGTGGAGGCCCTGACGGTCTACAACGGCGAGCTGATCGCGGGGGGCTCTTTCACGACCGCTGGCGGCGTGGAGTGTTACTCCATCGCCCGCTGGGACGGCGGCGCCTGGCAGCCGCTTGGGTCGGGGATCGGCGGTGATTACCCAACCGTATTGGCTCTGACGGTCTACAACGGCGAGCTGATCGCGGGAGGCGATTTCACGACCGCCGGCGGCGTCACCTGCAACCGCATCGCCCGCTGGGACGGCAGCGCCTGGCACCCGCTGGGATCGGGCATGAGCGGTGGTAATTTCACGCGCGTTTCCGCCCTGACGGTCTACAACGGCGAGCTGATCGCGGGGGGCTGGTTCACGACCGCCGGCGGCGTCACCTGCAACCGCACCGCTCGCTGGGACGGGAGCACTTGGCAGGCGCTGGGGTGGGGCATGAACAACTGGGTGGAGACCCTGAGGGTCTGCCACGGCGAGTTGGTCGCGGGGGGATTCTTCACAACCGCCAGCGGCGTGACATGCAACTCCCTCGCACGCTGGAACGGGAACGCGTGGCAGCCGTTGGGATCTGGCATTAGCGGTGGTCATGTGGTTTCGGCTGTGGACGCTCTCACGGTCTACCGCGGCGACGTGATCGCGGGGGGCTATTTCACAACCGCCGGCGGCTACGTTTCTTGCTTCTGGGCCCGCTGGGCTTGCGGGGGACCCGGCGACCTCGACGGCGACGGGGACGTGGATATCGACGACTTGACGATCTTCGCTCCCTGCCTGGCCGGGCCCGACGTGACCACCCCGCCGCCGGGCTGCGATCTGGATTATTTCGCGCAGGCCGACCTGGACGGTGACCTAGACGTTGATCTGGCTGATTTCGCGCTCTTCCAAGGCGCGTTTACAGGTGATTTGTAGGACGTTTGCAGGGAGCTTAGCGGGGATCGAAGGGCGGCACGCTGCGGGCGCGCAAGCGTCAAGGGCGTACTCATTCAGGTCTGGAGTTTGATCATGAACCGCTTGAAGACGATCGCAGCAATGGCCGCGGCGGCCTGCCTATTGGGCGAGGCGCCTGTGGCGCACGCCCAGGACTGTGACTGGCTGCCGGGCGCGGGCATGCCAGGGACCGACGGCATCGTATTCGCCACGACCACGTGGGATTCCGATGGGCCGGGGCCGCAACCCGAGCTCCTCATTGTCGGTGGGGAGTTCACACTTGCCGGCGACGTTCTCGCCAACAGCATCGCCGCGTGGGACGGCAGCGCCTGGCAGCCGCTGGGGGCAGGGATGGGCGGCGATAGTTACTACCCGCACGTGTCCGCCCTCACGGTCTACAACGGCGAACTGATCGCGGGGGGAGGGTTCTGGTACGCCGGCGGCATGGAGTGCAACGGCATCGCCCGTTGGGATGGCAGTACGTGGCAGCCGCTGGGGTCGGGGATGGACGGCTCGGTGTACGCCCTGACGGTCTACAATGGCGAGCTGATCGCGGGGGGTGGTTTCACGACTGCAGGCGGCGTGCCGTGCAACTGCATCGCCCGCTGGAACGGGAGCGACTGGCAAGCGCTCCCGTGGCAAGTGAACGGCCTAGTGGAAGCCCTGACCGTCTACAACGACGAGCTGATCGCTGGAGGCTGGTTCACAGAGGCCGGCGGCGGCGTGTCGTGCGACCGGATCGCTCGCTGGGACGGAAACGCCTGGCATGCGCTGGGGGCGGGAATGAGCGGTGGTTACAACCCAGGCGTGTTCGCCGTGACAGACTTCAACGGCGAGCTGATCGCGGGGGGCGGTTTCACGACTGCGGGCGGCGTGGAATGCAAGCACATCGCCCGGTGGGACGGTAGCACCTGGCAGCCATTGGGGTCGGGGATGGACCCTCCTCACTTTTCTTCGTTCGTGTACACCCTGACGGTCTACAATGGCGAGCTGATCGCGGGAGGCGATTTCACGCTCGCCGGCGGCGTGGAGTGCAACGGCATCGCTCGCTGGGACGGCGGCGCCTGGCAGCCGCTGGGGTCGGGGGTGGATGGTCGGGTGGAGGTCCTGACGGTCTACAATGGCGAGCTGATCGCGGGGGGCGGGTTCACGACCGCCGGCTACGTGGAGTGTTATTGTATCGCGCGCTGGGATGGCAGCGCCTGGCACCCGCTGGGATCGGGGATCAGTGGCCCGGCGAACGCCGTGACGGTCTACAGCGGCGAGCTGGTCGCGGGGGGCCAGTTCACGACCGCCGGCGGCGTGGAGTGCAACTACATCGGGCGCTGGAACGGCGGCGCCTGGCACCCGCTGGGGTCGGGGATGAACGACTGGGTCGCCACGCTGACGTCCTATGACGGTGAGCTGATTGCGGGCGGCTGGTTCACAATCGCCGGTGGCGTGGAATGCAACCGTGTCGCCCGCTGGGATGGCAACGCTTGGCGGCCGGCAGGGTGGGGGATGGACTACCCGGTGTCCGCCCTCACGGTTTACAACCGCGAGTTGATCGCGGGTGGCGAGTTCACCTGGGCCGGTGGCACGCCCTGCGACCGCATCGCCCGCTGGGATGGCAGCGCTTGGTGCCCGCTGGGGTCGGGAATGAGCGGCGATGTATACGCCCTGACGGTCTACAATGGCGAACTCATCGCGGGTGGCGAGTTCACGACCGCCGGCGGCGCGTGGTGCAACAGGATCGCCCGCTGGGACGGAAACGCCTGGGCGTCGTTGGGGTCGGGGATGAACTATCCGGTACGCGCCCTGACTGTCTACAGCGGCGACTTGATCGCGGGGGGCGAGTTCACGAGCGCTGGCGGCGTGACGTGCAGGTCCATCGCGCGCTGGAACGGGAGCACTTGGCAACCCCTAGGATCGGGGATGGGCTATAGTTACACATCGGTGTATGCCCTGACGGTTTTCGGCGGCGAGTTGATCGCTGGGGGGGAGTTCAGGACCGCTGGCGGCGTCTCGTGCGATTACATCGCCCGCTGGGACGGCAGCGCTTGGTGCACGCTGGGGTCGGGAATGAGCGGCGATGTATACGCCCTGACGGTCTACAATGGCCAACTCATCGCGGGGGGCTGGTTCGCGACGGCCGGCGGGTACACTTCATACTACTGGGCGCGCTGGGCTTGCGGTGGGCCCGGCGACCTCGACGGCGACGGTGATGTAGACATTGATGACGTTGCGATCTTTGTGCCCTGTATGGGCGGGCCCAGCGTAACGATCCTGCCGCCCGGTTGCGATCCGGATTATTTCGCGCAGGCCGACCTGGACGGCGACCTCGACGTCGATCTGGGCGACTTCGCGGAGTTCAGCGCGGCTTTCACCGGGTCGCCAGAGTGAACCAACACGAAGCGGAGCGACGCATAGAGCCAATGGCGAGGAACAACTGAAGCCACGGTCGACGCCCAGTGAATGGCGGCACGCGCAGCAGTGATCGCGCTCTGAGTCGCCCACCTACCCGGTCTGCCGTTCGGTGGTGGTCATGCGCCTGCCGCAATGGCGGCACTCTCGCCGGCGGATGATGCGGTTACCCCAGGCGCGGCGGGTGTAGAGGACGTGGAAGTGCCCGCAGCCGCAGGCGGGGCAGCGCAGGCCACGGTCCGGGGAGGAGGCGGGCTGATCTGAGCCGGCCGGCCGCGTCATCGGTTTGCCCTCTGCAGCTCGGATAACCTCATACGTGACTGCGGCCTCGGCTTGTCACCCACCAGTCCCGGGGGCGCGGCGCCGGCCATCGACGCGGCCACGGCACAGCCGACCAGACAGTCCAGCCAGTGGTTGTCGAGACCGTCAACACGCAGCTTCCACTCGTCCACCGTGCGGCCGCGGCCTGCGGTCTTGACGCGATACTCACTGGTGAGGTGCTCGGCCAGGAGGCGGTGGTGGTCCAGGTTGCGCTTGCCGCCAGCAGCCGCGTGAGTGAACAGCGACAGGCAGCCTGGGTCACCCATCGGCACGGCGAGCCGCGCGTGTACGAAGCTCTTCCAGTAGTTCGTGTCGAACACGACGTGGCGCACGCTGCGTCTGCCCGTCACCACCGGAATCCGCCAGTTCAGGCCGACGCGGTCACCGCGCTTGTGCTTGTAGTCGGCAAACGGAATGCTCGACGCCCCGACGTACCGCCCGTGGCTGGGCAGCACCACACCGGCGAACTTGCTCTGCCGGCAGAACTGGTACACCACATCGCTGGACTGCCCCCAGTTCGCGTCGATCAGGCAGCGGTCGATGCGTACCCGCGCGCCATCGTCCCGCCTCGACGCTGGCGCAGCCGCCGGCGCACCGCGGCTCGTCGGGCGCAACCCCGAGTGCGGTTCATTCAGCGGACAAGTCGAATCCCAGCAGCGGGATCCCCCACACACCCTGCCCTCTCGCCCGAGAATGGGCAGGGCTCTCTTGCGTCCTCTGCCTGCGAAGCCTCTTCGCGGAAAACGCGGCGAATTGCGAACTGGGCAGGGGCGGACTTGAACCGCCGACACACGGATTTTCAGTCCGTTGCTCTACCGATTGTCGATGACGAAAGGTACGCGCACGGCTCACTTTTCCGAACCAACGGGCGAGATGTCATGCCGCTCATGACTCGTCGCTGGCGGCGAGCGTTGCCTCGGCCCACGTGAGCGTCCGGGTTACGCAGCCCGCCACCCACTCCCGATCCAGTTCGACGTGCTCTGCCTCCCCCAAGTCGTCATAGCGCAGCGCCACCCCGAAGGGCGTCAACCGTGACAACGTTTCAGCGTTCGGTGGCGTGGGCACGCCGTGTTGAGCGAGCTTGGCTACCAGCATGGCCAGGTTGTGCGTCAGCGGATACTCCACTCCCCGGGCCGCCAGGACCGCCTTGAGTGCTTTCTCGACCGCCTGTTGGGCATGAAAACCCAGGGGCCAATCCGGGGCGGACGGGTCAGTCGCCAGCCGCGTCAGGATGTAGGCGTCGTCGCGGGCCCTGGCCAGCAGACGCCGGGCATTCTCAAGCCGCAGACTCATAGACTCTGCCCTCCTTGGCTACCCGTCCCGCCAGGGTGTTCGGCTCGTCGCGCCACCGCTCGAACGACGCGCGGCTGACGACGACAACGTCCGCCGGAATCAGGGCCGCTCCCAGCAGAGCCGAGAGCCGCACCATCTCCGCGAAGCGATCCTGCACTTGCTGCTCGACTACCAGGAAGTCGAAGTCGCCGTCGGGCCGCGCCTCTCCGCGGGCCCGCGAGCCGAACAGGATGACTTGCGAACCCGGCGGCAGCGCGTCAAACAGCAAGGTCAGAGCCTTCTTCAGCAGATCATCGCCCTGCATAGCCGGTCCTCCGCGTCTCCGGTACCACCGTTGGAACGCAGTATAAGGGTTTGACGGGGCTTCCACCAAGAGCCGCCCGGACGCCGGCGCGAACGCATCGGGATCGGGGCAGTTGGTTGTCCGCAGGAGCCGGGGTGGAGCGGGCCAGGCAGGACGACTTCGCGGCGCGCCGCTCGTCACCAGAAGATCCCCATCGGGTCGTCGAGGACGTACGCGACGGCCTCTTCGATGGTGCCGAAGAACACGCCGCCAAAGTCGCCGATGTGCTCCCACGTGTCGCGGTAGCTCCACCACGCGACTTCCCAGCACGTACCCCGCGGGCGGACGCGCGCGACCGCCCGGCCGTCATACACAAACGTGTATCCCCGACTGGCGCGCACCACCTGGGCCGGACATCCTCGGGCAGCCAGCATCGCTTCGATGCTTAACCGTGCCGGATCCGATTTCGCCATGACTCGACTCGCCTCACAGCGTCGTCGCCAACCGCCTCTCAAGCCGCAGGACGTCGGCATCAGACGGACCCGCGATGCCGTGCATCGACCGGTCGCCCGCGCAGGGTACGGGTTGGTCGGCAGCGGGAGCCCTCCCCCCTGAGCCCGCTGCACAGCGCCAGCGATTCCCGAGTCGCCTCTGTGGCTACCTTGCCCGGCACGTCCATCCGTACCTTCCCTCCCGCGGCTCCCAGCTTGGCCGCTGCCCGACAATGGACTGTCACAGTACCTGGACCACCTCTTAGGGCACAGCACGAACGGGCTCGGTAGCGACTCAGATACAACGCTCCCCGGCAAGTGCGAGCTTGGGTGAGGGGCCGTCCGGCAAGACGCGACTGCTTGAGAGTGCTTCAGGCTTCACTGGGCAGGGGCGGACTTGAACCGCCGACACACGGATTTTCAGTCCGTTGCTCTACCAACTGAGCTACCTGCCCGCGTCGGGCCGGCGGGCCACGCCCCTGGCAGCGCTCACGCCTCGCGGGCCGCGCCTCGGGCAGGACGCCTCTGTCGGTCCGCGGGCGAACACGCCACGTACCGGCCGGGAGATCGAAACCCCCGGCCGGCGGGCACGCCGATGCGCGGGGAGCCTAACGCGAGGGCGGGGGATGGTCAACACCGGCTGGCGTTCCGGGCGGTTCGACGGGGGCGTGGCGGTTCCGGCGGGTCCGGGTTTTGCCCCCGAGGGGGCATCGGAGCGTCCCGACCGCGTCGGGACGGGTGCAGTCCGGGCGCTACGCCCGTACCTGTTTGGCGTGGGTGCCATGCCCTCACCCGCCGCAGGCGGGGGTGGGCATGTGCCGCGTCCGCAGAGGCATGCTTACCCGCGACCGCGGTCGCGGGAAAGCATGGCACCCTCTCCGGACTGACCCACTAGACACGTACCTGCGCCCGGACGGAACCCGTGGGAAACGCGCGTGCGAATGAGCCCGCCCCGGTGGGGTGGAGGCCGCAAGCGCAGCGGATTGACGCGGTGTTCCTCCGCCCCATCCGGGGCGGGATACCTTTGGAGCGCACATCACCACGGGTTGCGTTCGCCTATGGCGAACTTCACCCGTCCCGACGCCGTCGGGACATTCCGCGGCCCCCTCGGGACCGAAGGCATCCCGCCTGACCCATCACGGACCCGGTTCCGCGAAGCCGACGGAACGCGGCGCGCCGCGGTCGGGGTCGCAGCCGTTTCCCGGGGTACGCGTCATTTGAAGGCATCCGCAAACGTGTAGTACCCCGGCGGGCGAGAAACGAGCCAGGCGGCCGCCCGCAGGGCACCTGCGGCGAAGGTCGCCCGCGAGTGGGCCGTGTGCGTCAGCGTCAAGGTCTCGCCGGGGCCGCTGAAGTGGACGACGTGCTCGCCGACGACTTCGCCCATGCGCACGGCATGCACGCCGATTTCCCCCGGTCTGCGTGGGCCGGTGCGGCCCTCACGCCCAAAGGTCGCGCGATTGCGCTCGGCGGTGGTGTGGTCGCCCTCGGGGGTCGAGCGGTCGCGCTCGGCGGTTGCCCCTGCACGCCCCGGCTGACCCGTAGCGGCCAGCAGGTCGTCGAGCAGGCTCAGGGCGGTGCCGCTGGGCGCATCGGCTTTGTGGCGATGATGCGTCTCGACGATCTCGATGTCGAAGTCCGCTCCGAGCGCCTGTGCCGCGCGCACGGCCAGCTCACGCAGCACCTGGATGCCGACGCTGAAGTTGCTGGCCGAGAGGATGGGGATCACGCGACCGGCCGACCGCAGGCGCTCAACCTGCTCCGGCGACAAGCCCGTCGTGCCGGTCACCATCGGCAGCTTGCGTTCGAGGCAGCGGTCCAGCCAGTGCATCGTGCCGGCCGGCAACGTGAAGTCGATGAGCACATCGCACGGGGCGGCCAGCTCCTGCGTGAAGCGCACCTCGCCGGCATCGAGCCGTACGGTTGACCCGCACAACGGGTCGTCCGCGACGGTCAGAGCAGCCGCCACGGCGAAGCGCGCGTCGCGCAGCACCGCCTCCACCACGCAACGCCCCGTTCGACCGGACGCCCCGGCAATGGCCACCCGGATCATGATCTCCTCCCTTCCCACGGCGGACCCCGGCCGGCGTACGTGTCCATTGTCTTCCGCGTGGCGGGTCGGCACGTCTGTGCACCAGGGGGCGCCCGCGTCCGCCGCCCTCACCCCTGCCCCTCTCCCGAGGGGAGAGGGGTCCAGACGCTGGCAGCCCCGCGGTTCCCCCCAGGTGTGGCTTCGCCCCGGTTGAACCGAGGCAGGTCCCCGAGGCCCGCCGGGGTCGTCGCACGGTGAATCCCCGCTCTCGCGGCAGCTTACCGGGGAGGGGGGCTTCGCTGAAGCGGGCCCACGACACGCGTACCCCGCTGGGCGGCAGAGGACGCCTCCGTCCCGGGGAGACTGCCTCGGAGCTCCTCACCCTGCCCGGAAGTGGCAGCGGGCGGGTTGGACCCGCCGCTCCCGCCCCTGACCCTGCCTCTCCCCGAGTACATGTTCAGCGTTGCCCGCGTCTGGGGGGGGTCCGTGCATCAGGCGGGCGTCATTGCGTCCGCCGCCCTCACCTCTACCCCTTTCCCGAGGGGAGAGGGGTTCCCGGTCGCATGCCCGCCCGCCCGGGCGGTGGGCGAGCGCGGCGGCAGGCGCTCCGGCCGCCCGCCGGTATCCAAACTGGCTCGGATGGGTAGAATCCAGAGTGGATATCGGCTGGCCTATTTCGGAGTAAGGAACCTGACATGACCAATACACAACGCCTTCGACTGGTGCGCGCGGGACTCGGCTGCGTGGTGCTGTTGGGCGTGGGGGCGGTCGTCGCCTGGGGGGGTGAGGCCCCCGCCGGCACGGAGCACCCGCTGCTGGCCATCATGCAGAGTGAACTGGAACTGTCGATGCAGAAACTGGAGGGCCCGGACGGGTCGAAACCGTACTTCATCCAATACGCGGTGACGGATGACACGGACGCGTATGTCGCGGCCGCCCTGGGATCGATCTTCTACGACGTCGAGAACCACGGGCGGGTGCTCGACGTGGACGTGCGTTGCGGCGACTACACGCTCGACAATACGCACCAGATCCGCGGCGGCGGGTACGGCGGCGACTACGGCTCCGGCGGAGGGACCGCGGCCCTGCCCCTCAACGATGATCCCGTGGGCACCCGGCAGGCGATCTGGCTCCGCACCGACGAGGCCTTCAAGTCTGCGGTCAAGCGCCTCGCCCAGGTGAAAGCCAACGTCAAGGTGAAGGTGGAGGAGGAAGACCCGTCGCCGGACTTCTCGCAGGAGGCGCCGGCCGTGCACGTGGGGCCCTGGGTGACCCAGGCCTACGACCGCTCCGCCTGGGCCGAGAAAGTCCGCAAGTACTCGCGTCCCTTCCGCGCCCATCCGCAAATCTATGACTCCAACGTGACCCTGATGGGCAGCGTGTCCAACCGCCTGGCGGTCACGTCGGAAGGCGGCAGACTGCAATTCGGGCGCGGCTTCTGGCGGATCGGCATCCAGGCTTCGACGATTGCCGACGACGGGATGGAGCTGTGGTTGTACGACTCGTTCGACGCGGCCTCGCCCGACAGACTGCCCGGGGACGAGGAAGTGCTCCAGGCCGTGGACAAGATCATCCAAGAGCTGCTGGCACTGCGGGCGGCGCCGATTGTGGAGCCCTACACCGGTCCGGCGATTCTCCAGAACCGCGCCACCGGCGTGTTCTTCCACGAGATCTTCGGGCATCGCATCGAGGGGCACCGCCAGAAGGACGTGGAGGAAGGTCAGACCTACGCCAAGAAGCTCGGCCAGGAAATCCTGCCGACGTTCCTGACCGTGGTGGACGACCCCTCCCAGCGGCAGTTCAAGGGGAGGGACCTTAACGGCTTCTATGAGTTCGACGACGAGTGCGTTCCCGGCCAGCCGGCCCGCCTGGTGGAGAACGGCGTGCTCAAGACGTTCCTGATGTCGCGCTGTCCGACGCGTGGCATCCTGAAGTCCAACGGACACGGACGCCGGGAGCCCGGCGCGAGCGTGGTCGCCCGCCAGGGCAACCTGATCGTGGAATCCACCAAGCAGGTACCGTTCGCCCAACTTCGGCAGATGCTCATCGACGAGTGCAAGAAGCAAAACAAGGAATACGGACTGCTGTTTACGGACATCTCCGGGGGCTTCACGATCACCGGCCGCTACATGCCGCAGGCCTTCAAGGTGGTGCCGCTGATCGTCTATCGGGTCTATGCCGACGGGCGCCCGGATGAGCTGGTTCGCGGCGTGGACATCGTCGGCACACCGCTGACGTCATTCTCCAAGATCCTCTGCACCGGCGACGATCCCGACATCTTCAACGGCACCTGCGGCGCCGAATCGGGCAGCGTGCCGGTGTCGGCGGTCGCCCCGAGCATCCTCGTTGAGCAGATCGAGGTGGAGAAGAAGGAGAAGGCGCAGGACCGCCCGCCGATCCTGCCGGCGCCTATCGCCGAGGAGAGTAAAGCCCCGGCGAAACAACCGTAGGAACTGCCTCCCCCTCTCCCCCTTGGGGGGAGAGGGTAGGGGTGAGGGGGCGACCGCGGCGGCGCGACCCTCCCCGACCCTCCCCGGGCAGAGAGAAGACTGAGATCGGGTTACATGTTCAATCACTCCGCAAAGGAGATCGACTCATGCGAGCAGGATACATGTGGACGGGTTTGCTGGCGGTCGTGCTCGTCCCCGCGTTGGCGTGGGCGGACCAGGCCGTGGACAAGGAAATGCAGAGTGACGTCGTCCTGCGCGCGCTCGTCAGCGAGCTCGAGCGCAACCAAGCGGGCTTGAAATTGGAGGACCTCGAACGTCCATATTTCATCGAGTATGCACTGTCGGACGCGACGCGGGTGTACGTAACGGCGGAGCTCGGTTCGGTCACCGGCAAGAACGTCAACCGCTTCCGCTCCCTCCAGCCCGAGGTGCGCGTCGGCTCCTACGAGCTGGACAATACGAACTTCGGGAGCGGCTACGGGCGGTACTACGGCGGGTCGGGTCCCTCGGCCATGCCGATCGAGGATGACTACAACGCGATTCGGCAGGCGATCTGGTGGGCCACCGACCGTGGTTACAAGGACGCCGTGGAGACCCTGGCCCAGAAGAAGGCCTTCATGGAGAGTAAGCTGATCAAGGACAAGCCGGAGGACTTCGCGCAGCAGCCCCCGGCCGTCTACCTGGAACCGCGCGGGGACATTAAGCTGACCGTCGAGCCGCTCGAGAAACTGGCAGTGCCGCTGTCGGCCGTGTTTCGCCAGTATCCCCAGGTCCAGCAGTCCGGCGTGACGACCGAGGGTGGCAGCGGCAACAAGTACCTGGTCAACTCCGAAGGCACGCGCATCCGCATCGCCTCCACGTCCTTCTCGATCAGCGTCACGGCCACCGTACAGGCGGACGACGGCATGAAGATGTCGGATTCCTTCACGGTGTATGCCCGCAAGCTGGAGGACCTGCCGGCGCTGCCCGAGTTGACGAAACGGTGCACGCAGATGGTGGAACGGCTCCTGGCTGCCCGGGAGGCGCCGCTGCTGGATTCTTACACCGGCCCCGTGCTCTTCGAGGCGGAGCCGGCGACGGAACTCTTCGCGGGTCAGTTCGCCCAGCGCTTCGCCGGCGGCCAGCGACCCGTCGGCAGCAGCAGCAACCCGGACGACTTCGAGAACAAGCTCGGCAAGCGCATCCTGCCCGGCTTCCTCAACGTCGTGGACAACCCCGCCCAGGAGACCATCAACGGGCAACTGGTGATGGGGAACTACGCTTATGACGACGAAGGGGTCAAGGCCCAGGCCGTATCGCTCGTTAAGGGTGGCACGCTCGAAGCCCTCCTGATGTCCCGCAACCCCTCCAAACAGTTCAAGCAATCCAACGGGCACGGCCGCGGCAGTTACGGGAGTCAGGCAGGCGTGGGCTGCCTGTTGGTCACCAGCGACGAAGGTGCCGACGGCGCCGCGTTGCGGCAGCGACTGCTGGAGGCTGCGGCCGAGGAGAGCCTGGACTTTGGCCTCCGAGTGGTGGCCCTGGGCAACGTCGGCGACGGCGGCGGCTACGGCGGGTACTACGGGCGGGCTCGATTCGGGGGGCCTCGGGGCGGCGGCACCGCGCCGCTGGCCATGTACAAGGTTTATCCCGATGGCCGGGAGGAGATGGTCCGTGGGGCCGAGATCGCCCGGGTCGAACTGAAGGCGTTCAAGAACATTCTGGCCGCGGGGGACACGCCTTACGTCCGCAACTCCGGCAGCGGCACGCAGGGCCGCACGGTTGCCGTGCCCGCCCTGCTGTTCGAGGAACTGGACTTGGCCAAGATGGATCGCGACTTCGACAAGCCCCCGCTTCTGCCGGCCCCGCTGGCACGCGGGAAGTAAGAACCTAAGAATGCCGAAGTAAGAATGCAGAAAGGGGATTCACCTCTCCTTTCTGCATTCTTACTTTTGCCTTCTGAATTCGGCGCGGCGTTGCATGCAGTCCGGGTGGTCGCAGAGCTGGCACGGCACCACGTCCGGGTGGACGCGATCCGCCGGGCCGATGCCAATGAGGCAGGAGATCGACTTCAGCGGCAACATCAGGCAGCTCGGCTGCAGGCGCACGCGGATCCGCTCCGTCGGGAGACCGGCGAAAAGTGGCATCTGCTGGTGCAGGTCCAGGCCGCAGTAACCCGGACTGTACCGCGGCGTGATATCCAGGCCGCGGGCCTGCGCCCAGGCGCGCACGTGTGCCTGGAGTCGATCGGCGGCGGCCTCGACGGCCTCGGAGGCGAAGGCGTCCGCGAGGCTGCCGCGCACGGCCTCGCCCCCGCGAATCCACCGCCGCGCGAGGCGCTCCAGCGCGGGACCGATGGTCACGACGGCCGAGGCGACGTAGCACGCGTCGCTGAGAATCCCGGCAATGTCGCCGTGGAAGGTCGTCCCCGAAGCCAGCACCAGTTGCGCAGGTTCTATCGTCCGGACCGCGTCGATCCGATAGACGGCCCGGGGACGCAGCAGCCGCGGCAGGGTGTCGGCCAGCTCCCGTGCCGCCGCCACCCAGCGGCCGTGCTCCGTGCGGTCCGCGCGGATGCCCACGGCACGCTGCACGAGGTCGAGATCGGGGACCACGTCAGGGAAACGCAAGAGCCCGCTTGTTTCCGCAGCGGTGTCGGTTTGCCCACTCGCTTCCGCTCGGGCTCCGTTGAGCCCACTCGCTTCCGCTCCGGCTCCGTTGGGCTTGCTCATGCGGGGCTCCACGGCAGGGCTGGGATGTCCCCCACCTCCAATGGTACAATGACGGCCCGGCAGTCGGCCCCGCGGGGACCCGCCGTGCCGGGACCGACGGGTGATTGTAGCCGCGCGGCAAGGTGAGATCAGTAGCCATGTCTACTCTGAGCCAACTGGAAGCGGCCGTGCTGGCCGGCGACGAGCAGGCGGCGCCCCGGCTCATCGAGCAGGGGCTCGCCGGCGGTCTGTCCGCCAAGCAACTGCTGGACGAGGGTCTGATTGCCGGGATGTCCGAGGTGGGGCGTCGCTTCCGTGACGGGGAGTACTACCTGCCCGAGGTGCTGGTGGCCGCGGACGCCCTGAAGGCCGCGCTGGCCCGCCTGCAACCGCACCTGGTCGCCCAGGGGGTCAGGCCGGAAGCGACGGCCGTCATCGGCACCGTCCGCGGCGACCTGCACGACATCGGCAAGAACCTCGCCGCCACCATGCTGCAAGGGGCGGGCTTCGAGGTGGTCGACCTGGGTGTGGACGTGCCGGCCGAGAAGTTCGTTGCCGCCTGTCAGCAGCAACCGGTGCAGGTGATCGGTCTCAGTGCGCTGTTGACGACCACGATGCCCGCGATGGAGATGATCGTTCAGGCCGTGCGGACGAGTGTGCGCCCGGCGCCTTATATTATTGTCGGGGGAGCGCCGTTGACGCAGGCGTTCGCCGACCGGATCGGGGCGGACGGCTACGGCCGCGACGCCGCCACCGGAGCCGACCTGGCGCGCCGCTGGTGCGCGCGCCGCTGAGTCCGCACACCGCGCGGCCTGCTTGGACCGCGTCCCGCGCGACGCCAAGCAGGACCGCGCCGATGGGAAGCCGGAGGAGTGGCATGCCCAAGCCGAAGGCGCCGGCATGCTGTTGCAGACGGTGGCGTCGGGAACGGGAGGAAGCATGGCGGCGCTGCGCTTGGCCATGCCACGCAGAGCGTCGCTCAGTCTCCCTGGCGAGGGGAGCTACTCAGGTGGGGGACGGACTTTTTCGCATGATCAGGAGAGTACAACCATGCCGCGTGCTTGCCCAATCCTCCAGGACCCGACGCTGTGGACGGTGCTGCTGACGCTGGGCCTTGCCTCGTTCGCCGCCGGTGCCGCGCCGAAGGTCATCCAAGCCACGCCAGACAACGGCGATACCCACGTTAACCCTGCCCTGACGGAAATCCGGGTGGTCTTCGATCAGGACATGACGCAGGGCAGCCACTCTTGGGTCGGCGATGGGCCGAGCTTCCCCAAGCTGCGCGGACAGCCTTCCTGGCTGGACGCCCGCACGGCCGTGCTGCCCGTCACGCTGGAGCCCAATCACACCTACTGGCTCAGCATCAACAGCGACCGCTTCCGAGGCTTCCAGGCCACCAACGGGACGCCCGCTGAGCCGTATCCGATTTCGTTCACGACCGCCTCGGCACCGGGGGCTGCACGACCGCCGGACCTCGCGCCCGAGCAGAACAGCGCCGCCATCAAGAAGCTGCGGGCGGCCATCAAGGACCACTACTCATACCGTGATCTGCGCCAGCTCGATTGGGACCAGCTCTTTCAGCAACATGAGCGGGGCCTCGCCGAGGCCAAGACGCCCGCGGCTTTCGCGCGGGAGGCTGGCAAGCTGTTGGCGACGGCGCAGGACGCTCACATCTGGCTCAGTGCCGACGGGCAGAAGCTGCCCTCGTTCGTCCGCCGTGTGGAAGCCAATCTCAGAATCGAGACGCTGGCCCGCGTCGTTCCCGGATTCAAGCAACAAAGCCCGGCCGTCTACACCGGGCGTTTCGACGATGGGATCGGCTACGTGCTCATCACCGCCTGGTCGGGCGAGCAAAGGGCGACGGTGAACCCCGTGTGGCAAGCGTTGGAGCAGTTCGCCGGTGCTCCGGGCATCATCCTTGATGTTCGACCCAACTCCGGCGGCGACGAGCTGCTCGCCCGGCAGGTCGCCGGCTGCTTTGTGGAGAAGCCGGTGGTCTATGCCCGCCACGTCTGGCGCGACCCGGCCGCGCCCACCGGGTTCTCGCCTCAGGTACAGCGCGTCCTGGAGCCCAATGCGCAAGGGCCGGTGTATCGCGGCAAGGTTGCGGTGCTGACGGGCCCCGCGGTCATGAGCAGTTGCGAATCCTTCCTGCTGATGATGAAGCAAGCGCCGGACTGCAAGCTGGTCGGCGCCCGTTCGTATGGCAGCTCGGGCAATCCCAAGCCGCACGACCTCGGTAATGGCGTGACGGTCTACCTGCCGTCTTGGAAGGACCTACGCCCCGACGGTACCTGCCTGGAGGGTGAGGGCATTGCGCCGGACGTTCCGGTCCCGGCCCAAGCCGCTGACTTCGCCGACCGCGACCCGGTCCTCGATACCGCCCTGGCGCTGTTACGCCAGAGAACCTGATCAACCGGGAGTGCCTGGTCATACCGCAACGGGCCCTTCTCTTTCGGTCCGCTTGTGGTACCATGCCATGCGGGAATGGGCGCCGCCTGGGGGCCTGCGGTGGAGGCCAGAGCCATTCCGGCAGCCCGGCTGCGCTGGGGTGCCGACTGACGGAGTAGCGGCGGGTTGCAGTTCGTCAGGGGGAGGGGTTCCATGCAATTCGGCAAGTCTTGTGCGTCGGTGCTGATGCTTGCGCTGTGCCTCGTCTCGACCGCGCTCGCTCAGACGATCTTCCCGGCTACGCCGGACTGGGAATCCGCCGATCGTCCGTACAGCACGGGCGGGGCCCTGGTGGACCTGAACCGCGACGGCTGGCTCGATTTCGTCGTCGCCAACGGCAACGACATGGCCCGGCAGCGCCTGGTCGTGTACTACAACAACGGCAACGGCACGTTTCCCGCGAATCCGAACTGGAACTCGGGCGACCTCGAGTACAACGGCCACATCAGCATCGCCGACGTTAACGGGGACGGCTGGGACGACGTGGCCGTCGCCCTCACGCAGGACGGCTACAACATGCGCACCGCGCGATTGTACTTGAACAACCAGGGCACGCTCTCGTCCCTGCCCGACTGGGTTTCCGCCGACACCTACGCGGCCTTCCATGTTGCCTTCGGCGACGTCAACGGCGACGGGCGACCGGACCTGGCCGTCGGCACAGGCTTCCCGTACAGCGGATCGCACGTCTGGCGCAACTACGTCTACTACAACGTGAACGGCACCCTGGAGACCCTGCCCTCCTGGGTCTCCGCCGACACGTATGACTACATGGACATCTTCTTCTGCGACGTGGACCGAGACGGCCGGCAGGACCTCGTCGGGGTCGGCACCAACACGCACACCCGCGTGTACCGCAACAATGCGGGTGTCCTAGCCACCACTTCCACGTGGACCACGCTGGACAACAGTGGCCAGTTCTCCGTCATGGGTACCTACGGCGACGTCAATGCCGACGGCTGGTTTGAGCTGTTGGTTACCGACAACACCCAGTTGTTCGCCGGTAGCGGATATTTCCGGCGTTACGACGGCCTGATCGGCGGGCTGTTCAGCCAGTACCCCACCTGGTCCTACTACGAGGGCTACGGCTCCGCGGTCGCCCTTGCCGACCTCGATGCGGACGGCGACCTCGATCTGGCCACCGGCGGCTGGTGGGATTACACCCGCTACTTCCTCGGCACGGCCGGCGCCTTCCCGCCCTTCCCCTCCTGGAGTTCCAGCGGTACCAGCGTCGTCGAGGCCATCTGCTTCGGCGACGTGGACAACGACGCCTTGCGCTCCCGCACGCAGTGGTACGACGTGAGCGGGACGCCGGGGCGGCACCTGTTCCATCTGCCGCACCAGCCGGTCCAGTGGATCGAGGCCGTCAATGCCGACGGCAGCACGCTGACGCCAGCCCAGTACACGTGCGACCTCGTGCACGGCTGGGTCAGCATCGGCCCGGCCGCCGGCCAGTGGGTATCCCTTCGCTATGCCTACAGCCTCAAGCCCGACATGGCCATCACGAACTGGGACAACCAGGGCAACTACCTCTACTACAACCGCAACAGCGCTACCCGGTTCGGCGATGCCAACGACGATGACAGCGTGGACCTGGACGACTTCCTTGCCTTCGTCGCCTGCCTGACGGGCCCCGGCCCGATGGACCCGCCTCCCAGTACTGCCTGCCGCAGGGCCTTCGACGCCGACGGCGACGCGGACGTCGATATGGCCGACTTCCGTGAATTGACGATCGTGCTGGCGTTCTGAGCCGGTCCGGCCGCGTGCGCTGCGCAGGTGTTTGGCGTCCTCGGGCGGAACGGAGTGTCCGCACTTACCTGTACGAGGCAAGCGTGCGTCAGTTCCGCCGCGCCTGCGAATGGTCTGGCCGGTCTCGCCCGCCCTCCGGGCGGGCAAAGACGAGGACAACAAGAAGAAGGAAGCAGGCCACCCCCCCAGGGACTCGAAGTCCCTGGCAACGCCCGCGCGCCCTCCGGGCGGAGCAGGGTTCATCCTCGGGCGAAGGCGGGTTCATCTCAACTGCCGCGTCCGGTAATCCGACACATTCCTTGACTGCGGAGCGACTTCCCCGCAGCCCCGGAGTGCGCCAGTTGCCGGTCCATGCCCCATCTTGCCCAGGCACGTCCAGCGCGGCCGCGGCGCGTCCCGTCGTGCCAACGTGGGCGCCGGTGGACGCGTTGATTCGGCCCCGGGTGGCCGCGGACGCGGCGCGGGTGCTCGTGGTCGGTCCGTCGCCGGAGATGGTGGGCGGGATGGCCAGCGTGGTGGGACAGATGCTGGAGTTGGACCTGGGGCCCGAGTACCGGCTCGAACTGCTGCCCTTCACTCATGCCGCGAACGAGTGCGAGACGTTGCCGGGCAAGCTGCGCCGGCATCTGGAACACGGCGACGCGCTGCGGCGCCGCTTGCGAGCGCAGCCGGCCGCCGTCGTTCATCTGCACACGTGCAGCGGCTTCACTTTCTGGCGGTCGCTGCTGGACCTGCGTGTCGCCCAGGGTTGCGGCGCGCGGGTCGTGCTGCACGTGCATGGGGCGGCCTTCGACAGCTTCCACGCGGCCGCCGGCGCGGCGGCTCGGGCGTTGATCCGCTGGGGCATGACGCGTGCGGACGCGGTGGTGGCTTTGTCCGAGAGCTGGCGCGCGAAGCTGCACGCGATGGCGCCGCGTGCGCGGATCACCGTGGTTGAGAACGCGGTGGAACTGCCGCCTGCGGTCCCTCGGCGATACGACGGTCAGTCGTGTCGGTTCCTGCTGTTGGCCAAGATGGACACCTGGAAGGGGATCGACGACCTGCTCGATGCCTGCACGCTCATCCCCGCGGGCATCTCGTTTGGGCTGACGCTGGCCGGACCGCCGGGCTCGGCCGGCGACGCGGGCACCCTGGCCGCGAAGATACGGAGGCGCCACTTGCAGCAGCGGGTGCGGTACGTGGGCCCGGTACAGGGGCGCGCCAAAGACGGGCTGTTTGCCGAGGTTGACGTGTACGTGCAGCCCAGCCATCACGAAGGCATGCCGCTGGCGTTGCTTGAGGCTCTGGCGTGGGGGTTGCCCGTCGTGGCCACGAGGGTCGGCGCGGTCCCCGAGGTGCTTACCGAGGAGCGCGAGGGCCTGCTGGTTCCGCCGCAGGAGCCGGAACTCCTGGGCCGCACGATGGCTCGTCTGGCAACCGATGGACAACTGCGCAGTGCATGCTCCGCGGCCGCCCGCCGCCTGGCCGAGGACCGCTTCAGCCTGCGGCGCTTTCGGCAGGACCTCCGCGCGCTCTACGACGCCCTGGGCAGCGGCGCGTTGCCGGGAACGCGTGTTTGCCCGGTCGGCTGAGTCAACGCGCGCAGCCAAATAGAGTTCCACCGAATCAGGAAACCGGCCAACGGCGTGGGGTGGCATGGCCAAGCGCTGCGCCGCCATGCCTGCTGCCGTGCCTGAAGCTCCCATCTACACCAGCATGCCGGCGCCTTCGGCTTGGGCATGCCACCCGCCCGGTTTCCCCTTCGCGGGGGCCCATTGGGGCGATCAAGATACCGGTGTTTGTCCGCTCCCTGACGGTCACCGTTCGGATCGGCGGCATGGAATCGCAAACGGCGGTGCGCCGGCGCACCACCTGCCGGGCTTCTGCGTACCGCGCGGGCTGGAGTTCGGTACGTGTTCAGCGTCTCCCGCGTGACGGGCGAGCGGGCTTGTCCACGCGGCGGGCGCCTTCGCCACCGCCGCCCTCACCCCTACTCCTCTCCCGACGGGAGAGTACGTGTTTAGCGTGGGTGCCATGCCCTCACCCGCCGCAGGCGGGGGTGGGCAGGTGCTGCGGCAGGCAGAGGCATGCTTACCCGCGACCGCGGTCGCGGGTAAGCATGGCACCCACAACGCCAAAGACGCTAAACACATACGCGGGAGAGGGGTGCAGACCCGGCCTGGGCCTCGCGTCGATCAGGACCGCGGTGGCTTGTCGGTGGGCGCGGCGTCGGCGGGCTGTGGCGCTTCCGTGGGTGCGGTTGGGGTGAGCGGCTCCTTCTTCCAGCGGAAGAGGGATTTCATCTCGGCATCGAGACGAGGCAGCGGGCGGGCAGAGACGCTGGGCCGCCAGAGGGGGCCCACGACGGTCAATTGCATCAGCTCGCCGGACGCGCCGTCGAGGAAGTCCGTCAGCAGCGGCACGCGCGGCCCGCGGTGCGGGTTGACGCTCACCAGATGCAGATCAAGGTGTTGATCGCTGAGGTTCAAGGTGCCCGACCCGGCGAAGGCCAGCGCTTCACTCCAGAGCATCACGCGCTTGATTTCCATGCGGTCGCCCACGATGAAGAACTCCGCCCGGCCATCGTCGAAGACGTCATCCTCCGGCAGGGTGAGGTTGATGACGTGCAGGATGGTCGCCATGACGGGCAGGCGGTAGAAGCGTCCTGCGGCGATTTCGAGGTTGCCGCCGCCGCGCCGGCTGGCGGGGACGCCGAGGGTGCCGGTGAGGTAGAGGTACACATCCGCGCGTCCGCCGGCGTCCAGGGCCTGACGGCGCACGTCGGTGGCCGCCAGGGCGTTGAGGAAGGGCCCCAACTGCATGCCCCGCGTGGTGGCAGTGCAGGTGTAATGCGTTCGAGTGGGCGTGACGGCCAGTTCGACGGCGGCGGAAAGGTAGCCCTCGTACAAGCGGGCGACCACGTCGTCGAGCGTGAAGCGTCCATCACCACCGGCGGCCTGGAGATAAGTCCAGCGGGCGGAGAGGTCCTCGATCCGGCGAGCGTGCAACTCCCCCTGCTGGAGGTCGAGCGTGCCCTTCAGGACGGCCCCGCCGAGTTGATCGACGAGCCGGCCGGTGCAGGTGAGCGTGCCGTGCAGGTGGCGACTGCCCGCGAGGCTCGCGCAGGCCACGTCGCGCAGGCGCACGGCGCCGTCGACCCACCAGAGCCGCTGGGGCTGCTCGGGTGTGGCGGGGGACTGCCGGCGGAAACGCAAGTCATGCAGTTCGAGGTCGATGGTGCCCTGCGGGGCGAGACGATCCCAGCCGGGGCGCAGGCGTTCGGGCAGCAGGGAACGGACGGTTTGATCAAGTGTCACGTTGGTGGCATGGACGCGCAGGGTTCCCTCGGCCGGGTCGGCGTCGCGGCTCGCTTCGAGGTCGAGGCTGACCACTGCGTCGCCGTACGACCCGCTGAGGCCGGCCTGGGAGGGGCCTTGCTCATCGAGTACGACGTGGCCGCTGACCTGTTCGAAGGGTAGCGGGAAGTGCGGGTGGCGCAGCGTGAAGCCCTCCAGTCTGGCGTCGGCCTGCACGGTGAGGGGCGAGGGCTCGCGGCCGGAGTCCCATTGGAGCGCCAGCTCCGTGTCGAGCGAACCGGCGAGCTGCCAGGGCGGCAGCATCTCCTGGATGGCCGCGGGCAACGTAGCGATGAGCGCGTCGTCGAGGCGCAGGTTGCGCGCGGTGCCGCGGAAGACCGCCCGGGACCCGGCGGGCGGCTCGTGCTCCCGGGTTTCGGCGTCGCGGGTCAGCATGCTCCAGCCCTCCAGGGTCAGGGCGGCTCCGTCGGTGCGGCCGGTGGCGTTGCTGACTTCGACTCGGTCGGGGGTCAGGTGCAGCGTGCCGCCGATCGCGGTGACCGGGATGGGCAGGGCGTCGTGGCGGATGGAGACGTCGTGTAGTTGAACGGTGGAGTCGTGGCGCAGGTTCCGCGTGCCGGGGTCGAAGTTGATGCGGGTGTCTACGTCGCAGGTGCCGTCGGGGTGGAAGCGCTGCACCAGCCGCGCCGGCGCCGGCGGCAGCGCGTCCAGCAATGTTTGATCGAGCGGCAATTCGTAGGCCTGTAGATGCAATTGCAGATCCCGAACGCCCTCGTCGGCGAGGTCGGCATAACCCTCAGCCTCCAGGCGCGCGGCACCGCGTGCACTCTGTAGTTCGCTGATCACCAGCCGGCCGGACTCCAGCGTGAGCCGGCCGCGGACGTGTTCGAGCGGGTATGGGAAGTGCACGTAGCAGGCGGTGAGGTCATCGAAAGCCAGTGCGACGCGTCCGGCAAATGCCGGCAGGGCGTCGCGCGTGCCGCGCGGTCGGGTGAGCGACACGTCCACATTGACCCTGCCCGCCGGCGTGAACTGGTCCCACAGGGACCGGTGCGGCGGGTCCAGGGTCTGGTAGAGCGCATGGTCGAGGGGGATGTTCCGCCCGGCGATGGTGAGTGTGGCCGGCACTTCAAGCAGGGGGGCCTCCAGCCAGCCGTCGATCTGCACGTCGCCGCCGTCGTGGCGGCCGCGGATGGCGCGAATGAAGACGCCATCGGCGGTGGACTCAATGACACCGGTCACGTCGGTGAGCGGATAGGCGAAGAACCGGCAGACGGTCGTCGCGTTGCGCGCCGTTAGGCGGGCGTGCTCGAGGACGACGGGTGTCGCGGGGCCGGCGGGTTTGTGTACCTTGGCTTCGAAGTCCACCACACCGGCCGGCTGGTAATCAACGTAGAACTCTTGAAGCCTCTGCCAGCGCTGGATGAAGCGGGCATGATCGGGCGGGGCCTCGGGGCCGGACAGCGGCAACGAAAGGCCCTCGACGGCCAACTCGGCGTCGAAGGCCACGTCGTCCAGCGTGGCGATGTCGGCGAGGTTGCTGTGCAGCACGGCCGCCACGCGGCACGCGCTGCCGTGGAACGCAGCGCGGAAGTCGGCGTGGATGGCGTCGGGCGTGACCTTGAGGGTGCCTTCCGCCCGGTCGAAGCGCAGATAGCGCTCGGCCGGGGCGAGGGAGCGCTCGGAGCGGTCAATCGGGATCGAGATCGAGGCGCGTTCGAGGACGATGGTGGCGGAGCGCTCGGCTGCCTCCGGGCTTCCCAACACGAAGTCGCGGGCGCGGACGCGCCCGTCCAGGCCGAGCAGGTCGCACCAGCTTCCGGCGCCGTCGTAGCCGGCATCGATGGCGAACATGACGGACTCGATGGACATCCAGGGCAGGCCGCCGTCGATGTTGCGGAGGACGCCGCTGCGGAGGTCCCACTGGGAGTGGCCGCTGACGGGCTGGGGCCCGTACTCCTGCCAGACGATATCGTACAACGTCGAGCCGGGTGAGGCCGAGCGCGCCCGAACGGTCAGCCGCAGGTCGTCGATGATGCGTTCCTCGTCGGCGACGCGCCGGACGACGGTGAAGCGGGCGTCGCGCAGCTCGACCGTGGGCAGCGTCGGCACGTGGTCGCCGAGGGTGGGAGCTTCGAGCGGGGTGAGCAGCCCGGCCAGGTTGGTTCGCTGGTCGTGCGCCCGGCGAACGATGAGGCCGTGCGGCGCGTGGGCGATGACCGAGCGGACGCGCCACTCGCCCCACAACAGCGCCAGCGGGTCATGCGTCAGCTCAATCCGCCGGCATGACAACACGGGCTCCCGCGTCGCGTTGTCGACTGCGGCCGTCCCGTTCTTCGACGCCTCGTACAGGGCGACGTCGTAGAGGTTGACGCCGCCCAGCCAGGAGAAGGAGGCGTGGTCAATGCGGACTTCGCCGCTGACGTACTGTTGCAGGTACCGGGTGGCTTCGGCGCCGATGCGCACCGGGTCGATGCGGTGCAGGTACAGCCACAGCCCGGCCGCCAGCATGCCGACCACGATGAGCAGCGCCACGACGCGCCACCGACGTCGGCGGCGCAAGGGTTGGTCGGGTTCAGACGTCATGGGTACGAAGCCGCCGACAACAGCGGCCCCACAATTCCACCAGTGCCCAGGCGGCCAGGACCTCCAGCATCGGCATTGCGCCCAGCCGGTAGCGGACGCTGCCGACAAACAACGCGTGCAAAGCCGTCGCGTACAACGCCGGCAGCAGGAGCCAGAGCACGACTCCGCCGCCGCGCCCGTCCCGGCGGCACCCCAGCAGGATAACCGCCGCGGCCGCCAGTGCGAAGGTGGGAAGCGTCCAGGCGGCGGCGAGCAGGCGAATGACCGCGGACTGGTACGTCTCGACGTTGGGGATCGGGTTCCACAGGCGGGCCCACTTGACGACAGCGAGGCGTGCGATGCGGCCGGGGTCGGCGGCCATCGCCCGCTTTGCCTCGCGCAGGAAGTAGCGGTTCCACTCGACTTCATTGAGGCCCTGGACGGCCGGCATCTGCTTGATGTCGCCGAGGTCGCTGTCGCCGCGGGCTTGGGGGCCGACGCCGTCGTACAGGGAGATGCCCCCGCGGTGCGTCAGGAAGCAGAAGTCGCCGGTGACGTGCTGGTTGCGCCACGCCCAGGGGAGCAGGGCCAGCACGACCAAGCCGGCTACCCCGGCCGCGCCCGCCACCACGCGGCGGCGTCCTCGATGACGCCCGATGAGCAGGACCAGCAGCAGTCCGATCAGACCCGCCGACGATTCCCGCGCGTACACGCAGGCGACGGCCAGGGCGGCGACTGCCAGCCAGCGTGGCCACGAGCCGCGGGCATCCGCCGCCCGCCAGATCGGCCAGGCTGCTATCCACAGCGCGAGCAGCAGGGCGATGCTGAGGGTTTCGGTAAGCAGCAGCGACGAGAAGAACACCAGGAATGGGTCACACGCGACCCAGAGACCCGCCCCCAGCGCCACGCGCCGGTCGAACATCGCGCCGGCCAGGTACATAGCCAGCGCAGCCGCCAGGGCTCCGACCACCCAATGCCACGCCTTCGCCCAGATGACGCCGTGCGCCGATCCGGCCGACAACGCCAATAATGCGGGATACAACGGCATCCGCGTTGCCCGGAAGCCGAGTTCGTCCACGAGCCCGTCGCCGGAATACAGAGACTGTGCCATCAGCCAGTACTGTTGCTCGTCGGGGAACTCCAGGCGCGTGGTGTCATCTGAGCCGGCGAGGCGCCAGGTGCCCCAGCCGGCACGCAGGGAAAAAGCGAGAAGGAATATGAGAAGCAGCCAACGCCTTGGCACCCGCGCCGGGGCGCCAGGCGAGGAACTGGGTTGGGGTTGACGCCCGGTCACGCGGAGCCTCACGGAGTGGGCTATCAGCTATAAGCTCTAAGCCAGGAGCTTTCAGTCACCAGTTGTCAGTCGTCAGTTCTCAGTCATCAATTCCGCGCTTGCCTTCCCGTGGGGGAGTGGTCACCGGTGCCCCCTCCACCGCTGCCTCTCTTTGTGCTCTTCGTGCCCTTCGTGGTGCAATTCGGACAGTCCCGGCATCTGCGGCCTGCCCCCCGTCACCCCGCCCTCTCCCCCCGGGGGGAGAGGGGTCGTGAGTCGGTCGGCAGACGATGCGCGCGCAGGTGGAGCACCTGTTGGGTCTGCCCGGTGACTTTGGCGCGCTCGTCGATGCGGTAGCCAATGACCCATACCGGCCCGAAGTGATCGCAGAGCAGCAGCACGCGCTCACGCTCCTGCGGCTCCACCTTGGCATCAATGAGGAAATCCGAGACCTTCTTGGAACCGGGCGCACCCAGCGGCCAGAAGCGGTCCCCCGGCCGTCGGGAACGCAACACCAGCGGGGGTTGGAGCGCGGCGAAGTCCAGGTACGCCTCCGTTTCAAATGTGCCCGGGACAGGACGCGGAATCCCGCCCGGCGGGGGCGGCTCGATCGCGCAGTGCAGGTCCAGCTCGTGCAACGGCAGGTGCGTCTGGCCGGGTACCCGCAACTCGATCTCCGGTGCTCCGACCTCGCGCGGCTCCTCCGAGGGCAAGGCCAGGATCAACTGATCGTAACGCTTCTCTACCAGGAGGCCGCCGGGCAACTGCGCCTGGCGTCCGCTCGTGGGGTCCGCAATCAGATCGAGCACCGACACGATGTGATGAAACGACAGGTTCTGCTCGCCCAGCCCGAAGGCGGTGTAGAACTGGCGGACCAGCTCGGTCTGCACGATGCGACTGCGCCGCGCCAGACCCGGAACACTGAGAATCAGGCGTTGATCGGTATGCACCAGGATAAGACTGTCGAGGATGCGCCGCACCGTCTCCTGGAGAAAATCCTCGTGCCAGCCCGCCTGCTCCGCCAGACGCAGCAGGGCGTCGCGTGCCTGGGGGTTGATCTGCTCCTCGATGAGCGGCAGGACGAGGTGGCGGATGCGGTTGCGCATCGCCTCCGTCGAGCGGTTCGTCTCGTCCTCCCGGAAGGCGATGCCCGCGTCGGCCAGGTATTGCAGCAGCAGGCGCCGCGGAAAGCGCAGCAGCGGGCGGATGACGCGGATCGGGCTTGCCGGCCGCAGCGGACGCGCCCGGTGAATACCGCGCAGGCCGCGCAGGCCGGTGCCCCGCAGGATGCGGTGCAGAATGGTCTCGGTGTTGTCGTCCGCGTGGTGACCGACGGCCACCACCGCCGCGCCGATCTGCGTGCAGACGCGCTCGAAGAAAGCGTACCGCTCCTCGCGGGCGACTTCCTCAATGCCCCCGCCCTGCTGCTCGGCGAGCTGGGCAATGTCACGGATTTCGATGGTGCACGGCAGGGCGAGGTGGTCGGCGGCGGCCTGCACGAAGGCGGCATCCTGCTCGGCGGCCGCGCCCCGCAGACGGTGGTTCAGGTGGGCGGCGTGCAGCTTAAGCTGCCAGCCCAGCCGGAGGTTGAGGTCCAGCAGCAGGTGCAGCAGGGCCGTCGAATCCGCCCCGCCGGAGACGCCGACCACGACGGTGTCCGTCTCCGTCAGCAGGCGCTCGTTGAGCAGTTCCTGGGCCAGGGCCTTGTGCATGGGGGTGAGCATACCGCGGCCGACCGCTCGGGCAAGTCCAACCCGGCCGGCCGGTCGCCCAGGAGCGGGCATGGCGGCGCTGCGTTTGGCCATGCCACCCCCTTCCGACCCTCAGTCTCCCCATGGCGTCGAGCAGTTTCAGAACCCCTCGCCCCCTTGGGGGAGAGGGCAGGGTGAGGGGGGGCGGGCCGCGGGGCCGCGGACTTCCCGAGCTGCACCACGAAGAGCACGAAGAGCACGAAGAAGGGCAGCGGCGCAGGGGGTACCGGTGACCACTCCCACACGGGAAAGCAGACGCGGAGCAGAGGATTGAAAACGGACGACCAAGAGGTGATGGCTGATAGCTTATAGCTGAAAGCGGGTCGCCGACCCAACCCTCGCCGACCCCTCCCGGGGAGGGAGGGGGGTCGGCGCACGGGCCTTTACTCGCCAATGATCTTGATGAGCACCCGTTTGCGGCGCCGGCCGTCGAACTCGCCGTAGAAGATCTGCTCCCAGGGCCCGAAGTCGAGCCGACCGGCGGTGATGGCCACCATGACCTCGCGGCCCATCACCTGGCGTTTCAAGTGGGCGTCGGCGTTGTCCTCACCGGTGAGGTTGTGGCGGTAGTTGCTCGTCGGGGCGTGCGGGGCGAGGCGTTCGAGCCACTGTTCATAGTCGTCGTGCAGGCCGGGCTCGTCATCATTGATGAACACGCTGGCGGTGATGTGCATGGCGTTGACGAGGCACAGCCCCTCGCGCACGCCGCTGTCGCGCACGGCCTGTTCGACCGGGGCCGTGATGTTCATAAACCCCCGCCGCGCCGGCACCTCGAACCAGAGCTCGTGACGAAAGGACTTCATCGAAACAACCTCCATGCGTTGCACGGCTGATATCAGCGAAGCAAGACCACACAACTGGGAGACCGGATGGGTGGCATGCCCAAGCCGAAGGCGCCGGCATGCTGCGGCGGCAACCAGTGCCACGCTCAAGCGAAAACATGGTCCCGGCGCGCCGGGACTTGGCCATACCACCCAACTCGGTCGTCCGATTTCCGCATTGCGTGGAGCTATGTAATGCCTGCTCGACGGGATTCTACGGCTTTGCACGCGCGATGTCGAGCCGTCGGGAAGCGTGCTTTTTGCGAAGGGCGGGCCGTGGGGAAACGCGTGGCGTACTGGACCCGCTCCGGCGGTCCGAGTAGCGTGGGCGAACAGGCAGCCCGCCGGGGCGGGTGGGTGCCGCGTTTGGGGGTCTCGGCGCCCACGAGGTGGCGCGGAGCGAGGACGCATCGTGGAGGACTGGCAAGCACGTTCGTGGCGTTCCCGGTTGGGGATCACGCCGGCGAGATGCCCGCGTTGCAGGTCCGCGGCGCACATGCGGGTCGTCCGGAGTATCGAGAACGCTGCTCGTCTCTGTGTGGACCTGGCCATCGCGGCGTTCTTCGTCGGGCTTGCAGTGATTGGGCTTGACGGCATCTGGGATCCGCCGCTCGTGGCGTTAAAGAGGAAGTGCCTCAAGTGTGGGGGTGTTTACGCCGGCTCTCGCGAGTGTCGGGCACCGCTTGACCGGTGCGCCCGGTGTGGGTACTGCCTGCAAGGGAATGTCTCCGGCGTCTGCCCGGAGTGCGGCTGGAAACTCCCGCGCAGGTACCGGCGCTTCGCGGCGCAGGCATCGCATCTTCGCGCGAGTCCGCGGAGGCCGAAGTCGGATGAGGCGTCCTGATTCGCGGGGACATCTAACCGCTCTGCCGGTCACCGCGGCCAGGTTCGGCGAAACGCCGCGGGCACTGCGGCTGCGCCGGCGTAAGCGGGGGTTGTTGCTGGCAGCCGGCATTCTCGTTGTGACCGTGGTCGGCCTGGTCCTCACGTGGAGATTCGCGCCCAGGCTCACCGCTGTGTTTGCACTGTTCATGCAGTTGAGCTTTCCGATCGGGCTATACTACCAGGGGCGTGACATACGCCGGTTTGCGGCGAAGGCCCGGGCGGCGGAGTATCGCGTGTGTCCGGAGTGCGGCTATCTGTTGACAGGGCTCCCCGACGCGGGCAATTGCCCCGAGTGCGGGACCGCGTACACGCTTGAGGCACTGCGACGGTTGTGGGAGCGCCTGGAGAAACCGTTCTTCACCTGGCCGCGTAATGCAGCGCGACGAGGACGCGATCAAACGGACTGAACCACCGAGCGCCTACAGGGAACCACGCCACCGGCAGACAGGGTAGCATGCCCAAGCCGAAGGTGCCTGTCTGCCGACAGGCAGGCCGGCATGCTCTTGTGGCGACTGACCATCTTGCCACAAACAAGCATGGCGGCGCTGCGCTTGGCCATGCCACCCGTTGGCTCTCAGCTTCGGTACAGTGTGGAGTTGCTCAGACCGACGAGTCCGGGACGAATCTGGCCCGCGCGTTTACCTACAGCTACAACGACGCCGCCGGGGAGTATAGCCGGACGGGGCCGGATGGGATGGTGACCTCCGTCCGGCTGGACGTGGGCGGGCGGGTGGAGTATTATCGGCGGGGTCCGGTGCAGGGTGACCCCGTCATGACGGCCACGTACACGTATTACGACGACAACCGCGTGCACACGGTCACGCTGGGCAACGGGGGCACCACGCAGTACACCTACGACGTGGCCGGGCGGGTGGCGGAGATTGAGCGGCGCCCGGGGCATGAGGGCGTCGCGCCGACCCCCTCACCCTGCCCTCTCCCCCAAAGGGGGCGAGGGGTTTAGACGGTGTAGGCGTTTGACCAACCCCATGGGGGTGGCGGTGGCTACAACGGCAACACCGGCGGCGGTGGGTGACCCCTCTCCCT
>Ga0116142_10000064_pt1 | contig 125004 bp, 138 predicted proteins | sample AD_UKC033_MetaG_FD_89785 | JGI IMG/M metagenome (GOLD analysis project Ga0116142, IMG submission 89785) | Active sludge microbial communities of municipal wastewater-treating anaerobic digesters from USA - AD_UKC033_MetaG | ecosystem: Engineered > Bioreactor > Anaerobic > Digestate | place... | reverse complement strand
GCCGAGGCGTATGCCTACGTGATGGAGCTCATGCGGAGGGGTATCCCGTTCCGCTCGCGCGTAAACCCCCTACGCGACCGCACCGCGCAGGCCCTGATCCGCTGGATGCACCTGGCCCAGCCCAGCACGGGCGGGGAGGAGCAGAACGACGCGGTACTGCGTGCGCACGAGGTTCCGGGCTTCATGCTGGACGCGGAGTTCGGCCGGCGTATCCAGGCGCTGGCACGCCAGCAGCGCGAGTCGTCCTACCTCCGGGTCCTCCAGACCTCGTGGAACAGGGTCTACGAGGCGTCGCAGCAGTGGCGCAACGACAAGAACGTCCGCGCCTACGTCGATGCGATCGAGACCCTGCGAGAGGGGAACTTCTCGCCGGCTGACCTCGTCAACCACGTCCTCGACATGCAGGGCGTGGGGCGTGGGGGCGGTAGGAGCCTCATCGGGGCCCTCATGGAAGACATCCGCAGCGACGCGGAGGCAATGGCCGAGCTAACCTCCGAGCTCGGTCAGCCCCCCACCGATGACGACGTGAGGGCGCTGGCGATCGCTCCCGTGCAGCCGCTCCTGTCCCTGCTCGGGGTCCACGAGGACGTGGGAGGGGCCCTCGCGTTCATCAACAAGCTCCAGCGGGCGGCCCAGAAGATCGACCACTCGGACGACGAGTCCAAGGAGCCCGCCGTCACCGTGGACACCGTCCACGGGTGGAAGGGCCTGGAGACCAAGCACCTGTTCGTCCCGATGGCCAAGGGGGTGTTCCCTCACACGCGGTCGATGGAGGACGAGACGGAGCTATCGGAGGAGCGTCGTCTCGCCTACGTGGCGCTCACGCGCGGTAAGGACGTCGTGAGCGTCATCACGCCAGGCAAGAGCCACCTCGGCAAGCCCGCGGGGCCGAGCTCCTTCCTCGCCGAGGCGTGTATCGCGCCGCTCACCCAGCCGGTCGCGCCAGGCGAGGAGCAGCGGGCCGTCTAGCCCCACTCGCTCACGGTGAACTCGACGTCGAGGGGCGTTGAGCCGCTCTGCTCGGTCGTCCTCAGGATGAAGCGGTGGTCCGCCTCAGGGTCCGCAAGCATGCGGGTCAATGCGGTGATGAGGTCCCTCGCCTCCTGTGGGGTCACGGTGAGGATCTGCTTGCACGCCACGAGCTCGCTGTCGAATCGGGTCGCCATGACTAGCTCCGCTTCTCCACAACCCATCCCGTGTCCTTCTTGACGAGGACCGCCACGGGTTTCCCGCTCTTGTCCCACGCGGTGAAGGCCGCGCGGTCGTGGTCGTCCATCGAGAAGTAACCGCGACACGCAGTCCTGATCCCCGCCTGGGCAAGTACCGGGGCAATCTTCTTGGGAATCCCGTTCGTGGGAGTCTGGAAGTCTGGCTGCGGTTTTGAGGTGGGACGCTTTGCCATGGGGATGAGTCGCGAACAAAACACGGATTGGAGCTGATGTAGCTGGGTAGGGTGGGGCATGACGACTCCCAACCCCGTGACCCTCACCCCAAAAGACCTCTCCCCCTACCGTGCCTACCTCAAGGGCCGCATCCTCACCGCGCTCAGCCTGCAAGGCAACGAGCAATGCGACATGAAGGGCGTTCACCTGGCGGTCCAGGCGGACTGCCTGGCGGCCCACCTGTCGGAGGAAGCCTCGATCGCCCTGACGATCGGGGTCACCCAGTCGTCCTCGGAGCCCGTGCTCTCGAAGGCCATCATCGAGACGATGGTTGCTGCCTGCATGGAGAAGGCTTCCAAGGAGCCGAAGACGCCCGGCACCAAGCCTCTGACGCCCGCCAGCAAGACTGCGACCGCCCGCGTGGGTGGTCTCCCCGCGGGTAGCCAGCCGGCCGCCCCGGTGGCGAAGCGTGGCCGCCCAGCGAAGTCCGTGACGACTCCCGCCGTCTAGTCGACGACCTTGACGGGACGAGCCTCCCGCTTGTCCAGGGTGCGGCGGTGCTTGCGAGAGTGCAGCTTTGCGTCCGCGCGACGGGTCCTGCGCTCACTCTTCGATCCCGCCTTTCCGTTCCCGTTCGTCTTTCCCTTCCAGAGTGCCATCGCCGTATCCTTCGTATCGAGGGTTACTCCCCCGAGCTAACAACTTAGCTAGCTGGGGTTTTGCTTGCATGTGATGCGTGCCAGCCACCAGTCTCCGACCCCAAGGGCCTTCCCGACAGCATCTCCGTGCGTTGTTTTCGGGTGGGGGATGTACTCACTTGAGCAAGAGATGTTTTTGTTGGGATGCTTTTGGCGCAGGAATGTCTGCATGTCCATCTTCGCAGTGTCTCGGTTGTCGTCGATCGCTTTGTCGCAATCTTTGTTCTCAGCAGGCTGGAACCGAAACTCAAGCTCGAAGTTGTATTGCCTGACCCCGTCGTCGTCCGTGTAGTTGTACTCGGTGGTGACGTCCGGAGTGCAGGATTTCAGAATCGCCCTGAACGCAGGAGTATCAGGGAGATCTGGGCCACATCCGGGTACGACGAAGAGGCATAGGGTTAGAAGCAGGAGTTTTAGAGCGTGTCGCATGCGTCCTCGGAGTTTGGTCCTGTTGAACTCGGAGCTGAACGATTGAAACTACCAAGTAGTTTGTGTGGTTCGCGAGGATAGCTCAACCCCAAGCTAAATTTTGGTCGCAGTTGGCGATCAGCAGGTGCAGTCGCAAAGGAACTCGTTGCAGTCGAGGCAGTGCCCGTCGTCCTCGCCCTCGCCCTCGTCGGGGCAGTCGCACTCGGCAATGAAGTTCTGACAGCGACGGCAGTGTCCGTCATCCTCGTCCATTCCGTCGTCGTCCGTGTCGAGGCAGCCCTCATGGACCGTCCCGTTGGGCCCCGACACCCCGTCACCGGGGTTGATGGGGTCGCCGCATTCGGGGCACGACTCATGAAGCCCGTCCTCGACCGACATGCAGTCGAAGTGGACGTATCCACGTTCTCCGCACGTACCGTCATCGCCGACCGGCTTGTCGCAGACGACACAGTCTTCGGGCACACACGCCTCGCCGTCCTCGTTGAGCGGGCATTCGCAGTCCTCGACCAGGATGCCGCACTCGGTGCAGCGGTCATCCTCGTCGATGCCGCGCCCTCCCGAGGGGGCCTTGGGGTCGTAGGAGACGTCCTCGACTCCGGCTTCGTCTAAGCCAACTTCTTCGTCGCGGTTCGTTGTGCTCATGACTGGTAGTCGATTTGGTGGGTGGAAGTGGAGCTGATTATGTGCCAGGTGGGACAGCTCCAAGTTCGGTCTTTCGGCGACGGACTACCATGAGCGACATCAGACGAGAGCGCGTCGAGAGTCCCACGTTCGGTAAGGGCTGGCTCCTCTGGCCGGGCCCGAACGACGGGATGCGGTTCACCTTCGAGGCCGACACGGACGGGAGTACCTTCGCCCTGCCGGTGCGCTTCACGATGGACGTCGAGCAGGGTGTCATCACCACCGACTCGCCCCGGCGCCACCGGGACGTCGAGCGCGCGGAGGCGCAGGCGGAGGGCGCGCGCATCATGGCCTGCCTGGAGCAGGGCATCGATCTCGACCCGGACGACGAGACGAGCCCGAGTCGTGACCCGTACCTCTACGACATGGACGAGAGCACGCTCGTCTCCCTCATCTCCCGCGACCCGGACGGGGAGGTGTGGTTCACGCTGCGCACGGGCGGCGACGAGGTGTTCGGGTTCCGCAGGATAAGTGCTTGATAGGCCGCACAGAGTAGATGTCGTCTACGAATCGAATCGCGGCCCGCGTTGCCGCCGCCTACCTCATCGCGAACCCTCGTGTGGCGGCGCTCGTCGGCGACCCCAAGCAGCTCGTGGAGTCGTTCGCGCTCGCGCTCCAGAAGCTGGCCTCCAGCGAAGACCCCCAGAAGCTCCAGTCGGCGCGCGGCATCCTCGAGCAGGAAGCGAAGCAGCGGAACTCGGTGGACTACCGCACGGTTCACGACGCGCAGGGCACCGCGTACAGCGCCTACTACGCCCTGCGCAATCTGCCCCTTCGCGCGTCTGGGTACGCGCTGTTCCTGTCGATCCTCCAGAGCTACACGCTGCCTCCCAAGCTGCTCAAGCAGGTCGAGATGGCGTCCCGCGAGTACCTCAAGAGCCGACCCCCACCGATCCCGAAGCTCGGGCCCCTTCGCTACCTCGGTGCACTAACGGCCTACGAGCAGGTGGTCGCGCTTGGGCGTAAGCACCTGGAGGTCGCGCGGGAGGCCATCGCGCAAGGGAAGGAGCACGGTGCGGAGGGGGAGGGAGCGACCAAGGTGCAGGTGGGGCCGATCACGATCATCAACACGGGAGGATTCTCCTCCGACGTGATGCGAGGCGTCGCCGACACCATCCACCAGGTGGTGTCCCACATCCAGAAGGCCGGGTTCGGGCAGATCCTCTACGGGGACGTCCACGTGACCAACACCATCAAGTCGAACGCGAACGTCCTGGCCTTCTACCTCGTCCAGAAGGACGAGATGTTCGTGCGCGCCAACGTCAAGGTGACCACGGGGATGGTCCGCGACGTCATCCACGAGTACGGGCATCGGTACCAGCACAAGTTCCTGCGCGGAGGGGAGAAGACGCTCACGCAGCTGTACGCGACGATCGACCGCCAGGAGTTTCGACGGCGCATCCAGGGACCCAAGGAATCAGAGAAGCCCACACCGGGAGAGGTCGTGGAGCACAAGGGCACGCGCTACGAGGCAATTAAGCTCGCGCCAGGCGGTCAGAAGGTGGAGGCCGTGAACCAGAAGAACAAGAAGCGCTACCTCATCTCCCTGGACAGCTGGAACCTGCTCAAGAGGGGAGAGAACCGCGACCTCTCCGACCCTGACCACCTCGGGTTCGTGACCGAGTACGCCAAGCGCAGTCCGGGGGAGAACTTCGCCGAGATGTTCTCGTATTACTGCATCGGGAAGCTCCCGCGCACCCTCGTGCCGATCTTCGAGCAGGCCCTATCGGGGGCCCTCCTCTAGGTCTGGTCTTTAGTACAGAGGAACCCCTCGACGACCCGGTCGAGCTCCCGCCGCACCTGCGGGGGGAAGGGGGCTAGGGTTTCCTCGGGTGTGGCGAGGTACACGAGGACGAACGAGGGCAAGCGGAGCGCCGCTGCGATGCGGTCCAGCGCGGAGAGGCTGGGGTAGCGTCGTCCGCTCTCCAGCAGGGAGAGGTGGCTCTGCTGGAGGGAGGCGAGTTGCGCGACCTGCCGTTGGGTCATCTGGCGGGCCTCACGCGCTCCGCGGATCGCGGCTCCGAAGTCGAGCTTCACGGGGCGGGGAGCCGCAGGGTCTCCGGCAGCCCCCCCACTTCGTGCAGGCGCAGCAGGCGCAGCAGCGCGTTGGCCGAGTCGCAGTAGCTCTCGGCGGTCCGCCGCCGGGCCTCGCGCGTCTTGTCGGAGATCCAGCGGCCCTCTGAGGACTTCAGGATCGACAGGGCCCGGCTGCGGAGCTCCTGGAGGTGGTTGCAGAGGATCACCACGTCCTCGCTGGACAGACTTGTCATGACGGTATCGCGCGAGCGTTCCGCGGGGTGGAGCTGAGTGGGCGCGCAGGCACACGCGGCAGGTGGTCTGCTTCGGGTCCTCGGTGACCTCGTAGATGCGGTCGCCGATGAAGTTCTCCATCTCGGAGTCCGGCAGGCAGCGGGACCGCGTGCCCCACAGGCCGCAGGCCGTGTGGAGCATGGTGGACGCGGCCGGCGTGAGGAGGTGGACCTTCCCCCCGCGCCTCACGCCTGGACCTCCAGCACGACAGGCGGGCGGACCAGGCGGTACTCGTCGTTGACGAGCGCGGCGTTGACGTTGGTGGTCCCCTCGACGACCCGCAGGCCCACCTCGTGGTGGTTGTGGCCGAACAGGTGCAGCTTGGGGCGCACCTGCCGGAGTCGGTCGAGCAGCGCGGGACACCCGCGCCTGCGCTGCACGCCGTCCGGGTCGACCGGCCCGAGGTCCATCAGGCCGACTGGTGGGACGTGCGTGACCACGACGTCCGTCCCCGCGGGGACGCGCGCCCAGTGGGCCTCGATCTCGTCGAGCATCACCCCGAACGCGCTGTAGCGCCCCTGCCGGATGTTCCCCTGGTCATCGCGCTTCACCCAGGGAGGGCGCGCGCGCCAGGGGGCCCCGAAGAACCGGAGCCCTGCGACCTCGGCGGTCTGCCCGTTGAGGTAGGTGACGCCGGGCGGGATGGGCACCTCCCCGGCCTCCAGCGCCCAGTCGTGGTTTCCCCCGATGAGCACGCGGTGCGCGAAGGGTGTGCGGGCGAACCAGGCGAGGAAGGAGGCGAGCTCGCCCCGCCTCCCCTTGAGCGTCGAGTCCCCACAGTGGACCAGGACGTCCCCGTCCGGCAGCGGGACCTCCTCGTGGTGGTTGTGGGTGTCGCTCATCGCGACGATCGTGACGGTGCGCATGGGTGACTAGGATACGTGGACGGAGATCTGAAGGGAGCTGTGGGCTACTGGTCCTCCTCGACCTCGCACGCCTCCATCGTCGCGCGCCACTCCTCCCACCGACGGCTCATGTCGACCACGTCCTGCGCCCAGATGCGCTTGATGATGTGGACTTCGTCCTCGGTGATGAGGGTGCTTCCTACCCGATGCTGAAGGTCGAGCAGGCGGTCGAGGATCTCCATGCGGGCCGTGATCGTGAAGGGTCCTGGCATGAGCTCGTCCTGGGAGAAGGTGACCGTCCCGTCTCGCTTCTCCGCCTGTCGCTTGGTGCGGTCGTGCTGGAGGTCGCGGATGTAGTCGCGGAACTCCCCGAGGTGCTCGTACTCCTCGAACCCCGCGTCGGCCATCGCCTCCCCGCTCTTGTCCCGCGCGACCACCGTGCAGGTCCAGCAGCCGAAGCGCGAGCTCCCCCCGCACGCGGGGGCCTCGGAGCGGTCCATGACGACCGGGCACTCGCCGGCCCCTGCGTTTCGGTACAGCGTGATGAGGTTGCGGTGCGACCCACCCCAGGGGACGGGCCGCTGGAGGAGAGTCGCCCATACCTCGTCGGTGTCGAAGCGCTCGATTGGTCGGAACACCATGCAACTCTTGAGGTTCTGGTGCGGGCTGAGCCGCTGCCCCTCGACCGTGTGGCGGTCGATCGTCTTGGCGCGGTTCGCCGACTCCGACCTGCGCACTCCGACGAGCAGGACCACCTGCCCGGCTGCCGACACCTGATCGCGGACGAACCGCGTCGTCGGGCCGATCTTCATCCGGTCCGTACACCAGCGAAAGCGACGGTTCGGCGGTGGGTAGCCGCGCCCGATCAGGTTGCACCAGAAGGTCTGGTCGGCGGCCGGCGTGGTGACATGGACCGACATGGGGAGGCGGAGGGACTCCCCGGCTCGTCCAACCTTGTCCAGGGCCGCGCGCGTGTGCGTGATGAGCAGCGGGCTCTCCACCTGGGTGTCGTTGCACACCACGTGGACGCGACGCTGCCGGTCCGACGGCGCGAGGCTGAGCAACATCTCAACGACCAGGTGCAGCACGAGCGTCGAGTCCTTCCCCCCGCTGAACGCCACGATCCACGGGTGTTGGTGAGGCTGAAGGTACTCGTCGCGGAGTTCCGCGATGGCGTGGTCGATCCTATGCTTTGTGAGCAGCATGCCTGTAAGTCGAAGAGGCACGCTGAATATGAGCTGACTACTTGATCGCCTGGAGGTGGATCTCCAGGCGGGGGCCGTCGATCGTGGGGGTCGTGTGCTCCCGCAGGACGCGGAAGGCCGCCTGGATCCCGTAGGCGCGCGCGAACCTCTCCCGGTAGATGTTGCCCGCCTCGTAGTAGAGGAAGCTGCGTCGGTTCCAGAAGGAGACGTGCGTGGGGTCCTGGAAGGCTCCTGGCCCGTCCGTCGTGGGAACGGCGATCTCGACGATCCTGCCAGGGGCGAGCACGCGCCAGAGCTCGTTCATCGTGTGGATCTTGTCGGGAAGGTGCTCGATGACGTCGTGGGCGCGGACACGCTCGACGGACCCGTCTGGCCAGGGCCAGGGCTTGGAGAGGTCGGCGACGACGTCGACGCCGTGGCCGGCGACGATGTCGACGTTGACGTAGTCCGCAAGGATGCGGTCACAACATCCGAGGTTGAGCTTCATGTTTCATCCTACGCAGACAGGAGGCGGCGGGCCTCCTCGATCAGGAGGGCGCGCTTGTTGCGTGTGGGGTCATCCAGCACCCAGGCATGCAGCGCGCGCTGGAGCTCCCCGATCCGGGGGCCTGGGGGGATGCCGAGGTCGGAGACGATGTTCGCTCCGCTCAGGTCGAGTTCGCCTGGGCGGAGCGGGAAGGGCTTGACCTGAGCGTCTTGGATGCGGGTCGCCAGGTGTTTGAACGCGTGCCCGCTCATCCTCTCTTCCTCGATGCGTTGCCCCACCAAAAGCCACGTCCTGATGCCCTCCTGGTCGTTCGGGTGAAGGGCGAGGAAGCGGCGCACGGCCCCCATCTCCGGCCCGAGGGTCGGGAGGTCGGCGGTGAGCGCCCAGGACAGCCCCTCACAGTGCGCGGTCGACAGGCGCAGCGTCTCGTAGAGGTACTGCCCCACGGCTCGACGGTCCATGCCCTGCGCGCGGAAGTGCTCGCGCAGCGGCCACAGCAGCGCCGTCCACCGATGGCCGACCGGTACGTTGGACACGACGTAGATCCAATCTCCCTGGTTGTCGTCGAGGGTCCTGGCGTGCGGGGCGAGGTCTGGGAGGATGGTCCCAAGGATGTCGCAACTCTTGGCGAAGAACAGCAGGTCGAGGCCGTGGAACACGAGGCTGGGTTCCCGCTGGATGATCTTCTGGAGCTCGTCGCGCACGCGCTCGCGGCTCACCTGGCGCAGCACGTCGAGCGCCGACGGGATGGCCCGCCACGTAGCGGCCTCAATCGTGAACCCAAAGCGCGCCGCGAACCGCACGGCGCGCAGGACGCGCAGGCCGTCCTCCCGAAGGCGCGCGACGGGGTCGCCGACCGCCCTGACCTGACCAAGCCCCAGGTCGCGCTGGCCCTCGAACGGGTCGACGACCTTGTCCGCCACGGGGTCGTAGGCGATCGCGTTGATCGTGAAGTCGCGACGCCGGAGGTCCTCGACGACGTCGTCGAGGAACACGACGCTGTCGGGACGTCGACCATCCGAGTAGGTCCCGTCTCCTCGAAACGTGGTGATCTCCACGGGGAGCGAGGAAGCTCCTGGGGTCATGACGGTGACCGTCCCGTGCGCGATCCCCGTGGGGATGACGCGCAGGTCGGAGAACACCCCCTGGACCTGTTCAGGCCGGGCCGATGTGGCGAGGTCGAAGTCCTTGGGGGGATCCCCGCGGAGGCGGTCTCGCACCGCGCCACCGACCAGGTAGGCCGCGTGGCCCGCCTGCTGGAGGCGTCGGCAGAGGTCGACGACCTCCTGGGGAAACGAGGCGGGCTGTAGGCTCATGGGGTCTTCTCGTTGGGTACGGGGTTCGAGGCGTCGAGCACGAGGTAGAAGCTGCGCCCCTCGTACGCCCCAGGGCGTCGGACGAAGCGCGCGGGGTATCGCTGGCTGCCCCGCACCACGATCACCGTCCCCGTCGCGCCCTCTCCGGGGTCGGGGAACTGCTCGGGGTCCGGGTAGTAGTGGGTGCTGTGCGCGCCGAGGGCGGTCTTGGCGCGCAGCAGGTCAAGCTCAACCTCCACGTCGAGGCTGCGCAGGTAGTCGAACACGGACCGCTCGATGTCCGCGAACCGCTTCATGTTGACGTGGGTGACCTGGTCGGCGCGCACCATCCCGATCGACTGGAGGTAGGCGAGGTAGTCGCGGATGACCGTGAGCCCCTTGTCGAACGACGTCGGTATGATCTCCGTTTCCTCGCACTGGAGGAGGATCGCGCGGTCACGCCGCGCGTTGAACTCGATCGCGAAGTCGCGCGGGTTTCGGAACCCCTCGATCACGCAGGCTGCGTTGAGGTCGTGGTGCTCGCGCAGGTATCGCAGGTTGAAGTCCGGGTCGGCCCCCATCACCGTGTTGTTGAACTGCACGAGCGCGTCGGTGTGCTCCTGACGGCTCGTCGATCCCTGCGGGGGGAAGTTCGCCCGGAACCACTCGGACGCGCTCACCACGGGGAGGCCGAGCGCCCCCGCCAGGTGGCGCGCGAACGGGGTCTTACCGGAGTTGCTGGACCCGAGGACGAAGAAGCGTGTTGGTTCCACAGGGGTCTCTAGCGAACGGGCCAGATGAACGCCTTGAGTTTGGAGATCCACGGGAGATCCTCCTTAGTGACGTACTCGCCCATCGATCGGGCCTCCGCGTGCAGCTTGTCGGCCAGGCGTCGAAGCTGGTCCTGCGTGTTGCGGGCCGCGCCGATCCGGGAGATGAACTCGTGGTGAAACATGACGGCGCGGGAGACCGCGCCCGCCAGGTGGTCGTGCTGTCCGCTGCGACGGAGCTCACGCTCCGCCTCCTCGAGGAGGCGGACGTGCTGCTCGTGGTCGAACTTGTCGTTGGGCTCTGTGGTCATGCGGGAGGGTCGAAGGGATCCCCCCGCGCGGAGCTGATCGCTAGAGGGTGAAGCCGGCGAGCTTCTGGATCTCCCGGTCCAGCCGGTCCTTCTTCCGCTGGAGCGTGTCCTTTAGCCTGGCGATGGTGTCGTCGACGTTCTTGTAGAACTCGACGGCAGCCTTCTCGAAGTCCTCGAAGCGTCGCGGTCCCTGGGGGACGGGAGGACGGCCGTAGTTGTAGCCGTAGGACGGCACGGGAAGAGGCGCGGGAAGAGGCGCGGACTCGTACGCTGCGCGCAGGTCTTCCTTGAAGTGCTCGAAGCCCGCGCGTGAGAGGTAGGTGGTCCCGCTGCGGGGAGAGGCCGGCAGGTAGCTCCAGCGCTGAAGCTGCACGAAGTAGGTCTTCGGGAAGTCCTCGGGCTCGCGGGCGGTCTGCTGGTCGTACTGGCTGCGGGCCTCCAGGCCGTACTGGCCGATGTTCCCGCGGGCAGCCTGCGCGATGACTTGGTCCCGCGACAGGCTGACGTACAGGTGGCGCTGCGCCTTGCGAGCCTGGCGCGCGGCCTCGTTCTCAACGCCACCGAGGAAGATGTTGACGGAGCGCTCGAACCGTCCCCAGTCGGCGTTGCCGCTCGCGGCCCAGGCGGCCTTGAGGTCCTCCTTGAAGTGCTCGAAGCCCGCACGGGTGAGGAAGACATCCCCCAGGCGGCTGGGCATCTTCATGACGCGGAACTTGTGAACGCGCATGAAGTATTCGCCGGGAAAATCCTCCGGCGACCCACCGGGGCAGGTGCTTCTCCGCTTGAGGTACTCAGCGGGGATCAGGGTGGACGGTTCACCACGACGGGCAGAGGCGGTCACCACCTCCCGCGTGGTACGCAGGGTCTGGGTCTTTCGTTTCCACATGGGGCTCTTTCTCCACCATGATTTCTAGCAGAGCTGTCTGACAGCTCTCCGCCCCTGTTCCTGATAGACTGCGCGCCCATGGAGCTAGATCCCGTCCTACTAGAAGAGTCCATGCAGGCGCTGCGCGTGGACAAGAGCCGGCGAAGGCCCCCGCATGTGGACTCCGCGCACGCGGCCGACCGCGCGGTGCTGTTCAACCTCGTGTGTCCCGTCGGTACCATCGTTCGCTACTTCCCCATATGGGGGCAGTGGGACAAGTCCCAGACCTGTACGGTCTCTCGCAGGGCGTACCTGAGCGCATCCAAGGAGCCCGTGGTGTTTCTCGACGATGTGTCGGGGTGCGTGAGCGTGTGGAACTGCGAGCCCGTAACCATCCAACCTGCGGGGCAGGCCGAAGAATCGCGGGGGGCGGCATGAGCACCGTATCTCGCCCCAAGGATCCCACGACAGGACCCGCGTTCGTGGCGCACGCCCGTGTGGCACGAGAGGACCTCCGCCTGGACCGCCCAGAAGTCCAACGGGACATCAAGCACGCCTGGTTCGCGCAGGAACTCGCCGTGCTGCTGGAGCAGGTCGTTGGTGACCCGAAGGATTTTGCGCGACGGGCTGGAGTGCGGGAGGTCGCCCTTCGTCGACTGCTGCGGGGAGAAGACCTCGACCGTGTGTCCGTCGACACGATGCTCCGCGTCATCATCCAGGGGCGGCTGCACCTCCAGGTGACGACCTTCGCGCGCCCCTCGTCCTAGTCCCTTGAGCGTGCTATCGCACGACCAGGAGTGAGATGCCCGCCACCTACGTCGAGATCAGCCGAGACGAGTTCGAGGAGTGGCTCAACACGCTCGGCAAGCGCTGGTCACGGGACACGCGCACGGCGGGCATCTACTACGTGCACCTGTCGGATCGTGTTGGGGTGAAGATCTCATCCTCGATCGGGTCGCGCGACTCCGCGATGGGGCGGGCCAACGCCTCCATCGACATCGTCCTTGCCTCGCTCATCACCCATCGCACGCTGAACCGTGTCGGTGGGGAGCAGTCGCGCTACCATCGCACCCAGAAGTGGAGAGACAACCTCCGGCGCGGGGTCCTGCACTTCGAGCAGGTCTACTCGGCTGCGCGCGACTTCTACGAGAAGATCGCCCCCATCGCGGACCGGGAGAAGTACAAGACAGAACGCCTCCAGATCCTGAGCAGGATTCCCGACGTGTCCGACGACGACGTGCTGGCTCACATACACAAGCGGCTCGTGCAGGGAGGCGTGCTGGACGACCCCCAGGAAGCAGTGCTGCGGGTCGCCGCGAACCTGAACGATGACCAAGTGAAGTTCCTTGGCCGGCTCGAGAAGCTCCGCCAGAGGGCGATGCGTGACCCTCAGACCCTTGGGGACATCACGAGCACGCGTCGCACCATCTGGACGGGCAGGACGCTTGCGCCCGACCTGCGCAAGCGCCTTCACGAGGCGCTCCAGAAGTACGGGGTGTAGTGTGGCCTCCTGGTGGGTTGACCGGGTTGGGCGGAACCTCCTGGAGGTGTTCACGCCAACGAACCTACCGCCCCCTGTGGCGGTGTACTCCACGCCGATACCTCCCGGTACGGGACCAACTGGACCCTCAGGGACCGGAACGTCGGGTTCAGGGTCATCGTCATCGTCATCCTCGTCGACCGGAGGATGGAGTTGGCCGCTTCCCCTCCCAATCCCACTTCCCTTCCCACTCCCTTGGCCTCCAGGTTGGCCTCCGCGGCCCGCCTCTCCGGCACCGGCACCGGCACCACCAGCACCACCGCCTCCTCCTCTGCCGCCGCCTCCCCCGCCTCCCCCGCCTCCCCCACTGCCGCCGCCTTCGGCGTCGTTGTTCGTGGAGGACTCGATCAACCCGGACGACCCAGACCAGGACATGACCCTGCTGCCCATGATGGTCAAGAGTCCCAACGCGGTGCGAGAGGCTCAGTGGTCGCTGTACGCGCTCAGCCCAAGAGCCCGCGCGAACGTGATCCCCCTGCTGCCGCTAGCGGCCGAGATCGTAGACACTACGATCACCGTGTACAACGCCGGCCGCCCGGACCTGCGTGGTACGGTGAGTGGTATAGAACGCACCGCCCAGACTGCATCGGGCGAGATGATGTCACAGCACGACGACGAGGAACCCCCATGGAACGACCTACCTTGAATCGACCCCCTCACGCGAGGGAGTCCCAGATCCTGTCGAACATGCGCGAGCGGGGACTGTCGCTTCCGCTCAAGGGCGCGGAGGCGGAGGCTCAGACCCAAGCGACCTCCACCCTCCCTGCGGCGAAGGTCCCGCCCACGACCCCCCTGGGGGTCGTGTCTGCTTCGTCGAAGCCCGTACCGGCGCGGCCACCCGTACCTTTGGCGCCGGTGGTCGCACCGGCACCGGCACCCGCGCCCGCACCCGCGCCCGCACCCGCGCCTGTACCGGTGGTTGCGTCTGCACCAGCACCGGTGGCCGCGCCGGTCGCGCCGGTCGTGACGCCCGAGTCGCCTCCGACCAAGGAGGACGTGGAGACGTCCACCGAGGATGCACCCTCCAAGAAGCCCGTGTCTTCGACCAAGAAGGAGGGGCGTCGTGGATAACGGCACGAACCCGTTTGGCGGGGGGAACCCGAGCGGCCTGTACGTACCTCTCACGGACGACGAGCGCGACGCGATCGACCGCGCCCGCGATCGTGGAGTGCTGGTCAAGGTCCGTGGGCTCGGGGTGTTCCCGGCAACGACCCTGGTCGTTGGGGACCATCGCGTGTCGGTGGGGTTCGTCGTCAAGACGGACGTGCCCAGGACCCTCTCCGAGTTCTCGCACTCCGTCGAGACGGAGGACGGGATCGTGCTCGCCTCTGAGACGATTCCCTGCCTCCAGCAGGGAAGGCCGCTACACCTCCAGCCAGGTGAGGAGGTCGAGATGGAGATCCACATCTCCCTCACGCACCTGGACCCGAAGCTGCTGCGGTGTCTTCGGCCGATGGCCACGGGGCTCACCTCGCGGCGCATCGACCGCGACACCGGGGACTTCAGCTTCGCGGGCAACATGAAGAACCTGAGCGAGGAGCAGCGCAAGCTCCTCCGCATCCTCATGCCCGACTCCGCAGGAGCGAGGTAGCCCGTTGAGCCTGCCGAGCCAGATCCTGGACTTCATGCGGGACGAGCCCGCCTCGCGTGGCGAGGCGGCGGTCGTGCGGGTCGGGAACCGTGTGCTCGAGCGGGCGTCGCGGGCGGCAGACCGCGCGTTCCTGGAGAGCCAGAAGATCGACCTCCAGGCGGGCCTTCCGGCCGGGTCCACGGCGGCACGCGTGGTGGGAGAGGCGGCGCGCTGGGACTTCCTTCCTGCGTCAGACAAGCGATTCCTGCGGGTCTCGCGCCTTCTGGTGACGCGACGAGGCAAGACCCTCTCGATGCTGCGCGAGAACGGGACAGGAATGGCGGCGGACACTTTGGTCGCGGAGCTCGCCCGAGAGGTTACGAGGCAGGTGCGCGCAGCCGTCGTGCTATCGCTGCGCGTCACCGCGGACAAGATCGGCCGCGCACCGCTCGATGTGGGGCGGAGAGTCATGCGGCTCGCTCGCGAGCACCCGAACCTGCTGCGGGACGCGGACCTCACCTGGGAGGTCCTTTCTGCGGTTTTGGGGAAGTAGTTCAGCTCCGTCCTGCCCTCTTGCGGGTAGACGCTGGTGGGTCGGGTTCGCGGCGTGGCAACATGACACGCGGCCCTCACAGTACCTGAGGGAACGGGCGAACAGGACGAGGCAGCGTCCAGGATAGGCAGGGAGACGGCACCGACGTACACGCGGAGCAACAGGGAAGCCGTATCGGGAGTCCGTCGAGGGTGGTGAATAGCCACCCGGGTGGCGCACCTGAATCGACAGGAAGAGCGGGGCTGGAATCGACCAGTGATGCGGGTTGGGCAGGACCCTGGGAGCCCAACCGAATAAGGAAAGCCGCTCACAAAACGTACGGCCACCACGAGCCAAGCCGGGGCAGGACCGGCCGAACCCGACCCACTCAGCTCCAAAATTCGGCACCCTTTCGACCATCTCCAGAAAGGGATCCATCATGTCGTTCAAGTACCAGGTCGAGCAGGTCGGCCCGAGCAAGTTCGTTCTCCCGCGCGTAGGGACCATGCGGTGCGATGTCACGGCGTTCCTGTCGCCCGAGCTCTACGCGGCCTCCGAGGAGGACATGTGGGCGGACGCGGCGAAGTCTGCGTCTACGCCGGGCGCGATCGGGATGTACCTCCAGCCCGACTGCCACAAGGGGTACGTCCTCCCCGTGGGAGGGGTGCTCGTGACCGACGGTGTGGTGGCGCAGGCGGGCAGCGGGTACGACATCTCCTGCGGCGTCGTGTACCTCCGGGTACCGAACCTGCACGCGCGGGACGTCGCCGACTGGGCGCTCCGCGAGCGCTGGGTGCGGGCGGTCTCGGACCGCGTGGCGCTTGGCTACGACAAGGGAGGGAACCGACCGCGCCTCATGCGGTCGCCCTCGGATCGCAAGGTCAGCGAGGTCCTGCGCTACGGGGCGAAGGCGGTCGGAGGAAACCTCGACCTCTGCGAGCGCCCCTACATCCCCATCGACGACAACCTGTTCGACGAGAAGCTCATCCCCAAGGCGCTCTCGAAGGCGGCACCGCAGCTTGGGTCCGTCGGCGGGGGAAACCACTTCGTCGAGCTCCAGGTCGAGCGGTCGACCGGCGAGGTGTGGGTGATGGTTCACTGCGGGTCGCGCGGCTTCGGCTGGCAGGCGGCCGACTACTTCTTCGACCGTGGGGCGGAGCTAAACGACCTCCCGCGCGGGCGCAAGGAGGAGTCGTGCCTGCGGCTGGACTCGGAGCTTGGTCGCCTGTACTGGCAGTGGCATAACGCGGCGGCGAACTTCGCCGTCGCGAACCGTCACGTCATCGCGGCTGGCGTCGCGGAGGCGACCGAGGAGGTCCTCGGTGCGCGTCCCGAGCTCTTCTACGAGATCAGCCACAACCTGGTCCAGGAGGAGACCCTCGTGCTTCCTGACGGCACCACGAAGAAGGGGCTCGTCCACCGCAAGGGCTCGACCCGCGCGTTCCCGGCGGGGCACCCGGACCTGGTGGGGACCAAGTGGGCCAAGACCGGCCACCCGTGCCTCATCCCTGGGTCGATGCTGACCGGCGCGGCGATCCTGTGGCCGCAGGAGGGGGCGTACCAGTCGGGCTGCTCGGTGAACCACGGGTCGGGGCGCGTGATGGGCCGCAACGCGGCCAAGCGCGAGCTCGCGGCGCTGCACGACGACATCGACCACGAGATGCGGACGATCCGCCGCGAGGCGGGTGGCGCGGAGGTCGTGGGGATCGTCGGGAACTGCGAGCGGACCCCGCTCGACGAGTGTGGTCATGTTTATAAGGATTTGGACGTAGTGCTCAAGGTGCTGGAGGACAACGGCATCGCGCGCCTGGCACACCGTTTGTGGCCTGTGGCCAACTTGAAGGGAAGCGACTAGCGGTGCTCGCACTCGCCCCGGACGCAGTTCGGGGTGTAGTGCTGGGTCCAGTGGTCGGGGGAGGTCACCCCGAGGACGCGGCACTTGAGGACGGCGCGCGGGAAGTCGGTGAGGCGGAACGGGCCGAGGGGGCGCACCACGTACCCCTCGGACGGGTCCTGGCTCCCGGACCGCCGTGCCCCGCGCAGTGCCGCCTGGGTCGTGAGGCCCCGCAGGATGGCCTCGTCGAACGGTCCCCGGTATAGCTCGGGGATGGGCTGTAGGCCGAGCAGCCGCGCGTAGAGCGCGGTCTCGTCCCACCCGAGCGCCTGGTCTCGGTCCCAGACGGAGAAGACGAAGAAGCGGTCCGGCGTCCCGTCGTCGGCGCACAGGTCGTGGTACTCGACCGAGTGGAGGGCGTCGACGTTCTCCCCGCACACGCGGAACTCCGGTGGGATGTCGCGCCACAGGGAGGCGTGGCGCGCGCGCATGCGGGACCGGCTCGGATGACGCGCGTACCCGTCGATCGACCGCGCGTGCAGGTAGTCCGCCTCGGGGCCGAGGGTGGTGTTCTCGCCGTCGAGCTTCTCCAGCACGACCACCTCCCGCGCCCGGAGCCAGTCGAGGTCCTGCGGACGCACGAACCGGTCGTCGGCGTCCGCGCACGGCGACCACGGCAGGTGCAGGGTTCGGGGAGGCTTCACCCGCGAGGTGAACTCGTGCCACACGGGCTGGAGGATGCGTCGCACGCTGTCCTCGAAGCCGAGCGGGCCCAGCGCTCGGCGGCCGTTCGGTAGGTAGGGGTTGCCCCACTTGTCGATGACGGCCTCCGCGTGAAGGTAGTCGGGCACACGCACCGTCTGGATGCGTGCGGCCTCGCGCACCTGCTCGACCGTCACCTCGGTGCGCTCGCAGCGGAGGTGACAGGGCCCGCACACGGTCGCTCCGTTGTCGAGGTAGTACCCTCCGTCGGGCCACAGGCGACGGTCTAGGATGTGGTGGGCGTCCTGGCCGGGGTTCCCGCACAGGACGCACCGGCTGCGGTCGCGCGCGAACACCCTCTCGCGAAAAGCATCTCGGGTGAGGAGGGTCATGCGGAAGGGCATCTCGACGCGCTGGAGGGCGAGCTGTCCGGGTAAGACCTCCCATGGCTGACGCCCCAGACCTGATCGCACTCGCCCGGAGCCTCGCCCGCATGCGCGAGATCCGCCGAGACAAGAGCTTCATCCTCAAGAAGAGCAGCCTGCTGCGGGACGAAGTCGAGGTCCCCGGCGTGGGGAAGGTTCCTTTCCAGCTCCGTCCCTACCAGCAGCAGATGGTCTTTCACCTCATCCTCATGCCCAGGTTTGTCGTGGGAGAAGACACCGGCTGCGGCAAGACGATCGAGGTGATCGGGGCGCTCGCCCACCTGTGGGAGAAGAACCCCACGATGCGGGTCCTCGTTGTGGGCACCAAGAGCCTGGCCTCCCAGTGGGAAGAGGAGCTCCGGCGATTCTTCCGCGAGGTGAACGTGTTCGTTGCGGCCGGCGAGGTCGAGAAGCGCCGGAAGGTGCGTGAGGCGTTCCTCAAGTGCGACCGCTACCCGGTGCTCGTCTACACGTACGGGTCGATCGCCAGGGACTTCACGGACCTTCAGGAGTGGAGCGGGCACCTGCTCGTCGCAGACGAGGCCACGGTCTTCAAGGAGCCCAAGACCCAGATCCACCAGGTCATGGGTCACCTCGGCGCGACCGCGTCGCGCGCCTGGGCGCTGACCGCCACGCTCCTCAAGAACAACCTCGTCGAGGGGTACGGGATCTTCAGGGTCATCGTGCCGGGCGTCTTTCCGGCCTCGCCGTCGACCTTCATTAAGAGCTACTGCCTCACGCAGTTGCGCCTGGTGGCGCGCGGCCGGCGCGTGCCCCAGATCATCGGGTACGCGCCCGACCAGATCGAAGCGTACCGGGAAGCGATCGAGCCCTACTACCTGGGCCGGTCCAAGCGAGACGTGGCCAGCGACCTACCCAAGGTGCTCCCGCCGGTCGAGATCCCCGTGTCGCTGTCGCCAGCGGAGTGGTCCCTCTACCGGGACGCGCAGGCGGGGCTCCTTCAGGTGGGGGAGAAGAAGGACGACGGCACGACCCAGACCAAGATGTCCGCGCTGCTGCGCTGCCAGCAGGTCGTCAATCACGCTGGCCTGGTCGAGGTCGCCGACGTGCCATCCTCGAAGCTGTCGGTACTCGTGGACCTGCTCACCTCGGGAGACTACGCGGACCAGCAGGTCATCGTCTACAGCCGGTTCCGCACCCTCATCGTCAACCACATCGAGCCGGCGCTCCGGGCCCAGCACGTCACGGTGACCCGCGTGACGGGCGGGGAGAATGACGCACAGCGTGCGCAGGCGCGTGCGGACTTCCAGGAGGGCCGAGCGCGCGTCATCCTCCTCACCTCGGCCGGTGGTGAGGGGATCAACCTCCAGGCCGCGAGCGCCATCGTGTTCTACGACACCCCCTGGTCGGCCGGCGACTACGTCCAGATCCTTGGCCGCATGGTGCGCATCGGCAGCGCGCACGAGCGCGCCGTCACCCTTCACCTAGTGGCCAAGCCGCCCGGGGGATCACGGGCGCAGAAGACGATCGACGACTACACCCTCCAGGTGTTGCGCGGGAAGCTGGCGCTCTTCGAGAAGGTGCTAGACCGCAAGGTATTCGACGATCCGACGGGTCCCGTGGCTCCCGTCGACCCCAGCGCGTCGATGGAGGGAGAGATCGACACGATCTTCGACATGCTGCGGGGCGAACAGGGTAGGAGCACGCATGAGCAACAGTAACGTGCCCACCCGGCTGCCAGGAGACGGCGAGCCTGACTGCCCCAAGTGTCGCGGGAGCGGGTCCGTGCAGAAGGTCTACACGCCGGCTGAGCTCAAGGCACTCCCGCCCTACATAATCCCATCGACCCACTTCGACACCTGCGTCTGCACCAGGGCGCGGCGCGAGCGTGAGGCCCTGGAGCGCGTGTGGCGCGGGTACTCGGGCTTCGAGCCCATCGACCGAACGCCGCTCGTCAAGTACGCGCAGCAGGACGTGCTCGTGAGCGCCTCATCCCCAACGCTACGGACCCACCTGGCCCGCGTCCTGCACCAGGTGCCCAGCCTGCTCCGCTCGACCCGCGTGGTGTCCGACCTCGACCTGGTGAGCGCGTGGCTCGCGACGGCGGGCCTCGACGTGCTTGACCCGGAGGTCGCGGGCCACACGCGTGACGCGGAGGACGCCTACCTGCGTCTGGTAGACCTGGTGGCTCCGCCCTCCCTACTCGTCCTTCGGCTCGGGGTCAAAGCGGCGCGCAACGTCGCCGTTCCCGAGGTCATCCTGGAAGCCCTCCAGTGCCGTGCGCATCGAGGGCGACCAACCTGGGTCGTCGAGGACCCTTATGTGCCCTTTACCACGGGGGCAATCTTCTGGAGCCCCCAGCTCGTCGCCCACATGGCTCCGTGGGACCGCGTGGGGATAGACGGGAGTCACGCAGTCGAGGAGTGCGTGGCCTCCCTGGACGGGCTACTCCGAGCGACCGGTCCCGCCGAGCCCGAACCCCTTCCGCGCGCGCGGCCCGAGAGACAACCCCCCAGGATAGAGGTCATTCCAGCCACGGAGGAGGGGATGCTTCCTGGCGGGATGTCGATCGACAAGAAGGCACCGAAGAAGGGTGCGGGTAGTAGGAAGTCCTCGTTCGGGGGCGGGAGAAAGCCCTCGTTCGGCGGTGGAAGGATCCGAGAAGTCGATGAAACCTGACCTCATCCGATCGATCGTGCGCTGTCGGCCCGCCGACCCTGCACCGCTGGTGCTCAAGAACGTCCAGGCCGTGCGTGACGCGCAGGTCGAGTTCCTGCTCCCTGAGGACGGGGAGATCTGGGTGTTCGTCGACCAGTTCACCCGCGACCATGGACACCCGCCAGAGCTCCAGACGACGACCTCCCACCTGCGGTCGGTCGGGCAGGTGGGGGCAGCGGACCGCATGGAGGCGGTGTCTGTCGGTCCTCTCAAGACCGAGGGGGACTTCTTCCACGTGCTGGAGCAGGTCTGCGAGGAGCGACGCATGCGGCTGCTCGAGCAGGCGATGCGGGACGTGCGGCTCATCGCGACCTCCGGCCTGGAGGTCGGAGAGGGGCGGGACAAGCGCGTCCTGCGGGGCGCTCAGCAGGCCGCCTCGTACGCAGTCGAGGCGATGCGCGAGGTGGCGACCCCCACGCTGTCCTCCCACCTGTCTGGTGAGATCCTGCGGGACGCCGACGACATCGTGGCCGAGTACGAGAGGACGGAGCGCGACCCCCGAGCGGCCTTCGGCCAGTGGACAGGCATCAAGCAGATGGACGAGTCGCTCGGTGGGGCGCGCGTCGCGGAGCTCTGGATCCACGCGGCCTACTCGGGGCACCTCAAGACGACCTTCGCGCTCAACTGGGCCTACAACCAGGCGATCTGGTTCCACGACAACGTCCTGTACTTCTCGCTGGAGATGCCCTACCGGCAGGTCCGTCGGTGGATCGTCGCGATGCACTCGTTCCACTCCAAGTTCGCGGAGGTGCGCACCGAGCTCGGCATCCAGCAGGAGGGGGGGATCAACGTGGGGCTCGACTACAAGCGCATCCGCGACGCCCAGCTCACCCCGGCGGAGAAGCGGTTCCTCGTGAACCACGTGGTCCCCGACCTCAAGGACCCCGAAAACGGCTACGGACGGATCATCATCGAGGTGGCCGACCCCGACAAGCCCGACGTCACCGTCGACGGCCTGCGGGGCCGCGCCGAGACCATCTACCCCAAGACGCCATTCTCCACCATCTACCTCGACCACGCCTCGCTCCTCGGGGTGCGCTCGAAGGTGTCCACCTCCGAGCGACTCAACGACGCGCTGCGCGACTGCAAGCGGTTCGCGATGCAGTTCCGCCGCGGCCAGGGGATCCCGCTGGTGGCGCTCTTCCAGATCAACCGCGAGGGGCTCAAGGAGGCCCACAAGCGCAAGGAGAAGGGGCTGCTCCCCACCTACGAGCTCAACAACCTCTCCTACGCCTCGGAGGCCGAGCGCAGCGCGGACGTCGTCACCACGAGCTACCTCGACAAGGAGTACGCCGAGCGGAACCGGGCGCTCTTCACGTGCCTCAAGAGCCGCGACAACGCCCCCTTCAACCCCTTCCTCGCCCAGATCGACTGGCCCTGCCGGCGGATCGGGACCTGCTTCGACAACCCGCTCGACGACGTCTCGACGCGCGTCGACCCCGAGCAGGGGGCGGAGATCACGAGCGCCCTGGACGCGCTCATCCGATGAGCCTGCGCGAGGAGGTCGCCGAGCGCATGGCGAGGGCGCTCGGGGCCGAGGTGCTCGGCGCGGGGGAGGCGGCCCGCCGGCCCCCCGGGAGCCTCCGGGCGCTCGTGCTGCGCGGGACTCCCTCTCCCGCCGAGTGGGGCGCGATCGAGGCCGCGCTCCTGCCGGGGGCGCTCGTCGCGCTTCTCCCTGGCGACCCGGAGGGGGAGGAGGCGATCCTCGCGGAGGAGGTCGGGCTGGAGGTGTGGGACGCGATCCTGGTGGCCGACGACCCGCGCACCGTCCTCCCCGCCGCCAAGGCGACCCGCACCGAGAAGGAGGCGGGCCTCGCGGGGGTCGTGGCCCCGCGCGCGGGCCACGAGGCCGTCAAGCGGAAGGAGGGGAGCGCTGGGGTGCGCAACGCGCGCGCCGGCGCCGGCCGCACGGCCAAGGCGGTGCTCAACGACCACCCGACGGTCAAGTCGGTCGGGGCGGTGAGGGCCGCGATGCGCGTCGCCGGAGCGTACGAGGAGGACGCGGCGGGCCCCGTCCTCGACCTGTTCTCCGGGTCGGGGACGACGGGGGTGGTGTGCGTGGAGGACGGGATACCGGTCGTCCTCGTCGACAAGCTGCGGCGCTACGCGGACCTCGCCGCGGGGCGCATGCGGGGAGCCGTTGCCCGTTCCCCGCAGGTGCGGGTGGTGTGTGCCGTAGATCTGGGTATCGCGCCCCCCATGGGAGAGAACCCCCAGGAAGGAGCTCCCCATGCCACGCCCGCTGAACGTCGCCGCAACCCTCCGCGGCGCAAGCTACGAGTTCCCCCCGACCCCCGACCATGACCTCCGCTTCATGGGGGGCCGCACGATCCCCCACTTGACCTACACGAACCTCTACCTGGGCGGACGCGACGCCTGGGTGCCCGACGAGGTGCGGCAGATCGACCAGTCGCTCCTGGCGGCGATGACCGACCCCGGCCTCACCAACGTGATGCGGCAGTACTTCAAGAACGCCCCCATCACGACGCAGTTCGCCCCGTCGCGGGTGCTCGACGGGACCCCTCCCGCGACCTTCGGGCAGAAGGACGTCGAGGACCTGGTGCTCAAGCTGCACCGAGACAGCCAGCTCGCCAGGTTCCACCTGAACCTCGGCTCGACCCTGGTGAACCTCGTCCTGCCGCGCGGGTCCGTCCTCACGCTCGACGAGGACGCCTCGGACATCCGGCGCGTCCTCCCGCGCGCGACCGAGCACGAGGAGGCCTCGAGCCTCTACGGGCTCGGGGGCTACCACGGGTCGGTGCACCCGCGCCCCGGCGTGACCGTCTACTACGCGGTGAGCGTCTACTCGGAGCGGACCGCGGAGCGCGAGAACGGGATCGTGGCGTTCGACGCCCCGTGGAAGAACGTCGTCGCGACCCTGTACCACGAGCTGTGCGAGGCCCGAACGGACCCTGATGTTGGGGACGCGATACGCCTCGGTGACGACCCGGCGGCCCAACGGCTGCTCGGGTGGATCTCCGACCAGGGGGAAGAGGTGGGAGACTTCCCCGTCTTCGAGGCGGGACCCGACCTGTCCAGCGTGATGCGGGAGGTCCCGCTTGTCTCTGGCACGGGCACTGTGCCCGTGCAGATCATGTACTCGAACGCCCACCACGGTCCGGCCGGGCCGCTGGCGTACCTGTGCGACCTCCAGGCCCCTCGCGTCAACGTGCAGGTGCTCGCTCCGCCCCCGCCGCCAGAGCGGCTCGTGGTTCCTCCCGATGAGTTCTGGGAGGAGGCTGCGCGTCAGGCCGAGGACCCCGCTCCCCTGGAGGTCCCGGAGAGCGGACGGACCGAGCCGGTCGCCGAGGCATCTCCGTCGGAGACGAACGAGGGAACGAACGACGTGAAGTCCACCCTGGACGCCTTGTCGCACGAGGAGGCCAAGTCGATGCTCGCCACGTGCGAGCAGACGACGCCTGGTGAGTCCCCGCAGAGCGAGCATGGCTCGGGTGTCACCACGCAACCCATGCTCATCGATCCGGAGGGCGCAGGCGCGCAGGACATCGATCCGGAGGTCGAGCCGGAGGTCGTCTCAGGGCCTGCGGTCTCAGGGGGCCTCGCGTAGGCGTACAGGTAGTCGTGCATCACTTCTCCTCGTTCCACTCAACATAGTCCTCGGGGTCCAGGTCGCCACGGGCAATCGCCTCCTTGACGGCCGCGTGCGTGTCGGGGTTCGCCCCCACGACGAGGACCACGTGGGGGCTCGCGACGCCGCAGAGCACGGTGGCCAGGCGCTTGTGCGCCGAGTAGCTGCCGTGCAGCTTCCCAGACACCACGTCGGGGAGCAGGACGATCGAGGGGATCGCGTCGACCATCGCGTCGGCCACGCAGCGCGCGAGCCTCAGGTTGAACGCGTCCCCGTCGCTGGGATCCACCACGTCGCGTACCTGCGTCCCCGTCAGGGTCTCGAAGATCGAGTGCGAGTCCAGGCTCTTCGACCAGCTCTGGAACCAGGACGCGGCGCGCAGCGAGTCTCCGTTCGAGGGGCGCAAGGATAGTATGCAGCGCAGGTAGGGTGCGGCACCGCTCGGAACAGGCGCCTGGTAGGTCGTCCCGTTCTCCGTGAGGCGGGCACGCACGACGGGAGACTGGAGGGGTCCTTTCAGCGAGAGCAGGGCCTTCCGTATGAGGTCCACTCGCTCCGCGCAGTCGGCTCCAGTCACGAGGGTGAGGGGCTTCAGGTTCAAGCCCTGTCGGGGGAGGCCGTTGGCCGCGAGGAGGATCATGCGTGGGAGTCGGCGACGCCGCTCCCTGCGGAGCTGACTACTTGGGCGGGGCGGGCGGCGGGGTCGCGGGCACGAACGTGACCCGCTGGTTGAGCGCCTGCGCGCGTTCCTTGCACGCCCCGCAGGGCTTGATGCCGACCGCGCTCGTCACGCGGGCGATCGCGTTGCCGAGCGGCAGGGGTTGGTTGATGAAGGGAAGAGGGATGCGAAGGGGACGACGCGCCATGGGAACCTCCTTCAACGACCCTACGCCTTGCGAACGGATCCTCCAGCGTGCGGATCGAGTTCGGACCGCATCGGGTAGCAGAGCCCGTGAGCTTCGTCCTCTACCTGATACGTAAACCCGCTCCGGTCGTGGAGGCCGCCCGGCTCCATGGTACGGGTGGGATCGACCTGGACGTACTCCGTCCACTCAGCGGCACATGGCCCACCAACGTGATGCTCGTCCACCTGTCCAACTGCACCCGAGGAGGGTGTGCGACAGGATGCCCCGTGCGTACCGCGCAGGACGTCCTTGGGGACAACGTGCGGTCCGTGTCGATCGTCCGCGATCTGCCCGACGAGGAGTCTCCATGGTAGACGCGCTAGTCATCGTCGGAGACAACATGATTGTCACCCCGACCCTTGGGCCTGCAACGATGCGGGCGGTCGTGACGGACCCCCCTTACGGGATCAGCTACATGGGAGAGGAGTGGGACGACCCTCGCAAGGGGTCTGACGACACCCTGCACCCAGGACGGCGGTTCCAGGTGTGGTGCGAGCGCTGGATGCGGGAGTGCCTCCGGCTTCTTCGTCCTGGGGGCCGGATGGCGTGCTTTGCGGCGGCGCGACAGGTTCACCGAGTCCGTCAGGCCGTGGTGGTCTCGGGGTTCTGTGAGGTAGAGGTCCACGGGTGGCTCTACCTCACGGGACATCCGAAGTTCCTCGACCTACTACGGGAGGTCGAACGTCGGTGGGGTCGAGAGGAGGCCGATCGGCTACGTCGGCAACGACACACCGCCCTAAAGCCTGCCTGGGAGCCCGTCATCGTTGGTCGCAAGCCCCTCGGGCTCGCACACGACCCCGTAGAAGTCTGACTTGTAGACCACCTGACGGACAAACGGCGGGGACACGGCCGCGATGACTCCGTAGCTTATCGCGCCGATCTCCCTTCCCTGCTCCCTCTCCAGGTACGCTTTGAGTCCCTTCCCCTCTGCCTCAAGGGAGGCTGTCCAGACCACGAAGTCGACGCACTGCTTGGCTAGCGGCGTAACAAGGGCCGTGCGCTCCTCTATCGGCCTGGAGCGAAGTACCAGATGGATCTCCCACCACATACGCTCCTGCCAACCGGAATGCTCCCTGTACCGTCGAACGAGAGTGTCCAGGGCTGCCGTGAGCGGCTCGGACCTCATCTCCGTGACGATCAGCACCCCACGTGCGGGTAGGTCAACCATGAGGATAGGACGTGGAATCCCCGACGATCAGAGCTGAAGGCGCGGCAAAGCGTCCTGTGCGCCTCACGCGCAACGATCGCCGACTGCGCCGGCTGCGGCGCGTCCCCTTGGTCCGCCTGCTCGCTCGCCTCGGCTACGAGGTCGACCCGGACGGTGAGGACATCGAGCAACCCTTTCGATGCAACCTCCACGGGACGGGGCAGGACCACAAACCATCGGCCCGCACCTACCCAAAGTCCCCCCGGTGGCACTGCTTCGCGTGCTCGCGATCACGGGACATCGTCGACACGTTTCGAGAGCGCACGGGAGCGACGCTTGAGGGTGCGCTCGACCGGCTCGAAGAGCTGGCGGGCCTGCCCCCGATGTCGTTCGAGGAGCCGGACGAGGAGGCAGCCTCCCCAAGCTGGGGAGAGGACGACCCAGCCCCCACGGAGGACCCCATCACCATGCTCGACCGTCTCGCAAGGATGATGGCGCGGGCGAGGGCACTCCCCCTATCCACGCTCCTGCATGCGTGGGAGCTCATCGACCACGCGCGCCAGGACCCTGAGTTCGCCGACAAGCTGCGCCCGCGCGTAGATGAGCTCAGGGAGAAGTTCGCGCGGTCTGCCCAGGGAGGGTAGTCAGCACATGGACATCCTGCACGCCAAGGTCCTCACGGCCCTGTCCCTGTACGACCCCATCCCCGGCACCCAGGTGCGCGCGGGCTTCCTGCCGGTCGGGGTTCAACAGACCGCGGACGGGTACGACCTCGACGAGGCGTTCCTGTTCGACCCGCTCGTCGAGACTGGATACCTACAACGTCGGTACTTCATCGGGAACATGGACGACGAGGGCATGCGATCGTTCGGCCCGGAGATCCCCCCCTCGGAGGTCCACAGGACCGAGGCGGTCGAGGTGGGTTACTTCGCCACGGACAAGATCCCGCGGTTCGCCGTCGTGTCGGGGTCGAAGATCATCCCCGCCGGCCTATGGTTGTCCCTGTGATCCGTCCGCTCCTTCGGCTCGCGGCACGGAACCGTCACGGGGACGAAGTCCTGCTGGCGCGTCCGCTGCCGGGATCTATCGACCCCTGGGGTGATCTGGCGGTCCTGCGCGACACTCCGTGGGGTCCGCTCATCCCGGAGGTGAGCGGGGAGGTGATGAGCCTCGCCGTTCATGGCTACCTCGAGCCGCTGCGCGCCGCCGGCCTGCGAGACCCGCGAGCCTGCCTGCGTGCGCTCGACCCTCCCGTCATGCGCTGTGCGCAGCAGTACTCATGCGTCGCACACAACCCCCGACACTGTCTCCCCTGCCTGAAGGTTCCCGACTGCTACGATCCTCCCGGGCTCTCCGAGGGGGCCAATCTGGCCGCGCGGGATGTCACCCTGTGCTGGCGGGAAGGGCGCTACGTGGTGGTCGTCGTCGGGGAGGAGTTCGTTCCGGGGCAGTAGGCCCCGTACTGCTCGATGATCTTGTGGAGACGCGCGTCGAGTTCGGATCGAATCGAATCGTGAGCCTTCCAGCCTCCCGCTCCATGCGAAGCAGGAGGTCGATCTCCTGAGCACGAGCTTCGGGAGTCACCTGGACGTACAGGCGCGCGGCCTTCGTCTCGTCAGCGCTGGGTAGCGCCCAGGACATCAGGCCCGCCAGGTAGGCGCGGTCGGTCCCAGACATCTCTCCGGGCGCGATCACGCAGCGGGCAGCTCTCTGGATCCAGTCGAGCACCACGCTGGTCACCTCGGTCAACCGCCCGATCCAGAAAGTTCCCTGCGGGACGTGGTGGCTCCCCGCAGGAACCGCAGGCAGGGGAGGTCCGTGAGGGACCCCACGAATGTAGTCCGCGAAGCGGTCTCCCAACCAGCCGGCGACGAAATCTTCCGGTACGTCGTGGATGGGAACTTCTGGGCACAGGAGAACCGCGTGCCCATCCTCCACGAGGGCCTGCACATCCTCCTCGTGGAGGACATGGTTGCGGGGCAGCCCGTGGGTGTGCAGGACCCCCCGCGAGTTGCGCGTGATGAACGCGACCCGCCCGAAAGACTTGGGGTTTGGACGGTCCAGCAGTGCGACGACCTGGCTCATACCTCATGCTACTTCTGGACCGCAGCTCCGGAGCTGACTGGTCGGGGTAGAACCTCGTATGGACGGTCTCTCCCCTCTTGCAGAACGTGCGCTCGCCCACATAAAGTCCACCCACACCAGCGTCGGGCACCTGATGGTGTACCGCAACTTCCAGCCCTACCCGGAAGTGCAGACGCAGTTCCTGCCTGTGATGGACGAGCTCACCGCGGCGGGCTACCTCACCCGTACGGTCTACCTGGTGGACCGCACGCGACCCGGTACGTTCGGCGAAGACTACGCGAACGTCACGCTGTCGGACGACGAGGCGGCGGAGGCGATCGCGTGTCAGCGGGACCGCAAGCCGTTCGTCAACCCCGACACGGGAGACGAGCGAGTACCAGGTCCCGAGGACATCTTCATGTTCTACTGCACGACCGCCAAGGTTCCCGTCCTCCCGCCGCCGCCGGACCCTAGGGGGGTCGAGATCCATGCTCGACTGTTGCGGGAGCGGAAGCAGGTACTGGCGGCGATCCGCGCGGAGGGAGACCCACTCGTCTACCACGAGGCGCGACTTGCGGGTCGGGCCGAGGCGTTCAAGGAGGCCGCGGAGATCGTCGCGGCGGCCTACGGGTTCAAGCCGCCTGTCGAGCCGGCTTGAACTGGGCTAGCTCGCCCGCACCGGGGCGCTTCCACCCGACGATCTGCCCGCTGTCCACGTCGATGTCCATCTCGACGTAGTCGTCGTCCCCCGCGTGGCAGCAGGACAACGCGTAGCCGTCGTACTCTCCGATCACGCGGTCTTCCGCGTCGTACAGCGTGGCCAGGAACAGGTCGGAGCACTTTCCCTGGATGTTGATCCAGCGCGTGTTCTCGTTGCGGGGCACTCGTAGGTGGCCCTCTCGCTGACGGAACTTGTAGAGGTCCACAGGGTCGGGGCGCTTCCACCCGACGATCCGACCCGTCTGGACGTCGATGTCAAACTCCAGGTAGTCGTTGTCGCCCTGGCAGAAGATCGAGGGCACTGAGCCCTCACGAGACCCTATCGCGCGCCCCTGCTCGTCGAGCAGTTGGCCGAAGAACAGGCCCGTCACCTTCGCCGACATGTGCAGCGTCTTGGGGGTGGGCTTCCGAGCCCGCCGCGCGCGCTTGGGGGTGTCGGACAGAGTGCCGGTCGTGGCCGTGGTGATTGTTCTTGGCATATGTTCTCGTCGAGACTCCGACGAGAAATAGAGCTGACAATCGACGCAAAGGATGGCTTTTCGGGTAGTAGACCGCATGAGCCTAGCCGACCTGTTTGATACGAATCCGAACCAACCGATCGCCGTGGTCCCCGCGTGGGCCAAGGAGTGCGAGTTCATCCTCCTGACCGCTGAGACGCTGCCCGCCTTCGTCGACGAGTGCATCGCGAGCGGGGAGTACGGGCTCGACTCCGAGACGACGGGCCTCGACAAGCGGGTGCGCAACGGCCGCACGATGGACAAGATCGTCGGGCTGTCGTTGTCTCCGGACGGCAAGCGCGCGGGTTACGTGCCGATCCGACACCAGGAGGGGTCCGAGCACAACGTGCCCTGGAGCGTGGTGTCCAGGGAGCTCCACCGTCTCCAGGTGGCGATGGAGCAGAAGCAAACCACGTGCGACTTCTTCAACGGGGCATTCGACGGAGAGATGTTGGAGTTCTGCGGCGACGAGCAGCCCTGGAACCCGATGGAAGACGTGGCCACCTGGCGAGACGGGCTCATGCTCGCCTACCTCTCCAACCCGGCGCGGAAGAAGATCGGCCTCAAGACCCTCGCCAAGGAGGACCTCAAGCTGGAGGTGATCGACCTGGTGAGCCTCTTCCCGCCGGGCACCACGCAGATCGACTTCTCGCTCCTGAACCCCGCACGTCTGGACGTGCTCGCCTACGGGTGCATCGACGCGATCCTGCATCGCCGGATCGCTCGTCACTTCGAGCCCAAGGCTCGACAGCCCGCCGAGGGGCATCCGCAGTACCGGCAGGACGCGGTCATTCGCATCGAGCAGCTATGCCTGCTGGCGACCCGCTGGATGGTGCGCAACCGCGTGGGGATCGACCGCCAGCGTGCCCGGGAGCTCATCGAGCTTGGACAGCGGGAGTGGGTGGAGGCCGTGCGGTCCTTCTACGAGGAGGCGAGCACGATCCTCGGGCGCAACGTCGCGCCAGGGGCTTTCCGGCTGCTCTTCGAGAACTTCAAGCCCGACGTCAGCAAGACCTTCGACGAGATGCTGGCGGAGCGCAGGAACCTCGCGGCCAACCTGTATGGACCCGACCCGACCGAGCTCATCGTCAAGGGGACGCAGGAGTTCCCGGCGGTGTGCGAGATGACCTCCCCCGCGCAGCTTGGCGACCTGCTCACCGAGCTGGGCGTGCCTGGCCTGCGGATGACCGAGAAGGAGACCCAGGTCGACACCAGCAAGGAGGAGATCGAGCGGATCGCCGAGGAGTACGGCGACAAGTTCCCGTTCGTCAAGAAGGTCCGCAAGGCACGGCAGGCCGCCGCCGCGCTCACCAACTGGCTCCTGCCTCTCTACGACGAGTGCGACGAGGATGAGACGGCCGCCTTCCCGTTCAAGCAGTACGGGACGGAGACGGGACGTTTTGCCTCGCCTCAGGACAAGAACCTGCCCAAGGGCTGGCCGAAGATGAACTTCCAGAACATCTCGACGCCCCGCAAGGACCGGCCCGAGTGCATGAACCGCACGCGCGAGTGCATCCGGGCGCGCAACCCCGAGGGGGTCACGCCCGCGAAGCGTCGCTACATCGTGAGCGTCGACATGTCGGGCGTCGAGCTCCGCATCGTGACCAACCTGTCGCGCGAGCCCAAGTGGGTCGAGGCGTTCTTCACCTGCGCAGAGTGCGGGATGCAGTTCTCTCGCGGAGATGGAGTCGAAACCCCCGACCCCCCTCCACCGCGCTGCCCCAAGTGCGGGTCCGACCGCATTGGGGACCTCCACGCCTCCACGGCGATTGAGGTGCTCGGAGCCCGCCAGAGCGACGCCGACTGGAAGGACAAGCGAGGCAAGGGCAAGATCCTGAACTTCGCCCTCTGCTACGGGGGCGGGGGGGACGCGGCGGCCCGCGCGATGGGGACCGCAGACAAGAACGAGGGCTGGCGGATCAAGAAGAAGTTCGACGAGAAGTACTCGGGCCTGCGCGCCTGGTGGGACTACGTCCGCGACCTAGCTCGCCAGGTGGGTGGAGTTTTCTCCGCGCTGGGTCGCTGGATCCCCACGCCGGGCATCCACGACAAGAACGGCTACATCCGGTCGACCGCTGAACGCAACGCCCTCAACGGGCCGGTCCAGGCGACCTCGGCCGACCTCACCAAGCTCGCGATGGGCCTGGTGTACAAGGACTTCAGGCGTCGCGGGTGGCTAGAACGCGCGCCGCTCATCGCCTGCATGCACGACGAGCTCGTGTTCGAGATGGAGGCCGAGATCATGGAGGAGGCGATCGACGTGATCGTCGACCTCATGGCTCGCAACGGCATCGTGGTGAAGCTCAAGTGGCTCGTCCCCCTCACCTGCGACATGGAGATCGGCACGAACTGGTCGGTCCCCTGGAACCTCACCGAGATGCGCGCGGGAGAGGTCCGGTTCGTTGGCGACAAGAAGTACAAGAAGCGCGAGGACGCCGAGAAGGACGGGCACCGGTGGGAGGACCTCCCGAGCTTCCCCGAGTGCCTGCGGCCGTTCTTCAAGCGCCAGACGCTGGGGTACGAGGTCAAGGGGCACGAAGAGAAGTCTGCGCCTCCCAAGTCGGTCCAGGTGGCCTGCCTCGTGCTGGAGGTTCCAGCGCTCTCGGAGATTTGGGCCGAGCGGGTGGCCTCCATGATCGTCGCGTGTACAGGCAGCGGGGACGTCCTCCTGCGCGTCGAGTCGGGGGGCGTCACGCTGGGGATCCTGGACGCCCAGGACGCCCCGATCAAGACGAGCCGCGAAGTCGCTGAACGCACCGCACGCGCCTACGGGATGACCCTACGGAACCAGGAGTAACCGGGAACATCGAGGGCTGCACGCGTTTTTGCTCGCGTGCTACGAACCAGACATGACAGGACGTCAAAGGCCGATTCCTCTGTGTGGGGGGATCGTCAACATATCGACCATCCCTCAACGAAGTCCCTTCCGATATCCAGGGGGGAAAACTTGGCTGATTCCGCGCATCCGGCAATGGCTACGCTATCGTCGGCCGTCCGTGTTGGTCGAGCCCTTCACAGGAGGCGGGATCGTGGGTCTTACGGCCGTCTTCGAGGGTCTCGTAGACCACACAATCTTTGCCGAGATTGATGATGAGGTAGCGGCAGTGTGGTCAACGATACTAGAGGGAGGATCTGAGTGGCTGGCGGGCCGCATCTTGTCTTTTGACCTGAACATAGACAACGTGCGTGACCTCCTCCTGCGCACTCCTTGTGACACAGCTGAGAAAGCATTTCAGACCATCGTTCGTAATCGGACCCACCATGGAGGCATCCTGGCTCCAGGGTCCTCGCTCACCAAACGGGGAGAGAATGGGAAGGGTTTAGGGCAGCGTTGGTATGCGAAAACGCTAGCCCAACGCGTCAGGGCAATCGGAAGTCAGCGCCACCGGTTTACCTTCCTACACGGAGATGGCATTGAGGTGATGAAGTCGCACGCGACGGACCCCCAAACCGCCTTCTTCATCGACCCGCCCTACACCGCAGGAACGACGGAGGATGGAAGCAAGAGGGCTGGATCTCGACTGTACCGACATCACGAGGTGGACCATAAGCACCTTTTTGCGGTGGCTTGTAACTCCGTGGGAGACGTTCTTCTGACGTACGACGACACCCCAGAGATTCGAGAGATCGCGAACCTACATACGTTCGTAGTGAAACGCGTAGCCATGCAAAACACCCACAACACGAAACTGTCGGAGCTCCTAATAGGCCGAGACCTGTCTTGGTTCCGTCCCAGCTTGACGCAACAGGAGTTTTTTTCGTGAGCGAAATCAGGAAGACGATCGAGCGGGTCGCCTGCGACCTACACACCGACGACAACGCCGCGACGGCCGATCCCTTGTTCTGCGTGTTCCAGAAGCAGCGCGTATACGGGGTGTCGAGCGACTACACCGACGACTTCGTCTGGGTCATCCCCGACGGGGAGGGCACGGAGGCCGACCTCGAAGAAGCGGCTCACCTGGAGAAGATCGGGAGGGAGGCGGCGGAGGCCCTCGGGTGGCGGCGCGTCGGCTACAAGGAGTTCGACGCGTTCGTGACGGCGTGCCTCACGCGCGCGGGCGCCGAGGCGTGCATCGCCCGCGACGGACACAACCTGCGGCAGCCCTTCGTCTACGTGACCAGCCTGTACCGCAACGAGGAGATGATCTCGGTGCGGAAGCACCTCATGACGCTGAAGCCCGTCCCCCCACCGCCTCCGAAGTACGCCCCGAACACGTGCAACCGCCACGACGACTGCGCAGCCGCGGACGAGAAGGCCCAGGCGAAGGGTTGCCTCTTCGCAGTCCACTGCCGCGACGAGGATTGTGAGGACTGCTTCGGGCAGTAGCTAGCGGCCCTTCTTGGCGGGAGCCTGGGGCGTGGTCCTGGGCTTCCCCGCGGGGGGCTTCTTGGCCGCGGGCTTCCCCGCGGGGGGCTTCTTGGGGGCGGACTTCCGCGTGGCGGGCTTGGCCTGAGCGAGGCCCGCGTGGCTCACCGCTACGCTCATCTCGCCGAGCTCGATCGCGGCGTCCACCTTCTTCCACTGGGCGATGAGGAGACCCCACTCGGACGAGGCGGTCGCCAGGACGCCACGGAACCGCTTGCCCTCGGGGGAGTTGAGGATGCGGCGCAGCTCGACGAGGTCAGCCTCCGTGGCGGGAACGGGGACCTTCCCGCGGCAGGACACGCGACCGTGCGCGATGGCGGACCGGGCGACGTGCTCGTCCACCTCCTGCCCGTAGGCGCTCGTGTCGGCCGCGTGCCTGATGACGGCCTGGGCGAACTTCCCGACGGGGAGGTTCGAGTCCGGGTCGGGGTCGCGGGGCTTGGGCTCCGGGGGGCGGTGCAGGTTCGGGTTCGTGCGCGCCACCTGCACGTCCTCACGGGCGACCTGCATCGCTCGCGCCACGATGCTCGCTCGCTTGTCCCCGCTGAGTCCTGGGTACAGCGCGTGCACCCAGGCGTCGAGGGACGTGCGCGCGTTGTTCTCGTGAGACTTGTTGGTCAGTTCGCTCATGCCGGCATGATACCCCGATATAATCACCACACCCCAAGCAGATGCCTGACCTACTACAGACCTGCCTCGACGACATGCGACCCCAGGCCCCGGACATCACCCCGGACCTGCTGGCGCGCTTCTACTGCGTGCGGTGCAAGAACCTCGAGTGCGACCGGTCTGGCTGGCGCAGCGACCCGCTGAGCGAGCGGGTGCGCACCCAGGCCGAGCGCCTGCTGAACCCCAGGCAGGCGGACCCGAAGTCCTCGCGGTACGCGCCCATCGTCCAGCACGACTTCGTCGACAAGCGCGAGGAGGCGGAGGCGTGGTCGCGCTCGCGACCGTCCCCTCCCAACTTCCTGGAGGCGTCCGAGACTCCGGCCGGAGTGCCCCTGGCGACCCCGGCGCGACGTCCCGTGCTGCGAGCGGTGCCCATGCAGTCGGTGTGGGAGGTGGGCTCCCCCACCCCGACGTCGGCAGGGCCGGTCCGCGACCCCTGGGACCCACGGAGCGGGCGCACGGTCGCGCCGCGCGCCACGCTCAAGTTCCGCGAGGACGGGACGATCGACCTCGGTACGGGCGGGGACAAGGGAGGCGAGACACCATGAGCGCCATCGTCGTCCGCAGCCACGCCCTGGAGATCGCGCGGGCGCGCGTCGACTGCGTGCGCGCGGACGGGACCCCCATGCGAAACCCGCTCCTCTCCGCGATGGAGGCGGAGCGGGCAAGCGTGGACCGGCTCGCCACCGCGGACCCCTCCACGCGTGCGCTCGCGGCGGAGCGCGCCGCGCAGGGGGACCTGCGGGGGGCGGGGGACCTCGGCGTCGACGCTAGGCTCATCTCGGGGGCCCGGGAGCAGCGCCTGCTCCCGGGCGTGGTCGAGGAGATGCCCGCGTACTTCGAGCACCGGACCACCCGGGCGCTCGCGCCCCCGGACGCTTCCCGGCAGGAGCGGGCGGTCGTCGCGGTGGGCGTGGGGATGATGTCGAGCGTGGCGCGCGCCGGCGCCGTCCGCCCCCTGTTCGACCTGGTGGCCGAGGCGGTGCGCGCGCGCACCGGCGTGCGCGTCGAGCCGAGGGAGGCGCGGTCCGGTCAGGCCGCTCCCTGGCGAAGCTGGACGATCCACCTGTGGGGGGCCGACGCGGCGAGCGGCCAGTTCGGCTACCTGAGGACGGCCGCCGCCGTCCTGGCGGCGAAGGTCGCTCCCGACCTCACGGGCTACCCGCTCGACGAGCCCGCGTGGCTGGAGGTGCGCGACGTGGAGGACCTGGGGGGCCGAGAGTTCGGCTGGGCGGCGCGGGTGGGCGCGTGGCGAGAGGCGCAGGCGCTCGCCGCGGGGGACGGGCTGGATCCCGCGCCCCTCTCGATCGTCCCTGATCCGCCCCCGGAGCGCGCCCCGGATGACCTGCCGGCCTACCACACCCTCCTCATCGAGGGGGGGCAGGAGGTGCACGTCCTCTGCCCCGGTGGCCCTCCGATCCACCACCGAGGGGGTGAGGCTCAGACGGTTCGGTCCATCATCGCGCACACCGACGAGCTTGACCGCCTGTGCGGCTACCTGCGGGAGCTCGGGTGCCTGGTGCAGGTCGACCCGGCGGAGTGCGATCTTGCATGATCGCTCTTTGGGACAAGAACACGTCAGGAGGCACGATGTTCCCCCAGAGATCCCTCAGCGCCGCGGACGAGACCTACGACTTCGCCGAGTGGGCGCTCAACGTCCGCCCCACCCCCGTGTCCAGCCACGACGTGCGCCGCTGGGCTGAGTCCAAGCTGCGCCTGAAGACGCGACCCCCCGTGGTCAAGCGCCCGGGCTCCCGGTTCCAGGTGGGGGATGAGGTGCGGGTTGACGCCAACAAGCACAAGGACCTCACGACGGTCATGCCCTACGTCAGCGTGGACTCCGAGGTCGGAGAGGTCACCAAGGTCAACGGCCCCGACGTGACGGTGAAGTTCCAGGGCGGCAAGGAGGTCCTGCTCCAGAACGCCAACGTCGCGACGGGGTCGGGGCTGTTCCGGTACTCGGAGCCGGAGGTCGTCGAGGGGTCGCCGCGCTTCGAGATGGTCTACACCGCGGACCCGACGGCGACCACGTCCAGCGACCAGAGGCTCGTCGTGGAGCTCTACGTCCAGCGGGGCGCGGAGCGCGGCGACATGAAGCGCCACGTCTCCTACTACAGCGGCTACGCCTACTTCGGGCGCGAGACCCAGGGGGGTGGGTGGCTGCTCGTCGCGGGTCCGCACCAGCGTGCCGACCCGAGCGGCCGGCAGCAGATCCGCAGCTTCAACCCCGCCAAGGGCAAGGTCCACTACCTGGGCCTCATGGGACATCGCCCTACGGGATGGAAGCAGGACCTCGCGGACTTCCGGGAAGGTCAGCAGGCCGCGGCCGTGTGATCCGCGACGGGAAACTCCCGCACCGAGGAATCGTAGATTTTTTCCTTGACGTTGCCCCTCGTTGGTCAGCTCCAAGTCCGATGTCTACCTCCACTGGAGGGAGGAGGTACCACTACATGCGACCACGAAAGACTTCTCCCTTGTTGACCCACTTCGCCCTCGGAGCCCTGCTCCTTGGGATCGCGGGGTGCGGTCTTGGCAGCGAGGGGGGTGGCGAGTATCCGTTCGTCACCCTCAAGGTGGCGGCGCTCAGCCTGGAGACGCGCTACGTCAACGTGACGGGAGACGCGGACTGTCGGCCCGGCCCCTACCCTGTCACCTACCGCTGGGGAGCTGCGGCGCTGGAGGGGTGCTTCAAGATCCCGGCCCAGTGCTTCGTGGGCGCACCGAGCTACTCGGTCTCCCTCCTGGGGATCAACGACAGCGGGGTCGTCATCCAGACGGGGACCGGCACGGTCAAGGGGACCACCGACATCCTGCGCCCCCCGGCCGGACCGGCCCAGACGGTCGTGCTCCTCATGACCCCCCGAACCCCTCCCGCCAAGCTGAACGGCTTCCGCCCGAACGAGGCGTGGCCGGAGATGACCCCATGTCAGTAGCCCGGATGATCGAGGTGGTCAGCGGCGCGCTGCTCCTGGCGATCCCCCTCACCCTCGCCGTGTGGTGGAACGGTGCGGTCGTGAAGCCCCGCGACCGCCTCCTTGAGTGCGGTCCTGACAAGGCGTGTCGCGCCGAAGCGCTGCGCGACTTCACCGCCCATCATGTGGTGGCCGCGAGGCTCAACCAGCTATCGCGCTAGCAGCTCCGATCCGTCCGTCGACATCGACCCTCCGGCATGTCCGCCCCCAACTTCCGTCTGCGCCTGTCGGACCGAGCGCAGTCCGTCCTGGAGATATTCGTGCTGGACTCGGCGATCCCCGACGAGGAGTTCCCGCGGCTGCGAGCCTGCGCGGACCTCGCTCACGGGGTCCTCGTCGTTCCTCGCGCCCAGGTGGACGAGGTGCTCCGCGAGCTAACGGAGCTCGCCAACGCGGAGGACGATCGAGCCAACCCTCGGGACGAGCCGGACCCGGAGCGGCGGGCGCACGCGCGCTACGGGCGGGACGCCATCACCGCGGTCGGGTCCCGGCTGCTGCGGGAGGCGTACCCTCGTCCTCCGGCGTTCGGGGGGGACGGGTCGCCTGGTAGAGCTTGAAGTTGTCCAGGGTGATCTTGCGTATGTCCGCCCGGGTACGGAACGTGGACGCGAGGCTCCCGTGTTCGACGACGGTGTCGTGCCACACCCCGAGCCGTAGCCCCGTCGCGCGCACCCGGTCCGAGTAGTCGTTGTCGTCGTAGCCGTACCCGACGAACCGCTCGTCCAGGGGTCCCACGCGGGCGTACACCTCGCGCGGGATGAGGACGCACACGAACATGAGGGCGGTCGGCTCCTCCCGCAGGCCCGCGGCCCCTGGGTACCAGCGCTGGCGGTCGTTCCCCACGACCCCCTTGACGGCGGGGGAGCACAGGCCGAGCTCGGGGCGCTGGCGGACGGCCTCGACCATCGTGGTGAGGCCGCGCGGGGTCTGGAGGAGGGCGTCGTCGTTGAGGAGCACCACGTCGCTGTCGGCCGCCGCGATCCCGAGGTTCGCGTTGCGCGCGAACACGAAGGGCTTCGCCCCCTGCACCCAGCAGAGACCGGGGAGGGCAGGCTCGGCCTCGGAGCGAGCCCCGTCGTCCACGACCACCACGTGGTCAGGGGGCAGGTCGGGCTCCATCGCCTGGAGGGCGCGGACGCAGGGCACGAGGTTGCTCGCGCGCGCGGAGAGGATCACTACCTTGTAGGACGTCATGGGGGCAGCCTCCCAGGTTTGCGCTACGTCATCAAGCCCGCGCCTGGAGGGCGCTGGTGATCGTCTGGTCGCGGTGCAGGTAGAGGTTGTTCGCCCCCGCGTCCTCCGCGCACGACACGGCCGAGCGCCTGTGGGTTCCCACGACGGCCTGGCCCAGGTGTCCCGTCGCGACGGCGCAGGAGATCGCCTTGACGACGAGGAGGAAGGCGCGCTCGCCCAGCAGGGCGTCCACGCAGTCGACGAGGAGCAGGTCCCCCCCACGGTGCAGCGCGACGAGCAGGTGCGCGACGAGGTGCGCCTGGTCCCCGCGGGGGAGGCGGCCGTCGCAGGGAGCCCCGACGACTCGGAGCAGGTCGCGAGCGGACTCCTGCTGCACGACCTCCCGCATCGCGACCTCGTCGACAGGGGTGCGGGCGCTCCCGACGTCCACGAGGGTCGTGCCCGAAGGCTGCGCGTAGGTCGTACCAGGCCAGACCCAGCCCTCCTGGGCGTGCACCATCTGGACGGGCTGGAGCGTCCGGGTGACCTCGTAGGTCACCTGCACGGCTCCCGCGCAGGGTCCCCGAACATGGGGGGTGACCGAGGACACGACGGCGATCGTGTCGGTTCGGGCCTCGACGCGCGCGGCCGACACGCGACCTCCGGACCGCTCCGCGCGCCAGAGCGCGCCCCCGAGCGGGTCCCGCAGGAAGTCCAGGAGGGACAGGGCCGTCGTCACGCCCCCTCCCGGGTCGGCCCACACGACCGAGAACCGGGTCAGGTCGCGCAGCTCGCACGCCCGCCGCCCCATCCAGGGCTCGGCCCGCGCGTAGAGGATGGGCTCGGGGACGAGAGGGACCGAGGGGACCACGGGGCGCGCGAGCGCCGCGTGCAGGCGCAGCAGCGTGTCGTAGCGCGGGGTCCCTCGCCCGTGCAGGAGGTTGTAGAGGGCGGAGTACGAGACCCCGACCCTGGCGCAGTAGCGGTGCAGGGACTCGCCAGCCCCGAGGGCCGCGCGCACGGGACGGAGGATCTGCTCGACGACCTCGGGGAGGGACGAGTTCATGGCGCAAGGACGCGGGGTGGAGGCGGGGCGGAGCTGTCAGCTCTGCTTCGAGGACCTGCTCCGACCAGCAGTCATGCCCACGAACACCCTCTTCGCTCCCGAAGACTACCCGTTTGGTACGACCCCGCTGCGGGCCACCGCGAGGTCCGTGCTCGATACCCTGGCGCGCGCGGTGCGCGCCTTCCCAGCCTTCGAGGCGGGAGACTGCGACCCGGTCGCGCTGACCGCCTCCTCGGTGCGTGACCTCAAGCCCGACCAGCTAGAGAGCCTTCGCCAGTTCATGAAGGACAGCGGCCTCTGCACGCTGTCCATCTCCGTACGACCCGGCAAGCCGCAGGACTCCATCCGACTTCTCCCCGACGGGGCGAACTTCCCCGCGCTGCGCGCCTGCTGGCTGGCGGGCAACGTGGACGGCCTGGTCCGGTGGCTCGCCCCCCTGCTGAAGACGGAGCAGAACGTCCCGCTCACCGACCAGGGACGCGTGCTGGCCGCGATGCTCGGCAGACGGGTCGACCACACGCTCGGCGGAGGCTCCACGCCAGGCAACGGGAACCCCACCCTGGAGAACGTGGCGCGCGTGCTGCGCGCTCGCGCCCAAGGGGAGCACCTGCCCGCCAAGAAGCGCACCGGTGAGATCCCGGCCCGCGAGGCGTACCTCGTGCTGGCCCAGGAGCTCGGAGTCTCCCCCATGCGTGCCGGCGCGGTCCTGGCCCATATGCTGCGCGCGGGACGCCTTCCCGGGCTCGTGGGCGTGGAGGGGTCCCCCGCGGCGAACACGGCGTACGCGGTGCAGAAGGTGATCGCGACCCTTGAGGACGGTTCGTGGAGCGCGGGGCGGTACGTGCTCGACTACCTGGGCAAGTACACCTCGGTGCGCCTCGAAGCCACCCCGAGCACGTAGGGAGATCGCATGTCCAACTCACATGGAGGCGGCCTGCGCGTCGTGCTGGTCGCCCTCACCGTCAACCTCCTCATCGCGGCCTTCAAGTTCGTCGCCGCGTTCCTCAGCGGGTCGGCCGCGATGCTCGCCGAGGCGGTCCACTCGCTCGCCGACACCACCAACCAGGTGCTCCTGATCGTGGGGATGCGGCGGTCGAGTCGACCGCCGGACGCCCTGCACCCGTTCGGTCACGGGACCGAGACCTACTTCTGGGCGTTCATCGTCGCGGGCTGCATATTCCTCGTAGGTGGCACCGTGAGCATGTGGGAAGGCGTGGAGAAGCTGTGGCAGGTCCACAAGGGGACCTTCCATCCACACGGCGATGTCAGGTGGGCGCTTGGGACCCTTGGGGTGTCGTTCGCCCTGGAGTCTCTGTCCCTGCGCGCCGCGTGGCGCGAGTTCACCCAGATGCGAGGGTCTCGGACGATACGGCAGGCACTGCGCGACGTGCGGGACACCACCGTCCTCACGGTCCTGCTGGAGGACCTGGCGGCCCTGCTGGGCCTCGCGGTGGCGTTCCTTGGTGTGGTACTGACGCTCCTGACGGGCAATCCGCTTTGGGACGCGCTGGCCTCCGTCCTGGTCGGCGTCACGCTCTGCGGGGTAGCCTTCCTGCTGGGGCGAGACTCGATGAGTCTGCTCCTAGGGGAGGCTGTCCCCGAGGAGGAGCACGCTCGCATCTTGGAGATCGTCAAGGAACACCCTCGGGTCCTCGCGGTGGTCCACGCACGAACCATGCACATCGGGCCGCGCGACGTGCTGCTTGCCATCAAGCTACAGTTCGACCGCACCTTGACGATGGACCTGCTGGAACAGTGCATCAACGATCTGGAGCGTAATCTCCGTGCCGCCCTGCCCCACCTGCGCCGCATCTACGTGGAGCCGGGGTTCGATGAGCATCAGTCGTCGAACTCCGACTTGACCACGAGCGCACCCTCGGGCACATCGGGCACGGGAGCCTCTGGCCGCGCGTAGTACCCTCGACGTGCTCGGCGACTCGCCTTGTGGCGTAGGGCGATCGCATCCATGCCTGTTGCGGGGGGGCGCGACCGCACGTCCGCCAGGGCCTTCGCCTGGCAGGGAGAGAGCCCACGCTCGGCCTCGTCGTCGTCGTCGGCTTCCCTCCACACCGACCCCTCAACGGGGACGACCTGGCCGCTGGCGAGCATGGCGGTCTCCCCTCCGTCAACAGACACTGCGAAACGCCCCCGTCCGTTAGACAGGAACACCACCTGGGACTCGTACTGGACCTCGATCGCCATTGTTACCTCTCGCTGTCTACCCTGCGGGTAAGCTCGGCATGAGCAAAGCCAAGGATCTGGGCCGCTACCTCTCCTACGTTCTTCGTCATAACCCCGGCGAACTCGGACTGACTCTCGATGCGGGAGGTTGGACGAGCTCGACCGTCCTGCTCGCAGCGCTCCAAGCAGGACGCCCCAACACGACGATGAACGACCTTCGTGAGGTCGTCCTCAAGGACAGCAAAGGCCGCTTCTCCTTCTCACCAGATGAGACCCTGTTCCGCGCGAATCAGGGGCACTCGGTCGACGTAGACCTCAAGCTCACCAAGCATATTCCCCCGGCTACCCTCTACCACGGGACTTCCTCGGACCTCATCCCTACCCTCCTCGTCGAGGGCCTGCGGAAGATGCAGCGGCACCACGTTCACCTCTCAGCGGACCTCGCGACGGCGCTCCAGGTCGCGCGCCGTCGCCCGCGGCCGGTGGTCTTGGTGGTGCGGGCAGACCGGATGAGCGAAGACGGGATCGCGTTCTACCTGTCCGCGAACGACGTGTGGTTGGTCGACGCGGTGGCCCCCACCTACCTGTCCGTAACCCCCCAGCATTAGCTTTGTCATCCACCAGCACACGTGATCCGCTATAGATCCCAATCTCGACCGAGATAACCTCAAACTCGCTGGGCCCTCTACTGTTCATTCATGCACACAACTTGTGGTGGATCTCGTGGATCAATAGGGCCGATTGGACTAACAGGGCCGGCTGGAAGTACAGGTCCTACGGGACCGCGAGGAGCTACTGGTGATATGGGGCCAAGGGGATCCACTGGACCAGTGGGTCCAACAGGTCCTGTTGGACCCACTGGCGCTGACAGCAGTGTTCCCGGCCCCACCGGCCCCACCGGTGCTACAGGGGATGTGGGACCCACCGGCCCTACAGGGCCTTCTGATCCTGGCGGAGCTTTCGAGTCCTCCTTCGGTCATATCATCGCCCTGCAAGGCGACGGACCATTTATTGGGATGGGGATCAATGGACAATCTGGGGGGTCTAGCCTTGGAGGACTCGACGGAAGACGCCTAAACAACGCGCGCACGTTTAGCCGCATCGAAGCCAGTATTGACGGAGAGTTTCCGTTGGCTCCAGGGCAGGCGATGGCTATCACGCTCGCTATGAGTACCAACAACGGATTCTTCTACACGGTTATCACGCAGGTTACGATCCTAGCAGGCACATCTCATATCGCGGGGACCTTCGGCCCAACCGTTTTTCCTGCGGGATCCGAGCACGTGATAGCCGCCATCCTCACCGGACCCGGCGTGTATAATGGTCCGTTGAAAGTCACTATCTCCTGACCTAAGCCGGAGGAACCCATGAAGTGTCCCGCCCTGCTCACCCTGCTCACCCTGATCGCCTGTGATCCGGTGGGGAATCCCACTCCCCCCGACGCGGGGGGTTTGCCGGCCAACTGCCAGCGAATCGATCCCAGCACCGACCTGTACCTCGGATGCACAGGCACCTTCTTGAAGGGGCAAGTGGCCAAGCTGTGCCCCCAAGGTTATGTGGTGATGTTCCGGGACATGCCATCCAGCCTGAGGACGATCTGCGACCTGACGCTGTCCACGACGAAGCCCGACGTGTTCTACGCGGTGGACGTGGGGAGCTGGAGCGACCCTGCCTCACCGTTCAGCAAGACGGCCTGCGCAGCCTCTGCGACCTACAGCATGCCTGGTCTGATGGGGTGTGGGACTGCACAGAACGCTACGGCTTTCACGGGGCAAGGTGCCACGGCCTGCCAGAACTGGCCCCACGCGGTCGTGTGCCCAAAAAGTTCCGGATGGAACTGCCCGGACGGCATCCTGCAAACGGCAACGAACTCGAACCCCGCGCATGGGGTTGTCTGTACGCGTCTATAGGCGCGACGACCTGCGCCTAAACCCACCCTATCCGACCTACCTACTGGCGGGTAGAGTGGGGCATGACTCAAGAATCGCCCTCCCCCATCATCTCGGTTGGTTATGACCCTCACGCGCTGGCGTGCATAAGCCCGTACTTCCCGGAGGTGTTTCACTTCCCGCTGCCCGGCTGGCCCGCGTTGACGGCCGATGACGGATATGCGAGCTACGCACTCAAGATCGCGGAGGCGCAGGAGGCGCTCCTGCCCGCAAACTGCGGGGTGCGCGTAGGCCCCAACTTGGAGGGAGCGGACCTTCGCCTGGCGGCCGTGCTCCTCGTGATCCGCGCGAACGGGGGTCCGAACGCCCTGACCCCTGCGCTGCGTGATCGAGCCGCTGAGATCGCACCACGGCTTGCCACGGTCACACGGGTTGCGGAGCGTCCGTGGACGTTGGGGTCTCGGACGTCGGGGGTCGCCGACACCGACCTCGACCTTCCCGAGGTCACAGCGTTCAGGTATCACCCGAGCACGCAGGCGGCCCTGGCGCTGCTCACCAACCAGTGGGCGCAGTTCCTGCTTGCCGTTCTCGACGATCAAGAACACGACAAGATCCCCCTGGGGATCGAGGGGGAGGCAGCGCGCGCACTGCTGATCGACAAGCTCCCCGAGTGTCGTGCGGCGTCCCTCACGGTCCCTCCTGACGACTTCCGCCGGCTTGGCCATCACGTGGCGACCTACATGTACGTGGACACCCGGTGGAGTCCCGTCATCGTGCTGGACCGGGCCCATGAAATCCACTTCCACCCGGGCTTCCTGCACACGGACCTCTCGGTGCCGCTCGACGGGTCGCTCGCCGCCCTCACGCCCCTCGCTCGCCGCCTGTCGGACCGTGAGCGTCAGATTGGGTCGACTGCGGCCTGGCGCGCGGTAGCGAACCCACGCTGCGTGTTCCGCAACCAGCCCGAGGCAACCCCGTCGATGTCGGTCGATGAGCTTGGGTCGATCGTCGAGTCGTTCATCGGCGAGAAGATGTCCCCCACCACCTAGATCAGCTCCCTCCGCCTCGCGTCCCTCCCCTTTCGTCCGTGAGAGACAACGATCTCCTCAAACTGGCGAGTGACACGCAAGTCACGACCCTACTCGCCGCCGTCAGACAACTCCACAAAGCGGGACGCCTTCGAGCGGCGCTCACCCAGGATCAATGGGTGAGCGCACTGGCGCTTACTTCCGCCGTGGAGGAGGAGGCTGCTCGACGGAGGGCTTTGAAGCCGGCCCAGCGAAGAGCCGGGCCGGCAAAAGCGGGTTAGCGGAACCGGTCGTCCTGAGACAGGGGCGCGAGACGTACCCCGCTGGGCAGGCGCAGGGGCGCGCGGTCGTGACCTCCGCGGTACAGCGGATGGGCGGGAAGGCGGAAGCGGTCGGCCGCGGCGAACCCCTCTCCGTAGCCGGAGGGTGAGATCTGACCCCCGAGCTTGACGCCCACCTGGGTGGTGCTGCCGTCCCCGAAGACGGCGTAGGTCGCCACGATCATCTGGATCTCATCCCCGTAGGTGGTCACGTAGGGGGAGGGGTTGAACGCCTCCTCGCGGAAGGCGCGCACGAGGAACGCGCGCGACACCAGGACGGCCCCCTTGAGGACCGGCCGGAGCGCTGGGGGCCATGAACCGCTCGACCACTCAACCGGGCCTCCGGGGCGCACGCCATGCAGCACGAACAGGGACCCGCCGCCCCGGTAGAGACGGAAGCGCCTGGAACCTGTCGGAACGTCGGTCGAGTAGGGGGTGTACTGGAGGATGGACCCGTCCCCCATGCCGAACAGCTCACCAGGAGCTCCGAGCGACCGGTCGTACTCGAGCCCACCATCTGCGAGGGGCAAGAGGCGCTGGACCGAGCCAAGGCCCGCCCGTCCCCCGCGTAGCGAGGAGGAGTCGTCACGCAGCGGGGACTCCCCGAGGAAGTCCGAGTCCTGCACGAGCAGTCCGAGCGGGAGGCGCTCCGTGATGCCACCCAGGCTCACCTGAGTGACTCCAGAGCCGGCGTCGGACGGTTCGTCCTCCGCCCCGCGGAACGGAGCTCCGGTTGAGGTCCAGCGGTCTGGGGCCCATGCGGGACGTGGGCTACGGATGCCGAGCACCTTGTCCGGCATCCCGAACGGCTCGTCGCTCGTGAGGGTCTCGACGCGCAGGAGGGTCGCTTCCACGAAGGTTGCGTTTCCTGCCGCACCCACTTCCTCCGCCTCCAGGCGGACGGAGGACCCGCCACCCCAGGTGGCGCGCGCGATGAGGTGCGCGCGCGGATGCGCTGAGATGGCCGCGGAGAGGGCCTGCGCGGTGAGGGTACGGTCCCCTCGTTCCCAGGACAACGACACGAGCGCGGAGGCCACCGAGAGGTTGACCTGCCAGGTGACGACGTCCGGCTCTTCCAGGAGCGCCACCACGAAGTTCTGCGCGGGCAGCGTGACGGGCGCTGCGGTGAGGTTGGTGAGCCGCAGCCGCACCGTGCCCGCCGCGGTGACGTACCCGCTGACGAGCAGCCCAGGGGCCAGGGGGGCCACGGCCGCCACCACGCAGACGGACTTCTTGGCGGGACTGGCTCCGAACCAGGTGACTTCCTTCTCGTCGAAGGCTCCCGGGGCTACGGCGGCGAATCCGACGGGGAACGTCCTCACATTTCCCGTCGGGTACGTGAGGAGAGCCTGCGCCGACGCCAGGTAGTGAGCCTGGAGGTAGACCTTCTGCTTGTCGCGACGGCCCGTCAGCACGACTCCCCCGTACGGAGGAGGGGTGAAGTTGGTAAGCGTGGCGGCGACCGCCACGGGCACTCGGGTTGGAGGGAGCTCCAGGAGCGCCGGCATCTGGCTGGCGTCGACTGCGACCTCTGGAGAGGACAACGCGCCGACAGCAGGCCCAAGCGTACCGAAGTTGAGCTTGTCCACGACCTGCTGAGCCTGCTCGGTGCGACCTGCCTGGTCGATGATCACCAGGTCTGTGGGGGCCGCGAAGAGCCTGATCCGGATCGAGGGCGCGAACTCCGTCGTGGTGAGGAACAACCCGACGGGGCCCACCACACCAGGACCGTGGAACAGGATCGCGTAGCACCACCCGCTCTGACAGGCGGCCTCCAGCGCGTTGTTGTCGAGCACGTCGATGAGGGCGGTCGCGCGGCTGGAGCTCCGCGACTGCCGCAGCGTGAAGGTGGAGGGCTCGATGCGCCAGCCCCGCGCGGGGTCGGGAGGGTAACGGTCAGCGGCCTCCGGCGTGGCCTCCGTGTGCCCCGCGTCGGTGAGGGTGCCCGGCCATACGCGTCCGCCGATCTTGCCGGTCCCGAGCGTCGTGTAGAAGTCCAGCGCGGCGAGCACCTGGAAGGCGCGCGCGTTGGGCACCTCAGGGATGGGGTTCCCGAACTCGTCCTGCTGCTGGATGGGCTTGTGGGCTTCCCGCTGGAGCTGCGGGGGGATCTCGCCGAGCCGGTGCTCGTAGTCCCCCGTCACGCGGCTGGTCACGCCTCGTGTCCCGTAGGGGTCACCCTGGTAGGGCGTGCGGTCGAACGCCGCGTACAGGTGGTCTCCCTCTCCAGCGGGGCAGGGAATGACGGTCTTTATCCCCTCGATCTCCTGCGGCTGGGTGTCGACCTGCGCGCGCCCCGCCCCGTCGTGCGCGCGCAGCAGGACGAGACTGTTCTGTGACACGAACCCTCGCGCGAACCCGAAGATCGTCGCCACCACCACGTAGTCGAAGTCGTCGAACCCGCGCCCCGGTACCCAGCCAGGGATTCGCGTGAGGTCGAGGGTCCCCTCGGGAATGATGTACGTGTGGTCGCCCGTCTCCTGCGTGAGGTCTTTGGCTCCGTCGCGGAACAAGAACAGCGTCTGGACCTGGGCGTCCTCACGCAGCAGGTTCGTCGCTGGATCGTCCTCCACCCGCACGCGGTCGCGTCGGAACGTCCGACCCCCCTTGCCGATGAAGTCGTTGCGCTCGTACACGCCGAGCAGGCGACACACCCCGTAGTAGGGAGGAAGCTGGATGCCCCGCAGGCCGCGCCCGGCGTCCGAGGACCCGACCGCGCGCAGCGCGGCGAGGATGTCCTTAGCGAACTTGACGTTCGGGTCGATGCGCGTCGTCTTGCGCGCCGCCACGTTGGGCAGCGGGTTGATGACCCCAAGGATCGTCGCTGAGGTCCCGTACGTGGTGGGGCCACCCGTCGAGAAGTGCATGAGCGTAGCCTCGGCTCCGCCGCTGGTGTTGTCGCGCCCCCCTCCGATCACCATGAAGGTCGGATCGGTCGGGTCAGCACCGTCGAGGAACAGGTGGTTGATCCCTGACAGGAACGGTCCGCGACCCGCCTGAACATCCCGGTAGTAGGGGATGTCCAGACGGCCGAAGCGCGGCGTGATCTCCGGGGGAATAGGCACCCCACTGCGCTTGCCCGAGGTCGGCGTGCCCGTCCACAGCTGGAGCCCGTCCTTGGGGACCCCGTTGGGGTACGCGTAGGGCCCGAGGAGGCAGGTTCCTGCCGGCAGCACGTCGTCGTAGGAGACCGCGTGCATGGTGAGCTCGCGCCGCCGCATGGGTCGGAACACGATCGTCTTGGACCCCAGGTCCACCAGGAGCTGCCCCTCTCGCTCGACCTCTGTCCCGCCGGCCATCGCCCCCCCGTAGGCTGGTGCGACGGGGGCAGGGAGGCCCAGGGAGGAGAGGTTGTTCCACGTCTGCACGTGGGAGAACCGGAACGGGACCTCACCGGCAGGCACCCCAGCTTCCGCCGAGAACGCGCGGTCGATCTCCGCTGGGTCCTGCTGGAGGTAACCCCCCTGGTCCCGCCCGCCGCCGGAGCGCAGCGCGAACCGCACGAGCCGGTCGGCAACCCGCGCGGTTCCACCGCGGCCCGGGTGGTAGAGCAGCGTGAGGTCCACGAGCAGCTTGCGCGCGACGGCTACCCGACCGAGCGTCACGTCCACCTGTGGGGCCTCACTCTTGAGGAGGGCGGCCGACCACCGGTGGTCAGTAGCCATCCCACCGAGGTCCGTGAACACGAGGGCCGCGTCCCCGATGCGCGCCGAGTAATCCCCCATGTCGTCGCTGTTGCACTCCTGACTACGCACCTCCACCGTGAGGGTGTTCTTGGTCCCCGAGTCGAAGCCGGCCGCAGCGAAGTCGGTCGATAGCGGTTCCACCACGACGCTCGTCGCGTTGGACGCGGAAACGAGCGTGAGCCCTACCGTCCCAACCCCCACCACGCGGAACGCCCCGTTGTTCTGGAGGCTATCTGAGTCACCGAACCCGATGAGGTAGACCTCGGAGGATGACCCCGTCCTGTCCCGCCCGCCGGCCGTGAGCATGTCGAGGAGCGTTCGTCGACCCCTCGCGAGGGGCCTGGAGACGTGCTCGGGGATGTTCTCGATGCCCCCTACCGCGTCCGTCGAGTAGTAGACTCCGTCTACGTCGAAGTTGATCCCGAGGTCTATCTCGTGCCTTCCGGCCTTGCTGCGAAACCCGCTCGCGGGTACCGACACGCGCAGGGACGGGTGCAGAAGTCCCCCGAGGAAGAGGTAGGGGCGCTCGAACCCGCTGCGCCGTGATGGGGCCATGGGACCAGGGTGCAACGGGTCGCGCACCGTGCCCGTGGGTGGGGACTCGTAGGTGCGCATCCCCAGGAACCGCGCCCATACAGGTTCCTGGTTGCCCACCTCCTTGGGATCGTCGTCGCTGCGCCACGCCTCGCGCGGGGATACGAACCGAACCGCGCGGGTCCCCGCGTCACGGAAGGTCCCGCGAGCTCCCTCGCTCCCGTTCTCCCCGCCCAGGTGGATAAACACCATCGACCCGTTGGTGAACGCCTTGATCCCGGACCGAGCGACGTTGAGGAACCCCGTAGGCTTGAAGTCCGCCCCAAGGTCCCACCTGGTCGTGGTGTCGAACTGGTCTGCCGTCGACAGACCCACCCCGTTCTGGTTCGTCGTGGCCTCGTTGTCGAGGAGCATCGTGACGAATGGCTGCGGAGAGGCCGCGTCACTCCAGACGGTGCGAATGCCGTCAGGCCCGTCGAGCGCCTCCGTCTGGTTGGGGACCGCAACGAGGATGTCCGACTGGAGGTAGGACACCTCGTGGACCACCGCGCCCTCGACGTCGCCCGGGGCGCACCGCTTCCAGGTGCTTCGCAGGGTTCCGTTGATGAGCGAAGCGACGGCGCTTTCGAGCAGCCGCCCGTAGTCCCAGTCCGCTCGCGCGACCGCATGGCGAAGGTCGAGGACGTCCTCCGCGCGCACCTGGTCCGCGTAGACCCCGTCGGGACGTCCATCAAACAGCTTCACGACCGCGCCCGCCAGGTGTCCCGAGTCGGCGGTCGCCCACCGCCCACGCGCGGTCACCGTCAAGGTGCCTGCCACAGGGTCGGCAGCGGTGACCTCCATGATCTCCTGGTCCACCACCACGAAGCGACGCAGCGGGCCTCGGCCCAGATCCTCCAGCCCAGAGCCAGGCAGCCCAGCAACGCGGACGCTGACCGGTGCCATCTTTCCCGCACCCGCGACCAGCAGGTCTCGCAGCGTCACCACGGACAGGGGCGTGGAGCCCGCGGTGGGGTCGGGAAGCAGGCGAGCTCGTGCGTTGCGGTCCGCCGCCCCGCCCTGATTGGGGTTGCCCGCGGGAACGACCGCCGCGTACGGGGCCGAGTTACGACGAAACACCGCGCAGATGGGAACCGCGTAGCTGTAGCCATCCACGGTGCCTAGCTTGTTGCGTGGGTCACCATCTCCCGCGCGCCACAGGCCCGGGTCTCCGGCGTCGGCCTGATTCAGGTAGTAGAACCCCGACACGGGGTCCTGCGCGGTTCCTTGCCCCGCGATGCTCGGGTCGCCTAGGCCGTCCGGATAGACGTCGAGAGCGACGCCAGCCCCGCGGCCTGATCCGCGCCCATGGACGCGGATGCGATACTGCACCTGGACGCGCCGGGTCGACGGCACCCCGTCCACTGGGTGGACGAGGTCATCCGGCAGGTGTGGACCTCCGTGCAGCACGTTCCCGTAGCGCCACAGGCGATCCGGAGCGGGCTTGGCGAAGCTCGAAGGAGCTCCCTCAAGCAGGGCGAGCCACACCTCCAGGAACACGAAGTCCACGCGCCCGCCAGACTCCGGGGGAGGATACAGGCGCACGTAGTTCAGCGGGTCTCCCTCCGAGTGGGTGCCCGCGACGGGAATAAACCACCCGTTGACGCACGCCCACAGCAGTGACCCCTGCCCGTGAGGCTGACGATCGCGTCCGACCGCGAGGAGGTTGCTCCACTGAGGGTCGAAGACGTAGTCGTAGAACGCGCGCGTCGGGTCGGAGATGAATCCCGAGGGCAGGGTGGCCTGCGACGCCATCCTGTGACGCTCCGCGTCCGCCTCGGACAGGAGTGCCAGGTCGCAGTCGAACAGGGGGGCTCCGTCGATGAACGGCACCGCGTCGAACTGGCGATCGGTGGGGGACAGAACGCGCGTGACGCCAGGTCCGTAGCTCAGCTTCTCGCTCATGGGGCCAATGTACCTCTGTCATGAGCCGCCTGATTGAGCGATCTGGAGTTATAGGGTCGCGACGAGACGTGGGATCTCGTCCGGATCCTTGCGGCTGCGTGACAGCACGCTCTGCCAGTCGGAGGCGGTCATCTCGCGGTGCTCGACTGCGATTCCGCGCACGACCTCGGCGACGTCCTCCCGGCCCGGAAAGAAGCGGAGAGCCATATCTCCCGCACGCTCTGGCGACATGGGCCCGAACTTCCATCGACGGTCCACGCGGTTCCTGCGCACCAGGGCGGCGTCGAGGTTCTCCGGGTGGTTCGTGGTGAGCACGAGAAGGCGGCCGTCCGCGGACGCGACCCCGTCGATCGCGTTGAGCAGCCCGGAGAGCGTGATGCCTTTGGACTCCTTGGACTCCGGCACGCTAGGGTCCGCCGTGGGCCCGGAGGACTCGGTCCGCTCGTTAGTGATGCGAACTGCGTCAATGTCCTCGATGATGAGGATGGACGCCGGGTCGGCGGTCGTGAATGCTGCGAGCAGCGTGTTGTCGTCGGTGACAGTGGCCAGGTTTAGGATGAAGATGGGGCGATCAAACTTGCACGCGATGGCCATCGCGAGGGTGGTCTTGCCGGTGCCGGGCGGCCCCTCAAAGAGCCAACCAAGGCGGTAGGGGATGCCGAGCGACTGGTGCCAGGGGCCCGCACCGAAGAACCACTTGGCGTCAGCGAGGACCTCCTCCAGCATCCCGTCTTCGAGGAAGACCGACTCCAGCGGGCGCTTCGCTTTTCGGGCGAGCGGCTGCCACCAGCCCCCCTGCCAGAGCCGCACCTCCATCTTGTCCCGCTTCTGTCGCAGGCGGTTCGCCTTGTCGATGGTGGCCCGCAGACGCTCCTGGGAGCGCCCTAACGACGTGAGGATGAACTGCTCCCGGGGACGTCCGAGCACGTTCGCAGACCCCGGCTTGTCGACAGACTGACGATCCACGAGGATCGGCGTCCCCCCCTCCCACAGCAGGTGCCGACCGTAGCCCGGCGCCAGCACCCAGTCCGACTGGACGGACCGGCTCGTGATCTTCAGCTTGCGCGCCGTCCGGGTGTACTTGTGGCGGGCGAGCCAGTCGTTGATCCAGTCGAACACCTCGTCGTCGCTCGACACCACGACCTCGACGGTGATGGCGTCCATGAGGAGGCCGAGGAGGAACCGCGGTACCGCCTTGAAGAGCCACAGGAGGCTGCCGGTGATCATCGCGCCGACAAGCGCGACCAGGATGGGGTTCTCGGCGTACTGGGTCTGGACGAACTGGATGGGGTGCATGTCCTCGCAGATACCCTACGACCGGGAGTCTGCGACTGGGACCCGACTCACTCGCGGTCGTACCCGCAGGTCTTGCAGACGTAACCGTCCGTGGGATACACGTGGCGGCACCGTTGCTGAAGGAGATTGATCACCTCGATACGGTCGTCGATCTCGCGCCTGCGCGCCCGGACCTCTGCTCGGAGCTGGTCGCAGGCCGCCTTGATTCCTGCGGGGTCGTTGGGGAGGCTGGGGACGAGGTTTGGTGGCGGGAGGTTGCTCATGTTCTTGTAGGAAACGTGTCGTCGACGGACAGGAGCTGTCCTAGAACAGGATCGCGTAGTGCAGGAGGTAGACGCGCTGGGCGGAGTCGTTGCGGAAGGCAAGCGTGATGCTCTTGGCGGGCGCGCAGAGCACCACGGGGTCGAGGAGCTTGGTGCGACAGAAGGACTTCCCGCTCCCCGAGGCGACGAGCACGTGGAACCCCTCGACCGCACCGGGCTCGACGTGGTAGCGCCGACTCGCGTTGACCTTCCCTGCGAGCGCCCCGAAATCAGAGTTCCAGTCGTGGGTGCGCTCGACGAGTCCGAGCCGCCAGTAGACGCGCACCCACGAGACCCCGTCCTTGCGACACTCCCCGAGGTACGGGGTGAGGTCGATGGGCTTGGTGACGAGCAGGCCGGGCAGCGGGGGGGTATCGACAAGGCTCGCGGGAAGAACTGAGACGAGCCCCGGCGCGCCCCCGCCCTGTGGGCCCGTGCCGCGCCCAGCACAGAACCGCGCTGGAAGGCTGCGGGCCACCTTGGACACGTCGTCCGGGATGCTCCCGTCGAAGTCCAGCTGGTCGATGTCCCCCGGCGTGAGGAAGGGGTTGACGACGGCCGTTCCTGCCCCAACACGTTGTGCCAGGCGACCAAACGACGAGCTCACCACGTCGAGTCCGTCGCGGGGGGCCATGTGGGGGGCCACCCACCGGAGGTCCCCCGCCTGCGGAGGTGTGGGGAAGAGGAACTTCCCCGACACGTCAACTCGGTCCCCCGGATCGAGGTCGGGGCCGACGCGCACCACGTGCGCGGAACCAGTGAGGAAGGGTCCGAGGTTGCTCTCGACGATCATGCCCCCATCATACTGCGCCAGCTACTCGGGGCTTAGGTCTTTAGTCACGACCTCCACGATGAACTTCCAGCCCGTATACTCAAAACGGGAGACAGAAAGGCCGTCGAGGTATGCGTTGGCGATGTCAAACATGACCTTCGCTGCACCGGGACATGCCGCGATCTTGTCCCACGGGAGTGATCGTAGCCGCGCGGTCAGTCGGTCGACCTCCTTGAGCTTGGACACTTCAACGGATGCGGTGCTGAGGTCTTGACGCACGACCACTCCCTCGGGACGTTTTCTCTCTAGGAGGGTCAAAAAGAGGGTCTCGTGAATCCCGAGCGGGATCACCTGGCTGCGCAGGACCAGCACGCGACGCATACCGTCCGGCATGACGGAGTCCTTCATGGCCGGCTCGTCGACGTGGAAGCTCTGAGCACGCCACGGTCCCTGGCCGCTCTTGTTGGTCCGGTAGACGCGACCCCCAACGAACCCATCCTGGGTCCGTTGGAGGGACAGCGCCTGGTGCGCTTCCTCCTCACTCTTGTGGTCCCCAAGGACCTGGAGGAGCCAGAGGCTTCCAGGGGGGCGCGGGGGATCCAGCGTGGGGAACGCGGGGTTTGCTGGGCTCATGCTATGGGGTCGGGGATCCGCATCCGACCGGAGCTGACTACAGGGTGTTGAGCCAGGCTGTACCCTCGAAGAACACCTCGTCGTAGCGGGGTGGCGTGTAGGCGGGTGCGAGGCGGTCGCGCTCCGCACGCTTCTCCCGCAGGCGCTCCTGGATGCGCGCGCGAAGTGCCTCGGCCTGTTCCTCTCTGGTGTTGCTCATCAGGTCCCCACGTTGTTCCGGCGTCCCTGCCCGTCGGGTGCTGCGCCGAAGATGAGGGTCGCGCGGTTACCAGACACCATGCTCTTCTGGGGCGGCGTCGGGTCGGGGTCCCCGCCGCCGTCGGCGGCGATGTTGCGGGCGTGGTTTCCCACCACGATGAAGCTCGCGGGAGTGTCCCTGGGGAGCAGGATGTCCGCGCCGCGCGTGGCGTTCCCGACCAGGATGATGAGGTTGGACTTGGCCGTGAGGCCGCCCGAGACGACAGAGTTGCCCGTGAAGATGGACTGGTGAGCCGCGTTCGCGAGGATCGCTCCGGACGAGTTGCCCGTCATGACCGTCCCCACGTGCCCGTCCGCAAGTACGGACGCCAGGTGGTTACCCGCGATGATCGACCTTGAACCGGTCGCGGAGAGCTTGAGCTGCCCCTGCGCGCGGTTGCCCGACAGGACGAGTGTACCTCCGTCGACCGTAACGGTCCCGGCCACGTCCGACCCAGCCAGGATGCCAAAGGCACTCAAGAACTCTACGCTCCCGTGGCGGCCTCCCGTCACGACGCAGTCTGCATCTACCAGGAGCGGACCCGTCACGTTGGCCGAGACGACGGATCGAGGTGCGCGCACCGTCATCAAGGAGGCCCAGTTGCCGTTGACGAGGGCCTCCTCGGTCGTCCCCCCCACCACGACGCCGAGACCAATACCGAACAGGGCCCGGTTGTTCCTGACCATGGCCTGCTGGCCCGTCACGACGATCGAGAGGGCCGTGCCGGAGGTCGTCTCGAACGAGGTCAGGTGGTTCCCGTCCACCTCACACTGGTCTCCGTCGAGCCATATGCCCCCCTCGCCCGTGAACCGGTTGCCTCGCAGGATGTTTCCGACCCCGCGACCACCAGACCTCCTGACGAGGAGGTTCCCTTGGTGGTTGATGGTGCAAGACTCGACGAGGTTGTTCGACCCTTCAAGGGTGAGCCCCTTGATCAGAGTGCAGCCCCTGAAAGCCCCGTTGTCTCCGACCGCGCTCACGTTCTTGCGGAACAAGCAGCTGGCGAACTCCGGGAGGGTTCCGTCGCGTAGCAGCACGTCCGTGAAGTCGCAGTGGGAGAACCGGATGAGGAGTCCCGAGGTGATGAGGTCGAGGAATGCAGAATCGGACACGACACAGTTGTCCGTAACGAGGCTGACCCCACCAGGGACCTGCACGAAGCCCTTGATCACGCAGCGGCTGGCCGCCTCCAGGGCGGAGGACCTGCTGTCCGTCAGCGTCGTCTCGAGCTCTAAGCGGATCACACCGCTCGCGATGATCCGGTCCCCGTAGTTCTGGCGCCCGAGCTGCACGTCGGCGTTCGTCGTGAAGTCGACGACCCGCGAGAGCGGGGAGTCCACGCGCAGGCCGGTGACTCCAGGCGCGACGGCGGCCACGTCAACACGACACCCGCTCACCACGGGCATCTCGCCATTACGCACGTGGAAGCCCGTGCGGGGGATGATCATCGGGTCGAAGGCGAGCTCGCGTCCCGTGCAGCGGTCGAACGTAACGCCAGCTCCTGCGGTTGTCCCGATGACGAACCCAGCCCCCCTTGACCCCAGGGCGGCACACTCGGAGAAGTTATCGCGCGTACCGTCGGTGTAGTAGCAGTGTAGGAACCCCGACACCGTGCAAGCTCGCACGACGTTACCCAGGCCAAGGTCGCCGGTGATTCCAAGCGAGATCCCGGCCTGACGAGGGATCGCCGTCTGGGCGGGAGCCTCCTGGCGGAACGTGCAGGCGTCGACGTTGCACCCGTTCGACCGGTCAATCATGACCCCGAAGTCGGTGACGCGGTTGGCCGCGCAGCGACGTATGGTTGAGTTCGTGAGGGTGACGGGAGGTCGAAGGAGAAGCATCCCGTGCGCGAGGTTGGCTCCCTCCATGTTGATGCCGTCCAGGACAAGCCGGTCGATGAGGTTTCCTGGTCCCGAGTGGACGAAGGCCACCCGGTTAGGGTTGGGGTTGAGGCCCTGCCCTCGGTCCAGGTAGTGGATGCGCAGGTTGCGGAACTCACACCCGTTGCGCCCCTGGATGTCGAACAGCGCCTCGTCGGGGTGGTCCCAACTTACGCCGCTCAGGTCCGTCCGGTTGAAGTCCGCTGACACCACACCCTCGACAAGGATACCGTCGCAGGGCAGTCGAACAGGGACCAACGGTGCCCGCTCTTCCGTCAACCCCACCACGAGGATCCGAACCTGGTAGCCGGACAACCCCGCCTCAGGGTTGACGAGCTCCCCCACGTACCCCATCGCCTCTGCCACCGTGGAGAAGTGCGGCTCGGGGATGCCGTACGGCATCAGGTCAGGCCGGCGGCCCACGATGACGTCGAGCCGGTAGTCCACCTCGCGCAGTGGGTACCGCAGGTCGAGCAGCTCCGTGATGCCGCCACCAGCAGCGTGCACACGACCCACGAGGATGTCGTCGCGCCCAGGTAGGGGACGAGCTACTGGACTGACGCTGAGGCGTACGTCGCATGGGTCCGTCCCCACGAGGTAGACGTACGAGGTCGCATTGTCGGGCACGATGGTCAGGCGACTGCGCACGGGCACGCGTCGACCCCCAATGAGCGCCCAACCGGGGTCGATCGTGACGACAAGGCCGCCGGCCGCAGTGGGTCGGCATCCCTGGAGGATGTTCGGGGCGAAGAGGTCGTGGAAGAGTGGTGCGGCCTCGTGCGTGCGCGTATCGACGGAGGTTGTCCCGTCACCGTGCCACGTGACCCGAGCGCCAGGAAATCGAATCCCTTGAGTGCGGGCCGCCCGGCCGTAGGCGAGGTCGTTTCGGTAGTCGACCTGCGGAACGCCGCCGCTCTTGGAGTAGTGGCGACGCAGGACCGCAGAGGCCGGAGCCATCGCGCTGATGGTCTTGGTGTCGCCCGCAACGCCACCGCCCGAGCACCCGAGCAGTCGAATCGTGGGGCGGGGCCCCCCCCAGGCGACGAAGGACTCGTAGTGGAAGGACGAGGCCCTCACGGTCGGGTCTCCGGAGTCGAACAGTGGAGGACCCTCCGCTGAAGTCCCCAGAACCAGGTCCACCACGCCGGACGGCGGGATAGCGACGGGCGTGTAGGGGGCGTCGAGGTCGAGGTCAAACCGGTCCGGATAGGCGGGAATCGTGATGGTCTGCGGGGTGACCGGCATCACCACCCGCTGAGAGAAGGGTGGGGCTGTGTCGAACCCCCCCACCCCACAGGGATCCACCTCAGTCCCCGGGTCGGCGGCCCCGAACAGCGTGACCTCTCCCTCGTTCTCGACGCTTGCGGGCACGAAGCTCGCGAACACCACCACCTCGTGCCGCGGGTTGTCTGGCGTGTTGAGCGTCCTGGGGTCCGGGCAGAGGTCGCAGCTTGGACCAGGTGCTGGAACGTGGGAGAGGCGCAGGATGCCCTCCTCGTAGTCTACCTCCCAGGACTGGGGCTCCGAGGACCCGATGTCGAGCGTCAGCTCGCGCGAGGAGATGGGCCGGTCGAAGTCGGGCTCGAGCGTGCCTCCCGCTCCGATGCGCGCGGGGAACAGCACCGCGCGGAACCCGAGCTCCAGCAGACTGCCTGGATTGGCGTTGGTGCCCGGACGCCCGCGGCCGGCGCTCGTCGTGTTGAAGACCACGCGGTCCGGTCGGTGCGGAGTCATTCCCGCGACGTGCGGCCACCCCTGCACGGACCTGCCCGACAGGAGTGGCGGTAGCAGGGGGCGTAGCCGGGTCGAGTCGAGCGCGTCCACGTCGATCGTCGAGGATGTCCACAAGGACGACACGGGTGGATGGATGGTGTAGGTGAGCTTGACACGCTGTCCCAGCAGCGCGGCGTCGAGCCAGAACGCGTCAGCAGAGGCGTCGAACGGCATGCCGGTGTTCGGGTCGATCTCGATGAGTCGCCGGCAGATGACCAGGTAGGTCCCAGCCGCGGGAACCACGATCTCCAGCACCTCGAACCAGCCGGTCAGGCGCTCTAGGCCGGGGTCGAGGAGCATCGACTTACCCGCGCTCCAGATAGAGGCGTCGAGGATCTTCTCGACGCTGTGGATGCGCACCACCTGACCAACCTGGGGGCGCGTACCCTCGTCCGCGAAGAAGGCCCACCTTCCGATGGACAGCTCGACCGGTGTCGGGTCGGTGGTCTCCCCTTGCAAGTGCCCCACTCCCGCTCCCAGCGGCCTGCGCACCGGCAGCAGCGCGGTGTCCCCGTAGTCCTGCGGCTGGCCCTGGTACTTCTGGACCGGGTTACCTGCCCACGGCAGGGGGGACCCAGGGTCCTGGAACGTCCACAGCGCACTGGGGGGCTGGAGGTCGGAGGGCAGCGACCGGGCCGGGGGGACGAACCCGTAGGCGCGGGACCGGTGTCCGTCGCGCGAGGGCAACGCGACGAGCCGCGCGGCTTCGGGACGGAGGAGATGAACCAAGCGCACGATCGCTCGGGTCGCGGAGGGAAAGTCGAAGTAGGCCGCGAGTCGCTTGCCGGGGTCGAGGGTGAGTGTGTCGCCCGATATCTCGACGACACGAAACACCTCGTGCCGCGACTCAGGCCCGCGGGCGCGCAGGGCGGCGCGAGAGGTGAGACCCTCCGAGCCGATCGCCCAGTCACCAAGGCCGGCGTCGTTGACGCCCACGACGCCAGCTTCCCCCGTCATCGCCACGACGAGGTACAGCCCGGAGGACGGGATCTGGTCGGTCCCGTAGATCCACAGGATGGCTGGAGTGAGCGAGTAGATGGGCTTGATGGGGCCCGATGACGGAGTCGTGCGCGGGGAGATGGTGTCGAGGGTGAGTGTATCCCCGCCGGCCTTACCGGAGTTGTCGACAGCCACCCACTGGATGTCGAGCATGGGTCCGCTCTGACCCGTAGGCCCCAGGAACGAGAAGGACACGGGTCGCCCCGCGAAGGAGGGGCCGCGAGAACCCACGCGGTTCGTCTCCCGGTCGTACGGGCGGAAGTTCACCTCGGGGAACCCGGGGAGACCGAGCTGGTTGCGTACGAACTCCCGGTGTCCGGACGGACGAGCGACGGAGGCGTCGAGCACGCCATCCTCTCTCCACCAGGAGCTTGCCCAGGACCCCCCACCAAACCCGGAGGGTGCGGCAGGAGACCGACGGACAGGCTCCTGCCAGGGTGTTAGGGACTCGGTGGTCGCGACGGTCCCGTCGCGTTCTTTGCGGATGAGGTCGAGGAGGTCGTCGTTCTGGCTCACCCGCTAAGCATACCCAACGGGCCCCTACCTCGTCATGGAGAGGTTGGGCTCGCGGGCTCGGTGCGAGGCCACTCCTGCACGATGGCCCCCATCTGCTCCCCTACGCGCCGCCGCTGGAGCTGGTCGATCCCCTCGCTGACAAACTCCCGGTACCGGTAAACGACGTGGTTTGAGATCGGGACCGCGCGGTAGTTCCCGTCAGCCCCCACGTACTCCAGGCCGTCGAGCGCGCCCCCGATGCGCTGGGCCGGCAGGGCGAGCGCGGGGTTGGGGGGAGGGTCCATGACGACACGATCCTGCCCGTCCCCGTCGAACTGCATCCCGAAGATCGTGCTGTGGCCCGCGTTGTAGTGGAGGAAGGCGAGGAACCGCTCCAGGCGACGATGCACGCTGGGAGAGGCGGTGATGGTGAAGGTCTTCGTCTCCATTGTCATGCCGTAACCCTACCCTGCGCGCTCCGCTCGAACAGGTGCCATACGAGCCGTCCCACACTCATCTGAACCGTCCCCCCGGTCGGGCTCGCGCGGGGACAGCAGCACTCGAACCACGCGAACCTCAACCTCAACGATCCCACACTCGAACAGGCAAACCGCGCGCCTCTCGGCGAGCGCTCGGGCCGTCGGGTAGACGGGAACCTCAGGGGCTCCCTCCAGCTCGAAGGCGAAGTCCGTAAGGTCCATGAACCCGCGCCGAGGTTTGAAGTTCTTGGGCTTGCAGTGACGTCGAGCGCTCACGGGTCAAGTAGCTCACGGGTCAAGTAGCCCACGCAACAGGTACTCTGCGCTCTCCGCCGTCGCCTCTCGGTGGTAGCCCCCCTCCAGCACGGCGGCCAGCCTCGGCTGGAGCTTGAGGAGGTCGCGGACCAGCACCCCGTAGTCAGCGGACTCCAGCTCAAGCTCCGCCTCAGGGTCGAGCCGGTGCGCGTCGAACCCCGCCGACAGGAGAATGATGTCTGGCTGGAATCCTCCAACGAACGGGAGCACGAAGCGCTGCCACTGGGTCATGTAGTCGGCGGTCGTGGTCCCGCCACGCAGCGGGACGTTCAGGTTCATCCCCCGCCCATCCCCCTGACCGTACTCGTTCGCCCTCCCGCTGAAGGGGTAGAACGGGTGCTGGTGGGTGCTCACGAACAGCACGTCTGGGTTGGAGTAGAAGAGGTCCTGCGTGCCGTTGCCGTGGTGCGCGTCGATGTCGACGATCGCGACGCGTGCTCCGCGCGCCTGACAGGCCGCAGCGGCGATCGCCACGTTGTTGAGCAGGCAGAAGCCCCCCGCGTGGTCTCGCCCCGCATGGTGGCCCGGCGGACGCACGACGGCAAACCCGTTGTCCTGCGCGGAGGCAAGCACGCGAGTCGCGACCTCTGTCGCGCTGCCCGCGGCAAACAGGGCAGTCCGCAGGCTCCCCGGACCAAGGTACGTGTCCTGGTCCAACCACCCTGAAGATCGGGAAGCAAGGTATGCCCCGTAGGTGTCCGAGTGGATACGGCGCACCTCATCTACCTCAGCCGTACGAGGGGCCACCCGCACGCATCGATCGGCCAGCCCCGCGGCTTCCAGGCGACGCATGATCGTCCGTACACGGTCTGGTCGTTCTGGGTGGTCAGAATCGCCATCCGGCGGTTCGTGGGCCGCGCAGAAGACCTCATCCATGCACAAGTTGGTACTCATGGGGTGGAAGCGCGCGGACCCTGTGACCTGGAGCTGTCTGTTCGCTTCCGCCGCAAGATGCCACGGTCCGCGATCTCCCCAGAGACTGCGCGCAGTCGTTCTCGGTCCCAAGGACGACCCGCCTTGGCGAGCAGGATGGTCTCCATGAGCTCGGTGCAGAGGTCGTCGTCAGACATCTCGGAGGGAGGCTGGGGCATGGGGAAGCGTCGATGACCCCTCGTGACCCGGAGCTGCTACGGGACCTCCCTTCGGATCCCCACGACTCCGCGCACGAAGAGGTTCGGGGCCGTCACGTCGGAGGTCCCGAAGGTCCCCGTGAGGGGGTTCTTCGGGTGGGAGAGGTCGTACGGGAGGGCTTCCGGCGTCATGGTGACCCGAACGAGCAGGGGCACCTCCTCGAGGAACCCGGAAGGACGGAGGGCCGCGAAGTCTCCAAGGTTCAGCCGGAGACGGCAGTACACGAGCCCCGTGTCGGGGTCGACTCCGCTCTCCGTGCCAGGTCCGTGGATGAGGCAGCCAGCTCCATCCTCGGTCGGGCTCTGCTTTCCAGGCCCAGTTCCGTCTCGGCGACCCGCATCCATCCACGTCGTCAGCCCCGGCACCTTCACGTGGACGGCGACCACGCCCCGCTGCCCAGGGCCGGGCGCAACGTACCCGATGTCACTGAGGTCTACCCCGTCGACGCGCAGCGTGACGACCGAGCGCCCCGCGTACTCGTAACCCATGTCGATCGCGCGGACGTATGCGCGCGGTCCCAGCGCCTTGGAGTAGTCGGGCTGGTCTACGGAGAGACCGTCGTCGGCCTTCGACGGACGCACGCCGGCCGCCGCGTAGTCGACCGCGGGGTAGCGAACGACTCCTGTGGACGGGTGAGGGTAGGCGGCTTGCTCCACGGCAGATGGAGCCCTGTGCGGCAGCCCCGCGACCTGGAGGTGACCGAGCTTGAGCGGGTCGAGGTGGCGGCCCAGCCGGACCCAGGACATCTCCTGCCACCCCGCCGTGTGCGCGATGCGCACAGGAAGGGCGAGGTAGGCTGGCAGCCAAGTCCCCAGGCCAGGTCCGGAGAGGGCTTGGCTGGCGGGGAAGGCGTAGATGCTGTCCACGGGGGTCCACTCGTTCGTCCAGCGATAAACCTCGTCGAGGAACCTCTCATCCTTGTCGCGGTCCGTGTTCGCCAAGCTGGCCGGAACCCCGTAGGGCACAGCCCCGCCGGTCGTGTAGTTGCCCGTCCGCGGCAGGGAGGCCCCAAAGTTCCCCGCCGTGTGAAGCATGACCTGCGCGGGGGGATCGAGCGTGAGCTCCACCCCGCGGTCGGAGGGCCACAACCCCCCGTCATGACGCGACCGCACGAACGCGCGGATCCGCGCGTCGCTGGAGAACGACGGCGTGTCCGTGTCCCCCCGCAGGGGCATAGTGGTCGTGCAGGAGACGTCCAGCGTGTCGGTCGGGTCCGGTGCGTTGAGGCCCCCGTACGTGCCTCGGGCGTTGTTCCCACAGTGGGTCAGGGGCACCTCCACGCGTCGAAGCCGTGGGTCCCCCGCAGACCCGGCGAACGAGGTGAGCGCAGCAGGTGGGCTGGCTCCCTCGGGGACCTCGATCGAAGGTTGGCCTGGGATGGTTGGGTGCTCGCCCCAGCCGAACGCCGCGAGAGACAGCACCACCGGGCATGGAGGGGCAATGACCGCGGGAGGAATGACGCGCGCGAACAGGCGCGCGTCGTCGACACCGAACACGCCGGTCTCAAACACGCCCATGGCACCCTGTAGACCGACGGAGAGCAAACCGATCAGGGAGTCCCCCGTTGTGGGGTCGGTGGGCACGTAGTAGGCGACTCCCGAGACCCACATGACGGGAGGGGTTGCCGCCACGGACCACTTGGCGGACCCCGTGGCGGAAGCGGGCGTCGTGGGCTCGGCGGGCACCGATACCTCCGCGCGCACGGCATGGTAGGAGACGGACGCATACCCGTACGTGGGGGCGGGGCCGCGCGGGGGTCTTGCCCCCCCACCATCGAAGTTGGAGACGTTGCTCATGTAGCCGGGCCGTATGGTGTCGGCGACGCGTGCCCCATACAGGTCTCCGAGGTCGAGCGCCCCCGTGAGGACGAACTTCTCGAACGCCCCCTCAGTACGGAAGTGCAGCAGCAGGTAGGTCCCCACGCGCACCAGTCCCGCCCCCGGAGCCGGCGCGAGGAACGCGTGCCGGTACCGTGCTATCTGTCGCGACCAGCCGTCCTGATGGAAGAGCCCCCCGTAGAGCCCGGCCGTCGGGAGGATGGCGGGTAGGAGCGTGCCGTCAGGCAGGATGTTCGCCGCCGGCAGCTTCTTCTCGAAGAAGCGGAACGTCTCGCGGGATCGCAGGACATCCATCCCCCTGGGCGTGTAGGGCAGGGTCGCGTAGTCGGCGACCTGAGGGAGCCGGTAGGCAAGGAAGTTAGGCTCTGCTCCCTTCCTGGTGAGCAGCACCGTCGAACCCAGCACGACCTGACCGCTCGCGTCGGGAGGAGGGGCAGGGGAGTAGCCAGATAGGGAGGCCCCCAGGATGGGGATTCCATACGGGAGGACAGGGCCCGCACCCCCGTCGGTTCCGAGGCGGACTTGACCCGCCGCGGGCCAGGTTGCGCCCGGCGCGCGACGTGCCCCCTGCTTGCCGTCCGCGTCGTAGTCGTCGTACGGCGCGCGCAGCAGCAGCCCGTCGAGGCTGTCCACACCGAGCAGGATCTCCCGCAGGTCGTACTGACCGCTGGCGCGCCCCGGAAAGGCGAGGGGGTCGTAGTTACCGTCCTCGTCCCGGCCTGGGTCAAAGATACCCCCGGGGCTTCCGTCGCAGGCATCGTTGCAGCCCGAGCACTGACGCGGCTTGGGCGGCGGGGGTGGGAGGATACCCTGTCCGAGCAGGACCGCTGCGACGACGCGGTCCTCGAAGGGCTGGGCCAGAAAGTCCGCTGCCTCGGTGAGCTTGCCGTCCGGTCTCGTTGCGGGCCACTTGACGAGGGCGAGCACGCCACGGTCGGCCGGGTGGATGATGCCGGACACCACGACGGGAACGTACTCGTAGCGCGTCGCGGTCGCTGGATCGATCCAGCGACGCACCGCGCGCAAGGTACGTACAGTCGGACCTGCACCGGCGGCGACGCCAGCGGACAGGGCCTGCCCCACTCCAGCTCCGGGGAGGTCGAACACGGAGACGCCCGTATTCCACACCCAGTCGGACGGGGGATCGACCCCCTCGCGGGGAAACGGCCTCGGGTCGACGGCAGGCCCTGGCGGGATCTGGTACCCGGGGTAGCGCTCCGGCCGACCTGACGGGTCCGACAGCTTCAGGGACCCCCAGTCGGGAACCCCCGACGCCTGCGTCCACGGAGGAGCGTACCTTCCGACCTGCGGAGGGGGAGGGGGAAGAGCGCCCGCCAGCGCGTCGATCGCCGACTGGACGCTCCCAGCCGGAAGCGTGTCTCCACCTCCACGAGCGGTCGCCGCGGAGGCTGCGGGCGGGGCGGGCACGAAGGGGCCACCCCCGCGCTCGACAGCACCCGTCGATGTCAGGTCGCCCGGATGGACGACTAGCGGTCCTCGCGACTCTACCACGGCGGCAGCGGGGTCGCCGGCCGGCGCGGGGGACCTTCCCGGTCCAGTCTCTGGGATCACGACAGCACCTCCCTCTCTCCTGTCCACGCCATCCAGCGGCCCTCCACCCTGTAGAGGGCTGCGGAGCTATGTTCCGGGACTCCGCCCGGCCCCACCTCGACCGAGCTGCTCGCGTCGAGCACCCCGTAGCGGGATAGGACCACCAGCACCACCTCAGACCTGCGGAGGAGCAGGCCATTGCTCGTCGTGTACACGTCCTCCAGGGCACGGCACAGCAGCGGGACCGCCGCCCGGTGACAGGACGGACCTGACAGCTCGGAGGCGAGGGCGCGCACGGCCTCGTCGTCCTGGCTCGCAGCGGGGTAGTAGGCGCGCCCCTCTGCGTCGCGTCGAGGGAGCGCGCCCGGGTCCCCACCTCCCAGCACCAGGACAGCCCCACACGGAACCGGCAGCAGGGTAGGCAGCCGAAGCGCCCCGGCAAGGGCCTGGAGCCCCGACACGGACACCGTGGACCCAGCAGACAGCGCGTCGTCTCGCGTCACGTCGCCAAGGAACCGGCCATCGCGCAGGGGCAGGAGGTCTCCCCTTGGGAAGGGGCGATCAGACTCAGGGCTTCCCGCCCCAGCCTGGAGAAGCCAGGCTGACGCCTCTGCCAGAACCTCCACCCGAACGGCTGGAGGCATCGAGTTTGCCCCGTCGTGCACGCCTGCCGTCTGCGGGGCCGCTGCGGGGTAGAAGATCGCCACCTGATAACCCGCCGCCCCGTAGTTGGGGATCGGGTCCTGGGGGAAGTAGGTCACGATGCAACGGCGTGACCCCGGTGACGGAAACGGGTTCAGCAGGCGCACGACGCGCTCGCTCGACCCGTACGGCGTGTTCACCTCGTCGACCGGAAGCACCGCTCCCGTCACCACGTCGGTCACCGTGACGAGACCCGCGCCACCGAAGACCCGTCGTGGTAGCACGAGTTCGTAGCGGTTTCGGCTCACCACGACCTCGTCGACCGGAGTGCCAGGCTTGCCGGCGCCGGCCTTGTGAGTGCGGGTCACGTTCGCCACGTACTCGACGCGCGCCTCTCGCGCAGGGGCTGTGACGCGTCCCCGCGCGAGGCGCTCGAAGTCCGCAGGCCGCTGGGCGGGGTCTGCCTCGATGACGGGACCCAGCCCTGCTGCTTTACCGTCGTAGACAATGTTGTCGGGGTACGCCTCCCCCTCCGGGGTCGCGGCGAGACCACCCGCAGGGGGGTAGCTCACCTCGAGCTCCAGGAAGATGCGCCGGTCGGAACCAGGTAGCCCCCCGTCATCACGGCCCACGAGTCGGTACAAAGTGGCCCCGCCGTAGCCGCTGTCGGCCGCCTGGTCGTTGCGCAGCAGGCACACCTCTACGTGTCGAGTCCCCAGGCCCCGCACCCACCGGATCTCCACTTCGCGCGAGGTGTCTGCGGAGGACAGTCCGTCGTCATGCTCCCCAAACACTACGTCCGTGATGACCGTGCCGGGCGGAGCGAGGTCAGGAAACAGCACCTTGGCGGCGGGTGCGCTCGTCCCGTCTCCTCCCCGACCGTCGAACTCTGAACCAAGCTGCGAGCAGTCCATGCGGTCCAGGTCCACGTGCAGGACGTCGCCCTCCGTCCATGTGTCGATGGCGAGGGGCTTTCCGCCCTTCTCCGACTTGACGACGTAGAGGGCGGGGTCCTCTCTTCCAGGTTTGGCCGGGCCTCCCTGAGCGGTTGCGGTGGGGCGATCTCCCGGCCACAAGGCGAAGCACACGCGCTCGACCGTCGAGCGCCCCGAGAAGGTGCGAGCGACGTGGTCGAGGTTGCGCGCGCAGCGCCCGATGCCGGTGTCTCCAGAGCTCGGAGGCGCGCCTCCCTGGGCCGCGGTCCGTCCGAACTCCTCTGCCATGAGGTGCGAGGTTCCCACCTCGCCCGTCTGCGCGCCCGCTCGCCCGGACGCATCGCCGGCCCAGGTGCGCAGCTCCCCACGAAGCAGGCGCTGGGACTGGTGCGCCAGGTCGGCGACGAAGTCGTTCCCCGCCAGGGCCGTGTGGTGCCGCACGTCAAGAAGGTCGTGCGGGCGCAGCACGTCGGCGAACGACCCGTCTGGACGATCAGATCGTCCCGCGGGCACCACGAGTCCAGAGGCTGTGGTGTAGCCTCCATGGTCCGACGTGGGAGCGCCGTTCGCGTTGTTGCGAGGGTCGAAGCCGAGCGCCGCGGCCCCAGCCGACGAGCAGTCGTTACGTCGGAACACCAGGCAGACCGGCAGCGCGAGGACGAACCCATCCACGCTCCCAAGGTCGGCAGCGGCCTGCGCGGTCCCGTCCCCCGCTACCCAGAGGCCATCGTCCTGGTCCCCATAGCGCGCGGCGGAGCTCTCCAGCCAGGAGGATCGTCCGTCAGCGGGGACGAACGGGTAGGAGCGCTTGTCGATCAGGTTCCCCGTCCATACGGGCTGCTTGCGCCCTCCCTGGGCGAACACAGCCGGGTGCGGGCCTCCTGACGAGGGTGACGAGAACCCATCGGGGTGGTCGCGGAACGATACCGCCTCGTCCACTCCGGTGGCACGCAGGCGGTACTGCGTCTGAACCCGGAGGCACGTCTCCTGGTTCGACGTGAGGTCGAGGATCTCGTCGGGCAGCGCTAGGGCCCCAGGCGACAGCACGTTACCGTGCCGGTACACCGTGGTGGGAGAGGGGCGCGCGGGCTGGTCGTACCCGCCAGAGAACGTCGCGCCGGACACCTTGAGCGCTCCGGGCTGGGCGGTGACGACCGTGATGGGGATCGAGTTGCCCGCCACGCCTGGAGACGCGTAGAAGTCCACCTCGGAAGCGTTAGCGCGCGCCGTGACGAGCGCCGACCCAGGCCACAGGGGGTCAGAGGCAGCCATCTCGATGTTAATGGCCGTGGCCTCCGGGGTCGCCCCCACCTGGAACTCGCCGGGCGCGGCGGGCGCCGCCGACCGTGCGGTGAGCACGAACCCTCCAACGTCGATGGTGTCGCCGTCCGAGAGGGCCTTCACGTCGATCACCACCACGAAAGCCGTCGCTCGCCCTGCGGGAGCGACGAGCGCCCGCCACACCTCCAGGAACACGAAGTCGGTCCGCTTGACCGTCTTCGGTGTGCCGTCGTAGATCGTGGGTGGATCGAGGGGGATGATGTTCCAGCCAGGGGTCTTGGTGTTCGTGTACTCGACGACGATCGGCATCCCGGCCACGAGCGCATCCAGCCGCCGGATGACGAGCCCGTTGCGCAGGACCCCCCCGGTGATGACCTTCCTCCCGCTGTCGTCGGACAAGCGCCCCGGGGCGGGACCGACGATGAGGTCGAGCGCCGGGCTCACGCGCCGGGAGGCCCGGAGCCAGCCCGATGGGGCCTGGTGCGACAGCACGTCGGCCCAGCGCTCGTCGAGGTTCAGCTGCGCGAGGTTGAGGTCCCGGTCGAGGACGGGCTTTCCCGCCTGGAGGACAACGAGGTTGGTCGCGCGCGACCCGGTGTGCCACCCCGTCGTCGTCGAGGTACCCACGACGCGTACCTCCTTGGGGGTGGTCCCCAGGGCGAGGGCGTCGTAGTAGTCGGTGCGGTCGATCTTCGGCATCTAAGCGGCCTTCGCGCGAGCTTCCGCGCCCCTCGTGTAGGTTCGTACCCGGTGGCAGTTCGCGCACACGAGCTCGCACTTGGCGATCTCGGCGAGGACCTTGGAGCGACTCCAGGACCACATGTCGGTCACCTCGGAGTGCTTCTCTCCTCGCACGTGGTCGAAGTCCATCGCGACTGATGGGTAGGTGCGCGTGCAGTCCATGCAGGGGTTTGATTTCAATACAAACAACCAATCACGAAACTCGATTAGCTTCTTTGTCTTAGGGGTGGACCGCCCCTCATGCGTCTTAATGCGATGACACACACAGCAGAGAAGGTCGCACTTCGCGATCTCCTCCAGAACAAGCTCGCGACGATAGTTCGTCATACTACTTACTGTGTACTTCTTCACCCCGCGTACATGGTCGAACTCCATGACGTAGTGCGGATACAGGTTTACGCACCGCCCGCAGGACTTCCCCTCCTTCAAAGAGCGGAGGAACTCGACGAAGTCAGCCTGCTTCCGTCGGTAGTAGGTGAGCATCTTCTCGCGGTTCTCTGCGGTCCACGCCTGACGCGCAGGCTCATATCGCTCCTTGTTAGCGTGGTAGCGCTCGCGACTCCTGGCGTTGTGTGCCTTGGGGTCCGCGTAGTATTGCTCCATAGCACGCGCGATGGCTTGCTCTCTATGCTCGATGTAGTATTGAGCGTTATATGCTCGTTTTCTTTCTGACATAGTTGTTATGTTAAAAACTTATTCTCCACGTGATCTTGAGCCGGCCCCTCGCGGGTTTGTTAATTACACCGAATGTGAAGTAGTTAAATAGTAAATCCTTACCGCGAACATCCACGGTCGGATCATATTGAAGCGGTTTTTGACTAATTGGATTCGTCACCGCGGGGTTCGGAGAGGCCGGCAGGAGGAGCGCCATCTCGTTGAGGGGGGCGACCGCCTCGCCGTCCGCCAGGACGGTCACGAAGTCCACCACGTTGGTGTCGTAGGAGACGGCTCGTCCCGCCTGGTCCCGATTTTGGACGGCCGCGAACGTCTTGCGAAACACCTCGCGGTTCAGCCGACGCTGCTCGGGCTGGGGGCGGTCGGGGTTGTTGGGGTCCTCGCCGGTCGCGCCAGTCCCCACGGCGAGCATCGTGACCCCGTTGTTCTGCCCCGCCGTCGGCAGGCGCGAGTCGCGTACCAGCCGACACATCGCGATCGAGGCGTCGTACACGATCGTGTTGGGAATGAGGCGGGTGAGGACGAGCTCATCCTCCGCGTCGTATAGCTCCAGCAGGACGACGCCCTTGGCGTCCTGCGTGGTGCGCTGGTCATGCTGGAAGATGTGCATGCGGGTCCTCTCGTATAATGGGCGCAGTCATGGAACAGGAACACAATACGCAGCGGGACTGGGAGGTCATCCACCAAGGTCCCCATCGTCTCCTGACGACGTCCTCCATGGAGTCTCACACCATCACCTACCCTGCGCAGGTCGTGGGGCAGGCGATCGTCGTCGGGGGTAAACCACTCCATGAGGATCCTCCTGTTCAACGTGTTCATCCTGTGGGTCGGGTGTAGCTGCGGCACCTCAGGGCGAAAGATCCCCTCCATCCAGGAGCCTAAGGCCCCGCCGGGGCCAGACGTCCCCTCGAGTGGTGGGTGCGAGCAGATCAAGCGCTGCGCGTAGTCAGCTCTGGACGGGCCCCCGCGTTCGATGTGGGATTATGAGCGAGCCCACAAAACTATCAGACCAGGCTCAGAGCCTGGATGAGATCGAACGGCGCATCCGCCTCGCGGCCTACAAGCTGGCCGATGACGCAGCCCGAGGCGGCTTAGCCTCCGATGGAGGCGCTAGGGAACTGCTGACCACCCTCAAGATCTGGCAGCAGGGGCTGCGCGGAGAGATCCCAGAGTCGATCCGCGCCACCCTGACGAACCCGAACTATCCCACCTACTTCGAGGATGTGCAGACCCCGGACTTACGCAAGCCGCCTCCGGGCTAGGGGAGTAGCTCGATCGACACGAGCCAGGGGGCCGGCGCGAGCACGTAGGCGGGTCCCTGACCCCTGCGGTCGAGTGTGGGGGTTCCCGGATGCTTCCCTCCGCGCGGGCGGAACAGGCCCCCGACCAGCATCGCCCCGACGTTGGTGCCGTCCCGCGGGCGCGGGAACGTCTCCTCGTAGCCCTCAAGCTCGATGTTCGGCCCTCCACCCCCGTCGTCGCCCGGCCCGTCGCCTGTCGTTGGAGGTCCGTCATCTGGGTCGTCGCTCGCGACCCAGACGCGCTGACGAACACCCCCGTCCTCGATGCGGCGCTCCGCCTGTAGGAGCAGCGAGCGGTCCACGTCGAGGGGGTCGTAGCCCGCGGACTTTCCCGTCGAGTCAGGGTCCGCGTAGTCCCTGCGCGTGGGGCGGCTCATCCACAGGGGGTAGAAGGGCGGGGTGCCCTCCCCGTGCTCGTGCGGCGACCCCGCGACGGCCATCGACTCCAGCGTCTCGGGGTGGGTCATGCGCGCGGGCACTCCCTCCACCTCCACAACGCCCTCGTACACCACAGGTAGCTGGACCGCACCGTCGTCGCGCAGCTCGACCACGGGGGGTTCCCACCAGTGAGTCGTGCCTAGGGGGCGTGCGCGGAACAGGCGCGCGAGGCGAACGCCGGCCGCATCCATCGAGGCCACGCCAGCGCGTGCGGGCACGCTGAACCTTGCGGGCAGCGCGTCTGAGAGGTGGTCGCCCGAGGAGGTCATCGCGCTGCGTCCGAGGACCGCAGCACGCTGCGGTCCCACCTCGCCGGGAACGTCACGAGCCGCAACGCGCACGCGCGCACCCAGGTGCTCGACCAGGCCGAGAGAGGCGGGTCCGACGCCTACGAGCACTCCCTGAGCGGACCCGTTCGCACTCGGGGCCTCCTCGTACCCGGCGCGAACCACCACGCTCGCGTCGTCGATCCTGTCAGATAGCCACCCGGAGGGGAGTGGGGTGCCTGGGGCCTGTACCACCGCTCCCCAGGCTGGGTCGAGCAGGACGCGAAGGTTCGTTGACACCCGCGGGTCTACGTCCTTGAGGGGCAGCCGCCAGGACGCGAGGGCACCAGGGTTAGCGGGGTCGAGCAGCAACCCCACCGTGCGACGAGCCCCGGCGGGTGGGGGCAGGAAGACCGCAACGCGGTACAAGCGGGCTCCCGAGGTCGCGGCCACAGTGGCCCCCGGCGAGGCGCGGACGGATCCCGCCAAGTCGACAGGCGAGAGGGGGATAGGGGGGGCCCCCTCGACGAACACGATGCCTCCCACGAAGGAGATACCCACCTCGACGCGCACGGGACCCGCGAGGATGGGGACGCTCGTGCGGAAGGCCGCACCCGCGCGGACCTCCGCGACCCCGCGCCGCAGGTGCACCTCGACTCCGTGGTCGGCGTCGCCGAGCACGAGGCGTACGTCCGATCCCCCCGGGTCCACCCGCGCCGACATGCGCAGCAGGAACGCGGTGGGCAGGTCGATGTCGGAGGACGGGCTTCCGTCCGCGCGCAGCGCGACGGGAGAGGACACCCATCTCCCCCCGGTCGTCATCCACCCGGACAGCGCAGGATCGGTACCAGACGACAACCCAGCTCCGTCCGGCAACCAGACGCGCTCGACGCCTCCGTCCATGACGGTGACGAGGGAGGCGAGGACAACCCGACGATCCCCGTCGCACACGTCGACCCACAGGTCGCCAGTTCCCGTCTCCTCTCTTACGGCCGCGGTCGAGACCACCTGCACCATCGCGCCCCGCTCCATGAGCGGGGTTAAGAGGGCCGCGCCGGCCGGATGAGCTCCTCCGTCCCCTCGCAGGGTGACAAGACCCACGGAGGGCGTCACCTCTGCGGGAGGTACTTCGACCCAGTCGGCCGATGGAAAGGCAACCGGTAAGGGGGAGTCGACGACGAGAGCACGGTCGGGAAGGCGCGCGCCGTACGCCTCTCCCACGACAGCCTGCCAGGTGGACCGACCCACGATAGACCCGAACATCCCAGCGCCCTGCGTCAGAGGGTCCGCGACGCCCCGAAGGAGGAGGGGCGCGCGGAGCGGAGGTCTCGCGCCTCCGCTGGCTTGGACGAGCGCGGCCTCCGCGGAGGCTGCGGAGGCCGACACCTCCGCTCCGCGCACGTCGACCCGGAGGATCCAGGTCGAGGACGTCACGCCGAGGTCCAGGGTTCCTCGAAGGCTGCGTCCTCCCTCCTCGTCCGGGTCTACCGGCAGGGGATCGACGAGGTCCAGCAGCACCTGAGACAGGTCGTTCCGGTGCACGCGTGCGATCACGAGAGCTCCCGCCTGAGGCCCGGAGGCAATCCGTAGGCGGTCTCCCGGTCGAAGCGCCCTGGTGAGTCCTGTCTGGCTGACGACACGCAGCGTCGTGGGGGTCTCCGCCCGCAGGTCAAGGGCCGGAAAGAGCCCCCACGCGGACGCGTCGGTCCATTCCCCGTTGCCCGTGAGGAGGCCCAGGTGACGAAACCCCTCGACGTCAACGACGGCCGCAAGGGCCATCGTCCCTCCGTCATGCACGCCGATGGCCGCGCGGGGGGAGAAGGCGGGGGAGTCGGGAGGGTCTACGACGACGCGCCCCGTGAGGAAGCTGCGCCCCGCGTCGCGCGCAGGAATTGGCGTGGTGGCGAACACCGCGTCAGGGTCAGCCATCACCACCACACCATCCTGGGTGGGTCTGGCGTCTCCAGACCCACGCACGTCCCAGAGAGAGGCGAACGCCGCGGGGTCGAGCGAGACGCGCACCCGGACGAAGCGCCCTGACAGGGGAGTGGGTGGAGAGTAGCCGAGGCGGCGACCTACTCGCATCCCGATGGGGTCTCCGAGGAGGCTTGCACGAGAGCGGTCCTGCGCGAGGTACCGATGGGCGACCCGCAGGGGCTGCGGGTTTGGAACCGGACCTCCCACCACGAGCGTCATGCGCCCGCGCGACCCGGGGGGTCCCACGGGCATCCCGACCTGCCCGAGGCGTGCACCGGGGAGACCGACGCGCATCGGGAGGACCGCGTGGGGAACCGAGATGGCCTCGATCTCCACCAGCGTGCCCGGCGGGACGGGGGTCTTGGGGCGCACCGCTCCGAGGTAGGGGTCAAGGTCCTCGACCTCGGCGACCTTCCCCGCGACCCGAAGCACCACGTCAGCGATCGTCGCGGGAAGGTGGGGACCTAGCCGCGAGACCCAGGGACCACCACCGAACACGAGGGGGAATCGCTTGGACATGCCCCCATCCTACCGCGGGGGTGACGGGCTCCCTACCAGTGGAAGCGGAAGCTGTGCGTTGGCCCGCGCTTCTCCACGATGATCTTGTCGGCCTCCAGGCGGGCAATCGTGTCGGCGTGGAGCTCGCCGTAACGGTCCTCTGACGTGTGCCGGCTCTGCTCGGCGTAAGGCTTACAGAACACCAGGACGTCGTTGTACTGCTGCGTCACCAGGCGCTCGTGCGCGGTATTGCGGGCCTGCTCGGCGCGCTCGGTGATGTCGCGCAGGCCCTGCGCGGTGAGGGGTTCGGCGGACGGGGTGGATGTTGACTTGCGGGTGCGCGGCTTAGCCTTGGTCATGGCAGTCCTCTTGGTCGGATGGACGGGGCGCGGAGGAACCCAGAAGCTGGGTCCTGACTTCCTCCGCGCCTTCGTGATCCTTTGGATCTTCTGGGCGGCCGTTATCGCCCACGGGTCGTAGGTCCCTAGCGACCACATCTCCCGCACGAGGGAGTCAGCGCGAGACCTCTTGACGGAGCTGACGATCTGGGGGGAGGATGCCGCCCATGCGCGATACAGTGTTCTCGTGGGCGGACGGGGCGCACATCTCGCAGGAGATCGCCCCGACCTTCTAGTCAGCTCGGCTCCTCCGGGCCGCCTCGGTTCTCCCCCATGGCCACGACACGAGAAGACATCAAGCGGTGGGTCGCCACGGGGGTTGAGAACGGGTCGACCCACGTGATCGTGCTGTGCGACAGCTTCAGCTACGAGGACTTCCCCGTCTACGTGCAGCCCGGTGAGGACGTGCGCGAGGTGGAGCGGGCGCACCTGCGGAACCCCATGACGCGCACAATGGAGGTCATCGACCTGCGGCCCCTCGCGGGGACCTGCAAGGCCCTGCCCGCGCCCCAGGCTCCCGAGCAACCCGATCAGTTTCCCGTGGACCTCGGGTCGGTGGTCGACGAGCTGTAGCGCCCGACCAGGGTGGGGCTGTTTGAACGAAGTCCCCCCACAGGACGGCCGGCTGCTCGGGTGCTACGACGAGGCCGAGGTTGTTGTCGCGCATGCCCCTACGTCGAAGAGACGGGCGGGGCGGATCTGTTCCTACTTGGCGAAGTACTTGGCCCAGTTCTCCTCGGGCGTCAGCTTGGGGTCGTATAGGCCACAGTCGTCCGCGTGACTCACGTCGTCCGTGCGCTCCTGTATGTTGTAGTGGTATCCCGCAAGGTAGGGCAGGGCCTCGCCACCGAGATCCCGCACCGTGGGGATCGCGCACGCATCATAGGGCGCGGTGACGGGCCGGTCCCGATAGTCCAGCCACACGTTCTCCCGACGGGTCGACATCGCCTTGCCGGTCACCACGTCGCGCGTGGACCCGAACGCCCGCTCCCCCCGCGCGAGGATCACCTCGTCGAAGACGGGATCGACCTTGAATCCGTAGACCTTCTCGATCTGGTGGTGGAGCGTCACCATATGTACGTCCACGCAGCAGTTCCGAGACATGAGCACCGGGTCGAGCAGCTCGTTTTCCAGGTCGTCGAGCACGCGATCGTCCAGGTAGTGGTCTCCCCACTGGGATTCGAGGGTGGACATCGCGAGGGGGCGTGCCCCCACCCAACGTACACCCCGGACCAGCCTGACCATGTTGTCCTCGGACATCGCCCACTGAAGGGCGGCCTCCTTGACCGTGATGAGCTTGTGTAGCTGGAGGACGGACCTCCAGGCCCAGCGTAGGTGCCGTCCGTCCTTGTCCCGCAGGGGGTAGCGAGCGTTTTTGTCCTGGCTCCAGGTACGTTCGACCAAGTGGATGGAGGCCGCGTTGACCTCGATCCCATGGAGCTCGAACATCGTCTCGGCGGTCGCGTAGGGGTCGACGACTCGCTTGAAGCGGTCGCGCAGGTCCGCGAAGGCGGCCCACTCGGGAGGCGTCTCGATTGTCATGCTGGGAACGCCTTGTCAGCGAGCTCCTGCCGCATCTGGGGAATGAACAGCTCATACTCGGCCCAGGCCGTCAGGTCGGGGAACCGTGACTCATTCCCGTCGTCAAGCACGTCGAGCAGCATGGGCAAGAGCTGGTTGTTGTAACGGTTCACGACCTGCATTAGCTCGCCGCGAAACGAGTGGTAGCGCGTGAGGAACGGCCCCACCTCGACGCCTCTTCGCCGGAGCTCTTCGGTTAGGTTCGGAGCGAGTGCGTCGGTCAGCAGGTCCATCCCCTGGGCCTGCGACCACTCGCCGAGCGTCCGCGTCCCTTGGTTCTCCATGCGAAACCCGAAGTGCGGCACGTCCTCGGGGATACCGCTCGCGGGGTCACACAGGCGAGCCCGCAGCAGGTCGGGGACTGAGTAGCTCGCGTTGGTGTTCGACAGCAGCCAGCGCCACTTGCGTGGGCTGTCGATGATTCCGAAACCTGAGTTGCAGTCGAAGTGGAACGTCCTGAACGGCATGGCTACGCCTTGGTCTTGGGTGGGGACATCCTGTGGCTGAGGCGGTGAATGAACCGCAGGACCTGCGCGGTTGAGTCCTCACCTGGCAGGGGGTTGTTGAAGGTGTCGATCGCGAGGGCCGCCACATCAAAGATCGGGTCCCGCGAGGGTTTTGGTTGGTCCGGGGCCTCGTAGATCACCTTGGGGTCCTTGCTCACGAGAACCTCCCCTTCAGCGCGACGCGCACCTCCTCTAGGTACCCCGGCGTGAGCTCGATGTAGTGCGCGTCGGGGATGTCGGTCGCGAACACGCTGTGCGTGGCGCAGATCACCTGGAGGTTCTTGTCCTGCATGATGCGCGGCATTGCGCCCCAGAGGCGGGCCTGCATGTCGAGGTCTAGCGACTGGTCGGGCTCGTCGAGGATCACCGTGTAGGGGCCTGCCGGGATCTGCGGGGTGAACAGCTTCTCCCGCATCTTGCGCACGCGGTTGGCCCAGAGGTCGTTGACGCCCTGCTCGGTGACCCTCCAGTCGATCATGGGCCACTCAGGAACAGGGGGCGCGGCGGCCCCACGCCGCATGAGAGGCGTCCGCCCAGTTGGCTCTGAGGGCTGCGCCTTGGGGCGCGCGATCGTCATGTACTGCGAGAGCGCGCGGTCCAGCAGGCCCATCTGGTTCTGTCCTGAGCTTCCCTTCTGGTTCATGGTGAGGAACCCCTCGAAGAAGAAGTCGTCGTCGAACCCTCCGAGGCTCAACCCATAACGGGTGCCGGCCGACGCGGTCACGGTGGCTTGCGCATCGTGCTCAAGAAGCAGGCCGAAGTTATCCTCCTCATCCGCCCCAAAGCCGGGGAAGAAGGCGCGGATCGCATCCTCGGTCACCACGCTCCGCCCGCCCTGCTCGGAGCAGGTGAGGCGAGAGAGCGCCTTGAGGATGGTGCTCTTACCCGCACCGTTACGTCCCCACAGGACATTGAGGCCCGGCTTGAAGCACACTTCCGTGAGCGCGCGCAGCGCCTCTACCTGGGACCACCAGGGGACGATCGACCGGGCGGAATCCTTGACGAGCAGACGCGAGATCACGGGTCCCTCCACGGGCCCAGGACCTCTCCCGTCGCCCCATCCCTCTCCACGACCATCTGCACCGTCCCCTTGGCGGGTCCATCCTTGGTCCAGTAGTCGTAGAGGTACGTCTTGCCCTCGACGAAAACGTAGCCCCTCATGTTGTGGTTGGTGAGGTCTTGCAGGTCAATGAGACCCGGCACGACGCGCCGAAGGGGCAGGATCAGCCCTCCGGCCTGGGCCGTCTTAGCCGCGGTGGCCTTCTCGATCTTCTCGATCTTCAGGAGGTCCTCGACGGAGAAGTCCGTCGACGCGATGAGGTCACGAACCCGCGCAACTGGTACGCCCCGCAGGGCCTCCAGGATGACCTTCTTGCAGGAGGGACAGTAGGTGGGGTCGTTCTGCACGTCCTGACAGCCTTGGCCAGACCCTTGGTAGTCGTAGGGAAGGGCGCAGTGCGCGCAGCGTTTTCTCTGGTGTGTCACCCTGCTCACCCGAGGTGCCACAACGCGCGAGAGCTGTGCGATCGTGGGGTATGTCTTTGTCCCGCACGGCTGGCTGGATCCCGAGCTCCTTCCGATCCCCGGAGGACGAGAGCGACCCGAACCTCAACCGAAAGCCCATCGTCCTCGACGTACTGGGACCCGACTTCCGCACCTCGCTGCTCGGAACGGACCTCAAGCTGGTACTGCACGCCAACCCGAGTCAGGTGTCGGTGACGCGACCCAAGCTCACGACGACCGCCAACACGGAGCGAGGCCGCGTCCGCTGGCACTACGGGCAGGCGGTCGCGCAGTTCTCCATGGAGGGGGCCACCGGGGGGTTTGTTCGCATGTACGCGGGCCTGACCGGGCTCGCCTCGATGGCCCGCAACATCCCGTCACGAAGGGAGACCATCGCGTACGAGCGGTACCGAGACCTGCTGGCCCTGTTCCGCAACAACGCGTGCGTCTACTCATCGCGGGGCACGCCGATCCACTATGGGGTCATCGTGGTGACCTACGACGGAGCGAGCTACCGCGGCTGGTGGTCGAGCTTCACCTCCGCGGAGGACGCCTCCCGTCCGTACCAGTTCACGGTGAGCGCCGACCTCCAGGTGCGCGAGGAGCGCCGCGTGGCACGATCTCCCGCCTAGTAGGCGCTCAGCTCCGCCCCGCGACATGATCCCCACGGGTCTCCTAGAAAGGACTCATCGTCATGAGGCTCACACCGCTCGCCAAGGGATTCATCACGCTCGTCATTCTCTCCGTAGTGGGGATCGTCTTGTGGACGAACCCGGGGCTGCGCAGCAAGCTTGCCCCCTCGAAGCCAACCCAGGAATCGCAGGTCCCGCAGATGGCGCAGTTGCCGGGCAGCAAGCAGGTCACGGCGGACAAGCTGTCCGGTCAGCCGGGCTGCACCGACCGCCCAGAGGTCAAGCTCTGCATCCCGGCCTGGAACGGCCAGATGGGGCTCATCTACGCCACGGGAGGTGCGCAGGCGGGTCAGGGGAGCCTCATGTGCCGTCAGGGGGTTAACCTGCGCCTGGTGCGCGAGGACGACACAGCGAAGGCGTTCGCGGCGATCAGCACCTTCGCCACGGCCTTCCAGAAGGGAGAGCGGCAGCCCGCAGGCTGCGCGGGCATGGTCGTGATGGGCGACTCGCTGGCGCTCCACTACAACAACCTGAACACCCAGCTTCGCACCGTCTGTCCGCGCTGCGAGGCCAAGGCCGTCGCGGTCCTCGGGTTCAGTGCCGGGGAAGACGTGGTGATGGTCCGCCCCGAGGCTCAGAAGGACCCGCAGAAGTTGCGCGGCAGCTACATCGCGGTCGTGCCCGGTGACGGGGACTACAACCTCCTCGTGCAGGGGGCCGCGATCAACAACCTGCCGGTGAACCCGAACTACAAGGTGTTCGACCCGAACGCCATCAACATCTACGCGGTCGCCGACTACCTCAAGGCCGCGGAGGCGTACATCGCCTCCCACTGCGAGAAGCTGCCCGACGCGAAGACCGGCGAGGTCGCACAGCACTGCGTCGATGGTGTCGCCACCTGGACGCCGGGCGACGCGAACATCGCCGAGCAGCGAGGTGGCCTCGTTCCGTGGATCTCGACGCGGGACTTCCCCCGCCAGATGCCAACCACGCTCATCCTCTACGGCCCCTGGGCCGAGGCCAACATGGACCTCGTGACGGGGATGCTCGTCGCGGCGTTTCAGGGCAACGAGGCCGTCATGCGCAGCGATACCGCGCTCCACGCGGCGGCAGGCTTCTCGGCGCTCGTCTACAACGAGAAGGATGGCACCTACTGGAAGCGCTACTTCACGCGGCACGCCGAGACGGACAAGACCGGACAGCAGGTCGAACTCGGAGGGTCGTCGGTCGCCTCGTGGGCCGTGGCGAACGGCGTCATGACCAATGGCGTCTTCGAGGCCGTCTACCAGAACTTCGGGAACATCTTCCACAAGATGGACCCCGCCACGCTCCCGACGGTCCCCCCGTACTCCCAGGCGGTCGACCTGCGCTACATGGATCAGGCGGGATCGAAGCTCAAGCTCTTGAACCAGGCGGGTACCCCTGACGCTCCCACCTTCTCGGCCGCGACCCCCATGACGCGGCAGGTTGGTCGGCGCTCCTGGGCGATCCAGTTTCAGTCGGGGAAGGCGACCTTCGACCCGGCGACCTACGCGACGCTGGATCAGCTTCGCACCCAGGCGATGATCGCCACCGGAACCATCATGGAGGTCCATGGACACACGGACTCGGCGGGCAGCCCAGCACGCAACATGATCTTGTCCCGCGAGCGTGCGGCGGCGGTCCAGCAGTACCTCATCGGGAAGTCGAACGGCGTCCTCACCCTAGCTGCCGTGCGCGTCTTCGCACACGGGTCCGACCAACCTGTCGCCGACAACTCGACCGCTGAGGGCCGCGCGCAGAACCGACGCGTCGAGGTGGTCGTCGGGGCGGTCAACTAGCTATGGCGACCCCACGCGTGACCTCCCTGCTCAGGCCCGCCGCGCCCTACAGCGTCGCGCTGTGGGCGGTCGCCTGGGGCGCGCTCGCGCTGGTCCTGTGGACGCGCGACACTCCGTCTGTCCTTCCATCACCGGCCGGTGTCCTTCAGGCGCTCGCCGGCCTGTGGTGGCACGGGGGCCTGGGGCCGGAGCTATTCGCTACGATGCGGCTCATCGGTCACGCGACCCTCATCACGGTCGTGCTGTCGCTCGGCCTGGCCTACCTGAGCGTGGTGCCGGCGTTTCGACCCCTCGTCCATGCGGTCGCCGGCCTACGGTTCGCGGGCATCCTCGGGATGTCGGTGCCCTTCACGGTGGCGTTCGGAGGCGGTCATCCCCTCAAGGTCGCGCTCCTAACCTTCGGGATGAGCACGTTCCTCGTCGCGGCCACTGCCCAGGTGGTCGACGCGATCCCGGCGTCGACCTACGACTACGCCCGCACCCTCGGAGGGTCGCGGCTGCGTCTCGTCTGGGAGGTCGTCGTGCGGGGTACGCTGCACGACATGCTCGACGCGCTCCGTCAGAACGTCGCAATGGGATGGGCCATGATCACCGCCGTCGAGGGGATCTCGCGCGCAGAGGGTGGGATCGGCGCGCTCGCGCTCAACCAGGAGAAGCACTTCCTGCTCCCCGAGGTGTTCGCGGTCGTGCTGGTGGTCACTCTCGTGGGAATCCTCATCGACTACCTCATGCGCCTGCTCATCGACATCCTGTGCCCCTACGTGGCGATCACGAGGGCAAAATGAGCCGAACCGCCCCGCAAGGGGTCGAGCTCGAGGCCCTCATGCAGGACCCGGAGTTCCGCCGCTCCGTGCAAGTGCAGCTTGCGGCGCAGGGGTTCCTCGCGCAGGTGAGACGCCTCTTGTTGGCCCAGGGAGTGCCCAAGGAGGCCCACGCGCGCGTGCTCGCGAAGTGCCTTGGCTGGACCGAGCGTCAATGCAGCGCGCTGCTCAAGGACGCGAACCGCTTGACGGTTGAGCACGCGACCCACATCGCTCATGCGTTCGGATTCCGACTACGAATCACGATGGAACCGTAGACAGCTCCGCCCCGCGCGACGGACCCGACACGTCCTCATGGACAACCTGATCAACAGCGTGAGGGCGTAATGGCTAGCTTTGACTGGGAGCTCCAAGATCAACTCGTGACGGCGACGGAGGAGGGGCCGGTCGCCCAGTGGTGCGACCGGCTGGCCTCGCTCTACAAGAAGGCGGGCGGTCAGGTGGCGCAGATCAACTGGAACAAGGCCCCCCTGTACGTCGCGGGCGACATCGTGGAGGGCGCGACATGCGGCGGTCTCCTGCCTCGTCTACGACAGGTGCTGGTGGAGTACGTTGGGACCAAGAAGAGTGCCCCGTGACCGACACCATCCTCAAGGTCGACAGGGTGTGCCAGCGTCGTGGTGACCGGCTCATCCTGGACAACGTGAACTTCACGATCGTGGACCGCACGCGGGAGGGACGGACGACGGGGCAGGTCGTGGGGATCCTTGGACCGTCGGGCGTAGGCAAGACGACCCTCCTGCGGATCATCGCTGGCCTAGACGCGCCGGAGTCGGGTGCGGTGATAGACCTCACGGGAAGCCGATTGACCGACGACGTGGGACTGGTGTTCCAGCACTACCCCCTGCTCATACACCGAACCATACAGGACAACCTGGAGGTCGTGGGGCGCATGAGCGGGATGTCTCGCCGGGAGGCGAGGGACTGCGCCCTCTACTTGCTTCGTCAGTTCCGGCTGGAGGAGTGCGGACACCTCTACCCAGCCGACGTGTCGGGAGGGCAGCGCCAGCGGGCCGCCATCGCGCAGCAGGTCGTCAGGCCGCGCCGGCTCCTGCTGCTCGACGAGCCCTTCTCGGGTCTTGATCCGGCCGTGCTGGAGGACGTCATCGGGGCGATCGTCGCGGTGGCGAACCAGCACGACTGGAACACGGTGATCCTCGTCACGCACGACGTGCGCGCGGCGCTCCTGGTGAGCGACACGCTGCTGCTGCTGGGTCGGTCGTCAATCCCGGGTGCGGGCCGGACGACCTCTGCGAGCATTCAGGGGACCTACGACCTCGTCAAGCAGGGACTGGCGTGGCATCCAGAACTCGTGGGGACGCCCGTCTTCGCTGAGGCCGAACGCGAGCTCCGCGACCGCTTCCGGAGCCTGTAGTTCAGCTCGACAGAACACGAAAACCTCATCTCCCCTTCCATGAGCACAGCCCAACTCCTCATTCCCTCCAAGCTGCGCGTGGGGTTCCAGGCGCGGTCCGACACCTACTCAGGACGTCTCGGGTTCGTCATCTACTTCGACGCCCAGGGGGTCCTGCGGAAGGCCACGGCCTGGTCCCGGTGGTGCGCCCGAAGCACCCCTCCTATCGACCCAGTCGACTACGACAACCTCCCCACCGAGGGGTTCGTCCTCAACAGGGACGGCGGGGGGTCCCGACACTCGTACGGCTGGCACGTGCGGAACCCCTTCGCGCGCGTCTACGACCCGCGGGGGTTCGAGGTGGAGATCACCATCCCGAACCTGTTCCTCATCCTGCGCGAGGGGACATGCCACCCAGGTAAGGGCCTGGAAGGCAAGTTCGTCTACGCCTGGGACAATCAGCAGCTCGTGCTGTTGCCCGTCAAGTCCGTCGACTACGAGCAGTCCACCGGATTCACGGCTCTACAGGGCCTGGAGGTCACGGCGAAGGACCTCGTCGCCGGGCACACCTACGAGACGAAGCGCCAAGAGCATTGGGTGTACCTCGGGCGGTTTGATTACTACTACGCGGTCAGCGAGGGCCCCCCGCGAGCGTTGTGTCCGGACGAGACGCAGGGCAAGAAGCCCCCCAAACCCCGGAAGGACAAGGGGGTGCGGAAGAAGTACATCTTCGCGAAGCAGGCCGGCGACAAGTGGGTCCTCGTCTACCTCAACGAGCCCAAGGGGATCGCCCGCGTGTCCTCGACGACGACCCCGGACAACTTCGCGCACCTCGTCGACCTCCACACGCGAACCTTCCGTGGCAGCCGAGTCGAGAAGCTGGTGCTACGCCCGTCAAACGACAGGCAAACACCCCACGGATACGATAAATGGGCGTACGAGATCGAACCTGGGACCTTTGCCCTCGCGGAGACGTACTCTCGTGGGGGTAAAGGACAGTACACCCACATCGAGAACAAGGTCTCGCTGCGGGCCGGCACACTGGTCATCCAACCCCACGTAAACGGGTATGCGTTTGCTCCCGATTGCCCCCGGGAGCACTGGCAGAAACGGGCCGAAGGAATCGAGTGGCGCGAGCCCACCGATGAGGTGCTGTACGCGCGCCTGGAGTGCGGGGTCGAGATTCCTGTGGTCCCCTGGCACATGAGAAAGGACTGAGCCCCATGTCGAGCACCCAGTCAAACACCGACGACAAGATCGAGGCCCTCCTCCAGCGCATCCAGCAGCAGAAGGACGCGATCGCCGAGCTTGAGCGTCCGTCCTACAAGACGAACCTCACGTTCTCGTTCGCCGAGGGGGACAACCGTACGCACAACCTCCACACGGTGAGCAGCGTGGCGACCCTCATCAAGATGGCCGCCCACGTGCAGGCGCAGGCCCGCGACTACCACGAGGCGGCGGCCAGCCTTATCAGCGAGGACAAGGTCCCCCCGTTCCTGTGGAACGGGTTCTCCGCGACCGACTGGGTACACGACATCCAGATCCTCATCAGGCGGTGCGCCCTCAAGGCAGAGCGCGACAAGCTCGCCGCGATGGAGGAGGCCCTACACAAGATCCTGAGCCCGGAGCGCAAGGCCCAGCAGACGATCGCCGACATCGAGAAGCAGCTTGGATGAGCGAGGTCAAGGTTACCTGGGTGATCGAGGCGGAGGTGTTTCCCGCCGACGGAGTGGCTGCGCTTGAGGCTGAGGCCATTCGGGCGGGGCATCACGTCGTCGGATGGAAGGATGAGTGGAAGGACCCGCCCAGCCCCATCCAGCCAGCGGGGATGAACGTGGCGAGCCCGTTCGTGTTCCGCGGCAGCCTGGGGAACGCCCTCTGGGTGCGTGAGAACCTGGCCTGGCGGCCGGGCGCGTACTGCGACGCCCAGGCGTTCTGCTGCACGAGCTACTACCCCCGCGCGGAACGATGGCTCCTCTGCGGAGCCAAGTGGCGCGCTCTGACCGCCCAGCAGTTCGTCGCGGAGGCACTAGACCAGCACCTCCAGCACTTCTTCGTGCGTCCCGACAGCCCGCTCAAGCCGTTCTCCGGGCGACTCCTCACGCGCGACCAGGTGTCGTGGGAGGCCATCGACTACGGGCTCTACTACGACGCGCGCGACCTCCTGGTGGTCGTCTCGGAGCCGCGGACGATCACGGCTGAGTGGCGCTTCGTGGTGGTCGACAGGCGGGTCGTCGCTGGGAGCGAGTACACCGCGCTCGGTCGCGCCGCGGTCCGCAGGGTGGAGGCCGGTCCCGCGTGGGACTTCGCGCAGGTGGTCGCCAGCGCGCTTGAACCCCCCGAGGACGTCTACGTGCTCGACGTATGTGAGGTGGACGGCCGCTACTACCTGCTGGAGCTCAACCCGTTCAGCGGAGCCGACCTCTACGCATGTGATCCCGCAGCAGTCATGCGCGCGGTGTCCGAGGTGGCACGGCGCGGGTTCACACCACTACCTCCTGTTCAGCTCCCGCCCTTCGTGCCCCCGCGACCCTAGTTTGTCTGGGTGCCTAATCTCTCAGCCGTTTTGTGGCAGGTCTCGTGCGAACCGCTGGGTCCGGACAGTTCCAAGGCTGTGGGGCAACATCTCCGAGCAGTCACAACGAGATCATCGGGCGGCTCAGCGGCCTCAAGCGAGTCGATGCTGAAACATCGCAGCCAGCGGCGAGGCGGAAGGTTTGTCGCCGCGCTGGGATCTCCCTATCATGGGGTCCTAGTCATGCAGCTAAACCCAACGGACAGGGCGATCGCACGACGACTCGCTGCGGGCCGGGTCCCTGATGTCCCTTACGAGAGCCCGTACAAGAAACTCCCAGTGGATGTTCGCCGGGAGTTCAAGCCCGCGATGCGCCACCTCGAGGAGGTAGCGCAGGTCACGCGGGCCGCCGCGCACGCGCTGGAGAGCGGGATGCAGGTGCGCGACGAGGGGAGGCGGGCGTGGAACCCCTCTCGCCTCAGGAACGGCCACGAGCTCCTCCGTTACGCTCCCATGCACCTGCGACGAAACGGCCTCACGGCGCTCGCGGATGAGGTGGGTGCAGCGGTCGAGAAGGTGATCGCGGAGGACCTCCAGATCGTCGGGGACGAGTAGGCATGGCCCGCGCGGACGACCCCCCGACGACGCAGGTCGCACCCGCGACGTACTACTACCGCCTACCCACCTCCCCTGCCTACCAGGTGACGGAGCGTGAGGGACCCCCGCTGCTCCCGAGCGGTGACGCGAACCTGCGCGGGTGGGCTCCGTTCCTCTTGCGGGTCGACCCGCCTCCTGCGCTGACCCCCAAGGACAAGAAGGCCGTACCCTCGAACTACGCGGGAGCGGTGAGCGGAGTGACGCCGGCCGCCAAGGGGTCTCGGGGGAGATCTGCCGGCCTGCGGACGGGGGAGGCGTTCACGGGGTCGGCCACCGGAGGAGGGCGCGAGCTGGACCCTACGTCCCCGCAGGTGGGGGACCGCCAGGTGGCCCGGTCGGTGCGAGAGCAGGTGGACATCGTCGCCTCGACCCCACCGATCGTCCTGTACATCAACCCCACGTCGTTCTCGGTGACGCGCACGAAGGTCCAGCAGCTCCAGGACCGGAGCCGCTACGGCTACGTCTACCAACCCTGGGGGGAGGAGGCGGAGAACCTGGCCATCTCCGTCCAGTGCGGAGCGTTCCTATCGCCAGGTCGCGGGATCCAGCGGGCGAGCCGCGCGGACTCAGCGGCCTGGCAGCAACTGGAGGCCCTGCTGGCGCTCTACCAGAGTGGCGGGAGCGTCTACGACCCCTACGGTGAGGTGGTGGCTCCCATCGCGGTGGGTCGCACCACCGTGCGCTATGACGGATGGACGTACTCAGGGCACCTCGAGCAGCTGTCCTGGGCCGAGGACGAGCGGACCCAGCTTGGCGGCGTCCGGATCGAGCTCCAGATGGTCGCCGACATGGTGCTCGACGAGCAGGTAGCCACCCTGGCCCCGCTGCCCACGACGCGTCTCCCGTCGACTAACACCGTCGTGCTTCCCTCCGAGCCGAACCCCGCACAGAGCCAACCGCAAGGACCGCTCTTCCCGCGCCCCTTCATTCGAGGGTAGAAGTCCCCATGGCCCATGAATCTCCGCTCCGCGTCCTCCGGTCGACCGAGGACGCCTCCGTCAACTTCGTCGAGGAGGCGCTCGTCGGCTTCCTCGAGTCCCGCTTCGTGCGTAAGTGCGAGGACTACTTCGTCTGCTACCTATCATCCCAGACGGGATGCAACCGGGGATGCACCTTCTGCCACCTCACCGTCACAGGGCAGACCTCGTTTGCCGACTCGACCCACAACGACTTCGTGGGGCAGGCCGTCCAGGTGTTCCGCCACTACCGGAAGCAGAGGCGGCCCGCCCGCTACGTCCACTACAGCTTCATGGCGCGGGGGGAACCCCTGGCGAACCGCGTGCTGCTCGACTCGGCCGACTCCCTGCTCGTCAAGCTCGGCGAGATGGCGCGCGACGACGGCCTCGGGGTGAAGTTCAACGTCTCCACCATCATGCCGGCGACGCTGCACCGCGCGCTCCCCGAGGTGTTCCGACTCGTCCACCCGACGATCTACTACTCGCTCTACAGCGCCGACGAGGCGTGGCGGAGTCGGTGGTTACCGGGCGCGATGCGCCTCGCCGAGGCGCTGCGCCTGCTGCGTGAGTACCAGGAGTTCTCGAAGAAGTTCGTGAAGGTTCACTTCCCGCTCATCGCCGGGGAGAACGACTCGGTCGAGCAGATCGAGGCGGTGTGTGAGGCGATCGATCGAGCGCACCTTCTCTGCGACTTCAACCTCGTACGCTACAACCCCGCCTCCCCAGACCAGGGGAGGGAGAGCGACGAGGAGACGATCGAGCATCGTCTCGGGATCATCCAGCGACGCTTCAAGGGAAAGGTGCAGGTCATCCAGCGGGTGGGTTATGACGTTGCGGCATCCTGCGGGATGTTCGCCGCCCCGAACTCGACCTGACAGCTCCGCGGGTGACACGCAGCCCCAGCAGCCTCCATGGGCTCATTCAACACCGCCTGCGCGCTTTCCCACGTCTCCATGGGAGGCGGGCCCGCCGTCTTCATCCCGCTCGTTCGTGGCCTCTTCAACAAGGGCGAACCGATCGACGTCAGCGGGAATACGTCCATCGTGTCAAACGAGGGTCCGTACACGTTCTTCGTCGCGCTCTGCCCCCCGCTGTTCGGGCAGATGACCGACTACGGCCGACTAGAGAACGTGGAGGACACCCCCACGGCCCGGGCGGTCGCCCGAGCGTTCGGCAAGTCCCCACAGGAGTTCCTGGACGCCTGCGGGGACTCCCAGACGGCTCCGGGCTTCGTGTTCCGATCGAGCGGGGGTTACGTGCAGGTCAATGAGCGCGTAGGGGGCTGCTTCGTGCACCGGCGCGTCTGGGACGAGATGTCGACGCGGTTCCTCGATGAGTGGGGTCGTGACGGCCGCTCCCTGTGGCTGAGTGACGCGGCCCTGTACCCGCGCGTCCTCACGATGATGGGATTCGAGCAGCAGGGCCAGGACCTCAGGCGGGACCGCTACAAAATCCGGTGGGTCCACCCGCTCTTCCCGCGCCTCACCCTGTGGTCGGACGGCCGCTGGTGCTGCCTGGAGTGGCCCGGGATGCGTACGCGCAATGGGACCAGCTGCTACAGTCCGCGCGACGTCGCCCGCATGACCGTCACACACGGGGGCGGTCCCTCCCGGTTCCCCTGGCAGGTCGTCAAGCTCCTGCGCGCGACCCCCACGTATGCGGTCGAGCATGACGAGCACCTGGAGCAGGTGGCGAGCCTTCGGGAGATCTTCGCGCGCTCGGAGTCGTACATGAAGGGAGACAAGGGCTACCTCGCGTCACCAGGTGGAGGAAACCTGTTCGCCTACGGGCTTGATCCTGGATTCCTCGACCGCTTCTGGCCCGAGGTCTCAACGGGGGGCCTGCGGGACGAGCTCGTCGCGTGGTGGACGTTCGTCAGCAACATGGCGGCCTGCAACCAGGTCCTCATGCCCAGCTACAACGGTTACCAGTGTGGCAGTCCCTACGCGCACCGGGAACTCACGCGCCTCACGACTGAGATCCTCGACGAGACGATCCGTGATCGCGAGTCACGCTAGAGGTACACGAGGGAGGTCTCGACGGCAGGGTTGAGCGAGATGGGCTTACCCTGTGATCCTCTAGGGATCACGAACGGCACCACGCGTCGCACGTTCTGTAGGTCGAGGGCGTAGCGCCCAACGCGCCAGTCGCCAAAATCGATCTCACGCTCGGGATGCAGGACGGGTCCTATGGGTCCCGCCAGCATCGTGTTCTCCAAGGTGAGGGGTGTACCGTCGGGAGATTGGTGGCCCTTCGCGTACATGGAGACGCAGCCTTCAAGCTGGGCCACCGCTAGGATCTTGCCGTGTTCGTCAAGCGTTTGAAGGGCGCGAAACACCTCCGGATACTTCGCGGACAGGTAGGCGAGCGCGCCTCGGTCAGGATGGCCCTTGGTCGCGTGGATGGCGAGCGGCCCCCGATAGTCGGTGTACCAGCCGCGGGTCTCGAAGCGCTTGTACCCTTCGGCTACCAGGGTCGCCCAGGGCTGGATGAGAGAGATGAGTTTCATACGGAGTAGGTCTACCCGCTCAGATCCCCGTTAGATCCCGCTCCAAACCATGTAGGGAAGCATCACGCGGTATGCGCTGTAATCGACGTCATGTCGTGCAGCGGACCACGTGGACTTCCTGGACCTCCTGGACCTCCTGGACCTCCTGGCGGTCCTACAGGGGCGACTGGACCGACCGGGGCGACCGGACCAACGGGGGCCACCGGAGCCACTGGGGCTAGCGTCACCGGAGCGACCGGGGACCTCGGGCCAACGGGACCAACGGGGGCCACGGGACCAACGGGGCCGGTCGGGCCAACGGGGGCCACGGGACCAACGGGGCCGGTCGGGCCAACGGGGGCCACAGGGGCCACAGGGGCCACAGGGGCCACAGGGGATATCGGACCGACGGGGCCGACTGGGCCGACCGGGGCCAGCGTCACCGGAGCGACGGGGGCCACCGGGGCGACGGGGGCCACCGGAGCCACCGGAGATGTGGGACCCACGGGTCCCACTGGACCGACGGGGGATATCGGAGCCACGGGAGCCACGGGAGATGTAGGACCAACAGGAGCCACGGGGCCGGCAATTCCGCAGGAGATCTACTTCGGTAGCCAGATCAGCATACCGGTACCTTCGTCGGTAACCTTCTGCCTCGGCCTCTCCCCGTCAATCCGTCAAATCAATTCTCCAGACTCGCTCGTAGTGGGGATCATCGTCAACAACGCACGTACCATCACCACGATCCGTACGATCCTGTCGCGCAACCTCGCCGGGATCGAGTTTATGTCTGCCGGCCCGTTCATGAGCCTCGACGGAGGATTCACCTGGATGCCCCTGGGACCTGTCGCGTCGATTCTGGCAGGCAGCCACTCTGGGGTAAGCGTGTTCGCGCCGATCGCGATCCCAGCGGGTGCGGTGTTGGCTATGCGTGTGGACTTTGGTAACTCCGCAGGTTTCTCAGGGAACATCAGCGTGACGTTGTCCTGAGTGCAGCGTCCACCACATCGTTTCCATACTCCTCGCGCAGCATGGAGACCACATCGTCCTCGAAGAAGCTCTCCGGCGAGATCCCCTGGTCGAACGAGTCGCGCGTCATCAGGTCGGGCAGGTCGTCAAGCGACACCCCGAACGAGCGTCGAACGAGGTGGCTCACGGCCTGACGCCACAGCTTGAACTCCTCCGTCTTGGGATCGACTAGGTGGGCTGGGACGGAGGTTCCATCCAGGTCCATCATGACGGGGCGAACGCTGCGATGATTGGTGCCGGGGGTGGTGTACATGCGTACGAGTCGATGTATTTCGTACGACTGGAGCTGACTACTTGGCGGTGAACCACGCGGGGGCGGGCATGAAGACCTTCTTGCCCGTGTCCTCCTGGATGCGATCGATGAAGACGGACCGGATGCGTGCGTACGCGGGGCTTCGGTCGCGCTCGGTGAGCCGCCGGCCGGTGAGCCAGTCGAGGTAGTTGCTGTTCGCGCTGAGGGCCATGAGGCATCGGGAGAAGGTCTCGGGGGCCATCTTGCCGACCTTGTGGCTGTACTGCGTGAGAACGAGCTTGCGGTACAGCCACATGCAGAGCGAGAGGTTGAGGGTGTTCCACAACTTCGCGTAGCTCTCGTCGCGCCCCCAGGCTCCGAGGGCGATGAGCATGAAGTCGGCCATCGGCCGAGCGTCGTCCATCCCGAACAGGTCCACCAGGTCCGTAGCGGACACCCCACACGCGCTAGACGACGGCATCTCACCCGCCGCGCCGCGCCACGCCCGGATCGCCATCGACATCGAGAGGATTGGGGCCTTGTCGCTGTACCGGATGTGGTCGTACCCGATGAACGGGCAGCGTTGCCTTATGTGCTTGAGCGCCTCCGAGGTCTGCTCCAGGCCCCGCAGGATGTCGTCGGGCTTCATGCGGACCAGGGAGGAGTTGAGGCGCACATACTCCTGCCCCATCTCCGCCAGCGTCTCGAAGTGGCAGATCCGAACGTCCGAGTAACCAACAGGGCACTCGGACAGCAGGAACGCCTGCCTGCGGTGCTGCCCGTCGAGGAGGTAGGTCTTCTTGTCGAGGACACCCAGGGTCAGAACCCCCGAGATGACTCCGTCGTGCGCCTTGATCTGAACCGCGAGCTCCTCGACGCGCGAGTTGACGCGTAGCTCACGCTGGAAGGGAGGCAGGATCCACGCGTTGACGACGTCGGGAGTTAGCTCCAAGGTGTCAAGAGTAGTCCTAGTGTGCTTCTCCGCCTTCGTGGTGGGCTTGGAAAATGGGGTCGCGGGCATTCGGTCTCCAGAGGGTGCAGGGTACGCACAGGACACGGGGAAGGTTAGGAGCTGTCTTGCTGTGGGGTTGCTGCGCCGGCCTCCTGCATGAAAAGCAGGAGGGTGCGCCACTGCTCATCGGGGACTCCGAGCAGTCGAAATCGGAGCACCTCGCGGTCTCCCGTAACGAGCAAGACGTGGTCCGGGCTGGTAGGCACGTCCTCGTCGTCTTGCAGGCGGTCGAAGGTGTCCATGAGGAAGGTAAGCGGGGGCTGACGACGAAGCAGCCTGCCTCCGCGGTCCAGGTCGGCGATCTCGACGGTGCGGTCGGTCTCAGCCTCCTCGAACAGCAGCTTGCGCCCCGCCATCTTCAGGAAGCCCTCACCTAGGTGAGGATTCTCTACGTGGACGAACATGTGCGGACCTACGGGGCGTGTTGGGTCTCAGAGCTGACTCCCCGCCAGGAATCACGTTACCCCGCGGTATGGTACGCCGATGAGCGCAACATCGAACCGACCGTACGCGGGGACCTGGAAGGAAGGGGGATACCCCACCGTTGACGTGGCCCCGGACACCGTGGTGCGGATCAACGGTGGGTGGTCGCTCCTGTCGTGCGCCCGTTGCGGGTCTCGGATCGACGTGAACCGCTACGTGATCGAGACGACCGTGGAGGCTGGGACCGAGCCTGGCGGGACCAGCGCGACCTTCACGCTGTCGCTCCCCGCGACGCTCGCCTGGTACCAGGCATCACGGGTCATACCCGTGGGGGCTGAGGTGGAGGTCTTCATGCGGGGCTACTTCCCCGCCACCGGGCTCTTCCCAGACCTCGATCCTCCAGAGCGCACGGTGGCCGCCGCGCAAGCCTCCGCGCTCACGCCCGCGCCGGACGCGCCCTCCACCGTGGAGGTCGAGGACAAGACGAAGAAGAGCAAGCTAGGCAGCCGGCCGCGCAACCAGGCGATCACCCAGGTGGTGGTTCACGAGTCCGACACGAGGAGCTCGGCGGAGACCGAAGCGGCCCTGGGGCACCGGCACCTGTCCGCCCACTACACGGTCGACGCGGACGGGTCGGTCGCGCGACTCGTGCCGGAGAGTCGCGTGGCGTCCCACGCGGGCGCGCACAATGCCCGCTCGGTGGGGATCGAGGTGTCCAATCCCGACTACGGCCGGGACGCGCGTCCCGGCCAGCAGGTCATCCGCGCGCCCTGGATGGACAAGGGGAGCTATGCGGTGCCCCCTCGTGAGCAGACGGAGTCGACGTGGAGGCTCACGCAGGACATCGCGCGACGCAACAACGTGCCCGTCTCATTCCCAGCGGAGCGGGGTGACTCGTTCCGCATGACGAGCATCTCGTCGGACCAGGCGAACCAGCCAGGCATCATCTCGCACGCCCAACTGTCGGGCAACAAGGCGGACGGGTCGTTCGAGGTGCTCTACGGGGCGATTCGCTCGCGCGGCTACGACCCTGACGAGGCATACGACCGAGCGGTCCAGGCCGCCCAGCAGGGCAGTACGGTGACCCTCCCGCCCAAGCGACCGCCCGACAACCCCCCATCACCCGCGCGAGTCGAACCACCTCGCGATGACGTGACCCTGTCCCGGGAGGGGGGTCGGGCCGGTACGGAGGACCTCGCGGCCTACCCGTACTATCCGGTCTTTCGAGGCGTCGTGACCAACATCGGAGAGGGGCGGAGTGAGGGCGCGGTGACCCTCTCGGTCCAGTGCGCAAGCCTGCTGCATTTTTGGCAGTACCAGGTGGTGAGCTCCAACGCGTCCGTGTTCGGGGTGCGCCCGAGCGGGTCGGGACTCAAGACCTCTGACCTCGGGCACAACCTGGTGGGGAGGCACCCGTACCAGATCCTCTACGAGCTGCACTACGACGAGGTGGGCGCGGCGGCCGGCGTCGAGTGGGCGCTCACCCAGAAGACCAACCGCGACGCACGGACGGACGGGGGACAGACGTACAAGTTCCTGCGCGACTACTGGACGGCGCGCTTCTCCTCCAAGGAGGTCAAGCTCCGCATGCACGCGGCGACTGGGCAGCTCCTCACTGCACTCCAGTCGGCGTTCCTCGCCCGCACCCCCACCGACGACCTGCTGCGCGCGCAGCGCGAGAAGAACCCCTCTCCACTGCTTCGGGGCAACAAGGGGACGGGGATCCTCGACCAGGCATACACCCTGAACCTGCTGCGCCCCGACAGCGACACGCTGCGGACCTCCTCCAAGGGCGCTCCCCTGGAGTTCAACCTCGCCGAGATGCAGGCGTTCGTCTCCAACCTCGGCGAGTGGGGGCAGTTCCAGTACTTCGAGTCGGCCTACGAGACCAAGATGGACGTCGCGCAGAAGGTCTGCGAGGTGACGGGCTTTGAGTTCTTCCAGGACGTCGACGGTGACTTCGTCTTCAAGCCGAAGATGTACAACATGGACACGAGCCCGCTGCGGGCCTACCGCATCGAGCCCCACGAGATCCTGTCGTGGAACGCCGACGAGAAGGAGCCCCCGGTCACGTACGCGCGAGTTCGAGGCTCTCGGTTCGAGAACCTCTCCGGGACGGGGACCGAGGGCGTCTGGGGGATCGAGGGGCAGTACGTCGACTACCGCCTCGTCGCTCAGTTCGGGTGGAGGCCCCTGGAGATCGAGTCGGCCTCCGTCACCAACCCGACGACCGCCTTCTACCTGGCGGCGTCCAAGGTCGATGAGTCGAACGCCCTCACCTCGACGGCCACCGTCACGATCCCGCTGCGCCCAGAGCTGCGGCCAGGCTACCCGGTCTACGTGCGGTCGCGCGACTGCTTCTACTACGTGACGGGCATCACGCACAGCTACTCGCAGGGGGGCAACGCCCAGACGACCCTCCAGATGGTCGCGCGTCGCGAGCCCTTTCGGCCTCCGGGCGTAGTTGGAGGAGAGGCGCGCGGGATCCAGGCGGTGACCCTGGGGAACCCGTCGAATCCCCCCCGGTCGGTGGTCGCACGCACCGATGACGGGGCGCTCCGTGAGGTCGGGTTCCCGAACGTCATCCTCGCGCTCGACCCCACGCGTCTCGACCCCGTGTACCTGCGAGCCGGCGTGGGCTTCGACAACATCGACAACCCGGCGGTCCTGCGCGCGCTGCTGGAGACGGCGGCGGACCAGCGCATCATCCGCCGGTTGGGTAACGGGACCTACGAGGCGGACATCCCAGATGATCGGGGAGGGTCTAGGCCCGTCCGTCTGGCGGCGGGCAGTGGGGCCGGGCCCGGTGGAGTGGACGTGCTCAAGTCCGCGTCGGTGATCGCGCGGTCCAGGAAGGCGACGCAGAAGGAGCGCGCCAAGCTGGAGGCCAAGCTGCGGGAGGCCGAGTCAGCAGGTTCGGACCCCACCGGCGGGAAGGCGGCGCAGAAGAAGCGCGACGAGGCTGCCAAGCTCCGCGAGCAGCTCCGGGGGCTAGACTCGTCCGCGAGCCTTTCCTCCCAAGAGGCGGCCGAGGCGGGCATCCTTGTGCGGGTGCTAGAACGGCTGGGAGGTCCAGGCTCTGCCCCCACGGGTCCTGAGGACGAGAAGGCCCGGCGCACTGCGGACCTGCTGCGCATCCTCGGGGACCGCAAGGCGGCCTTCCTGTCGGACGAGGTGCCGGGGCGGTACCGCTACTACTCCGCCTCACACCCCGACCCGAGCGAGCAGGCTCCTCCGTCGATCGTGCTGCTCCGGCAATCGGGGGGGACGACCGACGTCGAGACGGTGCCCGAGCCTGTGGACCCAGCCTACGTGGGTGAGACGACGCGGGGCTTGCTGCCCGCGGAAACCGCTGAGCGGCTCGACCTCGTCAAGGTGGCGAAGGTGCGCCCGCAGCGCGGTGTGCGGGTGCTCACGAGCAAGACGACAGCCCCGCGAGGAGAGGTGATCCCGTCGCACCACGTGCAGGAGGTGCGTCTCGCTCCGGTCTCCATCCGTTACGACCTGCCCGTGCGGGAGAGCGAGGGGTGGACGAACCGAACGGGCATCCTGCGAGAGGTGCGTTCCGATGCGCTGAGCCGGTTCCTTGGGGCCGCGCGGGACGCGGGCATATCCGCCTCATCTGTCCTGAAGGACGTGATGGCGACTCCCTGGGCGGAGGCGGCTGTGGCGGTCCCCATCGCGGAGGCGGCTGCGCGGGCGGCTGTAGCTCTCGACCTGCCCCGTACGGGGGTTCCGACGCTCCCCGCGGAGGTCATCGCGAGGGGACAGACCGCGCGGACAGACGCTCCGCTTGGACCCCTGGGAACCCCTGATTGGGTGGAGGCGGCGTGCGCGAGCCTGGCCGACTCGATGCGGTTTCAGGTGGAGGCGAACGCCTCGGCATGGGAGCGCGCGGTCACAGGGGCCAACGGCCCGGATGTGAGTCGAAAGGCGATCGACACCTTCTGGGGAAGCCTTGCGGGCCGCCTCCGCGTCTCCGTGACCTCCCAGGACCGGCGCGAGGTCAAGGAAACCAAGAGGAAGGAGGTCCAGGTACAGGCACCGGTGTTCCCTGTATCCGACGAGGGGGGCTACCAGGTTATCGGGGCCTACCGATACGGACGAGGCGTCCAGCCTGGTGCGGGTGGGGCGTGGTCTGACCTGCGGAAGCAGGACCCCCTGTCGCTGCTCAGCCGGACGACGGTGGACCAGGTACTCGACGAGGTCGTTACCAACCGCAAGCCCAGCGCCGAGCTATCTGAGAAGGTCGCGCGGACGCTCCGCGAGAACCTCCAGGACGACGACCTCCTAGAGCTCGGCCTCCTGCGGAAGAAGAAGGACACCGACCAGCTGGAGGTCGACCTCCTCAACTGGGTCGCCAATGGTCGGGAGGGCGTCCACAAGTTGCCTGCGGGCAACACCCCGACGGAGCTCGGGGACATGGCGCTCGACCCCGGACGTCCTCTCGACACGGGCTGCGTGTGCAAGGTGTCCCCGCCAGGCGAAGTGGTGGACGAGGACCTGCTCGGTGACCCAGGCAGCGTGACGGAGGCGCTCGTGCAGCGCGCCGACCAAGTCGCACCCCAGTGGCGGCAGCGGCAGGACGCCGTGCGTGGGGCCGGGCCAGGCGTGCGTCCCGCAGGGTCGTCGAGCACAGTCGCGCAGGTTGACCAGGCGGCTCGGCAGCTTGAGGCTGCGTTCTCGGGCTTCGGCGACCCTGACAGCTCGCGCAGGGGACCCGTGGGGTAGACGGGGTCATGAAGGGCTACGCGGCTTGCTACGTGTTTCGCGCAGAGGATATGCGCACGTACGACCTCGCCCAGCGCGTCGTCGAGGTCCTTCCCGAAGACGGGAGGATCCGCTGCCACGAGCTCGCCCGCATCGTGCAGGAGGTCCTCGGCTCCGGAGAGGTAGAGGACGGCCTCTACGGGAGCGAGCGCACTCACGCGCTCCACGAGCACTCGTGGATCGTGCTGCGCCGGCTGGGACGGAACCGCCACATCCTCGACCCCTACGCGATTGGTCAGTACCCTCCTGTCCAGCTCGTCGAGGTAGGGCTCCCGCTCGACGACCCCTACCTCGCGGGAAAGCCACGTGACGACATCCGAACGGACCTTGTACGCGAGGGTGCGCGTCTCGTACGCGAGCGCCTGCCCCGCTACCACCTGGTGGGGTAGGCCAGCTCCTAAACAGGCTGACGCTGCGACCCGTTCACATGCAGATATGAGGTTCATCTCCTCTTGAATAATGGAACCCTCATACCCGGTATGCTTACCGCATGAGAGGTTCTGCTACGAGCGGTGGCCGGCTCCCGGCCGAAGAGATGACGGCCCTGTCGCGCGCCGAGATCCTGCGGGATCCTGCGACGCTGCGGGAGCGTAACCGGAGGCGCGACCCCGGCAACCTGTGGGGGTTGGGGGTCGCGCGAGTGCTAGCGGTCGACCCCGCGACGCTCCAGGTGACCCTGCGGGTCGTGCTGGGGGCGCCGGACGACCAGCCCAAGATGCCCGTGGCGGTCCCCATGCCGATGGCGGGTCGCCGCCACCTGCTCGGCGGTCTCCCCGAGGTGGGAGACTATGCGGTGGTCGGCTGGATCCCGCAGGAGTCGCTGGCCCCACGCGCGCGGACGCCCGTCATCGTGGGGTGGGTGGTCCCTGGCGTGCCCCTCGGGCTGCTCGGGGCGCGGTCCTCGATGCTCTCCGCGGACGACGCGGACCTCGACGACGAGACCGTGCGCGGCGTGCTCGGTCCGGACGCCCCCGCGCGGTACCGGTTCCTCGGGTTGAACCCGGGAGACATCGCGGGGAGCTCCGCCGCGGGCGCTGACCTCCTCGTGGGGTCGGGGGTTCGCGCGGTCGCGCAGGGAGGGAGCGAGGTGACCGCGCGCGGCGACGACGACTCCGTGGTCGCGCGCGGCGTCACCATCCATGAGGCCGCGGCCGGCGTGCGTGTCTACGCCGGCCCGGTGCGCAGGGACGCCCTCCTGCCCCCGTTCGGTGTGGTGGCCCGCGACCTGCCCGAGGCCGACCGACGCGGCCACGCGGAGGACGAGCTCGTGCCGGCGGTCGAGCTGGACCGGGGACCTGGGGCCACGGGGCAGCCGCTGGAGCGCGTGCCCGACGACCTGGACCCCTACCAGGTGTGGGTGCGGGCCGGTTGGGGAGACGAGAACGGGAAGCTGTCGGAGGCGAGCGCGGAAGCGGTAGCGGACCCCGCTACCCGCGTGGCGGGGGGCCGGAGGTACAGGCTCGTCCCCGCGCGCCCGGGCGAGCCGGGTCCGGAGGACCTGCACTTCGCTGAGTGGCGCATTGAGGCGGCGTTCGAGGCCCGACCGCAGATCCCCACGACGGAGGTGACGGACGGAATCGACGCAGAGCGCCTGCCCACCCCCCAGGGAGAGGCCCCTCCGGAGCGGCCGACCGTGCGCCTGGCACTGGGCACCGCGGTGGGAAATGACCCATGGGGGGCTCCAGACAGCTACGGGCGGCCCCTTCGTCCCCGCACTAGAACTCAGGGGGTTCCGGACCCGCGGGTCGAGGCCGGTGGGAGCCCAGAGGACTTCGCGGCCTTCCTGTTGGAGGTGGACCCCACGACCGAGGATGCGCCCCCGTGCTTCGTGGGGATCGACCGCGGGGGTCGCGCGCGCGTGTCGCTGGCCGGCACTGTCGAGGACGCGGCCCTCGACGTCGTGGCGGCTGGACGCGGGCAGGTGAGCTTCGGAGGTGACCTTCAGGTCGAGGCGGAGCTCGGAGCAACGATGCGAGACCGCGGTGCACGGGGAGTCCTGCTGGCGTCCGATCGAGGCCCCGTCGTACTTCAGGGGAGCGGACCCGGCATGGTGCAGGACGGGCCGTCGATCCGACTGGAGGCCGTTGCGGGGAACGCGCTGCTGCGAGCGGCCGACACCGCGCAGGTGCGGGCGGTCACGGTGAAGCTCGTCGGGGACTCGGTCCAAGCGTCGGCGACTCAGGACGTCAACATCGAGGCGGGCGGGCGGCTATCGACGAGCTGCTCGATCGGGGCCGCCTACTACTCGACGCGACGCGAGGAGCTTCATGGGGGCAACAAGGGACCGCTCCACACGCGGACCTACAAGCCCGCGCTACCCGGCCAGACGTGCGAGAAGGTCACCTACGAGACGGGAGACCGGGAGGAGACCTTCAAGCTCGGGTCCCACACCACGACCATCCAGGTGGGGTCCATGACCTACCAGACGGAGCTTGGGGCCATCCACCTGCGCGCGGTCCAGACAAAGATCGACATGGACTCGACGGGGCTACGCGGAGAGGCAGCGGTGGGGGTCGTGACGCTCGACGCCAAGACGGGGCCCATATCGCTGCGCGGCACCGTGAGCGCCGAGCTCGTCACGAGCGCCGGAGCCGTCACGGTGTCCGGTGCGCAGTCGGTCTACCTCGGGGCGCAGGTGCAGAAGAACGAGCTTGGCCCGATCATATCGGCGGGGTCTAACGACCCGCTGACGGGCCTCCCGTTCGCCACCTGGGGGATGGGGTCGCCCTTCCACCTGATCGGCCCCCCGAAGGGGTAGCTTACAGCCTGGACGCTAGGGGGCACGCCGGGCATATGGAGTCGGTCGACGGAGCGGCCCCGCAGGGCTCGACGACCGCGATGATCTGGTAGCCATCTCCAGCGATGGAGACGACCCGCATGTGGGGGTTCTCCTCCACCCACTTCGCGAGGCGCTCTCCGGCGTCGAAGTTGCCGCGTCCGCGCTCGTCGAAGCTCTGGCTGAATACTTCTACCTGCTGCTTGTTCCTCATGCGGCCTCCTTGGCACGACGATGCGGGGGATCGACCTTGGCGAGCCGCCTGCGCAGCGCCTGAAGCTCGTTGTCGAGGCGCTGGAACTGGACGGTCGGCCACTCCTCGGTGGACTCTGACTCGTTGTGCGCCTCGGACTCGGCCTCCATCTCGGACTCGATGTCGAGGAGGCGCTCCCGGATGCGTGCAACCTCAGGGTTTGGAGTCTCAGGGGTGACTTGGGGTTTGCGGCTCATACCGTGTAGTCGAGGATCAACAACCGTACGGAGCTGACCTTCTCAGCTCCGCATGCGGTCCGCAGAATCACCCCCCCACATGGGATGCTTTGACCTCTCCTGCTGCGTGTCTGGGCTGCCGATCCGAGCCGACGACCCGGTGATGTTCTTCCTCGTCACCAAGAACCCCAGCGCGCGACGCTGCACTCACAGTGTGGACGGCACCTGGGTCGCCCGCACATTCCCGCTGCGGGCCCGCTACAATGACTACGGGAGCATCGAGGAGGTCGAGGAGGGACCGCTGCGCGACGTCATCCTGGAGGGTCTCGCTCAGGACGTCGTCGAGAAGGGCGTGGGATCCAACGTCTGTCACGACGTGGCAGTGCGACGGGACATGGACTTTGACGCCCTGCTCCGTGCCCTGTGGGAGGGGCGCGTCGAGGTGCGGGCCGGCTTCGGGCGGGGGACGCGCAAGGAACCCACGCATGAGGACAAGATAGCGTGGGACGCTGAAGCTGGACCCGGCGTCCCCACGATACGAAGAATCGAGGAGGCGATCACGAAGGCTGGACTGCCCGTGGCCTTCAACGTCGACGGGAACTGGAACTTACCCAACGGTTACATCGTGGACCGTCTCAATCCCGGCGAGGTGACTATTCGGTACTTCGGTGGGTTTGGACTTGGCCAGGAGGGGACGGCCCAGCACCTGGAGAAGGTGCTCCCCCTACTCACCGAGTACGCGACCGCCCTGTGGCCCCACGACTACAACGAGGCGGAGATCCGGGTGCGGCCGAAGGTCGGGACGACCTTCCACCAAATCCACCACTACTGGGACAACACCCTGTCGGTCAAGCAGGCGATGATCCGACAGGACGTGTGGGACGCGATCCTCCAGCTACGTGTCCCCAAGAGCTGGTACGCCTCGGACGGCAAGACCGTAGGGATCAGAGAGTACGTCCGGGATGCGCGCCGCACCTGGGCGGACCTCAGCCGACCTGCTGGCATGGACGAGGTGCTGGCACGCGTCACGGAAGGGGGTGAGAAGTTCCGGGAGCGCTACGGGGCCCCGGTCCTCACCTACGTCGGAGGCGAGAGCCAGGGAGCGGGAGGGTCTGTGACGCTGTACGGGCACGCCGACCTGCTCATGCGCAAGAAGCTCAGCCGCGCGCAGGTGCGGTACATCACCCAGCGGGCTGGTGAGTTCGCCTTCGTGCGTGCGGTCCTCGGTCGCGCGGGCCGCTACCACCTGCCCTCGCACCACAGCCCCGGTCAGAGCACGCCCCCCCACCCGGCGCTCGCGCTTCAGGAGGCGATCATCAAGGTCACGCGTCGGAACCGAAGGAAGTACGACCGGATGAGGTAGGATCGAGGGCATGTCGCTCGCCCTACGTCGCGCGCAGGTGGTCGCCAGCGCGACCGGCATCCACCCGCAGCGCGCCCTCCCCTACCCGAAGCTCGTGACGGCGGCCCTAGCGTGGGACCCCAAGCTCCAGGGCTCTAGGCCCCCGCAGGACCCCTTGCCGGAGGCGCGCCCCCAGGAGGCACAGTCGCTGGCTCGCCGGCTGGCGATGGCGGAAGAGACCCGAACGGAGCAGAAGTACGAATCAACGTGAGGTCGGGGTGGGCTTCCGCGATGTCGAACATGTGAGGCCCCAGCACGACAGTTACCTGCCGCGCAGACTCTCGATGAAGGATCTGGAGGACCCCGAGCGTAAGGCTGTGCTGGGGGCTGTATTTTTCGGGGTCGAAGACGATCACCCCGCGCAGCTTGGTCCGTCGCATGTAGTAGGCCGTGGCCCACGCGACCGCGTAGATGCTGTCGGGGCCGTTCCGCACAAAGTCCGGCAAGTTGGCCTGGAGGGGAGCACAGGCCGCAACCATGTGTAGGAACGTCTGAGCCTCATTGATGCTCAGGCGGGCATGCAGGAGGTTCAGTAACTCCAGGGAGTTCGCCGCGTGGGAGGCATCAAGCGCCAGAAGACCGGCCTCGGCTACCTCAGCCAGCCCGGACTCTGTGAGGGGTTTCGGTAGGGGGGCCCGGGAGACGTAGAAGTGCGCGTACCGGCCCACGAGGAGGTGGATCTTCTCCTGGCGGATAGGGGTGTCCTGCTGTGTGTGCATGAAGCCACCTCGATGCGGCCGTGACGCTGGGAGCTGTAGCGGGTAGGGTGCCGCATGGCGAACGACATGGTACGACTCGCGATTGACCGTGCTGTCAAGCAGTTCGGAGACAAGGGAGATGGGATCTTCCACGCGGCGGGTTTTGGGTCTGCGCTTCACGAACTCGCTGGTGTTACGGGGTCGATGGATGGGCTCGTGGTTCGTACCGTTTTGACCGGACGGGACGACGTGGAGATCCTGCCGGGCGGGAACCACTACCGGCGGCTCTCAGCTCCGAAGTAGACATCTAACCCGACCCACTCCCGTGCAGACCTACGAGCGGGACAAGAGCGCGGTCTTCTGCAAGACGCGGGAGCAGTACGGGGGTTACTCCAACATGGCGGCTGGGTTCCCGCTCGTCGTGAACGGGGTGGCGATCCGCACCTCTGAAGCTCTGTATCAGGCGCTGCGGTTCCCCGCGCACCCGGAGGTCCAGCGAGAGGTCATCGAGAAGAAGTCCCCCATGGCGGCCAAGATGGTCGCCAAGCACCACGCGGCCCTCACGCGGCCCGACTGGGAGGTCATCCGCGTCCCCGTCATGTGGTTCGCGCTGCGGGTGAAGCTCGCGCAGCACTGGCGGTCCTTCGGCGCGCTGCTCCAGTCGAGTGGCGGTCTACCCATTGTCGAGTTGTCGCACAAGGACACCTTCTGGGGCGCGGTCGTGCAGCCAGACGGCACGCTAGTTGGAGAGAACGTCCTGGGTCGCCTGCTCGACAAGCTCCGGGCCGTCTCCATGGACGAGTCGACGTCGCACATCGTGGTTCCGCTGCCCGAGGGGGTGAGGGACCTCCTGCTACTCGGAGTACAGATCGAACCCGTCCACGCGTCTGTGGGTTGATACTATGAACGCATGAACGCATGGGACATTCGCTGGGACGAGGGCACCTCTGGGGACTCGCTCCTCGTGACGACGAGCCTCGCCGCGCGCTTTCTCCGCGGGACGGCCGGCGGCGACGTAGTCGCGCTGCTCGTCAAGGTGGGAACGGCCCCCGAGACGGGGAACCCCGTCCTCTGGCGCATGGACCCGAACGGGAAGTTCGTCCTCCCGGACCCGGCGGCCTACCCGGACGGCCTGCCCCTGCTCGACGGGGACAACACCGTGGTTGCGCGCCCCGTTCTCGCCTCCGGCGAGGTGGGTGCGCCCATTACAGCGCTCATCCGCAGGGTGTCCACGGTCTCGACGGCTCCGCCGTCGCCCACGGCCATCCGGGCGGAGCGCCGCAGTCAGTCGGTGGTCATCGAGGTCGAGTGCCCGATGGACCCCGCACTCAAGAGCCTGCGCTACTACGTAGCCTCGGCCCCTCGGTCGGGGGGAGCTAGCTTCTCTCTCCTGGTCGCCGACGTCGGGTTCGCGGACGAGGCCAGCGACGAGGTTGTGGTCTCTCAGGTCGAGGCCCAGGTGGGACCCCAGGCGGGCGAGGCCCGCGTGACCGCACTCATCGGAGACGTGGAGCACCTGGTGGGAACGCTCGATCTGGGCGACGACGACACCCCGGTGCGCGTTCAGGCGCAGGCAGTGCGGAGGCACACGCGTCGGATATCGCGCTACGAGCACGATCGAACGGTCCCCACCGTGGCGGGGCTGCTCGGGTCCCTCCCGCTCGACGTACCCCTGTGGTACGCGGCCTCCTGCGTGTTCGACGCTGAAGGCATCGAGGTGGAGGGGCCGCTGTCTGAGGCCGTGTCCTCCGCGCCATTGACGACCCTGCCGCTTGGGCCCGTCACACTACCGGTCCCCTCCAGGCAGGCGATCGCGGGGAGCCTCGCGCCGGCCATCCTGCGTCGCCAGCCAGGTATCGACGTGAAGCCCGGCAGCTTCTGGGACGACGCGTTCGTGGTGCCGGTGTCGGCTGAGATCGAGCGGGTCCGGTTCGTTCTCGACTTCGCCAACCGCGCGCGCTCGGCGCGGGCCCTCCTACAAGTGGACGACCCCGACCTCACGGGAACGAGCGTGCCCGTCTCTGAGTCGAGCTACAAGCAGTCGCTGCGGGACGCCCTGTTCCTTCCCGACGACCCGACGGTGCAGCGGGTCATCGACCGAGCCTTCGAGGCCCTCGCCTCCAACCTCGGGATCACCCGCGAGCAGGGTACGCGCGCGGAGGGCCCCGTCCAGGTGGTGTCCAGCCAGCGGCCGACGACTAGCATCAACATCGGTGCAGGGACGCGCATCGACTTCGGCGGGAGGGCCTACGTCGTGACTGTGCCCGGGTCGATCCCCGTGGATGGGCTCGCGTCTACCTATGACCCATCGACGGGACGCTACGTGACCGAAGTGCGTGCGGAGGCGGAGGTCGCGGGCAACGCCTCCAACGTCGCTGCTGGGGAGCGTGGAACCATAGAGGGGCAGCCGGACGCGGTAGCCGCGGTGGCCGCGTCCGACCTCCTCGGAGACCCCCCCGACTCCAACGCCAAGCTCACCGAGCGGATCGAGCGGGCGCTCGGCGCGGTCGACTCAGGAACCGTCGTGGGGATCGAGGCGGACGCCGCGGGCACGAGCGGGGTAGAGCAGGTCTTCTGCGTGGACCGCGATCACCCGCTGTACCGCCGCGGCCCCTGTGGGACCGACGTCTGGGTGTACGGGACGACGGCCCCTGTGCGTCGGACCGAGACGTTCGTGTTCGACGCGGCGGTCCTGCGGGCGGCGCGCGCTGTCCCCGTGGGGGACCCCCGCCGCCTGCGCTTCCGCGTCGAGGGGGCGAGCGAGGAGCGTCCGCTCCTCTACGTCATCGACAATCGTTCTCGGTCGCTCGGGGCGCGCAACATGACCCGCGGGTACTGGTTCGACTTGACCAACGTGCAGGTGTCTGGGCCCGACACCTTCGACCTGGACCCGCTGCGTAACGATCCCGGCCTTGTGGGGCAGGCTGACGAGGTGTCGGTGGACGTGCGCCTCCGCGTCTCCTCGGAGTACGTGACGGACCGGCAGCCGGTGCGGTCGATCTCCTCGCTCACGGGGGAGGAGACGGGCCTGCTCGACCCCTCAACGTACGTGCTGTCCAAGCGCGCCGACCCGCTGCTCAAGGGGCGCAGCACGGTGGCGGATGACTCTATCGTGCTGCGCCCCCCTCCGCCCGGCCAGCTCGTGTCGGTCGGCATCCCGTCGCTGTCCGTGTCCGGCGAGCGGCACGTGGTCCTCGACGGACCCGAGCCACTCGGCCGGCTCGGCGTCGACCCCACGTCGATCGTCGTGCGCGACCCCGCGACAGGGGCCTCGTTCCGGGGTCCCCTGGACCCTGTGCCCCCTGGTGCCGGAGACCCGGACTGGGACGTAGAGATCCCGGCGACCTCACGCGACCCCCTGGTGCTCAGGTTCGCGCGCGACGGGAAGGTGCGGCCCGGAGACGCGGTGCTGATCGACTACGCGTACGACCAGAACTTCGTCGTCGAGTACATGTACGAGGGGATCGTCTCCTCGGTGCAGCAGGTGTTAGGAGCTCAGCGCCACGCGGACTCGAACCCGCTCGCCAAGATCGCGGTCGAGGTGCCCGTCGACCTCAAGATGACGGTCGTGCTCCGACACGACCCCGCACGGCCCGTGTCGGTGTCCCGATCGAGCGCCGCGATCCTCACGGCACTGTCGCGCTTGTTCGCGCCACGTCGCATGGGGGAGGCGATGCGGATCTCGGAGGTAGTCGCTGCGGTCAACGACGTGCCCGACGTGTCCTACGTGGTGCAGCCGCTGGCCCTTCAGGGGAGGTCGTACGGGTCGCTCGTGCTCGCCGAGGCCGTCGCCGATGTGGGATGGACCCGGATCGACGCCTGGTCTGGGGACACCGTGACGGCCTACCTGTCCCCGCTGCTCGCTTGGCCCCCGCAGCCAGGCGGAGGGACGGACCTTGACCCGGTGTCGGTGCGCGTGCGCCTGGTGCCGGTCACCACGGTGACTCAACCTCCCACCGCTTCGGGAGAGCCGTTCCGGTCGCTGGCTCCCTCTGCCTACGTGGTGGAGGCTCGCGGCCTCGTGATCCCTGGCGTGTCGGACGACGCGACCCTCGCGTCGTTGCTTCCACCCGACTCGACTGACCCTACGATCCTGGCGGAGCGGGCCTCCCGCTCCGGCCAGCGAGTCATCGTCTTCCTCCCTCGTGAGGCCCCTCCTCCGTCAGACGTCGAGGTCACCTACGTGACGGCTGACCCACCTCGCGAACCCTCGGACGTCGAGGTGGGCCTGCTCGAGAAGGTCGTGCTTGGGCAGGTCGAGATCCTCTTCAACCAGGAGCGCCGATGAACAACTCCCGCATCACCATCGACTTCCACGACGGAAACGGCCCCGTCACGTACGCGGGGGACGACTGGAACATCGTCGAGGAGAGGGACCTACGACCTACCTACGGTACCGACGGGAAGACGGTTCGCAGCCTGGACCCGAACGGGCACTATCGCATGTGTCTCAAGCTGTGGAGTGGGTGCAAGGACTTCGACTCCTTCGTGAAGGACGAGAAGCCCCTTCCCCCTGAGGGAGAGTCCCATGGCCCGTAGGCTGGACCTACCAGAGCCGTCCCGGTCGGAGGCGCTCCCTCCGCTGTCCGACCAGCTCCCGGGCCCCCTGGGAGCTCCGGACGCCGCGCGGGCGGACGCGGACGCCCTCCTCACGGACGCGGGCAGCGCGGCGGCGGCCGGCTACATGGGGTCGACCTACGTCTCGGAGGTGGGGGGTCCGCTGTACCGCGACCTCCAGGAGGCGGCGGTCGAGGTGGGGTCGGCCCTCGCCCACGCGGACGCCGAGGAGGTGCTCGCCGACGCCACGTGGGCGTGGACGCGCTCCGACCTCCTCGGGGAAGTCGTACGCAAGTCGATCGTCGAGGCCGACATCCCCAACCTGCCGAGCGACCGCGCGGTGCGGCGGCTGGCCCGCACGGTTGCCGTCCTGCTCCTGCGTGGGGCGACGCCTGAGGCGGTAGGACAAGCCGTCGCCGAGGCGATCGCCGCGGTGTCGCTGTCGAGTTCGTCGGACATCCCGCGGGTGGTCGTGCGTGAGGTGGGAGTCGCCCTCCAGGAGCTCGGGCCGCGCGCGGCCCAGCTCCTGCCGGGCGCGATCGAGGTGGAGGTCCCGTTCCCGCCCGGAGCCGACTTCGGCGTCGAGGATGCGACGGTGCGCGCGGTCATCGCGGCGACGAAGCCCGCTGCCGTATCGGCAGACGTGCGGTACGTCGCGCGGGAGCAGGTGTCCCTGCACGACGATGCCGACGCGTTGGCCGACGAGTGCATGGAGCTGAACCACGACGACGACGCGCGCTGGTACTTCTCGGGCCGCGCCCCACAGTGGGGCGAGGGGATGGTGCTGGCTGGCAACCTCGTTGCGGACGCGTCGCGAGACTTCCTGTTCGCCCCACCTGGCGCGGTCTTGTACGCCTGGGTGCCAGGGTGGCCACGCGAGGCGCGCAGACGCGTGAACCGGGCCGCTTGCCCGCTGGAAGCACTGGGAGACAAGCTGGTCTCCTACGAGACGACACCGACGGGCCTACGGGGGTTCGGGGTGGTGCGTGACGGTCACTGGCTCGACGACCCGGACCAGGACTTCTCGCGCGTGATCGCAGGAGAGCGCCTGCGTGTGGGCGGGATGGAGTGGCCCCTTGATGCGCTGGGTGGCGCGTATGGGGGTCCGTTGGGCCGGGCGCTGGGTCGATGCACGCGTGTCTCTGTCGCGCGCTGCGCGGTCGAGGTGGACATTCCCCTGCCTTCAGGAGTCGCGGTACGCTACCTCGTCGAGGCCGACCGGCGCGGACGAGCGAAGACGTACCCCGTCCGCGTCGCGCTGACGACCCTCTAGGGCTTCCGCGCCCGGCCGAGGTACCACTCGCGAGCGCGAGTCTCGACGGCGCGCTGCACCTGCCCCCAGGAGAGGCCGGAGGCCGCTAGCTCCATCGTGGACTCCTTCTGCACGTCGCCCGCCACCCAGGTGACGAACTTGCCCGTGAGCTTTGGGTCGTAAGTCCCGGAACAGGCCGTCGTCACCCCCTGGAGGAGGCGGGCTTCGGTGACCATGAGGTCGGTGAACCCGCCTGCGCTCGCCACGACCTCGGGGTTCGCCTGCACGGGCTGGCGCTGTCGCACCGTGGAGTGCTTCTCCCCCTTGGCCTTCCACATGAGTTGGCAGTAGCGCTCAGGGTCGCGGGGAACCTCGGTACCGACGGGATAGAAGACGAGCCCTTCCCCCATCCCTGAGATGTTCAGGGTGCGCTTGATGAACGGGTCCTCGCGCTCGACCTCCAGCACGACGGTGCTCATCGCGCGCGCCGCAGCTTCGACCGACTCGGGGTCGCCGAAGTCGATCACGACCATGGGGTCCTCCCACGGAAGGACGACGAGGCCGGGAGCCCACACGGCCGGACCGAGGAGGTTTAGGATTACGTCGGGATCGTAGGCGAGACTCGCGCCTTCTCCGCGCCCCACCTGGACGGCGAACACGAGGAACATCTTGTCCTCGACCTGGGAGATCGCCATGCCGGGCTCGACGCCCAGTCCAGCCCACTCGCCGAAGATCGTCGTGTCGTCACCTTGGACGGCCTGGAAGCGTTCCTCGTTGGTCTTGACCCACTTGGCGAAGCCCTTGTAGTCGTCCTCGGGCGTGAGGATGTTGGTGCGCCCCTGCGCGAACACGTGCGCAGACCCCTGCGCATCACGGCGTACCTGCACCGCGCAGTTGGTGCCGTGCTGCTTGATCTTGGTGCGATAGCGAAGGGTGGGCTGAGGGTCCCCGCTTTGCTCGGAGAGCAGGCGAAGGGTCTCGACGACGTAGGGGAGCAAGCCGATGCTGCTCCAAGGAACATGGTGGGTTCTCATGCGAGGTAGTCCGCGGGGAGCAGCTTTGCGGAGCTGACCTAGCGGAGGATCGCGCTCTGTAGCTCCGTGTAGAGGCAGTACAGCGACGGGACGCAGGGGAGATGGTCTAGCGCGTCTTCGAGGCTCGTCCAGCGGTGCTCGTAGGGAGCATTCGGCTCTGGGTTCCAGCTCCCAAGATCCACGTGGAGCGCGACGACCCTGACCGGGCTCCGCCAGGCGAACATGCAGGACCCGATGATCCCTCCGACCTTGGCGTGATGGACTCCAAGCTCCTCTCGTAGCTCGCGACGTAGAGCGCGAGCGAGGACCACGGAGTCGGTCGGCTGGTCTCCTTCGAGGTCTTGAGCCTCTACCTTGCCACCTGGAAGCTCCCACATCGACGGGCGCAACGTGTCGGGGGACCGCTTGGTCATGAAGACCAAACCTTCCCGCACGATGAGCGCGATCGGAACGACGACCTCCTCCGGGGAGGGCTTCACGAACAGGACCCGGTTCAAGTCGCGCTGGTAGAACTCGTTCAGGTCGATCCCCAGGGCGGCAGCCTCAAGTTGCCCTGGCCAGAAACCTGCCCAGCGGGAGAAGTTCGGGTCGTGGTTTGGGCAGGCGCACGAGAGACGCTGACCTCCACAGGCGGAGCAGCGCTCGACGTCACACCCCGCGCGGTGCCGGCATCCTGGGAGGGTTTTGCAGTCAGGACACGGGCGTAGCTGGTCGCTGGTGGAGGTCATCGCTTTCCGTCCTTCTGACCCAGGGAGGCGCGCCGAGCGCGCTCCATCAGGTCCAGCACCTTGGAACGCGGAAGGTCGAGCACCACGGACAGCTCGTCGGCCACCATGGATCGGAGTCGGTCACGCAGCGTACGCTCCACGTAGGAGGGAGTCTTCCGCCCCAGCAGGTCACGCAGGTGGCTCGCGAGCTCCGACAGGACGCTCTCCTTGACCACCTCCTCGTAGACGCGGCGACGGCGCGTCCAGTAGTTGTGGGCCAGGGGCTCTGGGGCCTCAGCCAGGAGGTCCAGGACCTCCTGAGCCTCGACCGGAGTGACCGTCTCACGCGTCATCAAGTCCACACGCTCGGGAGGGATCTCGATGCGTGGTGGGGTTCCCAAGGACGTGAGAGGCTCCAGGACGAGGAGGTCATCATCCGATGACAGGACCCTACACACGCCCACTCCTCGGTACACACGGTGGTTTGCCATACTGTTTTCTAGCTGCGAGACACATGGCGGAGCTGAGGTGTCGCGCGAATCCGACTGGAGGTTCATCGACCTGCCTTACCCCTTGGGGTTGGCGGGCAACTTCCCTCGAAGTGGGCGGGCTCCGCCGCCCGCGTACTGGATGCGGCCACCCGTCGTGTCACCATCGACCCGCAGGGAGATCGCGGTGTCGACGGACTGCGTGGTCTCGTTGGGTGTGGCCACCACGCTGGCGAGCGCCACCAGCCGCTCGCCCAGCGCGAGTCCCTGGTAGCGCTGCTGCGAAGCCTGTAGCCGGCGGAACCCGTCAGCCACCCCGCGTATCTCGTCCTCCACGACGGAGGCCGCCGCGGTGGCCCCGCCGCGCGCCCCGATGAGGGACGAGATGATCGTCCCGTACCACGGGTACGCGGGGGCGCTCCCCCGGTTGGTCACGCTCCACTTGGCGACCTGCTGGAAGACCAGGTCAGGACCCGTGACCCACGCGACGGCACGGTCTTGCAGGCGCGCGTCGTTCTCCACGAGGCTCCCCGCGCAGCGGGGGCACACGGAGGGGTAGCTCACGTAGCGCACCTCGACCGTCTCGTTTCGGGGAGCCCAGCCGCGCCACGACACCTCCGTGCTCCCCACCTCAGCAGCCCAGCCAGGCCAACCCGTGCCGGACCCCCCCGCACGACCCTCTTGAGAGACCACCACGCCCCCCACGCGCACCTCAACGGGACCCGCGACCTCTCCCCGGAGAGTGACAGTCCCGGTCCCGGAGCGGACGCGCGTCCGCTCCCTCACCAGGTGGGGACAGCTCCAGGCGATGCGAGCGTCTCGGCTCATGTGGCAAGGATACCGCATGCCCACACCCATCAAGATCCTTCTCTTTGTCCTGGCCGGCGGCCTGATCGGCTACTCGTGCTCGCCCTCCCCGTCAGCGTTCGACGTGTCAACGCGCGTCTCTGGCTGGGCGGGCGTGTTCCTCGTCATCGCGGTGGTGTGCGTCGCGTTCATGGACGCTCCCACCGCAGAAGACGAGACCAAGGTCGATGAGACGAGCTCCGGAGAGACTCCATGAACGCGCGCCTCTACACCCTCATCGTCCTGTACGGGTTCATGGGGTTCTCCTGCTCGCCAGCCACCTCGCCGCTGCTGCTCGCCCAGCACGCGATGGGCACCGCCGCTTGGCTCGGAGTCCTGACGATCCTCGTCCACTTCTGGTACACGGAGTACCGATGACAACCCCCAAGACGCCCAGCAAGTTCGTCGTCGAGATCCCGACCCTTGGGGTCAACGCGACCGCGTACAGGATGCAGCGGGATGGCATCACCCGCGTCGAGTTCCCCCTGTACGCCTACGACCGGAAGACGGTCGAGCCGAGGACGATCGCCCTGCCTGGCCTCGACTGGACGAGCGACCACCTGCGCACCCTCATCCTCCAGATGGTGAGCGACTACCTGCGCGGGGTCGAGGACGGGAGGCGTGAGGTCCGCGACCAGGTGCTGCGCGGGATCGGCCTCCACGGGCTGCGCGACGCGGTCGACGACCTGACCGACCGCGTCGACAAGATGGCGGACCGTCTCGACGAGACGCCGACCCGCAGGAGGGGGACCAAGGCCCCCGCCCGCAAGGACTAGCGTGAAGGATTATCCCAGCATCGACGCCACGGTGCGCGGCGGCACCCACTACGTGTTCGGCAAGTACGACGGGTCGAGCCTGCGCTCCGAGTGGAGCCCGAAGAGGGGCTTCTGGAAGCACGGCAAGCGCAACGGGCTGCTCGACGACTCCAACCCCCACCTCCTCAGGGGACCGGACCTCTTTCGGGAGAAGTACGAGGAGGACCTGTCGAGGATCTTCCGCGACGCGCGGTGGCGAAAGGTGGTCGTGTTCTACGAGTTCTGGGGGCCGCAGAGCTTCGCGGGACTGCACGAGGAGGGCGACGCCCACACGGTGACGCTGTTCGACGTCGCGGCCGACAACCGCGGCATCCTGCCCCCCAACGAGTTCGTGCGCCTGCTGCGGGGCGTCGACCACGCGGTGCTGCTGCACCACGGGAGCGTGGGGGACGTCATCGAGCCGGTCCGCGCCGGGACGCTGCCTGGCATGCCGTTCGAGGGGGTCGTGTGCAAGAGCGCGGAGCTCGCGAGCCCCGGCCTGCCCCGCATGTTCAAGGTGAAGAACCAGGCGTGGTACGCGCGCCTGCGCGAGCGATGCCGAGGTGACGACAAGCTGTACGAGAGGCTCGCGTGACGGGTACTCCGGGGAGGAGGCCCCCATGAACGCCCTGCTGCTTGGACTCGCCCTCACGATCGCCGACCCCTCACCCTCGACCCCCGGGAAGCCCGCCGCCGAGAAGTCCGCCAAGCCCCCCAAGAAGGACAAGAAGAAGGGGAAAGGGAAGGAATCCGACGCCGACAACAAACCCCCCATGGTCTAGCTGACAGGGGGAAAGTCTCTTGGTAGGCTACGGGGATTCCGAGGTCCCATGAAGACGCCCAAGCCCCCCGCGATCGTCGCGCGAATGGTCCGCGCCCTGCGAACCATGCCCCTGGAGAAGACCCGAGCCCGCGACCTGCTCGTCCTTAGCCGGCAGGCCCAGCTGCTCGCGAAGAACCAGCCCGAGGAGGCCAGGCGTCGCCTCCTCACCTTCAGCCACTACCTGTCCGTCCTGGTGCGGGCCTCCCGCACCGCGCGGATCGGCGTCGTGGTCGACATCCTGCGGCTCCTCGATGAGATGCGACTCAAGCAGCCCCTCACCCCGCCCCCCGAGGCGCGGGACGGAGCGACCAGCGGGTGACCGCTGGTACATCTCGCGGCGCGCCCTCCTCAGGGTGAGCCAGCGCGGACCTGACGGGCGCTACCGGGTCGAGAACCTCGAGCGGCTCGCCCGTCGCCTGGGGGTCGGGCTTCCCCGCATGCCTCGCGAGTGGAAGGGCTACCGCCTCTCCCTCGTGGGCCGGCTGGAGCGGGTGGTGAGCGCGCCGCGCGACCACTACCCCGGCGAGCGCGACCGCTGGTGAATCCCCCCGATCGGCCCGTTGAGATCAAGAGTAAAATGCGTGGACCCAAAGGAGCCCGCGCATGTCCGAGCCCACCGATCTTCCCCCGGATCCCATCGTCCTGCACCACTACGGCGAGGACGCCCCGTCCGGGGGAGAACCATCGCCTGAGGCGTACGCGAGCGCCCAGGAGGACGCCCTGGAGCTGGAGGCGCTGGGCGCAGTCAACGCGATGATCGCGCGGGAGGCGCGGGAGATCGTTCGGAACCCGGACCCCCTGGTGCGCGCCGCCGCCGCCTACCAGCTCGCGCCGCACGAGGTCCCGTTCCTCCTGGGAGACCCGGACGCCTGCGTGCGGCTCGCCGCCGCGCGCATCTGCGCGGCCTTCCCCCTGCTGCGGGTGCTGCTCTGGGACCTCGGGCTGCGCCGGCGCGACCCCTCCAGGGACGTGCGGCAGGCGGTGACGGACCTGCTCGCGACGGACGCCTCGACAGTGCGGACACAGATCCCCACCTGGGCGACCGAGGCGATGTTCGCCTCGGAGCTCTTCGCGCCCAAGCAGGACTTCGAGAGCGACCGCCTCCCCGTGTCGAGGGTCATCCCGAGCATCATGCCGAGCGGCTGCGCTCGCGACCGGGCCGCGAGCGCCGTCTGGGCGCGTCGCGAGATCCTCGACTACCCGGCCGCGGACTTCGAGCCCAGCCCGCGGGACGAGCCCGACACCCTGCGCAAGACGGTCGCCCGCGTGCACGACGCGAACCATCAGTCGTGGTCGCCCGCGGACGCGCTTCCCCTCGTGGGGGGCTACCACGACGTCGAGCGCATAAACCATCCGACCCCGCATGGCCCGCCGACGGAGGGCTGGGACCTTGCGGCCCGGCTGGACGCCCCGACGGACCCCACCTCCAAGGAGACCCCTTGAGCGACACCGAATCCCTTTCTCTCCCGGCCGACGAGGTCGGGTTCAAGTTCGATGAGACCTGCGACGTCGCGGTCCCCCAGGACGTGCTCGTTCGGCCCGGAACGATCCTGGCGATCTGCCGGGTCCTTCCGCCCCCGGACGGGCACATCGTCTGCAAGCCGACGCGCCTGCTCGACGGCATGGACGAGGACTACGAGTGCTGCGTGGTCCTAACCGACGAGGCGCACGCCGTGTTGTTCGGAGACGCTGTTCGGGGCGACGGGTATCGCGCCGTCAAGGTGGCCCCCGTCAAGCCGGTCGAGACCGTGGTGGTTCGCCACGAGGCGGGCGCTCCCCCCATCCAGGAGGGCACGCTGCTGGCCCGCTCGGCGAGGTCGAGCGGACTGCATCGCCTCGTCGTGGACCCCAACCTGGGCGCGGACGAGGTGCTATACGTCGCGGCGGAGTCGCCCACGACGCTGGTCGCCGCGGGGTCCGTGCGGGTGCGTGCGCACCGCGTCGCGCGCGCCCTCAACGGCCTGGTCGTCGGGTCGATCCTCCCCGGGCTCCGGGCCCTGTGGCCCAGCGACCCCCCGAAGGCGGGCAAGCTCGCCGAGAGGGACTTCGCGCGCATGCGGGGTGCCGCGACGCTGCTCAAGTCCGCGACGCGTCAGCCGGCCGCGCCCGACGCCCTCCCCCCGCTTGACGAGCTTGGGGGCCAGGAGGTCGTCGAGGTCCTCATGCTGAACGGGGAGGCCGAGAGGTCCGTCAAGGGAACGGTGATCGTGCCCCGCGACGTCCGCTTCTACGAGGGGCGCAGGTGGCACGTCTACGAGCGGCAGGACCAGTGGAACGAGGACCGGGGATACCCGCTCGTCGTGGCCGGGGAGGAGACGCGCGAGGCCCCCGAGGGCTACATGCGCGTCGTGCAAGCGGTGGGCACCCTGCCCCCCGAGCCTCCGGGCGAGGTGCGGGAGGAACCTGACGAGGAGGAGCACGACGTGCGGGAAGCGCCGGGAGACGAAGACGTATGGCTGCTCGAGCAGACGGCCTCCCCGGAGGCTCCGCCCAGGCTCGTCCAGACGGAGGCGGCGGACGTGCTGGTGGCCGCGATGCGCGGCACGGGGCCTCGGCGGACCCGCGCGATGAAGGCCGCGCGCCGGCTGCTGGCGAACGAGAACCTCAGCGTCCACGTGCTCGCGCGGATCACCGCGGGGCTCGCCCAGCAGGGCGACAAGCCCGAGGTGGCGAGCTCGCTCGCGCGGAGCGAGTCCCCCGTGCGGCGGGCCGCGGCGGCGTTCCTCCTGCCCGTCGAGCACCTTCCCTTCCTGACGACCGACCCGAACGAGGCGGTGCGCCAGGCGGCCCACCTGGCCACCAGGCAGGACCGGACCTGGGTGCACCCCGTGGTCAAGGGGAACTTCGTGGCGGCGGTCAAGGCGATCATCCTGCGGGCCGCGAAGGTCGACGACGACTCGGCGCTCGACGTGCTCGCCTCGCTGTGGAGCGACAAGCCCGAGCCCCCCGAGCGGATCGAGGAGGCGATGCGCGCCCTGGAGCTGTCGGACCAGGACGGGCTCAGCCTGTCGGGGATCGGCGAGGAGGAGGCCGAGGAGGACTCGGACGACGTCGCGACCCTCGCGCGGCTGTGGTCGGCCGACGTCCCGGAGGGGTCGCCCCTGCCCAACGTCGACGACAACCCCACGGAGCTCGACCCGCTCGCCGACCTGAGGGAGGTCGCGAACATCCCGCGCGCGGCCCAGGAGGTGCCTCGACGCAACGCGATCCCGCTTCGCGACTTCACCTCGAAGGGACCCCGGACGCCCAAGGCGACCCCCTTCGGGGACTACGGCACCCCCGAGGCCGAGAACACGCACGCGATCATCAAGCGCGCCACCCTGCGGGCCATCCAGCAGCTCGAGTGCGCCGTGTGCGGGTCGAGGATGACCCGCACCCTCGACCCGCGTCAGGTGGGGGCGTGCCCGATCGGGCACGAGTGGGTGAACTACCGCTGCACCAAGGACCCGAGCCACCTGGTGGTCGACCGACCCGAGCCGATGACCTACAAGGCGGACCCGGACGAGGAGCAGGCGGCCCGCCCCAACACGCCCCGCTACGTGAGCATCTTCGACCAGCTCGGATGGCCTCACGAGGAGACGGTCGCGGTGGTAGATGCCAAACCGTCCCACCTGCGCAACACGCTCCTTCTCCGCGTCGACTGGCGGCAAGAAGGCGGGGTCGTGATACCCGTCTGCCGGGAAGCCGTCGCCGAGGAACTTCCTCCCAAGAACATCGAGGACCTCTGGGTGGGAACGGGGACCTACGCGAAGAGCGTGAACGTCCCGCACTACGTGCGTGCCGTCAACATCGCGGCACGTCCCCACGGGGAGCCGTCCATACTCGACGCGATCGACCGAACGGCGATCCGCGACGACCTCGGATGGGCAGAGCAGCTCACCGCGATGGGGATTCGTGTTCCGGTGAGCTACTCCAGGCTCGACGACCCGCGTCGCTGGCCCCTGGAGGACATCGAGCAGCGTGGGCGCATCATGCAGAAGGTGTCCGAGGTGATGCGAGAGGTCGTGCTGGGCGAGCCCGTGGGGCAAGCGCTCGGCTACCTTGCCGACCTGCACGGCTCGTGGTTCGGTCTGACACAAGACGTCGTAGTGATTCCCGAGGACGCGCGGGTGGAATCGAACCTCCTGCTGCGATGTCGCGGGTGGCGACAGGCGGGCCTGGGAGACTCGCTCATGGGGGTGCCTGCGTGCGCCGTGGCCTACGCCGCGGACTTCGAGGGATCTCCGTCGGAGGCAGTACAGCCCCGCGCCTTACGCGTTGCGACAGGAGACACGCTGATCGCGCAGGTTGGCAACACGACCCTGCGACTCGCCCGTGTCCACGTGGGGGGAGACCTTGGGCCGGACGCGATCGAGAAGAAGATCGCCGAACTGGTGAATCCCCGAGGGCGCGTCAAGGCGCTGCGGAAGCTGGGGCTTGTGGTGCGCGAGGACGAAGCGGAGACCCCCATAACCCAGGGCCCCATCACCCCGCAGGAGCACCGCGCGATGGACGAGGTGTTCGGGGCGGAGACCCTGACGACCTCTGTGCCTCCCGACCCGAGCCAGGTGACCATGCAGGACACCCACGCCGATCTCGAGCGAGCGCGACGCCAGGAGCGCGCCCGCTCCGTCGGGTTCGGTCCGGAGTCCGAGGTGGGTTGGGCCGCCTACGAGGACCAGGGGATGTCGGTTCCGAACCCCGAGGTCCGCACGGTCCAGCCGGCGCGCCAGGTCGGAGGACCCGGGGACGAGATCGCCCCGCTCCCCGTCCTGTCCCTCGACGAGATTCCTGACGGCGACGACGGCCCGCTCGGGCCGGACCCGGAGGCTCCCGAGGTCGAGCGCATCCGCAAGACCTTGTGGGGGGACGACAAGGAGATCGTCTCGACGGTCGCCGATCACGAGGCCGAGAGGGCCGAGAGGCTCGTGAAGCGCATCGACGGCATGAGCCCCGAAGAGGTGGCGCGCAGGGTCGCGGGGGAAGACCCGCCCACCCACCACGCGCGGGTGCCAGAGCACGCGGACGACTTTGACGGGGGCCCGGGGCCTTGGGCTGTCAACATGCCCGAGCAGGATGCCCGCGCCGTCAGGGACCTGGCCGAGAGGGCCACGCGGGCCGCGCGCGCGGAGCTCGGTGCGGACGCCGACGACGAGGCGGTCTTCCTGCTCGCCCGCGGCCTGATGGACGACCCCGAGGCGCTCAAGGCGGCCGAGGGACGACTCCTGAAGCAGGCGGAGGACGCGGAGGACGCCCACACGTTCGCGCTCATCGACAAGACGATCGAGGACGTGCGGCCGGGACCGGAGACGATGCAGCGCCAGGTCCTCGCGGAGAAGGTCGAGGCAGAGGAGCGCGAGGTGATCGCCAGCCTGGGGGACGAGGAGCCGAGCAAGGCGGGGCAGCAGATGCAGGACGCCGTCGCGCTCCTGGCGGGAACGGGGGCCTCGTCGTGACGCCCGCCCAGGTGGCCGCCGCGTGCGGCCTGAAGGACCCCGACGCCCACGTGCGGGCAGCCGAGACGGTCGCCCCGTCCACGGACGGCCGCAAGCGCGGCTACACGACCCGGATGCTCTGCCAGGCGGTCTCCCACGCCTCCGAGGGCAAGGAGGTGGTGGTGGTCGCCCTGCCCTCCTACGTGCGGGACGAGACGATGTTCCGGCTCGCGACCGGCATGGCCGCGCGGGCGGGGCTCCGGCTCCAGCGCATCGAGGGGCAGCGGGCGCAGTTCGACCGCGGGTCGATCCGCGTGGCGTCGAGCCAGGACCCCGCGGGCGTGCCGGCAGGAGAGCGGCCCGGCCTCGTGGTGCTGCGCGACCACCTCGTCGAGGCGACGGCCCCGCTGTACCTCCCCGCCAAGGAGTGGACCTGCCACCACGTGGTCCCCCGCGACGGGAAGCGCTGCGCGTCGTGCGGTGAGGACCTGCGAGGCCAGGACCTGCGCGACGCCCGGCGCCGGCGCGGGGAGCAGGAGGCCGCCCAGCGCGAGGTCCCGAGCAGGGTGATCCTCGACCCCCGGGGGACAGCTCCCGCGTCAGCCACGTACGTTCCCCAGAAGCCATGATCCCACCCAAGCCTTGGCCACGCGACGCGCGCCCCTACGCGGACCTGCGCAGGCGCTTCAGCAGCGCGCTCACCTCCGTCCTACCGGCGGTCGCCCACTACCCCCTCACGGTGCTGCTGGAGGAGTTCGACGAGTACGTCGAGGGGGGACCCGCTCGCGACCCCCGCGAGGTCGACGCGCTCCAGGGGATCCTGTCGGCGCTCCTGGCGTACCGGAACGCGTACCGGGAGCGCGCCCAGGACCCCAGCCCGGTCCAGGAGTCCGCGGGCCGACCGAGGTGGGCGCTGTTCTGCATGGGCTGGCACGCGATGCCCGGCGAGCGGGGGCTCCTCCCCCACGCGCCCCCGGACGGGGTGCCCGAGCGCCGCTGGGGCCTGTGGGCGCGCCTGTGGGTGCAGGCGGGAAGCCCGACCGGTGCGGCCTACGACGAGTGGATGGCGGACGTCACCCGGTCGGGAGCGCTCGAACCAAGGTGAGGAGCCCCGTCGTCAAGCGCGCGACCCACGTGCTGCGGGTCCCCCAGGTGCGCGCGCTGCGCGAGGCCGAGCAGGAGCACTGCTACGTGCTCGGCCTCGACGCCGGCCACCACGTGACCGTCGTCCACCTGGTCTCGGTGGGGACCGTGGACATCGCCTACCCCCACGCGCGGGACGTCTTCCGGGAGCTCATCCGGCACAACTGCGTGAAGTTCGTGTTCGTCCACAACCACCCGGGAGGCCACACGGGTCCGTCCGACGGGGACCGCGACGTGACCGCGTGGCTGCGGCACGCCGGGGAGTGGCTCGGGATCCCGCTCGTCGCCCACGTGCTCGTGCCGGGCCGGCGAGGGTGCCCGGTCGACGTGGGACCCCCCCTGGAGGCCCCGGACCGATCCCGAACCGAACCCGCCGGTATGCGAGGCTGCCAGCGGGGCGGAAGATCCGCTCATGAGCTACCGCACGAGCCACTGCCGTAACCTGCGCTGCACGCCCCTCAACTACCAGTTCGCCGACGCGGTCCAGCCGCGTCCCGAGGAGTTCGTCGTGGGTCCGGCGGGCACCAACGCCCCCTACCACACGATCCAGGCGGGCATCGACGCGGCGGCGGCCGGGGGGGAGCGGACCCTCTTCAACCCGGCCCTCGTGCGGGTGCTGCCGGGGGCCTACCCCGACCAGGTGGTCACGCTGCGCAAGCACGTCCACGTGTGGGGGGCGGGCACCAAGGACGAGGCGATCTCGTTCTTCAACGGCTACGTGGTGGTCGACCTCGCGCCCGACCCGTTCGGGGCGTTCGTCGAGTGGCGCGGCATGGGGGTGAACGCCCCGCTCGGGGCCCCGGCCGGCATCCACTTCACCGGCTCCAACCCCCAGGCGCTCGGCCTGGAGGACGACATCGTCACGGGCAGCGCGGTGAGCCTCCTCATGGACAACACCTCGACCGTGAACGCCACCGTCGAGGCGAACCTCGTCCAACTCGCCCCGTTGAGCGCGGCCTTCCAGGCGGTCGTGCAGGACTCCGGGCTGCTCCAGGTGAAGTACTCCGAGCTCACCAACACCAACCTCGTCGGGGGCGAGTCGCCCGAGGTGCTGCGGTTCGGCCCCACGAGCGCGCACGCGCGCGGGCTCCTGGCGATCGTCGACTACTCGACGATCATCGGGCGCGTCGCGGTGGACGGTCGGCTGTCGACGGCGACCGCCGACAACACCATCGTGGTGGTGCTCGGCTACTGCCCGCAGAGCACCACCACCGCGACGGCCAAGCCGCTCGTGAACACGACGGGCGCGGTCGCCCCGAACGTCGTGTCGGTCGGCCTCTACTACCACCTGCTGGCCCCCTCGAACTGGGTCGCGGGCAACCCCGCCGTGCAGGGGACGCCCCTGTTCTCGACCGTGAAGGTCCAGAACGCGGCCGTCTCGGGCAAGGGGTCCCTTGATGGGGTTCCGTTCTCGTCGCTGACCGACACCTTCTACGCGATCTCCGACCCCGTCCCGTTCGTCTCGTAGGTCAGCTCTGAACGGGAACCCCCGGGTCCCCACTCCCCATGTTGAGCCTTCCTGCCCAAGACCTCGCCGACGCCCTGCACCAGGGCTGTGACCCGCACCTGCTGCACCCCTTCCTAATCGACGCGATCGACCGCCTCGTCCGCCTGGAGGCGACCCCCGCGTCCGACGTCATCCATGGAGCGCTAGAGCGCGCCGAGACGGCCGTGATGGCCCCCATGGTGTTCGGAGGGGACCTGCCGAGCCCCGTCCTGTCCCTTCTTGGAACGATCGCGCTCGACGTCGGAGCGCTCGTCGACCACCTGCGCAGGTCGGAGGCCGAGCGCCAGCAGCTCAGGGACGCCCTGCACGCAACGCGCGGGGTAGATTTGCCGCATGCACATCCTCACCAAGCAGGTCCATGTGGTTGAGCTCGACGAGCTCATCCGCTTCGCCTCCCAGGTCGCTGGCCGGGAGGTCGCACCCTTCGTGCTCGACCCCCGCAGGATCGCCCTGTTCGAGCTCGCCCGCCTGCCCCCGCTCCCCCGCCTGCACGAGGCGAGCGGCCACCTGAGCCCCGTCCAGCACGCCAAGTGGGAGGCGCTGCGCGCCCCCGACCCCCCGATCGTGTCGGTCTCGATCGAGACGATCCTCGACGCCCTGGTCCGCGAGGGGCGAGCCCCCGGGGGGACCTACCTCGTCGTCGGGGCTTCCGGGTAAGCTCGGACATGAGCCGAACCACCCTACTAGAGCCCCGCACGATGAAGGCCACCGCGGCCCACCACCAGCTGGGCGACCTCAGCAGTAGTGTGCCCGACTGGTGCGTGGTGACCGAGGAGGACGAGGACAACTACTACGGGCGCTGGGTGCTCGGGATGGGGTTCTTCAACGTCCGCTTCCCCAAGGCGACCACGCACGAGCTCACCGCAGAGGACGAGCGGGCGTTCAACGCCATGGTGCCCCGGATACGGATCGGCGGCCTGGGACACGCATCCGAAACATACGGCCCGCACCGGGCCTGGCCTTCGAGCGAGCATTTCCCCGCCGACCTCGGGGCGGAGATCGCTCGCCTATGACCTCACCCACCCTTCACAGCGCGGTCGCCGCACTCCTGCGGGAGCTCCCGCAAGACCTCGTCGTGTGGCGCGTCCTCGACGTGGAGTACACGGCGTCTGCCCTGGCGCAGGAGGTCGCGCAGGGGTCCGTGTTCGGCACACAGTACGCGGAGGACCTGCTGCGGGTCTGTCGAGACCTGCTCGGACGGCACGAGCGTCGAGAGCGTCGAGAGCGTCACGCCCTCCCCGCAGGTCGGCTGGCCATACGAGAGCGGACGCGGTCTCTCGGCCGGTCGTCGGACCCCGACGTAAGGCAGCTCGCCCACGACGCCGACCGCATGCTCCTGCTGCTGGAGGCGCTGCTGCTGGTGGACCACCCGGAGTCCCCCCTGTCGGACGGGGACCACGCGGGCGCGGTCAACTTCCTCCTTCAGCTCGTCCCCAAGGTGCGGGCGCTGCTCGGTAGCGAGGGAGCCCCAGACGATGAGTCCGCCTACGCCGTCCTCCGCGAGCCCTGAGGGGCCGCGCCGGACCTGCCCCGTGTGCCTGATCCGTGCCCCACTACAAGGTGGGAGGTTCGTGCTGCACGCGATGGACCGGATCAACGGCAAGAACATCCCCTGCCCCTGGACGGGCATCCCCAATCCCCCCGGCGTGTTCGACCTAAACTCTGAGGTCGGCCAGCTCACCCAGCGCTTCGACGTCATGATCGCCGTCGGGAAGCGCGGAAAGCTCTTCCTGTGACCCCCCAGAATCCACCCGACCTCGTAGACATCGGCACCAACCTCTCGAACCGCCAGTTCGACCCCGACCGCCCCGAGGTGATCGCCCGCGCCCAGCAGGCCGGCGTTCGCGCGATCGTCGCGACCGGCACCGACCTGCGCGCGACCCGCGCCGGCCTGGAGCTCGCGGCCCGCTACCCCGGCGTCGTCTACACGACGTGCGGGGTCCACCCACACAACGCGACGACCTACGAGCGGGACAGCCCCCACCTCACGACCCTCGCCCGCGACCCCGCCGTGGTGGCGATCGGCGAGTGCGGCCTCGACTTCAACCGCGACTTCTCGCCCCGCCCCGTCCAGGAGCGCGCCTTCGCCTCCCAGGTGGAGACCGCCATCGAGACCAGAAAGCCGCTCTTCCTCCACGAGCGGGACGCCCACGTGCGCTTCCTGTCCATCCTCGACGACTACCGCGACCACGGGACCCTGCCCGTTCCCGCCGTCGTCCACTGCTTCACCGGAACCGACAAGGAGGTGCGGGCCTACCTCGACCGAGGGTTCATGATCGGCGTCACCGGGTGGGTCTGCGACGACCGCCGCAACGGGGCACTCCTCCGCGCCCTCGCCCTCTTGCCCATGGACCGGCTGCTCCTGGAGACCGACGCCCCCTTCCTCCGCCCGCCCGGCCTCCTCGGACAGACCCGCCGCAACGAGCCCTGTAACCTCGTCCACGTGTGCCGCCGCGTCGCCGCCGTGCTCCGCAAGACCCCCGAGGAGGTCGCCCGCACCACCACCGACAACGCCCGACGCTTCTTCCGCCTGCCGGCCTCCAGCCCCCCGACTCCCGACAAGAGCCCGTAGCCCGAGTACCCTGGACGGGCGATCAACGCCCGAGGAGCCCCCATGGCAACCGACCCCGAGGCGGAGCGCGAGTACGCCCGCATCGATCCCATCCAGTCCGTGAGCGAGATGACGCGCGCGGTAGACGCCCTCCCCTCCAACCTCCGGCGCTGCGTCATCTACCTCGGCCTGGCCCGCTCCCGCTTCCAGTGGTGGTGGAGCCTGCTCGCCCGGAAGCACGGGATACCACCGTGCGACTGGCCCGACCCACCAGGCACCGTGCTAGCCTCTCTCGCATGAGAGACCCCGCCCGCATCGTCCCCATGCTCGACGCCCTCCGCCGCGTGTGGGAGAAGAACCCCGACCTCCGCCTCGGTCAGATCGTCAGCAACGCTGCCCGCTCGCACTGCGCGTGGCCCGACGTCTTCTCCATCGAGGACGAAGACCTCCTGCGCGGGCTCAACAGCTCGCCCCAGGCCCGCCCCCGCTACCCCCACGCATGAGCACCCCACCGGCCAGATCCCACGTCCCCTCACCCAGCTACCCCCAGAGCCGCCCCACAGGCGAGCTCGTCGCCCTCATGACCGGCTCCGGCCCCCGCATCGGCGACGCCCTCCACGCGGACCCCGACGCCATGACCGACGTCCTGGCGGCCCTCACCCGGCTCGCCGCCCTGGAGGCCGCCACCCCCCCAGAGGTCGAGACCGCGCTCGCCCAGGCCGACCTGCTCATCAACAACCACCGAGACCCCGAGGTCTGCACCCTCGCCAACCACACCCGCCGCCTCGCCCAGGCGCTCACTGAAGCCCGCGCCGAGCTAGCCCGCCTCACCTCCGAGAACGAAGACCAGCACGCCCGCCTCATGGCGCACGCCAAGCACTCCGACGCCTCCAGCCTCGCGGCCATCGAGTACATGACCCGCCTCCGCCGCGAGCGCGACCACGCCCTCGACCGCGCCGCCACCCTCGCCCACGGAGTCCGCCTGATCCTCCGCAAGCACTCCCTCCCCCCCTCCAACATGCAGGCCGCCCACGCCTGGGAGCGCGACCACGCCGCCCTGTACGCCGAACCCTACGCCCCAACCCCTCGACCCCCATCCCCCATCCCCTCCACCTTCGTCGACCTCTGCACCGCCGGCCTCCGCCTCCCCACCGAGGCCGACGACTTCATCGACTCCTGGCACGACGGCCACGACCCCCGCCCCCTCGCCCAGGCCCTCGGCCTCTCCCCCGAGGAGTACGCCCGCTTCACCACCGACCCCACCGAGCTCCCCCGCGCCCTCGCACGCGCCTCCCTCACCGCCAAGGTCCGCCTCGCCCTCGCCCCCCTCACCGACCAGCCCGTCACCCCAGAGCTCCTCGACGAGCTCGCCAAGACCCTCACCCTCACCCTGTCCCCCTAGTCAGCTCCACCCAGCTCCCCCCACCCCGACGGGTCCCCAAAGGAGTCCCCCATGCCACCTGCTCGCCACGTCTTCAACACCCTGTCCCCCCTGCCGTTCCTCCTGTTCTTCGCCTCCCTCTGCTCCGCCACACGCCACCTCGCACCCTTCTGGTCTTTCCTGACCTCCCTCCTGTGCGCCTTGTCCGTCTGCTCCGCCTCAAGCTCCCTCCGCACCAACCTCCGCACCCTCCTACGCACCACCAACCCCTCCGCTCCCGACCCCCTGCCCTACCCACGAGGACGCCTCCTCGCCAGCGCCCTCGTCCTCCTCACCTTCCTCGCCCTCAGCCACCTCACGAGCCTCAACTTCCTCTCCGTCCCCCGCTACCTCGCCGCCCCCACCCTCGCCCTCTTCCTCCTCCACGCCCTCGCCCAGTACGCCGCCACGCTCCACCTCCGCACCCTCATCGCCCTCGCGGACCTCGACGCCAACCACCCCGGCACCCCCTCCTCCTCCCGACTCCACCCCTCCCCAACCCCCCACGTCCAGGTCGGCCCGCTCCCCCCCCCCCTCCACCCCCCCCCCCCCCGGCCCCTCCCCCCCCCCCCCCCCCCCGGGGGAGCCCCCCCCCCCCCCCCACAACCCCCCCATAAACCTCTGGCCCCCGCCCGGGGCCCCCTCTTGGGGGAGGACAAGCAACACCACGGGCGACGCGACTCTTCCCCCCCCTTTGCCT